>Ga0066903_100003697_pt1 | contig 12610 bp, 10 predicted proteins | sample PanSoiMetaGPlot1_FD_67491 | JGI IMG/M metagenome (GOLD analysis project Ga0066903, IMG submission 67491) | Tropical forest soil microbial communities from Panama analyzed to predict greenhouse gas emissions - Panama Soil - Plot 1 (version 2) | ecosystem: Environmental > Terrestrial > Soil >...
ATCGCCGCGCCAACGCGGCAACGCTCGCCGCGCGCTCAAACCGGTGAACCGCTCGCTCAGACGGGCGGCGCCGGGGAGGCGGTCGCGCAGATTGAAGAGCCCCGGAAGGCGGGCCGCGTAGGGGGCGTAGCGCGGCAGCCAGCCGATCAGGCGATCGCGCAGCGGCACGCCGAATTTCGCGGCGCGCGCCGCCAGCACCTCGATCTTCATGCGCGCCATGTCGACCCCGGTCGGGCACTCGCGCCGGCAGGCTTTGCAGGAGACGCAAAGCGACAGCGCATCCGCGACGGCGTCGGACGAAAATGCATCGGCGCCGAGCGCGCCGGTCAGCGCCAGCCGCAGCGTATTCGCCCGGCCGCGCGTGACGTCGCGCTCGTCGTGGGTGACGCGGAAGCTCGGGCACATGACGCCGCCGACCGCTTGCCGGCAGGCGCCGTTGTTGTTGCACATTTCCACCGCGCCCTGGAACCCGCCGGCCGCGCCCGAATAGGCCGACCAATCGAGCACCATGAAGCGTTCCTCGGCGCGGTAGAGAGGTCCGTAGCGCCAATAGCGGCGGTCATCGAAACGCGGCGCGCGCACGATCCGTCCGGGATTGAAGCGGTTTTGGGGATCGAACTGGTCCTTGACCTCCTCGAAGGCGCGCACCAGCCGCGCGCCAAACATGGCTTCGTGGAATTCGGATCGCAACAGACCATCGCCATGCTCGCCGGAGTGCGAGCCCTTGTAGGCACGTACCAGGGCGAAAGCCTCCTCGGCGATCGCCCGCATGGCGACCGCATCCTTGTCGAGCCGCAGATTGAGCACCGGTCGCACATGCAGGCAGCCGACCGAAGCATGCGCGTACCAGGTGCCCTGCGTGCCGTGGCGCGTGAAAATCTCGGTGAGACGCGCGGTGTATTCAGCCAGATGTTCGAGCGGCACCGCGCAGTCTTCGACGAACGACACCGGCTTGCCGGCGCTCTTCATCGACATCATGACATTGAGGCCCGAGGTGCGAAGCTCCGCGATCGCAGTCTGCAGAGGGGACTCGACCACGTCGACCACGCCGCCGAAGCGCGGCCCGGTTTGATCCCAGCCAAATCCGAGATCGCCCATGAGTTGGTGCAGACGCGCGAGCTGCCGCAAATTCTCGGGTCCCGTGGGCTCGGCAAACTCCACCAACAGAATGGCATCCGGCTCGCCGCGCACGAACTGCGCCAGCGTCGGCCGGAACAGCGCGATATCGGCGGCGAGCGCGAGCATGGTGCGATCGACGAGCTCGACCGCGATGGGACCGAGCCGGACAATGTGCTGCGCCGCCGCCATGGCATCGTGGAAGCGGCCAAAATGACAGGCGCCGACGACGCGCGGGCCGAGCACCGGCCACAGTTTGAGTTCAATGTTCTTGAAGAAGGCGAGCGTGCCTTCCGAGCCGACGAGCACGTGGGCGAGATTGCAGGGGCGATTGCTGGGAACCAGTGCATCGAGATTGTAGCCGCCGACCCGGCGTTGCACCTTGGGAAAGCGCGCGTCGATTTCGTCGGCCTCGCGGGCGCCGATGGCGAGCAAGGCGCTCGCGAGCTCTTTTGGAACGTCCGAGCGATCGTTGGCAACCACGCCGAAATGCGCGCTGCGTCCATCCGCCAGCAGGGCATCGATCGCCACCACGTTGTCGCGCATCGTGCCGTAGCGCAGCGAGCGGCCGCCACATGAATTGTTGGCCGCCATGCCGCCCAGGGTGGCGCGCGACGCGGTTGAAACGTCGACCGGAAACCACAGGCCATGCGGCCGCAGCAAACGATTGAGATCGTCAAGCACCAGGCCCGGTTCGACGATGCAACGCCGCGCGCCGACATCAAGCGCAACCAGATCATTGAGGTGCCTTGAACAGTCAATCACCAACGATTCATTGACCGTCTGGCCGCATTGCGAGGTGCCCGCGCCGCGCGCTAACACGCTCACCCCTTCGTCGCGTGCCACCGCCAGTGCACGCTCGGCCTCGGAGAAGGTGCGCGGGATCACGACGCCGAGTGGCATCACCTGGTAGTGCGAGGCATCGGTCGCATAGCGCCCGCGGCTCGCGCGATCGAACAGCGTTTCGCCGGCCGTCTCGGCCCGGAGCCGGCGCTCGAGGCACGGCATCAACCGTGTCGGCATGGCCGCGACCTCATCGGGTGGGCGCCATCAGCGCACCCTTCGCCACGGGCGAAGGGGCTTGACTGAATGTCTCATTCGTCCTTGATGACCGCAAGCCGACGCGGCTGCGCTGTGAGGCTCCGCGGGCACGACGCCGTCGGTGGACACTCACCCGAAAGGCATGCCGATGCCCCCAAACTCCCCGCGGATCGTTGGCCGGCACTTCTTGCAGATTCCCGGACCGACCCCGATTCCGGATCGGATCCTGCGAGCCATCGACCGCCCCGTCATCGATCATCGCGGACCAGAATTTCAGCAACTCGCCAAGCGGGCGCTCGAAGGGATCAAGACGATCTTCAAATGCTCCGGCCCGGTCATCATCTACACCGCGACCGGCACGGGCGCCTGGGAAGCCGCACTCGTTAATACGCTCTCGCCCGGCGACAAGCTGCTGATGTGCAATACCGGGCAGTTTGCCACCCTGTGGAAGGTGATGGCGACGAAGCTCGGGCTGCAGCCGGAATTCATTGAAACCGATTGGCGCGTCGGGGCTGACCCCAAACAGATCGAAGCCCACCTGATGGCCGACAAGACCCACGCGATCAAGGCGGTGTGCGTGCTTCACAACGAGACCTCCACCGGCTGCCTCTCGCCCATCGTCGAAATCCGCCAGGCGATCGACGCGGCCGGTCATCCTGCCTTGTTCATGGTCGACACGATTTCGTCGCTGGCGTCCACGGACTACCGACACGACCAATGGGGCGTCGACGTCACCATCGGCGGCGCCCAGAAGGGGCTCATGCTGCCGCCAGGCATGTCCTTTAATGCCCTCAGCCCGACCGCCTTGTCGGCCGCCAAAGACGCACGGCTGCCGAAATCGTTCTTCGCCTGGGACGACATGCTCAGCGCCAACGCCAACGGCTTCTTTCCCTACACGCCGGCGACCAACATGCTCTATGGCCTGGTCGAAGCCGTCGACATGTTGCACGAAGAAGGCCTCGACAACGTCTTTGCGCGCCACGGCGTTCTCGCCGAGGCCACGCGGCGCGCGGTGCGCGCCTGGGGGCTCGAGATCCTGTGCCGCGACCCCGCCTACTACTCCCCGACGATCACCGCCGTGCTGCTGCCCGAGGGCCACGACGCTGATGCCTTCCGAGAATTGGCGCTGGCGCGCTTTAACATCTCCCTCGGCACTAGCTTCGGCAAGCTTGCCGGGCGATATTTTCGCATCGGGCATCTCGGCGACACCAACGCTCTCACCATTGTCGGCGCTCTCGCCGGCGTGGAAATGACGCTCAAGCTCCGCGGTGTCCCGCACCAGAGCGGCGGGGTTCAGGCCGCGATGGATTATTTGACTTCGACCGCGGCCGATCCCTCGCGGGCGGCGGCCGCGTAGTTTGCGCGGCGATCCACTGTTACGATCATCAACCACGACCAGGGCGGAGACAACCCAGAATGGATGAGAAAACCTTCGAAACCGGTGCGGCGATCCGTGCCTCGGTGCTTGGCCAGGAGTATGTCGACAAGGCGCTGCGCGCGAGCGACGCGTTTGTCCAACCGTTCCAGGAGTTCCTGACCGAATATTGCTGGGGCGCGGTATGGGGCCGTGACGGACTGTCGCACAAGACCCGCAGCATGCTCAACCTCGCCATGCTGGCGGCGCTCAACCGCGAGCACGAGTTCAAGCTGCATGTCGGCGGCGCGCTGCGCAACGGCGTGACCAAGGAAGAAATCCGCGAGGTGCTCATCCAGGTCGCGGTCTATGCCGGCGTGCCGACCGCAGTCGCCGCTTTTCGTTACGCGCGCGAGGTCTTCGCCGAACACAAGGCGTGACCGCCGTTAGCTGACTTAAAGAACGCCGTGGGGCCGTGGGCGCGGCTGTTGACCGTCACCCTAACGAAGCCCCCAGCCCCCCCCCGGCGGCCGGATGGGACGAGGAGAGGAACGCCATGAGCGGCGAGGACGAGCACGAAATCTATGCGATCCGTTATGGACACCACGACCGCCGGGCGGCGGAGAATTTCATTGGCGGCGATCCGCACGACATCCTGCAGCCGCTCGACTTTTACATCTGGGCGATCGTCGGCCCGTACGGCACCTTCGTGGTCGATACCGGTTTCGATGCGGTCATGGCGGCCAAGCGCCAGCGCACGATCCTGAAACCGGCGGGTGAAGGCCTCCAAGCCCTGGGCATCGCACCCGATGCGGTCGGATCAGTGATCGTCTCGCATTTGCACTACGACCACACCGGTAACTACGATCTGTTCCCCCGCGCTCGCTACCACCTGCAAGATCTCGAGATGGGATATGCGACCGGCCGCTGCATGACCCACACCCACCTGCGCCTGCCGTTCGAGGTCGACGACATCGTCGCCATGGTGCGCAAGGTGTTTGCCGGCCGGGTCGAGTTTCATGACGGCAGCGCCACGATCGCGCCCGGCATTGTCGTCCACAAGATCGGCGGCCATTCGCGCGGACTGCAGTGTGTCCAAGTCAAGACCCGACGTGGATTCGTCGTGCTTGCTTCGGACTGTTCCCACCTCTACGCGCACCTGGAGCAGGGCCGCGTGTTTCCGATCTGTTACAGCGTCGCCGAGGTGCTCGAAGGTTATGGGACGCTCAAGCGGTTGGCGACCTCCATCGACCACATCGTGCCTGGCCATGACCCGCTGGTGCTGCAACGCTATCCGGTCGCACGGCCCGGGCTCGAGGACTGGGTGGTGCGGCTTGATGCCGACCCGAAGGGATCGCCGGCCGCCTAGGCGGGCGCGCACGGCAATTGAGGCAAACGGGTTCACGTCCCCGTGAATTGCGGCGGGCGCTTTTCCATGAAGGCTTTGCGCCCTTCGTTGTAGTCGCTGCTGGCAAAGCAGCGACGCACCGCCGCGGCGCAAGCCTCAAGGTCGCGCTGCGAAGAGTCCTTGAGGACTTCGCGGATGATCAACTTGGTGCCGGCGACGGTCAGCGGTGCATTGGCGGCGATTAATTCCGCATAGCGCCTGACGAAGGTGACAAGCTCGGACTCCGGCACCACGCGGTTGACGAGACCCATCGCCTGCGCCTCGCTCGCGTCGAATTGTCGGGCGGTAAAGAAGATTTCCTTGGTAAAGGCGGGCCCGACGGTGTCGACGAACCTTTTAAGACCGCTATATCCATAGCCGAGGCCGAGCTTGGCGGCCGGCAGCGCGAATCGGGAATTATCCGAGCACACGCGCAAATCGCAACCGAGCGCCAACGCGAGCCCTCCGCCAATGCAATAGCCGCGGATCATGGCGATGGTCGGCTTGGTAAAGCCCTCAAGGTCGGCAAATGTCTGCTCGGTGACCGCGTTGTAGTGAGCGATCGCGTCCTGATCGGAGCGCTCCTGATCGAACCGCGAAATATCCGCGCCGGCCACGAACGCCTTCTCGCCGGCGCCGGTGAGCACGACCACACGGACGGCAGGGTCACGGGCGAAGTCACTGAGAATCGCGGAAACCGCCTGCCACATCTCGAGCGACACCGCGTTGTGGCGCTTGGGATTGTTGAAGACGAGGTAGCCGATCGGACCCTCATGGCGAGAGATCATGGTGCCGGACGCCGTCACGTCGCTTCTCCTTGGGGCTCTCCTGAAAACCATCGTGGGACAGCATAGAGGCGCGAACCGAGATGGTCGAACACTGGCTCTCGCGCGCGGCGGCCGGCTCCGTGCGCCGTCGGCTCAGATCACCTTGCCGCCATGCAGGTCGGCAATTTCCTGCTCTGAGAACCCGAAGGCGGCGAGCACCTCGTCGGTATGCTGCCCGCGTTCCGGCGGAGGGGCTGCGAGCCGGCTCGGCGTGCGCGACAACGACATCGGCTGCGCCACCATGGGGAGCGAGCCGCGATCGGCCGTTTGCACCGTCTGCACCACGCCGAGATGCTGCACTTGTGGGTCGGCGAAGGTCTGGTCGATGGAATTGATCGGCCCGCAAGGCACGCCTGCTGCATTGAGACGCTCGATCCAATCGGCGCTGCTGCGGGCGACGAGCCGCTGCTCGATCGCGGCATTCAACGCGTCGCGGTTGCGCGAACGCGCGGCGCTGCTCGCATAGTCCGGGTGACGCATGAGTTCCTCGCCGCCGATCGCCCGACAGAACCGCTCCCAAGTCGGCCCGCTGGTGGTGGCGATGTTGATGTGGCTATCAGCGGTCTTGAACACCCCGGTCGGGATGCTGGTGGGATGATTATTCCCCGCCTGTTTGGGCACCTCGGCGTCGATGAGCCAGCGTGCGGCCTGAAAGTCGAGCATGAAGATCTGCGCCTGCAGCAAGGACGTGGCCACGGACTGCCCCTCACCCGAGCGCTCGCGTTCCAACAGCGCCACGAGAATGCCCATGGCGCAGAATAATCCCGCGCACAGGTCGGCGACCGGAATGCCGACCCGCACCGGTCCCTGGCCGGGCAGACCCGTGATCGACATCAAGCCCCCCATCCCCTGGGCGATCTGATCGAAACCGGGGCGCTCCCGATAGGGTCCGGTCTGCCCGAAGCCGGAAACGCTGGCGTAGATCAACCGCGGATTGACGCGGCGCAGCGCCTCATAGTCGATACCCAGACGATGTTTGACGTCGGGGCGAAAATTCTCAATCACGACATCGGCCTGCCGGGCCATGCGCCGCAACACATCGACCCCCGCCGGGTTCTTAAGGTCGAGGGTGATGCTGCGCTTGCCGCGATGCAGGTTCTGAAAGTCGGGGCCATGGCGGGGTCCGCCGGGATCTTCGCCCCCGGTGAGCGCCGCGGGCAGCTCGACCTTGATCACGTTGGCGCCCCAATCGGCGAGCTGGCGGGCGGCGGTCGGGCCAGCCCGGACCCGGGTGAGATCAAGGACGGTGAAGCGTTCGAGCGCGGTCGAGGCGCGGGGAAAGGCCATGGGGTCGCCTCCAGCGAGAGATCAACAGAGAGGCTGCCCGGACGCTGCGCCCGCGCAGCCGCAAACGGCTGCATCCGATCGGGCAAGCGGGGCCCGATCGGATCGACCGACTCTAGCGCGTGAGGCCGGCCGCGGCGACTCAGCTGCCGCCGAGGGCGCCGTTCATCACCGGGCCGAACCGCTCCCAACGCTCGCCGTTAAACCGCGCCAGTTGCTGCTGCTTGATCGGCGCAAAGTCGGTGGGGCTCGTAGTGACGAGCACACCGGGCAGCAGCATGCCAAGCGCCAGGTTCTGGAGATTGGCGGCCTGTTTCATCACGTTGTCGCGGCTCAAATCGTCGCCACACTGCTTGAGCACCTGGATCAGGGTCTGCGCCACCGAATACCCATAGGCGGTGTTGTCGTTGGTCTTGTCGCCCTCCGGGTAATACTTGTCCATGAAGGCGGTCCACTCTTTGAAAGCCGGATCATCGCTCCACGACGGATCGGTCGGGCTCTTGCCATAGAGCGTGGTGAGCAACCCGGTGGAATTGTCGAGCCCGGCGGGTTTGAGCACGCCGCCGACGGAGCTCGACACGTTGTTGAGCAGATGCAACGGCTTCCAGCTCATCTCGGCGGCCTTTTTGATGGCCTGAGCCGCGAATTTCGGGGTGGTGACATTGAAGAAGACGTCGGCACCGGAGTTCTTCAGAGCCACCATCTGCGAGTCGATGGTCGGATCCGAGGTCTCGTAGGGCACCTCGGCAACGATCTGCATCTTGCCGTTCAGTCCGTCCTTGAGACCCTTGACGTAATCTTTGCCGTAGTCGTCATTCTGATAAAGGATGCCGATCTTGCCCTCGGGCCGCACCTTGAGCAGATATTGCGCGTAGATGTGGCCCTCGGCCTGATAGCTGGGTTGCCACCCCATGGTCCAGGGGAAGGACTTGGGATCGTTCCATTTGGTGGCGCCGGTCGCGACAAACAGCTGCGGCACCTTCTTGGCATTCATGTATTTCTGGATCGCCGTATTGGTGGGCGTGCCCAAGGAATTGAAGATCAGCAGCACTTCGTCGCTCTCGACCAGCTTGCGCGCCTGCTCGACGGTTTTCGGCGGGCTATAGCCATCATCATAACTGATGAAATTGATCTTGCGCCCGTTGACCCCGCCCGCCTCATTGATCTTGTTAAAATAGGCAGCCTCGGTCTTGCCGATCACCCCGTAGGCCGAGGCCGGACCGCTATAGGGCATGATGTTGCCAATCTTGATCTCGGATTTGCTCACGCCCGGGGTGTTCTGCGCGACCGCAGGGCTCGTCGAGAGGGCCGCACCGCCGACAAGGACCGATGCGGTCAACCACGTTGCATAAAACTTCATCGCTGACTCCCAGGCTTGATGAGAACACCGATGACGCGGGCGAACCGGGAGGCAATCAGGCGAACCAGTCCGGCAGCGCCGGTGGGCATGAGGTAGATGACCGCGATGAGGATAATGCCGCCGACTGCCCCCGCCAAGCCTTTGGAGATCTCCTCGGCGACGTTGGGAACGAACAGAATGAACAGGCCGCCCACCAAGGTACCGGGGATCGAGCCCACGCCGCCGACGACGAGACCGACGAACAGGTTGATCGATAGGCCGAAGGTGAAGCTATCGGGGGCGACGAACTGCACGGCGATCGCCCCCAGCGCTCCGGCAACCCCCGTATAGAGCGCGCTGACCCCAAAGGTCAGCGATTTATACAGCGCCGTGTTGATGCCCATTGCGCTGGCCGCAATGGGATTGTCGCGGATCGCCACGAGCGCCCGCCCGGTGCGCGACCGCACCAGGTTGACGGCGCAAAGGTACATCACGGCAGCGATGGCGACCGTGAAGAAATACAGCCATTGATCGGGATTGAGCGGCAAGCCGAACGGCGCATCGGGCTTGATGATCACCACCCCCTGAACCCCGCCGGTCCAGGGTTCGAGCGGCGTCCATTTGAGCAGTTGCGGCATGGCGTATGCCAGCGCAAAGGTCGCCAGCGCCAGATAGATGCCCTCGAGCCGCAAGGCCGGCAGTCCGAACGCGAATCCGGTGATCAGACAGATCAGGCCCGCCACGGGAACGGTCCAATAATAGGCAACGTCGGCATGCTCCATCAGGATGGCGGCGGTGTAGGCGCCGATCGCGAAAAACGCGCTATGCCCCAAGGAAAACTGACCATTAAAGCCGGTCAACAAATTCAACCCCAGGATTGCAATGGCATAGATCACCGCCATGGTGATTTGAAAGATCAGGAAGTTCTTGGCGACGAACGGCAACCCCACGATCACAACCAGACTGAGGAGGAACAACGCCCTCGCGCCGAGGCGCTGGTCGCGGGTCGTGCCGACCGCAAGCTTGTCGGCGAGATCCTGCTTCATGGTCTAGACCCGGTTGACGATTCTCTGTCCCAACAGCCCGCCCGGGCGGACCACCAGCACCGCGACGATGATCACCAGCGCGATGGTGAGCTTGAGCTCGCCCCCCACATACGGAATGGTGCCGGCAAGGTTCTCGATGACGCCGACGATAAAGCCGCCGAGCACCGCCCCGCCCGGACTTGTCAGGCCGCCGAGGACGGCGGCCGCAAAACCGTAGAGCAGCACGCTCGCCATCATGTTCGGCTCGAGAAATACCACCGGGGCGATCAACATGCCGGCGACCGCCCCGATGCCCGCCGCCATCCCCCAACCCAGCGCGATCATCCACGCAACGCGGATCCCCGCTAGTCTCGCCGACTCCGGGTTGGCCGCCGCAGCGCGCATCGCCAGACCGATCCGGGTGTGCCGAAAAAACAGATAAAGCAAAACCAACATGATCACGGTGACGCCGATCATGCCGCCGTCATGCGAACTTATCAGGCCGTTGCCGAGCAAGGGCCGAGAACCGAACGGCGTGGGAAACGTCTTGACGTTATAATCCCAGATGAATCCCGCAAGGCTATTGAGAATGGCGAACATGGCGATGAAAACCACCACGTGACTGAGCACCGGGGCATTGTGAATCGGAGCGAACAGCGCGCGCTCGATAATGATGCCGGCCATGAAAGACACCACCAAAGTCGCAAAAAACGCCGCCCAGTACGGCACCCCCCACTGGATCAGCTGCCAGGCGATGAAGGTGGAGAACATCGCCATTTCGCCCTGGGCGAAATTGAAGCCATCGATGGCCTGATAGATCATAACCACGGCGAGCGCCAAACAGGCGTAGATCGCTCCTGTGGCCAACCCGGCGAGCACCTGATGCAGGATCAGTTCCATGCCTTGGGATCTCCTAGTAGCCCAGATAGGAGCGTCGAATGCTGTCGTTGTTGCGTAACGTCGCGGCGGCGCCGGTCATGACCATGCGGCCGGTTTCGATCAGATAGGCTTCATCGGCAAGATCGAGCGCGAGCGCGGCATTCTGCTCGACAATCAGCATGCTGACCTTCTCGTCGCGATTGAGCCGGCGAAAGATTTCAAACAGCTCGGCAACGATGCGCGGCGCCAGACCGAAGGACGGCTCGTCGAGCAGCATCAGGGTCGGACGCAGCATCAATGCCCGCCCCACCGCCAGCATCTGCTGCTCGCCGCCGCTGAGCGTCCCGGCCTGTTGCCGCCGGCGTTCGAAAAGGCGCGGAAAATATCCGTAGACCCGCTCGAGGTCGGTGGCGATCGCCGCATGATCGCGGCGCGACATCGCCCCAATCTGCAAATTCTCGGCGACGGTCTGACGCACGAAGGTGCCGCGGCCTTGCGGCACATGCGCCACTTTGAGCCGCACGATGTCCTCGATCGGCCGGCCCATAATGGGCTGACCGCCGAGGCGAATGTCCCCTGTGGTGCGCACCATGCCGCATAGCGCCCGCAAGGTGGTGGTCTTGCCGGCGCCGTTGGCGCCGAGAAGGGCCGTCACCCCGCCCGCCACAACCGACAGATCCAGGCGGAAGAGCACCTGCGTCGCACCGTAGAACGCGCACAAGCCGCGGGCTTCCAGGAGGGGCGCGCTCATGATCCGGTCCCGAAATAGGCGCGGATCACGTCGGGGTGGTTCTGCACCTCGGCCGGGGTTCCTTCCGCAATCTTTCGCCCGAAATCCAGGGCCACGACCTTGTCGGAGATCGACATGACGAGGCTCATGTGATGTTCGACGAGGAGCACGGCGACATGACGCTCGTCGCGGATGCGTCGAAGCAGGTCGCCAAGCGCCTCGACTTCGTGGTGATTAAGACCGCCCGCCGGCTCGTCGAGCAGCAGCAGTTTGGGTTGCGCCGCCAAGGCGCGCGCCAGCTCGACGCGCTTTTGCAAACCGAACGGCAGGTCGGCGACCGGCTGCTCGGCGACCTCCTCAAGCCCAAGATAGTGGATCAGGTCCCAGGCCGCCGCGTGGGCCGCCCGATCCTGGCGCACCACCCAGCCAAGGTGCAGGGCATCGCTGAGAAAATCGCTGCGGCTACGCCGGTGGGCGCCCACCAAAACGTTGTCCATGACCGACATGCGGGAGAACAGCGCCAGGTTCTGGAACGTGCGGCTGATGCCGATGTCGATGATGCGGTATGCGGGCTTGTCGAGGATGCTGCGGCCTTCGAAGCGAATATCGCCGCGTGCCGGCTGGTAGAGACGACTGAGGCAGTTAAACAACGTGGTCTTGCCGGCCCCGTTGGGCCCGATCAGGCCAAGCATCTCCCGCGCCGAGAGCTCGAATGAGACGCCATCGAGCGCAATAATCCCCCCAAAGCTTACCGCAAGGTCGCACACCGCGAGCAGGGGCGCTTTGGTCCGAGACGGCGTTTCGCTGTCAACTTCGAGCCCGACGCTGCTCACGGCTTTGGTCCGTGACGCTCAGGCTGCGGGCCATGGCCGCTTCATTCGCTCACGTCGCTGCCGCCTGCGGTTGCGCGCGTTCCTGGCAAAGAAATCCATGCGACGTTTCCCTGGTGTTTGTTATTGACCAGCACTAACGGCTGTCGAACGCAAATTCAACATGGCCCGCCATCCCCACAAAGGCCAAGGTGTCGCTTGGGGCGCTCGCGCGCCCCCCCTCGAGGCAACCACGAGCGGTTTTCAGGCTGCGCGATTGCAAGCCGAGGTGATGTTCGATCCCGAGGGAACCCGGCCATGCCGCGCTGACCAAAATCGAGGAACCCGGATAGTCTAACCGGCAGACCGCCGGCGAAAGCCACCGCAATCGCGTGCGAGCAAACGCGAGAGCCGGCACAAGCCGCGATTTTAGGACTTGCGCTGTCACTCGCTGCAGGTTCCAGCCCCTGAGGGTTTCTGACCGATGACGGATCCGGCGCACAAGCCATGATTGACTCTGATGGCACCACTTCCTAGCGTTTGGGTCAATGCGCCGCCCCGGGTCCGGCCTCGCGGAGCACGGGCAAGAGATGGCGCACCACGGGAGGCCTCGCGTCGTGGAGAACCGGGTCGAGTGGTGCCGCGACGCCCGGTGGCGGTTATCACCATCGACGATCGCCCGATGCGCCCTGGCGCGCGCGCCTGCGCTCCCTTGCCCGCCGACATTGCCGCTACGTCATGACCTCTCGACGCGCGCTTTTGATCGCGCTGAGCCTCAAGCGCGCGGTTCCGACCCGCGGACGCCCGAGCCACGACCCG
>Ga0066903_100003698_pt1 | contig 12608 bp, 11 predicted proteins | sample PanSoiMetaGPlot1_FD_67491 | JGI IMG/M metagenome (GOLD analysis project Ga0066903, IMG submission 67491) | Tropical forest soil microbial communities from Panama analyzed to predict greenhouse gas emissions - Panama Soil - Plot 1 (version 2) | ecosystem: Environmental > Terrestrial > Soil >...
CGAATGTCGGCTGCTTCGGTTTGTTTGAGTGCATCAACGATTGCGACGTGGCTGCTGCGCTCTTCGAACGTGCTGCGAGTTGGCTTTGCGAACGAGGACGCTCCGAAATCATGGGGCCGATTGACTACTCAACGAACTATGTCTGTGGCCTTTTGATTGATGGGTTCCAGTTTCCTCCCACGATATTGACCGCACATAATCCACCCTACTATCGGAACTTGATTGAGAGCTGTGGTTTCAAGAAAGCGAAGGATTGGTACGCGTGGTGGTTCGCTGATCCCGCAAAGGCTGTCGCCCACTTGAAGCGACTTGCTGCTCGCTTCAACACACACTGTGCGGCGAATATTCGTTCAGCAGATCTTAGGAACCTTCGTGACGAAAGCAGACGGCTTCGCCAGATTTATAACCAGGCGTGGGAAAAGAACTGGGGATTTGTGCCGTTCACCGAACGGGAAATCGAATTCATGACCACTGAACTAAAGCCGCTGCTCGTGCCTGAGTTTGCATGGATCGCCGAGATTGGCAATGAGCCTGTGGGCTTCACGCTCTGTTTGCCCGATATCAATGTCGTACTCCCTCAATTCAACGGACGACTCACGCGGTTTGGGGTTCCAGTTGGGTTGGTCAAATTGCTCTTCTGCAAACGGCGCATTCGAAAGGGACGGTTAATTGCTCTGGGCGTTATCGAAAAGTATCGGCGCGCTGGAATCGCCGAGATGCTGGTGCTGCGCGTCATGGAAGAAACCATGGTCAAGCGCGGAATCACTGGCGAGTTGAGTATGACTCTTGAAGACAATTTCATGATCAATCGCTTTCTCGGGGCGATCGGAGCCCACCGCTACAAGACGTATCGCATTTACAGCAAAGCGATCGCATAGGCAGCTTCTATCCTAAAGAAAAGCGGTTAGCTTTTCTCTAACCAGGTCAGTTATCACGATTCGCTAGCCGAGGATCGTGCAGAGCATCCCTTCAGTGGGATGCCTTACACTTTCCCGCTCAACCAACGTAACATCAGCGTTACCTTTCCAAACTAGCGCGATGGAGTTAGCAGCCGGAGTTTCTGGTCAAGATAATCAAGAAAAGAAATGAGAAAGGTTTCTATGAAAACGACAATTTTAACAATGAGTAATCCGATCAACGATTCGCTCTTACGGTGCGCGGTGATTCTGATTTCGTTCGCTCTGATGTTCATCGCCTTTTTGCCTAAAGCCGGAGCGGTGAGTCCGCCGCCTGATGGCGGCTATCCGGGCTCTAACACAGCTGAGGGAGATGGTGCACTTCAAAGTCTGACGAGCGGCCTCCAGAACACAGCGGTCGGATTCGAAGCGCTGTTTAGCGATACCGCAGGCAGCAATAACACGGCAATTGGGATCGGTGCACTTTTGGTAGCAACACGACCGGCAATCATAACACGGCTGACGGTGACTCCGCGCTTGAAAACAACACAACAGGTATCTTCAATACCGCTGTCGGCGGGCATTCACTGGCCCTTAACACAACCGGGAACTCTAATATTGCATTGGGCTTTCAAGCCGGCGGAAACCTCAGCGTAGGGAGTAACAATATCGATATTGCCAACGCAGGGGTTGCTGCAGAGTCCGACACAACCCGCATTGGGACGGCGGGGAGTCAGAGGCGAACCTTTATTGCAGGAATTCGCGGGGTGACACAACGGGGAATGCCAACGCAATACCGGTCGTGATAGACTCTCTTGGGCAGCTCGGCACCAGCGGCTCATCCGTGCGGTTCAAGAAGGAAATTAGACCGATGGGGCAAACCAGCGAAGCCATCCTGGCGCTGAAGCCGGTGAAATTTCAGTACAAAAGCGATGACAGTGGGACACCTCAATTTGGTTTGATCGCCGAGGAGGTGGCGAAAGTGGATCCGGATTTGGTGGTGCGCGACGAAAACGGCAAAATCTACACGGTGCGCTACGATGCGGTGAACGCGATGTTATTAAATGAATTTCTCAAGGAGTATCGCACGGTGCAGGAGCTTAAGCAGGAAATCGTCAGCGCTCACGGCGAATCTAAAAGAGCAGAAAACACAAATCCAGGATATCAGTGCACGGATTGACGCAAGCAAACCTGTGAGGCAACTCGCGGTAACCAATCAGTAAGACGCCAGTCGAACAGGCTTGCTTAACTGTAGGTTGTCAGGATCGTTTTACTGGCGAACGTAGAATCACAATCGGCACGCTAGTCCATTGAGCGGCTAAATCGCGTCTCGAAAAGGGTCGAGCGGCGATCGCTGTGCCTATTATTGATTCGTAGGTTTGTGCGATAACGACGAAGTCCTTCCGGTGGGCGAAAGTTGCCGAGCGAACGGGCTGTAAGTCTGTGTGTTGCCGGCGGACTAACTCTGACAAGCTGTAGACTGTTCTGAACTTCCGTATGGGCGTGCTATAAATTATCTGCAAAAGAAACGTTGACTTTATGAGCAAACCTCAAGACGGTTTCATTTCACGGTTTCTGAACCGGCCAATCTCGCGACGAATAACACGTCTTCTGCTCAAGCTTCCGGTTCATCCCAACGCTTGGACGATCTCAATTTTTGCGTTGCCCGTAATTGCCTGTGTTTTTTTGGTGCGCGGTAATTACCTTGGCGTGGTCATCGGCGCTGCGATTTTTCAAATCTACAGTGTTCTTGATGGTTGCGATGGCGAAATCGCACGAGCCAAGAATTTGGAATCAAAGTTCGGAGAACGATTGGATTATTTCTGCGATTTCCTGGCAAGCCTTCTTTACGTGCTCGCGCTTGGTTTCGGGCTTAATTATTTACACGAAGGAATTATTTGCGCCCTCTTGATTACGGCTAACGAATTGCTCTTACGATCTGCCAGAAGTGGAATGTCGGTTCCTTCGGCACCGTTGAATGAATCGTTTTATGCAAGACACCACGGAATGATTGGACGCTCTGGTCTGCTCAACCTAGGCGAACGATTCGTATGGTGGCTTTTTCAGCTTACCAAGCGAGACATGGCTATCTTCGTTTTTCTCATCCTGGCGTTACTGGGCATGGCTGAGTGGATTCTCCACCTTTGGACGACTGTCGCCGGGGCGAGCCTGGCTCTCAGCGGCATCGCTGCAATCAGGTCCGGCGCTGGCCGTGACGATATCGTGACACGCGAGCCACGATCGTAATTGCGGTCAGTCGTATTACCGCACTGACATCTTATTTTACAGAACTGACGATGTGTTTACTCATCGTTTTCTCCGCAAATTGCAACATCTGCGGAGTGTCCACGTCTTGCCAGTAGCCTTCGCCTACATCTATGGCACGCACCTTATTATCGACGGCCATCAACCGAACACCATCGGCTAGACTGCAATCGCTCTCGCCGCGGAGTGACTTCGCTCGCTCGAGATAGTCGAAGATTTCGAGCGGGCAAACAAACAGGCCGATATCAATCGCATTGTAATCTTTTAGATTCTTACCGATATCGCGCACGGCGACTCCATCTGTCCGGACTTTCATCGCGTCTTCTAAATCGAAAATAGAATCGATCTTTCGGTCCACTCCGACGTTGAGAAAATTGGAGTCGGAAAAATCGAGTAGCTGATCGACTATTTCGTTATCGAAGAGATGATCGCTCATTGTGAGCAGAAATGGTTTGCCCACGCGATCAGCCGCTGTGAGCAGGGAAATGCCGTTTTGTTTTTTCCAATCGCGGTTTTCGATAAAAGTCGCACTGACACCTGAGGGAACCAGCTGTTTTACTCGTGCTATCATGCGCCGGCTTTCGTAGCCCACGACGAAATTTAGCGTTTTGATTCCGGCGTGGATTAGCGCATCCAAAGTGTACGAAATTAGCGGGCGACCGAGCACGGGGACGAATGGTTTGAGGAATGTTTTATGCTCAGTGCGCAGACGCGAGCCTTCGCCGGCCATCAAAACTATTGCTTCAGAGATCGCACTCATACGCGGGAAAAACTCAGTCTACCAAGAGTTGGAACAAGAAAGAGAATCATATGCCGTAAAACCTTCTCAAGCCCCACAGTCGGACGCGTTGCGGAAGAAATCTGAAAATAAATGGAGCGATTTTGGATTGAAATACATCGCCAACCGTAACCCGCGGGGGCGGGCGTTCTGCACTGATTAACTTGAGAACGTGCTGGGCCACGAGGTCCGGCTTCGGGGCATTTTTCATGGTGCGCTCTAAGACTTCCCGCGCAATAGCGACTTTCGCGTCGTAGCGTGAATTCGGGCTATTACTCGTAACCATGCCCTGGTTGAACTCCGTGGAAATGTCACCAGGCTGAAGATCGACGACGTGTACACGGGAATTACCGAACTCGAGCTGGATTGACATGGTAAAGGATGCCAGAGCCGCTTTCGCAGCGTTGTAAGCAGCCATAAACGGCACTGGAAGGCGAGAAGCTAGCGAAGTGACGTTAATGATCAAACCTTCTCCGCGTGCATGCATGTGCTGAAGCGCGAGTTGCATCAACTCGATTTGGCCAAAAACAAGTATTTGGAACTGACTCGCGATTCTTTTTCCGGGAAGAAGCTCAGCAGGACCAAAGTGACCGGCGCCCGCATTGTTAATCAAAACATCAAAGTACCCCGCTTCGGTGAGCGCGGCATTAAATGCTTTGTCGATGGAAATCGGATCGATCAGATCAAGACGGACGGCGTGCAATCGCGGCATTTTGGGGATGCGTTCCAAATCGCGCGATGTGCCCCAAATCTCATGACCTTGTGCCACGAGTAATTTCGCAATGGCGAGACCAATGCCGGAGCTTGCACCGGTGATAAAAACTTTTTTCACGATTCAGAAAATGGTTCGCGTCGCGCGACCCATCGCGTGTTGCTACGGCATTGATTCCTATTTTAACTATCGGTTTGATGCAAGAATGTCCTTCGCAGCAATATCAGTCCCGTGCGGGCAATGCTAGAAACTCGTCGGAATCAAAGATGCCAGTCTTGTCCCAATGTTGCTGCTGATTTCGGTCGTTCTTGTCATCATCGTGAGTGCGCTCGGTCTTAAGCGTCTGTTTCCTATTGTTCGAAAAGTTCGGAGACAAGTCCGCTTCATCCGTGAAACTTTGGCAAATGCCAAGAAATCGGACCATCCGCGTGTTATTGCTTCACTTTCGACAGTTCCCGACCGGATCGGCAACCTCGGGCCGACGATTCGCTCTCTTCTCAGCCAAACCCGACCGCCAGATGAGATTGTGCTGGCCGTCCCGGAATTTTCAGTTCGCGAGCGGCGGCCCTATATCGTGCCGAAGTATCTTTCCCGGTTTCCGCGCATGCGCGTTTTGTGGTGCGGCGAGGACTGGGGACCGGCAACGAAGTTTATTGGCGCGATTCAGGACGAGCTCGCAGCCGGGCGCGAGAATACATTGATCATGGTGGTAGACGACGATCGGCTTTATCCGCGCGATGCGCTTGAAACGTATCTTTACTATCACAACCAATTGCCGAATGCGGCCCTTTGCTTCCGCGGCGCTGCCATGCCGTCTACTTTGGATTGGGACGACGCAAAAATGATTCACGCGAAGGACGTTCGCGAGCCGCGCCCCGTAGCCGTAATCACCGGGTGTGGAAGTTACCTTGTGAGGGCAGGGTTCTTTGACCAATCGCTTTGGGATTATTCAGGAGCCCCGCCCGTGGCGTTTTACATCGATGACATTTGGATTAGCGGGTGGCTCAGCCGCCGTGGGGTAAAGAGATATGTTGTTCCCGCCTCGGCGATGATGCGCAGCGTTCGTCAGCAGCGACGCACTGTATCGTTAAACAAGATCCACGGTCGTCAGAAACTCAACAATGAAACGATCGCGTTTTTTAAAGACTCTTGGGACATCTTCGCTTCGCCCTAACCATACCGGTGTTTGGAACGCGTATGGTGCTGCCACCACTGAACACCGAAGACCGCCAAAAAAGCCGCGGCGCTGGTCACTTGTCCAACAATTCCGTTCAGGAATGCGCGGCATGCGAGAGCGGGAACGAGCGCGATCCCCGCGGCAATCAGCGGCGGACGAATGTCGCTCCACGAATCTTTCCAGTGAAACACCCATCGCAGCGTGGCATAACGTAGGGCGCCTTGGACGATGTACGGTAAAAGAATGCCGAACGCCGCGCCTATCGCACCAAAGCGTGGAATGAGCCAGAGCAAGCCGCCCGCCGCAACCGCGCACGTGATCGTAGAATGCAGAAGATTCAAATGCGGCCTTTGCACCATGATTACTGTTTCGCCTAATGCGACGAACGCGTTGATAGCACTGGCGAGGGCGACGATGCCGAGCCAAACACCACCTTGCTGAAACGCAGGACCGTAAATGAGCAGAATTGTCCCGCCTGCGAGCGACAACACCGCTACCGCCGGCAACAAGATCCAGAGCATCCATTGAGCAAGCCGAGCGTAAGTAGCGGCAGCCACGTCGTGATCGCCAGTAGCGGTCATACCGGCCACGACCGGCGCAAAAATGGGATTGAAACTCTGATTAACTTTTCGCAGGCCGCCCGCAGTGCCGATGACTGCACTGTAAATACCGACGGTTGCCAGTGTCACACCGGGCGCGCGTCCAACGAAGTAGCCGAGCATGAGAAGGTCCAACCGCGCAATGAATGCGTTAATCAGTTGATAAATGCTGATGGGAGCCGCATATCCGATCAGGGTCCGTGCTTCGCCGAAAGCGGACACGATGTGGGAATCCCGGGGAATATTGCGAAATAACCTCGAGGCCAGTGCGAGGGCAATCAAACCTGATGCTGCCGTTCCTATGATTGCAGCTACTTCCGGAGACGATTGCTTGAAGCCAACGAAAATTGCGAGGAGGAACGCGAGGGTTGTAGCAATTGGCTCGGTCATTCCCCGCGAGTAGATATCGTGCTGCATCACCTTCATCCCCCGCGAAACAGAGGTACTAATTCGGTACAACGCCAGACCGGGCATCGCACAGAGAACCAATACAAGAGCCGAAACCATTTGCGGCTGTACGTGAAGACGGTTGTTAAAAAAGCGGAGCGCTATTATTACGAGGCCGGCAGTGACCACGGACTGCAGGACTCCCAAAATTATGGCTACTCGAAAGAGTGCCTGGCTTCGAGCCCGGTTACCGACCGCTTGCGAGCGCGCGATGAACGTCGTGATCGCATTGTCGAGACCAAGAACACCAATCTTGCTAATGATGTCAGTGGTCGACCAAGCAACGGAGAATATGCCGAGCGCCGCCGGTCCCAACAGCCGCGCGACGAGAAATGTGAAGATACCGCGAAAGTTCGACGCTAACATCGCGATCGTGTTCAAGAAGGCGCCGCGTTTTAGCTCGACTCCAGTTTTGTCGACGTGCGCCGGAGCATCCTCTGCTGGGGGCGGAACGTCCAGCGTGGCTTCCGTGGTCCTCATTGATTGGTCCCGGACCCGATCACTGGCTTGGGCGATTTCGATGTTAAGCATCTTGAGCAAGAGCGCCTTGATTCATTTTCGGCAGAAACATGCTCAAAGCAGTCCACCCCTAAACTAACATTCGCGCTCATATCGCCTCGACGCTACAATCGACTGCTCGGTGCGCCAAAATTTTTTAGCAATATTGAGTATCGTTAGGAAATAGCGGGAATGGATCTCCCTAGAGGTATTTCGAGCTTACAGCGTGCCGGTCGCTGGATTTGTTCGTTCCTTTGCCTCATTCCAATATGCGAATCCTAATTACAGGAGGCGCTGGTTTCATCGGAAGGCATATCTGCCAACACTTTCAGGATCGATCGGAGGTGCTGGTTCTTGATAATCTACGCCGCGGTTTTAAGAGCAATTTGTCTGGCCTGGACTGCCAACTCATCGTCGGGTCAATTCTTGATCGGGGGCTCGTGAGAGAAGCCATGAAAGGCGTGGACTTTGTCTTTCATCTTGCGGCCATGGTCAGCGTGCAGGAATCCATGCAGAAGCCTGATGAATGCGTCGAGGTCAATGCCCGCGGGACAGCGATTGTTTTGGAAGAGGCGGCGCGCGCGGGAGTCAAAAAGCTGATCTTCAGCAGTTCGGCTGCAATTTACGGCGACAATCCGATCAATCCAAAGATCGAAAGCATGTCTGCCGACCCGAAAAATCCGTATGCTACAAGCAAGTACGAAGGCGAAAGGCACTGCCGCTCGTTCACGGATGAAGGACGACTGGCTAGTGTTTCCCTTCGTTATTTTAATGTCTTTGGTCCTTACCAGGATCCAAGAAGTGAATACGCTGCGGCCATCCCGGCTTTTATTGAGAAAGCGATCAGGAACGAGCCGATTACGATTTTCGGAGACGGCCGGCAGACGCGAGACTTCATTTATATAAAGGATGTGGTAGCGGCCAATGCGTTTTTCGCGTTAAAATCGCAGGCAATCGGGGTTTTCAACGTCGCTTGCGGGAAGCAGATCACAATAACCGACCTCGCCCTAACCATCCGCGAGCTTACCAAGTCTAGCTCCAAGATTGCGTACGGCGCGGAGCGGCCCGGCGACGTGAAATATTCAGTCGCAGACGTGGATAAGGCTCAAACTGCTGGCTTTAAACCCGTCACCGATTTGTTGGCAGGATTGTGCGCAACAATTCAATTTTTCAGGAATACTTTTGCGGCCATCGGGCAGGGGTTTCTGTTATGAGGCAATCACAAAGCCGCTGGATCAATGTGATCATCATCGCCCTGGTCGTCATCCTGCGGGCGCCCACGCTCCTGCCGTCAATGACGCTCACCGATGAAGACTATTACAGTACGATCGCGAGCGACATTTTGGACGGCGGAAAGGTTTACCACACGGCAGTCGATACGAAGCCACCGGGAATGTATTACATTTACGCCGGGGTCTTCCGAGTGGCGGGACGCAATAACCTCTTGGCTGTACATCTTCTCGCGATCTTGGTAGTCGTAGCCACAGCGCTGGTGGTACGCCGGATTGGCGCGCGTGTGGCTGACGAATGGGCGGGTGCATGGAGTGGCATCGGATATGCCGTGTTTGTCCACGCGTATCTGCCGGGTGACACGCTCGCAGCCAACACTGAGATTTTCGCGTCTCTTCTTTTATCGCTAAGTATTCTTGCATTCCTGCATGGTGAAAAGGAGACGCGCTGGAGCTGGATGTTCCTGAGCGGCATGCTTGTTGGAGCGGCTACATTGATCCGGCAGCCTTCCGCCGTGAACGTCGGAGTGATGCTGGCATGTCTGGTCTATGCCTGGTTGAATCCCGGCACCCAGACATTGGGAACCATCGTTCGAGCAGGTAGCGGCATCGTTGCCGGATTTCTCGCTCCCATTGCGAGCCTCGCATTGTATTATGAGTCGCAGGGGAACCTGCACGACGCGTATCTGTGGGCTTGGGTATTTGCCATTCGCTACGTGGATTCCGAGACAACGGTCCCTTATGTCTTGGAGCATATCGTCACGATCCACTTTAGTGTGCTGCTGTCGTGGGGGCTGTTGTGGTACTTTGGCATCTGCCAGGTGATTGCGAGCTTGAAGTCGATACGACACACGACGACTGGGGCCACTACGGCAGTGCTGCTTGTTTTGTGGGTGGGCGTCAGCTATCTGACAATCTTTATTGGGTGGCGGTTTCCGGGCCATTATCATCTCACGGTGCTTCCACCGCTGTCGATTCTGGCCGGTCAGGCATTGTCCCGCTTGGTCGCGCAGCAGCGATCCTCTCCTCAACGGCACTGGCGATTCGTGCGAATAGGTATCGTTGGCACTGGTGCCGTCCCCATCCTCGTTTTCTTTATCATGGCGTTCGGGTTGCGTCAGCGGACGCTACATTCTCTTCCGATTGTCCAACGGATCATCGAGAGGACAGGTCCAACCGATCGCATTTTTGTCTGGGGGAGTCATCCGATATTCTACAGTCTCTCTGGCCGTCGGCTTGCGACGCGCTTTGTTAGTTGCACGCATTTGGTCGGCGCCTATGCCAAACGGCCGCGCGAGATTAAAGATAGAGGCGAGAGCGTGATTCCGGGAAGTTGGGAGATGTTTCGGTCGGACTGGGAAATGCACCCGCCGGTGCTGATCATCGATACCTCGACTATGGACCCGGACTGGTTTGCGCTTCCCATGACCCGGTACTCTGCACTCCGGGCATACCTTCCGGGATATCGGAGAGAGGCCGTGATCAATGGCGCAACAATCTATGGCCGGCTTTGACGGCGGACCCTAACGAAGTGCATACGACGACGTGGAGACCAAGCATCTCGGTTGTTTATCCGATGTTCAATGAAGAAGAGAACATCGAGCGCGCGGTCCATTTCGCGGAAGCCGTCCTCACTGACATGACGTCTGATTATGAGATCCTCATCGTCGATGATGCCAGCACGGACCGGTCAGGGGAAATCGCGGAAGCATTGGCCCGATCAAACCCTTGTGTGAAGGTGTTCCACCACGAAAGGAATTTGAAGCTAGGGGGTGCGCTTCGCACCGGCTTTCGCAACGCCACGAAAGAACTGGTCTTTTACTGTGACTCGGATTTGCCGGTCGATCTCAGGGAGTTGAAACGGGCGGTACACATCATGGAGTTTACAAAGTCAGACATCGTTTCGGCTTTTCGTTTTGATCGCACTGCTGAAGGACCCTTACGCACAGTGTATTCGGTGGTTTACAATTTGCTTATCCGTTTCCTTTTTCCGTTGCGAGTGAAGGACGTCAATTTTTCCTTCAAATTGTTCAAGCGGCAGGTCTTGGATAAGGTTGCGTTGGAGTCGGAGGGTTCGTTCATCGACGCGGAACTGTTAATCAAGGGCAAGTTACACGGATTCAAGATCGTACAATTCGGCGTTGATTATTTTCCCCGAAATCGCGGTGTCTCCACTCTGGCCAGTCCAGATGTCATCTTCAAAATGATTCGCGAACTGGTTCGCTTCCGGATGAAGATGCGACACGAAATCCGGGCGGGCCGCGCTTCTGCGCCTTGAAACAGTTGATTGTTAACGCGGATGACCTGGGACTGACGCCGGGAGTCAACCGAGGGATCCTGCGGGCTTTTCAAGACGGAATCGTGACGAGTGCCTCGTTGCTTGTGACGGGGAATGCATTCGAGGATGCCGTGGCGCTGGCTCGGCAGAACCCGCAACTGGATATTGGTCTGCATCTGGCGCTGGTGGAAGAGCGAGCCGTTCTGGGACCCGAGGGGTTGCCGAGTTTGGTTGATGAAGCCGGACTTTTTCCCCGCACGAGTGGCGAATTTTTAAGACGCGCTTTTCTCGGACGCATCAACTGGGATGAGGTCGAGCGCGAAATCGCAGCGCAGATCGCGCGTTTTCAGGAGGCAGGACTGCGACTTTCCCACCTTAATAGCCACCAACATCTCCACATGTTCCCGCCTGTCTTTCAAATCGTTAGGCGGCTTACCCGCGGGATCGATAATGTTTGGATTCGCAATCCCACTGGGCCGTGGCGAAAATCGCCGGGTGTCCAAATAGGACGGTGGGTGGAGAGCCTTGGCTTGAACCTGACCTGTCTGTTGGCGCGAGGTTTGTACGGCGGCCCTCTGCCGCGAATGCCGGATGGTATGTACGGATTCGAAGTCGGCGGCTGTTTAACTGGTTCTGCGCTCGAACGAACGCTTCGGAAAATTCCTGACGGACTGTATGAATTGATTTGCCATCCCGGCGAGGATGATGCTGAAACGCGGACGCGATATAGTCATTGGGGCTATCGGTGGGCGGAGGAACGGGAGGCCCTGATGGCGCCTGAAACGCGGGTGGCTCTAAAGGAACAGGAAATTAAACTGACGTCGTTCGTGCTGGCGAGCGAGATGAACCCGGAACAGCCGTTCTAAGTTCACTTGCGAGCGCGGCTCTACGGTTCTAGCTTATCCCGCAATTCGTCGTTTGATCGACATGGGTCGGCCGCGAAAAACGTCTTCTTCCTATAGATACCTCAACTCGCCGTTGATAGTGCGATAAGTTACCCGACCTTCCATGACTCGCATTGCGCTTTCAAGCACCTTTGCGGGCTCAAGGGTTTGCAGGCAGAGATTGTTCGCACAGCGAGAGCGCTTATTGTTTAGAACACTGATGCAGGGGCTGCAGTGAAAGAACGTATACAGAATCACACAATTGCCCAGAGGTCCGTACACAAAGGGTGAGTCGGTACTAAAGAGCGCCAAAATCGGTGTCGGCGTAAGTGAAGCAAAATGCACCGGACCATTGTCGTTACTAACCAGTAAACGGGAAAAATTTACGAGCTCAAGAAGCTCTAAAAGCGAGCGGGTGCGTCCACAAAAATTGCAACAGCGAGCATTTCGAACAGCCGCAACAATTCTCTCGGACACTGCGGTATTCTCTGGCATCCCAATCAGCAGAACGCGAGCCTCGGCCGATCGCTCAAGGATCCCGTTAATCACCTGCACGTAATGGCCAACCGGATAATTTCTTATCGGCAGATTAGGTCCCACATCCGGATTCACGAGAACAAGAGGACCCTCGCGCCAATCAGGAAAGATCACTTTTACCCGCTCCTTCATTTGTCGTGCAAGATCGGGATCGGATTTGAACGGGGGCAGCAGAATCTCTGAGCTTCTTATTACTCCCTTGTAGTTGGGGTAGTGCTGCTCTTTGGCAAGAGCACTCTTGCACAACGCTAGAAAGTTTTTCGCAATGTGCGCATTCTGATTGAAGGCACACGGAATGTCGATGAGGT
>Ga0066903_100003699_pt1 | contig 12607 bp, 20 predicted proteins | sample PanSoiMetaGPlot1_FD_67491 | JGI IMG/M metagenome (GOLD analysis project Ga0066903, IMG submission 67491) | Tropical forest soil microbial communities from Panama analyzed to predict greenhouse gas emissions - Panama Soil - Plot 1 (version 2) | ecosystem: Environmental > Terrestrial > Soil >...
CGAACGAGTCATGAAAGCGATGATGGAAATGGATAGGATTGATATCAAAACGCTAAAGGAAGCGTACGCTGAAAAGTGAAATCGAAACCCAGAACAATTGACGAATACCTCGCCGCCGTAAACCCCGCTCAACGGGTCGCTCTCGAGAGGCTTCGCAAAACGATCCGCGCTGCCGCACCCGAGGTTGAGGAGTGCATCAGTTATGGAATCCCTGCGTTTCGCTTAGATGGCCGGTCGCTGGTTTTCTTTGGCGCGTGGACAAATCATTGCGCGTTCTATCCGGGCAGCTCTACTACGCTGAAAAAATTTCGGAAGGATCTGAAAGGCTTTCAGATCGCCAAGGGCACCATTCGCTTCTCGCCCGAAAAGCCGCTGCCGGTCGCTCTGGTGAAGAAGCTTGTTCATTCGCGGATACAAAATATTCGCGATTGATCTAGCCAGTGACAATGATGGACCGTAACTAATCGTTGGCATCCGCGGGACCCGCGGTTAGAAAATCTTAATCATGAGTAACGTTCGAATTTTAGTCGGCACAAGAAAAGGCGCGTTCATTCTGACGGCAGACGGCGCGCGCAAACGGTGGAAGGTTAGTGGTCCGCATTTTGCCGGCTGGGAAATTTATCACTTGAAAGGTTCACCAGCGGATCCAAACCGCATTTATGCGTCACAAACCAGCGGGTGGTTTGGCCAAATCATCCAACGCTCGGATAACGGGGGGAAAGCCTGGAACACGCCGGGGAGCAGCGCGAAAGAACTGAAAGGTACCGATGGTATGCCGAAAGGCGAGAGCAACAAATTCGTTTACGACGGCATTCCGGGCACACACCAATGGTATGACGGCACTCAGCATCCCTGGGAGTTCAAGCGTGTCTGGCATTTGGAACCGTCACTTCATGATCCGGAACATGTTTACGCCGGAGTGGAAGATGCAGCCTTATTCGAATCGAAGGACGGCGGCAAATTGTGGAAAGAATTATCCGGTCTCCGAAAACACGATACCGGTCCGAAATGGCAACCTGGTGCAGGCGGAATGTGTCTGCATACAATTCTTCTCGACCCACAAGATCGACAACGAATATTCGTGGCCATCTCGGCGGCAGGTGCATTCCGCACCGATGATGGCGGAGGGACATGGAAACCAATCAATAACGGACTGCATTCGCAGTATATTCCTGATCCGACCGCGGAGGTCGGCCATTGCGTTCATCGTATCGCGATGCACGCGTCGCGTCCCGATACATTATTCATGCAAAAACACTGGGACGTGATGCGCAGCGATGATGGCGGAGATTCGTGGCGGGAAGTCAGCGGAAATTTGCCGAGCGATTTCGGTTTCCCGATCGACGTGCACGCGCATGAGCCGGAGACAATTTATGTGGTACCGATCAAGAGCGATTCCGAGCATTACCCTCCCAACAGCAGGCTGCGTGTGTACCGCAGTCGAACAGGCGGGAACGAATGGGAAGCGCTCACCAAAGGTCTACCGCAACGCAATTGTTACGTGAACGTTTTGCGTGACGCCATGTCTGTGGATTCCCTCGAGCCGTGCGGGATTTATTTTGGAACGACCGGCGGACAGGTTTATGGATCAGCCGACGCGGGTGATAGCTGGAAACCAATCATGCGCGATCTGCCGGCGGTCCTTTCAGTGGAGGCGCAGACCCTGCCGTGATTCGCGTCGTTCTTCCGCCACACTTGCGCACGCTCGCGCGCGTCGATGGCGACGTCCAACTGGACGTTGAGACTAAGGTGACCCAACGGTCAATACTCGACGCGCTCGAAGCTCGATATCCGATGCTGCGCGGGACGATGCGTGACCATGTTACTCAGCTGCGCCGGCCGCTCGTACGGTTTTTCGTTTGCGGAGAAGATTTATCTCATGAATCGCCCGATGCACCGCTGCCGGAGGCCATTGCGAAGGGATCTGAGCCGTTCGTGATTATCGGCGCCATCGCGGGCGGATAGCTGATAATCTCTTCAACAATTGACGCGAACACTGTGCGGGCCGGAAAACAGAGTCATCCTGGTTATCAAAAGGGAACTCAGGAGTGTCACGCAAATATCGGTTGAACAATTCTCAATCAAAAATAAGGAGGAAGAATGAATAGTACAGAAGAAGTGGCAACAAAGCTGGCGGACTATTGCCGTAATGGCGAATGGATGAACGCGGTCAATGATCTCTACGCAAAAGATATCGTAAGCGTGGAACCGCGGGCGATGGAAAACATGCCCGCGGAAATGCGTGGACTCGATCAGGTGCGTGGTAAGACGGAGTGGTGGGAGAAAAATTTCGAGGTGCACAGCTGTAAAGTCGGCGGACCGTTTGTGGCCCGCGATACTTTCGTCGTTCAATTCGATGTGGATGTGACCGAGAAAGCGTCGAAAAAACGAATGCAGATGTCCGAAGTGGGAATCTACAAGGTGAAAGACGGCAAGGTTGCGCACGAGCAATTTCTGCCGCTCGCTCAAAAGAAAGAATAGCTTCGCATTCGATTGGTCGGAATCACTGGCCAATGGTTGTAGAACGGACCCAGGAGGCGTGGGTTCATGTAACGATTACGCCTGCACGGCGCGATCCGCGAATATCGCCTGATTGCATGGTGCGGGGGGACTCGATATGCTCGCGCTCGTGTCGGCAAAAACTCAATCGGCTTCTCACGCTCGAAACAATCGGCACTTTGGAAGTTTCCTGGGAGCTGAGTACCCGGTCTTTATTGGTCTGGTAACGGTCGCAATTTTTTGGGGAACCGGAAGCCGGCTCGTAGAAATCATCGGGCATCCGATCGCGCTGATCGTCGTGTTCCTTTCGCTTTTCGCTGTGATTCTTTGGTCCGCTATATCTGTTGTCCACCATGCCGATTGTCTTGCGATCAAGTGGGGCGAGCCTTACGGGACGCTGGTGCTAACGCTGTCTGCGATCACCATTGAAGTGGAGATGATTTCTACAGCGATGTTGCACGGCGCAAACAATCCCACACTTGGGCGCGACGCCATTTTCTCCGTAGTCATGATTGCTCTCAACGGGTTTGTCGGTCTTTGCTTGTTAATGGGAGGATTGAGTTATCGCGAGCAGCATTACAACCTTCAAGGCGTTAACTCCTACCTCAATGTTATCATGACGTTGGCAGTAATCGGGTTGGTCTTGCCAAATTTCACCACGACGACCGGCGGTCCGACACTTTCGACTGAGCAGACAATCTTTCTCATCGTCGCCTGCCTGGTGCTGTATGCGATTTTTCTGCTGATTCAGACGATGCGCCACAGGCTGTATTTTATCGACGCGGACGATGCGGTACCGGCAAAGTCCGCACATCATTCCGTCCAGTTACGCGCTACAGGCTTCCACGTGGTCATGCTTTTTCTTTATATGACCATCGTCATTCTCCTTGCGGAAAAGTTCGCTATTCCGTTGGACAACAGTATCGAAAAGTTTGGAATGCCCCAGGAGTTCGGCGGCGCGATGATCGCAGCATTGGTGCTTTCCCCTGAAGGTCTGGGCGCGGTCCGCGCCAGCCTACACAATCAGTTGCAACGTTCGGTAAACATTCTCCTTGGTTCGGTTCTCGCCACCATCGGACTCACGATTCCCGCCGTGCTCACCATCAGTTTGATTACCAAGCGTCCCGTCATACTGGGCGTGCAAGGCGGCAATCTCCCGCTGCTGCTTCTAACACTGGCAGTGAGTGTGGTTACATTTACCAGCAGAAAAACGAATATCTTGCAAGGATGCGTGCACTTGCTTCTCTTTGGTCTGTTTGTGCTGCTTATCTTTGCGCCTTGAGTTTCTATAAGGCCTGACGGCAGCCATTCACACGTGTCTTTGCATTACGATCGCGTCGGGCCCCTGTTGCAAGACCTTGAAGCCAAATCGTTCATAAAGACGCAATACCGGTTTACCTGCAACGAGGCTGACGGAAATCATTGACTCGTGAGGATTCGCCCGCACCAACTGCGTCAGGAGTGCCGTACCGATACCGTGTCGGCGGTGTTCCGGTTTGACTGCAAAAGCAAGTTCCGACGGTCCATCGGGTTTATCGATCCGCTTGCGCAACCAAACGGCGCCGACGACTGATCCGTCTTTCTTGTCGTGCGCGACAAACCCAGTGTCGCCCACGCGCCCCCAGCCGTCGGCATAATGGGAGAACTCCGGTCGTTGCAGGATCTCTCGTGAAGGCTGGTGGTTGCCAACTGACGAAAGGCCTTGATACAGCATTTCCCGGAGGATCGGCTCATCTTTACCAATAAGCGGTCGAATCTCGTATTCCATAGAGAAATGCTGTTGTCAGATTGTCGGGGATAATGCGGTAAAACGCCAGTCTGACGTTGGCGAGGAATGCATCGTTTATACCCCTTTTTTCGACGGACGTGAATTTCACGCCTGAAATTCGTCGATGCGTCCATGCCTCTGACCGCTTAGCTTAGTTTACAGATGGACCGCGACTATGTGCTGGGTACACACAATGAGGAACTGGCGAGACTCGGGTTGCAACATCGCGTATGGCGATCGGTAGTTTTGGATTGCTGGCGGAGAGCCGGTGTGACGGTTGGTAAACGCGTTCTCGATGTCGGCGCCGGTCCTGGCTATGCGACTGTCGATCTGGCGGAAATCGTTGGGCCAAATGGCGAAATCGTCGCTCTTGAGCGTTCCGGAAATTTTATCCGGGCCATGGAAGAGACCTGTCGAGCGAGATCGCTCTCAAATGTGAAGATTCAGCAACTCGATTTAATGACTGATGAATTGCCGATCGGGAATTACGATTTTTCGTGGTGCCGATGGGTCCTGTCTTTTGTGAATGATCCGGCGACGTTGATCAGAAAACTCGGCGACGTAATGCCGAGAAGCACCGTGGCGATCTTTCATGAATACGGGCATTATGAGACGTGGCATTTTTTCCCGCGCTTGCCGAATCAGGAACGCTTCCGCGAACATGTGATTGCGACATGGCATGAGTCGGGCGGTCAACCCGATGGAGCGGTGCCTCTGGCAACGCTGCTTCCCGCGAACGGCTTCGCAATTCGAGCGGCGAGACCGCATTTGTTTTGCGTGCGTCCGACAGATTACATGTGGCAATGGCCCGCAACATTCATTGAGACTTATCTGCCGCGACTGATTGAAATGGGCCGCATCAATCAAGAGTTCGCGGACCGGGTTCGCGACGAACTGGCAAACGCCGAAAAAAATCCAAATGCCATCATGATTACGCCGTTGGTTCTGGAGATTGTCGCTGAAAGACTCTAGCGCACACCACAAGTAATGGCGGGCCCATCACTGCTCCGAGTGTTCAAGGCATGTTCCCGCAAGGCCGAGGCGTTCTGCATCAGCCTTCAGTGCAGTGATCACTTCAGCAATGACAGTCTCGAGTGGCATTCCGAGCTGCTCAGCGCCACGAACGATGTCCTCCCGGTTCACTGCGCGTGCGAATGCCTTGTCTTTCATCTTCTTTTTCACAGCTCGCGCATCGACATCGTGAATACTCTTTGTCGGACGAACCAGCGCGACAGCGACAACGAAGCTGCTTAGTTCATCGACCGCATAGAGGGTTTTTTCGAGGGCCGTTTCACGCGAAACGTTGGCGTAATCCGCGTGCGAAAGAATTGCGCGACATACTTCGTCGCTCCATCCATGTTCGCGAAGCCACGCAACACCGACGAATGGGTGGCCCTCGGTCGCGCTGCGCTCAAGGTTTGGATAGCGTTCGTAATCCATGTCGTGCAATAAAGCCACAGCTTCCCAAAGATCGGCATCTTCACTACGCAATCGGGCAAACTGCTTCATTGAATCGGCGACGGCATAGCAATGCTTCCGAAGACTTTCAGATTGGACCCAGTCGTGCAGGACGTTTAATGCTCTGGAAGCGGGCGTTTCATTCATCGTTGTGAGTCTAATGGATGGAAACGCCGTCGCCGCTTTTTATTTTCGTAGCAAGTCGCACGACGTCCCAATTCGCCAAACGAATACAGCCGTGACTGGCAGCCCGGCCGATTGAATCCGGCTCGTTAGTGCCATGAATGCCAATGCCTTTTTTATTCAGAGCAATCCACATTACACACCGACAGGATTCCTCGGACCTGGCGGGAGCAGGTAAAAATTTCCGCTGCGCTTGCCGTGCTGAAGCATTTCCTTGTCATAACGGAAAGTTGGCAACTTCGTGATACGACGCACCTTCCACTGCCCGATGGGCGAGGCCGTGTGAGCAGAACCAACTGTGACCGGCTATGCCGCGATCAGCTTGTCGCCGTCCTGCACTTCGAGCGTGTTGGCTTTCGTATCCACTTTGACGGCAACGCCCGCGCCGTTCATGGACGCGCCTGGAGTACCGTTTTGCGCATCAGGCTGGTCTTCCATCTCGTTAGCGGCCTGTGAGGCAAGTTCGCTGCCGGGCTTGATGTCTTTTACGGATGCAAGTTCAAACGGCTCGACATTCGACACCACGAGCTGATCGCCAGCTTTAGCCGTTTTCAACTTACCTTGATTGAGATGTTCAAGCAGATGAATATCCGTATGAAATTTCTCTGCGATTGCGTCCCCGACATCGCGGTACGGCAGAAACTTTAATCGAGCTTGCTCGGCTACTTTGCTCGGCAACCGAGCGATAGCTTGAAGATCTTCTTCGGTGATGGTGTATGGGACGAACACAGGATCCACGCTGCTAAAATCGAGGCCAGTGACATCAGGCACGACATTTGGTTTTTTGATGGATTGCGGCGGTGGATTTTGAACCTGTTCTCCACGGGATTGGCGATAAAGCGCGAGCGCTTTCCAGGTCACCTGATTGTAGCATCCGTCGATTTTCCCAGGACTGAAATTCGCGCGATCGAGAAATATTTGCAGACGCGCAGCCGCCTCAGTATCGGCCCTGTTCGCAGGTGGGGCGTGGCCGCGACTCGTTTTTCTCTTTGCGGACGCTGGCAGGATTGTCGTCGAAACAAATATAGCGACAACTGCGTAACGAAGAACAGTATTCATCCAATGTGACCACAGTGATGGGCAGTATGGCTGTCGAAAACATCACGCGCCTTTCCTCAGCCAAAGAGTGGCGGAGAAGAAAGGCGCGATGGGAGACGACACGAGTTAAATATCAATCCTCTTCGAGAATGACACGGTCAACAACCATGTTGGGACCTGTGCCGACATAATGAACTTGGACCGGAACGCCCACTCTTATTCTTGATTTCACGGTGGCGTCGTCCAAGACTCTGCCGCCGCGTGTTACATACTTCACTGTCCTGCCGAACCGATAGCTTACCGGTCCGCTGGTTTCCCTCAGCACTATTGTGCTGCCCGGAGTGTACTCTGTGATTGTCCCGTTAGCTTCAGTGGTGCTGGTTGTCTGAGTAGTCGTCGTCTGCCGCCTCGGTTGCTGCGGTATATCTCGCTCGTTCATGAGCGGCTGCCGCGTAGTTTGCCCCCATGCAACTGATGCCACTGTTGCCAATGCAATGCTGAACAGCATTCTTTTCATGTTTTACCCCTTTCTTGATCGCGGCGCTGATACCTTATTCCTTTTCCCGTTTGAATTTGAAGGTTCAGAACAACACGCCGCTATAATAACTTCGCATGCGGCTTAGGCATCGGACGCTTGATTCATAAGGCCTCTTCGAACAAGAAGCGTTCGTCCTCGCATCGCGCGTTTTAATTTTTGAATCGCGATATCCGCGCGCGAGCAAGACCCCTGGTCGCCCTTTAAACAGAACGCGCCTTTGCTCTTCCTACAACCAACTGGAAGAGAAAGGCGCGCTGGAGACAAACAGACTTAAAGGTCAATCCTCGTCGAGGACTACACGATCAACCATTCTTTCCTCGCCTGTCCCGACATAATGGACCCGGACGGGCACTCCGACCCTGACTTTAGTTCTCACCGTGTCTTCATCTAGGACTCTGCCACCCCGGCTCACATAAGTGACTGTTTTACCGAAACGGTAATGGACAGGTCCGCTTGTTTCCCTTAACACGATGGCACTCCCGGGAGTGTATTCGGTGATCGTGCCCGTTCCTTCGGTCGTGGTCGTCGTCGTTGTTGTTTGTGACACCTGTGCCCACGCAAACGGAGCTACAACTGCCAGGACAATGCTCAATAGCATTTTCTTCATGATTCCCCTTCTTGGTTGAATTCGGGCGCTGATAACCCTTTTTTTGTTCTCTTTTTGAATTGGCTCGAACAAAGAACGCGCCCTTATATTGAATTCGGATGCAGCATCAGCGGCGGACGCCTCACAAACATCCGCTCTCTGAAAGCTGTTTATCTATAGAAGTCTTACTCTGCACCTTTATGAGATCCTGGATTGGGACGTCAGGCTTTCAATACGCCGAGTGGAAGGGGAACTTTTACCCGGAAGATCTGCCTGCGGCAAAAATGTTGCCATTTTACGCAGAGCGCCTTTCGACTACGGAAATCAATTACACATTTCATCGGATTCCAGCGCCTAAAACTATTGACAATTGGAAAGCGCTAACGCCGGCGAAGTTTCGATTCGCGTTGAAGGCGCCGCAAAGGATTACGCATTGGTCGAAACTTCGTGAATGCGCAGATACGCTGCGATATTTCTCTGATGTGATCGCGGCATTGGGCGACAAATTGGGACCAGTGTTGTTTCAACTGCCGCCTAATTTCAAGAAGGACATGCTCCTATTGGGTGATTTTTTGAATGGACTGCCAACGGGAATGCGCGCTGCGTTTGAGTTCCGTCACGAATCATGGTTTACCGACGATGTTTACGAGGTTTTTCGTGTCAATAACGTCGGGCTTTGTCTCAATGAGACGGCGGAGTTCGCTGCGCCGAAAATCGTGACTGCAAACTTTGGCTATTTACGGCTTCGTCGCGAGGATTACGATACGCCTATCATCAATCAGTGGGTGCGCTTCGTGAAACAACAAGAGACGAAATGGAGCGAAGTCTTCGTCTACTTCAAACACGAGGTAGCCGGCCTCGGCCCGAAGTTCGCGCAGCAAATGATGGCATTAATGGGGTGATGGAATGTTAGCGTCCGATTAAAATAAAAATTCCTGCAATCAGCGCCAGCACGCCGGTGATAATACCGATGCCAAGCCCAGTCAGGGTGACAATTCCAACAACGATTAGATAAATCGCGAGCAGAAGCATACCGATGTTTTTGGTTGTAATTATGGCGCATTATTCGGAACGTTGGATTTGTGTTGCAACGCAAAATTTTTGGCGAATCTGAGCTTGGCTGCTGCCAGGCTGGCCTGCTAACATTGGCTTGCGACGCCGACATTTTATGGAGCGGAGACACATCAAGTGGTTCCCTATTGGGATAGCGCTTATTTTCATCGCGTACCAATATTTTAGTTCGGAAAAGTTTGTGAACCCGGAGACAGGCCGCAAGAGCCATGTCGCCTTGTCAGTTGAGCAGGAGTCCGCGCTTGGGTTGCAGAGCTACCAACAAATCCTCGCCCAATCCCAAACCGTCGATTCGGGACCGGACTTGGAGAGAATCCAGCGCGTCGTGCAACGTCTCGCCGCGGCAACAGGCGCGGCCGGAAAAGATTTCGACTGGCGTGTGTCGCTTGTGCAAAGCAGTCACGTGAACGCGTTCTGTCTACCGGGCGGGAAGATTGTTGTCTACACGGGAATCCTTCCGGTTGCGAACACCGATGCTGCGCTCGCTACGGTGCTTGGGCATGAGATGGCGCACGCCACTTCCAGGCATGGAGCGCAGCGCGTTTTTGAGCAGAACCTGGCTCAAACCGCTATGGCAGGAGTAGCCGGCTCGCTCTCGGACATGGATTACCAAAAGCAAGTGGCGATTATGAGCGCGTTCGGCGCCGGAGCCCAGTATGGCGTGCTCATGCCGTTTAGTCGCAAACACGAATCTGAAGCGGACCACATCGGACTCATCTATATGGCGCGCGCCGGATATGATCCACACGAAAGCATTGCTTTTTGGCAACGAATGGAACAAACCAATTCCCCGCAGCCTCCGGAGTTCCTCTCTGACCACCCATCTCATGGCACGCGCATTCAGCAGTTAGAGAGTTGGATGCCGCAGGCGGTAGAAGAATACAATCGCGCCCAGGCGCATTAAGTTCGCACGATTCCGGCAGCCCTTCGCGGCTATTTGCCAAGAAGTATAAGAATTCCGGCGGCCAGCGCGACGAGGTATAAAACAAAAACAAACGGTCCGAGATTTAGGCCGAATCCTAAAAGACCATCGATAATGAGATACACCGCTAGGAGTATCATGCCGATGTTCCTGGTCAATTTCATGCCCCAGTATTTTACTCGTCAACGCCTGTGACAATCTAAAAAACATCTGGAGAGTCTTGAGGTACTCTTTTGTGCGGTATGGTCACCTGCTGCCCGCACGAATTATTACCGACGTAACATCTTTTACATCTACGAAAGCGTCGAAAAATTCAGCGCCAGTCAGATGGGAGAGATAGACGATGTTTTCGGTAACCTGGCCGACTCTCCCTCCAATTTTCTCTCCCGATCTCAGATGCAACTCGACAGGTTTGCCAACGTTCGCCTGAAGGATGGTGAGCACCGTGGCATTGGATGGAACGGCGGGTTTTTCCTGTCCGGGTAGGCTGGAACAACTGAGCGTCGCCACAATGATGGTACCGAGAAGCACTGAATACGATTTCATAGCGAGTCGTTCTGGGTCAACTTCGAGTATTTTGCGAGCAAATAAATGATCTGAGCGCTACGTTACAAACGTTTCGGAACCGGCAGAATTGGTTACAGTCGTAGTTAAATGGGGGTTGCCGAAAATCTTGAGCGTGTTCGCGAGCAAATTTCGGTAGCTGCTGTAAAAGCTGGTCGCGCAGTGGATGAAATCGAACTGGTCGCAATTACGAAAACGCATCCAGCGGAGAGAATTCGTGAGGCAGTGGAATCTGGTCACAAACTTTTTGGCGAAAGCCGCGTGCAGGAAGCGCGAGCGAAAATTCCAGAGCTACCTTCAAACTTACGCTGGCATTTTGTAGGACATCTCCAAAAGAACAAGATCCGGCACGCGCTGCCGTTGTTCGAGTTTTTTCACGGGATCGATTCCGCTGCGCTGGCGCAAGACATGAACCGGATCGCGGAGGAGGAGGGGAAGCATGCGCGAGTGCTACTGGAAATAAACGTAGCTGGGGAGGGGAGCAAATTCGGCTTTAAGCCCGAAGCCATGCAGACAGAAATGGAACCGCTTCTTGCGCTTGCTCGATTGTCCATCGAGGGACTCATGTGCATTCCGCCGCTCGCAGACGAAGCGGAGGGCTCCCGGAAATTTTTTGTGCAGTTGCGGGGACTGCGCGATTTACTCGAGAATGAATTCAATATGAAACTTCCACACCTTTCTATGGGCATGACGAACGACTTCCCGATTGCAGTTGAGGAAGGAGCTACGTTGGTACGTGTGGGCACGGCTATCTTCGGTGAGCGATCCAGATGGCCAAAAGGTTGATGCGACTCGAGCCAACAAACATTCAGCAGATAGGCGACGAGCTCGCGATTTCCTGGAATGACGGCTCGGAATCCTTTTTCAAACTCGAGACGCTGCGGCGTGCATGTCCGTGCGCTGGATGCGGCGGCGAACCCGACGTGCTCGGAAATATTTCGCGGCCGCAGGTAACGTATACCGACCAAAGTTTTCACCTCATCGGTTTCGATCTCGTCGGCGGTTACGCTTTGCAGCCGCGCTGGGCCGACGGACATAGCACCGGAATTTATGGCTTTACTTATTTGCGTCGCTTGGACGAAGCTCTGGAGTAAAGACAAGGCTTGACCTGATCCATGACTTGGACAGTAAAGATGGCCATCGTCGTGTTGTGCTTCGCATCGTGCGGCGCAGGTACGTTCATTGCCTCAACTGCGAGGGAGCAGACGGAGGGGCCACGAAAAATCAACGCGATTCCAGTTAAAAACCACGAAGTCGCACAGCGCGTTTGGATTGTAGCCTAAACTGAGATTTACACCGACGTCGGGATCGTAATTCGCAGCAGAGTTGTTTCTTTAGTTTGAGGATCTAATTGTCGCTCCTCCAACTGTGCTGGAACCAGAAAAAATTCTCCAGGCGTAAGATCGACGCCGCTGCAGCGCAAGGATCCGGTGAGGCAGCAGACGATCGCGAAATGTCCGTCAGCGGTAACCTCGCGCGGTGAAACGAGATTCCATTTTTGGACCTCAAATAAATTGTGACGTAACAACAGTTCGCCTTTGGGGCGCAACAATTGCGGTTGAACATCATCAAAGTCGATGCATTGCAACGCTTGATCGACGTGTAACTGGCGCCGCTTACCTTCGTCATCCAGTCGGTTCCAATCAAACACACGATAGGTGGTGTCGCTGTTCTGCTGTACTTCGATCAGCAAATTACCGGCGCCTAGAGCGTGAAAACGTCCAGCTGGCAGGAACGCGGCGTCACCCGGTTTGACCCGGATGTTATGAACATAATCGGTCGCCGTCCCATCGCGTAATGCCTTCTCAAATTGATCCCGCGTGATTGATTCACGAAATCCAAGATAAAGCTCGGCACCTGGATCAGTTGCGGCCACATACCAGAACTCCGTTTTCGGTTCGCCTCCTAATCCGCTGGCGACTCCATCAGGCGGGTGGACCTGCAATGAAAGTTTCTGATGAGCATCAAGAAGTTTCACTA
>Ga0066903_100003700_pt1 | contig 12606 bp, 9 predicted proteins | sample PanSoiMetaGPlot1_FD_67491 | JGI IMG/M metagenome (GOLD analysis project Ga0066903, IMG submission 67491) | Tropical forest soil microbial communities from Panama analyzed to predict greenhouse gas emissions - Panama Soil - Plot 1 (version 2) | ecosystem: Environmental > Terrestrial > Soil >...
GTGCCGCGCGTCGCACGCCATAGATCGGCCCCTACACAGACTGAACCCTGATCTGTCCCCATCCAAGTGATAAAACGCGCAGACCCCTGATCAGGCCGCAGCCGGCTCTTTCACGTTTCCAGCTGGCAGACAACCTGAAACTTCCTTCGCCTCTTGGAACGTGATGAAAAAGGAGAAACGTAAATGCCTTCGCCTTATCTCAGGCCCGACAAATTAACGGCGGAGAACCTTTACAGGTTCAGACTTCTGCTCAAACGCGCTCACACTTACCCGCGTCTCTGTCCAATTGTGATCGAGTAATAACAGCGAACGCAGGTTTACTAACCCTTCGTCAGCATCAATGCCAGCGGCTTCGGCGCTCGTGCCTGCTCTCTTCACCGTAGCTTCGCCAAGTTGCGGCATTGCACTTCGAGCAGTACCAAAGGACGCGAACGAATGTTGACGTGCGGGTACCTGTCCGATGCCTTTCTGTCATTTCTCCGCTGCAGTTCGCACATTTTTCTGCTCGAGGAATCGGAGGATAAATTCTCACCGGTGCGGCTTTGTAACGCTGCGCAATGAATTTCAGGAATGACGAAATTGTCGAGTCGCGCAGCTCCTGGTAAATCGATGCGGGGACGCCTGCCAGTTGCCACGCCTGTCCGCTCTTGAACGCAATTTCGAGAATGCGTTGATTCGCGTCATACGCAAGAGTCTTCACTTTGACATCGAAGACCTCGACACGCTTCGCCACGATCGGCGCGACAAAATGGGCGCAATCTTCAACCTTCTGCTGGCATTCCTTACAGAAAACCATCGGCGCGAAGACCTCGCAGAAGGTATACCGAACAGATGTTCGGTAGACAAAGCCGGGTCCTTATATATACGTCCGCAATAAATCCCAAAGGAGGAACCATGAATCGAGACCTGCTTGAAAAACCCTTCACGCCGGAGCAAATCAAGCGACGGCAGGGCACGAATGGAGACGTGCTCGATTACATCGAGGGTTGCGCCGTGATTCAGCGGCTCAACGAATGTTTCAATGCCGAATGGATCTTCGAGATCCAGGAACATCGGGTTTATGACGAAGAGGTTGTCGTTCTCGGGAAACTGACGGCACAGGCAGTATCAAAAAGTCAGTTTGGAAAATCACGCATTACTCGGTCTAAGAAGGACAACTCAATCATCTCCCTCGGCGATGACCTAAAGGCCGCTGCCACGGATTGCTTGAAGAAGTGCGCAACACTCTTCGGAGTCGGACTGCATCTATATTTCGATGCACCCGGTGCCCCAAACGGAAATGGCACCGGCAAGGGGCAACATCAATCCGATACCTCGAACGGAACCGCTTCAGAGGTCGGCCGTCTAACAGCGAAACAACTATCGGCGATCTTCTCATTGGCAAAGTCTCGCGGCTGGTCGAACAAACAACTTCGGGATTTCTCTCAAGAGATGTTTGGCAAGCTGCCGGACTTTCTTAACAAGAGGGAAGCATCCGCCGTGATTCAGCACTTGCAAGGAGGCCACGATGCTTGACGAGCAGACCTCCACCCGTAGCTGGGCTTCAATGCTTCGGATTTCGAAGTCGCAAATGCAGACGTATTTGATCTGCCCACGAAAGTTCTGGTTTCAATACGTTGTCGGCGCCATGCCCGAATTCACGCCCGCCAGTCTGCCATTCGGCAGAGCGCTTCACGCAGCGGTCGCCGCATTTTATAAAGGCGTTAAGGAAACCGGAGCGAAGCCATCCGTGGAATCGATCAAACGCGAATTCGAGATCGTTTGGGAAACGGAAACGGCCGGACAGCGATTGTCTTTCAAAGGAAAGACCTCGATAGACTCGCATATCGAGCTGGGGAAGATGTTGGTCGGGAAATTCTATGAAGAGATTCATCCACGGAGAATCGAGGCGATCGAGTATCCCTTCGCGGTTTCGTTATCAGATCCAAATACCGGTGAACAGCTGGATGTGACGCTAGTCGGAGTGATGGATTTAGTCGAATCTGATGATGAAGGCAATCTGATCATTGCCGAGCTCAAAACCTCTTCCAAGCGGTACGCGGAATCTCAAGGCGAAAACCAACTCGATGGGCTGATCTACGCCTATGCGATGGATCAGTTGGGTCTACGCACAACCGGCAAGGAGACATTAATCCGTTACGACGTGCTGGTGAAGACGAAATCGCCGGCATTCCAGCAGATCTACTTCAATAAGACACCACAGGATTACGGGCGTCTTGCGAGGTGGATTCAAGAGGTCTTCCAGGCGATTGACCGCGAAAGCTTCTTTCCCAATTTTGGCTGGGCTTGCCACACCTGCCAGTTTCGCTCTCGCTGCTGGAGCATGTAAGCGAAAGCACCTTCCTCTTTAGATCCCTTTCAGAACCACAGTTGAACCCCTCAGAAGCTCCGCGTGGGGCGGACGGTCTTCCATCGGGTAAAGGGGCGAAGGCAGAAGCTTCTAAGCGGACGGTGCCAATGTGTCTTGTTACCCCGGTACGTTGGCCTCCCTCTCTCTTCTAACGATCAAAACAACACTCATTCAATGAAAGGAGCACTGTATGTCTGAAGCAACACTAATTGCACACTGCGGCACGACGAAGGTGTCGCGGGAAGAACTGAAAATGATTCCGGTGCCGGAGGGCACGAGAACCTTTAAACCAATTCCACATTACGAGATCGTCGCTGGGTTGTTCGAGGCTCTGAGCTTCCGATATATCGGGGTGGTTCGTGACGAGTACGCAGTCTCGCCCGACGGTATGCGGATGTTCGGAGTCATCGATCTCGAAACATCTTTCGACGGCTGTCGCTTTGCCATCGGTATCCGCAACGCCAACGACAAATCTATGCGTCTCGGATTAACGAGTGGTCTGCGCGTCTTCATTTGCGACAATCTCTCGTTTCAAGGCGAGTTCACGCCGGTTCTAGCGAAGCATTCGAAGAATTTTTCGATAGTGGATTCGCTGGCCATCGGCGTCGATCGGATCCAGCGCAACTTCGAACCGCTCCGGCAGCAAGTCGACACCTGGCGTTCTCGTCAGATGACGGATGACCAGGCAAAACTCGTCATCTACCGAGCGTTCATTGAAGGCGACCTCAGGGTCCCGCGCACGCTAGCCCGGGATGTGCACCGCAGCTATTTCGACCCTACGCATTCGGACTTCGCGCCTCGAACGATGTGGTCGCTGTCCAACGCCTTCACTGCAGCTCTGAAGTCGCTGGATCCGATCCCATTCTTCCAAGCTACAGCAAAGCTCGGAACATTCCTCAATAGCAACAACTAACGATCGAGGTTTTCTGGAGGGTTTCGTATTCTGCGGCATTCGGCGGCCGGTTACGTATCCGCGCACGGACAGCTCGGGCTGATTTTCGTGTAAGGCGCGACTCGCAACGGGTCAATCCAACAATTGACATTCTGAAATTCTCGGAAGTTCCGCATAGGGCGGACGGTCCTCTTAGACCGCAGCTTCTGGGGAGGTGGCGGCGCTGCGTGCTGGGCCGATGGCGCCGCCACAAAAGATGACAAGGTACGGAGTCAACGGACCGCCGCCACAGCTGCCTCTAATTGCGGATCACTTCCGTTAAAACGGGCCTGGGTGTCGAATGGGATTTCGATGTCTGGACTGATACCTACGCCCTCCAGCATTTTTCCTTGCCATGTCCGATACGCCGCAACGGGAAGAGCAATGCGATAACCCTCACCGACTTTAAATGCGCTTGCGGCCATGAGTCGGCCGGCGCTCTTTGTACCCACAATCGTGGCGAGGCTGTTTTCAGCGGCGAAGGCAGCCACCATTTCGCTCGCGCTGGCCGAATGTTTGTTGACGAGAATCGCGACTTTGCCGTGGAACCGCTGCGACCCGAGTCCTTCACTGACGAGCGCGAAAGACCGGTCGCGGAATGCGAATCGAAAGAGGAGCGGGATCAACGCCCATTTTTCAGATGGGATGCGATCGAACTTGGGGAGCTGTTCCGGCCGATATCCGCGTGCGGCTCCGCGGCGGCTGAGGCTGTAACCGATGGGCCGCTTATCCGGACACAGCAGGCTCATTAAGCGAAGGGAGCCCATGCCGCCGCCGGTATTGCCGCGCAAGTCGATAATGAGACGTTCACATTCGAGAGCGCGAATGGCTTCGGTCATTTCCTTCGCGACGTCGATTCCGACAATACCGGGAAACATGGAGACCTTGACAAGGCCGAAGCCGGGACTCAGCCGTCGCGAAGTTACAGTTCGCGGAACCACGACCGGAGGCTTCAGCGACTTTGGCATGGGCACAGAAACAGCGATCGTAGTTGTGGCGCCGCCATGTTTCGCGACCGTCACGGAAACAGTTGAGCCCATCGTAAACGTCGGCGCCTCGGGGGGAACGACTTCTTTATCGCCGACCTTCAATAGCACATCCCCAGTTGTGATGCCAGCAATACACGCCGGACCTTCTGAATGGACATCTTGGAAAACCCAACGTGTCCCGTATTGAGTTTCCGCCTTACACAAGGTTGCCGCAATCGCCTGACGGCTGGATGATCGGGGAACGGATTGATGAAAGAATCCCACGTGACTGGTTCGAAGCGCCTTGAGTAGTTCGTTGATCTCTTTTTCAAATTCTTCGACCGATGCAGCTCGAGAGACGGAATCGCGCTTCGCCTTCACGAGGCTCTCCCACTCGATGCCGTTGAGCGCAGGATCGTAAAACTTCCTTGCGACAATGATTGCGACACGATCCAAAATCGCGATTCGCTGTTTTTCATTCAATGCAATCACGGCCTCGCACCTCCTGTTCCGGTGACAGAATTCCCACCATCTCCGACAACCACGAATCCCGCCCACAGAGCCGGCGGAGCTTCTGTACCGAAGGTTTTGATGACTTGCCTCTTTGCGTCTGTCATGGCGGTCCCTATATTCGTGCCGCCGGCAAGACGGCGGTAAAACTCACGCATCAGCGTCAATGTGAATTCATCATCAGCTTGCCAGAGATTGGCGACGACTGATTGCGCCCCTGCAACAAGAAACGGTCTTATCAACGCAGACACACCGTCTTGACCTTTAATCTTTCCATTTCCTGTATCGCAAGCCGAGAGAGTGACGAGATCTGCATTCAACCGCAGCTGGCTAATTTCACGGGCCTGCAGAAGTCCATCTTCGCCGGACGCCGCGTCGGTCTGCAAAATGAGAGCAGAGCGCTCTGGATAGGTTGTGCTGAGAAGGCCGTGAAGCGCGAAATGAAGTATACGAAATCGCCCGAGCGGTTGCGCCTTGATGCTGGCCTCTGACGCTTGCTGACCCACGAGGACGACACTCCGATTTCCGAAAGTTTGTGCAACCGATTTCACTTCGTCGTTCGCGGCAGGCAAAGGAGGAAGGCGCAGGTCTTCTAGGTCGAACACGCCGCGCTGAATTCGACCTAGATTGCTCGCCTGCTCTGTAGTGCCGGGGGAGGCGCTTACCGCCAACAGAGGCATACTGTTGTTTGCAGGTTTCCGCGGACGTTTCAGAAGAGCGAGCACGCTACCGGAAGGGACATAAGTAACGACATGCGTGTCGAGCAATTTTTTGCCTGTCGAATCGATTACAACCTCCAGTGGTATGCGGTGCAGAGCGCCGTCAGGTACGACGATCAAACTGGGTTTTGTCCGGCTCTCCTCGATTGGTGCTAGAAGAGAGGTGTAAAGCTGTTTGGCCGCATTCTCGAAGGGCATTCGATTGTGGATGGCAGCGAGCAACGCATCCGACTGCTGGGCGACATCTGCTCCTGAGCCGAGCTGCTGCAGTCTCGCCCGATCTCGTGATATGACAATGCAGAATGAGCTGGGATCATCGAGCACATATTCTAGAAGAAGTTCGTCTGGACGCAGCTTCTTCTGCAGGTCCTCAATCAGCGCTGGCTTAAGCTGCGCCTCGACCCACGGGCGGTTCGTCTCTGCGACGACTGGCGCTAGGTCCCGCAACTCAGTCACGAGAAGTTCATCAAGTACCTTCTGGCGCTGGTCGCGAGACTGCGGCTTCATCAATTGAACTTGGAGCGCTGAGATTCGTTTTTCTACGTCATTCAACTGCGCTAGTACTTGCGGTGGGCCCTCCTCACGAGTGGCGATCAGATCAGCTACGGAGCGGCCCCGTGCCTGCTCGACGACGCTGAACGCTCGTTTGACATCATGAAGCTTCGTTGCCGCTAGACGGAAATAACCCAGAAATACAGAATCCGTCGTCGCAATCCGGGACGCTTTGTTTGCAGGACTGGATGAATGAATCAACTGCGCATTGATCACATCGATCGCTTCTTCATAGAGCGAAGCCGCTTCGGTATAGGCACCGCGAGACACTTTGACATTCGCCAGTTCGGTCAAATAACTTGGCAAATGGAATTTGTCTCCGGCCCGACGACCAGCGTCCAACCCGACTTGAGCAACTTTTTCAGCGGAATCCAGATCTCCGGCTACCGAGTAAATCTTTGCAAGTTCGCTGCTGATCTCGGCTACCTGTCCGTGCCCATCCGCCCGCTCTGCCTGATCCATTGCTTCTTTCAACTTCGCGATCGCGAGTGGAGCATTGCCAGCCTTGTTCGCAATTGCTCCCATCTCGGCAAGTAAGACCGCCTGATAGCCGAGGCTGCCGACAGCTTTTGCCTGTTGGAGCGCGTCTTCCAGAAACTGATTCGCCTCGGCTGTTCGATTCAGCGCGGCCAGGGCCTTCGCTTTGGCCGTATACGTCATTACCGGAGTTCCCAAATCCGGATTTCGTCCGGCGGCAGCTAACGCGCCGTCGAGCATCCTCAGCCCGATGGTGGCGTTGCCACTCTCGGTCATCGCGCTTGCACTGAGTGTCATGAAACGCACTTGAGACGAAACGTCGCCGCGCTGCTGAGCGGCGCTGATCGTCCCGGCAACCTTTACCATCGCTCCGGCGGTATTGCCTTGCATGAATTCGATAAGGCCAAGTTCGCCCATCGCCCGGGACTCCCACACTACGTCGCCCAATTTCTTCGCCACCATCAGCGCTTCCGACCAGTCTCGCTGCGCCAGATCGATGTCCAGGTCCATATCCGTATCGCCCTTCACGATCAAAACTCGGAGCCGCAGCTGAGGATCGTTTTGGACAATCGGATTCTCGAGCAGTTCCGCAAGCTCGTTTGACGTTTGTTGAATTGAAAGACGAGGGAGTTCCCCTCGGAGTCGGCCAACTCTTGCATAGAGGGCGTTGCGTTGGTCACTTCGTGCCAGAAACTGTTGTTCGGCTCTGGCGAAGAGAGGCTCCGCTTTCGACCAGTTCCTCAGCCACGCGAGGCGGTCCGCTTCCTTCAGGATTTCAAGTGGGTCTTCTTGCAATGCGCTTACGAGAGTCGAAACAGATCCGGCGAGGACGATTGCCAAAATGATTCGTGCGACATGCCGGGACGCCATTGTGCGCCTCCTTAGGAATATCCGAGCAAGCGTCCTGACATTTGTTCACGGCGCTTCCGTGACGCCGGCGAGCGGTAATCAACGGATCAAAATTGCGTGTTGCCTCCAACTGAAATCCATCAGCCTCCAAGCGAACTGGTATTCGCCAGGCTCAAGTGATCGCGTATCCAGGTTAATGATCACGCTTGTTATGCCATCTTTGATTGTCGCGCTTCCTCTGGCAGTTCGAAGCGGCTGCTGGTCGGAGGTTCGGATTTCCAGGTCATACACTCCTGCGGGCGATCCGGCCGGGAGTTCGACCGTAAGCCTAATTAAAGCGCGCGCCAATTCGATAGGTTTGGTCTGGGTACGCTGTTCGTTACCTTCAACAGTGCGGTCGACAGACACGTTCCGAAGGTCCAGCCGTGCAATCTCATATGTTGGTTGCGGCGGTGTAGTCGAAGTCGATGGAGTCTTCTGAATTTCCGGGCCGCGTTGCACAGGCGGCGGAGAGATGCCCGGCCGTTCGGTTTGAGCGCTGTCTGGCGCTATCGGATTTTTCACAAGTGGGCCGCGGGAATATATGAGCAAAACCGTAAGAACGACAGCAGCAACTCCGGCTGTCGCAATCGACCATTCAAATACCCTCCGTCGATGCAGTCTTTGGCGAATGTTCGTCAACTCTGCAAAGCATGGCGAACAGCTCCCAACGTGCTCATGAGCAGGATCGAACATGTCGATACGTTTCGTGGCTATCGATTCAAGAGTCGGCGTTCCGGGACAGCCCGTCCGGTCGGGATTTGGGTACTGCGTGAGCAGGACCTCGCGCATCGCTCTCAATAGCGCTCGATCCTCACGCCTTGATAGCCTGTCGCGCATCTACATCACCTCCGAGCCTCGGTGGCCACGACGGAGCTTTTGCAGTGCTTCCTTATATCCGCGGGTGAACCGAACCGAAACGGCATTCGGGGTGGTCTGCAATTTCTTAGCGATTTCGCGCTCGCTAAATCCGTAGCATCGCCAGAGACAGATTCGGCGCGTATCTGGATCCATCAATTTCATCAGCTGTTCAAGGACGATGCGATTGTGCATCCAGTCTTCGAATGAAGTCCTGTACTCGGTATTCGCGAGTCGGTCGAGAAACTCGTCGCCAACCGCGATCAGTTTCTTGTTCCGCTCCAGGGCTTTATCCACCAACCTTTTGTAAATTGAGGTGAGATATCCTTCGGGGTTCGTAATGCCCTTAGTGAGCGTCACCTTTGATGCGGCTTCCACCGCATCTTGCAAGATGTCGTTCGCCGTAGATTGGGATTCGATTTCGTCGTGCCGATACCGCGTCAGCGATGGCGCAAGCTCTTCGGCGGCCTTGAGGATTCTCTCGTCCAACGGCTTGCCGTTCCTGTCTTTGTCGTGAAACCAAAATCGGTAGCGTGCCATAAGACTCTCACGTCGGTCTTCCGGCAAAACATCCTGCTGCCTTTTTCGGGGGGTCGCGACGTGCATACTCGCACGGGATTTGACGCGGTTCAATAGCTCATGATGAAAATCTAGTCGACACAACTTTTTTGTCATTTTTTTCCTGCTAAAGCGCTCATGGCCGAACAAAACGGATCGCACTCATTCCGGGGTCGCGAGCGGAGACCAACCGATCAGAAAAGAATCTGACAGATTTTTCCCGGAAAACTACTCATGTCTTATAGAGGGCTGTGTGGACCTTCGAAGTTAACGAGTGTGTCTGAGGATCGAGAAGGATTCTTGAGAACGCAGAATTGTCGCGACCTCGAGGATGGTTTAAGGACGCGACCTGAACCGCGCTTGATGTTAGGAGCGCTACAGAACAGGTTGGTGCGATGTATCCCAAGAATCTTCTTCACAATTTGTCTGCTCTGGTCTTTGCCGTGTCCGTATTCCTTCTCATGCAGCCGCCCATCGCGAGTGCGCAGACTTCCACGGCAACTCTAACCGGAACTGTGCGTGATTCAAGCGGCGCCGTTATTCCTAATGTGTCGATCACGGTGACGGATATGGAGCGAAACACGAGTCACGTTACGCGGGCGAATGAAGCTGGCAGTTATGTACTTCCTGCGCTGACACCGGGAATCTATTCAATCGCAGCGGAATTGCCGAGCTTCAGGCGGTCTCGTCTCGACGGGATTGTGCTTCAGGTTAACCAGACCGTGCGTGTCGATCTTCGCCTGGATCTCGGCGCAGTTGAGGAAACGGTTGAGGTCCGCGGAGCTGCGCCGTTGTTGGAAGCCGAATCGCTCGGGCGTGGATTAGTCATTGACCGCCAGAAGATCCTCGAATTGCCGCTGAACGGACGCGATTACAACGAGCTTGCTGCACTCGCGCCAGGTGTAATGCCGTCAACGCCCCGTTTGGCGGCGTTGAATTTCAAGGGGGCAATTAACGTCAACGGAAATCGCGTTTTCAATAACGTCTTCCTTCTGGATGGCGTTGACAATGTTTCGTACTCCAGTTCGTATCGGGGCGAGAACGTTCAGGTCATTCAGCCGTCGATTGAGGCGCTTCAGGAATTCAAAGTCGAGACGAATGCATACTCGGCAGAATTCGGCCGCAGCTCGGGCGCTACGGTCAACGGGGCGATTCGTTCCGGTTCGAATGCGATTCACGGGAGTGCGTACGACTTCTTCCGCAACGACGCGCTCGACGCGAACAATTTCTTTTCGAATGTCTTCGGAACGCCGAAACCTCTGCGCCAGCGGAACCAGTTCGGAGCGTCTCTCGGAGGGCCCCTCAAGAAGGATAAGGTATTCTGGTTCGGAGATTACGAAGGCTTGAGAGAACGGCAAGGCGTTCCTCAAACACGCGCTGTCCCGAATGCACTGGAAAAAGTGGGCCTCTTTACTGTGCCCGTTGCCGATCCTTTCGCACCCGGTAAGCCAGAGTTCAGTCGGAACGCCGCGGGACTTTGGGTGATCCCGCGCGAACGGTGGGATCCGGTACCTGCCAAAATCCTCGAATTGATTCCCGATCCGAATGTTCCCGGCACGAACATCTTCGCGTCAACGCCGATTGACCGTACACGCGAGGATCAGTTCGATGTTCGGCTTGATTACCACGTCAGCCGAGCCACGCAGGTGTTCGAAAGATACAGTTTTCTCGACTCGCATGTTTTCCGGCCTCCCCCGTTGCCCGGTTTGGCCGAGGGCTCAAACAGCGACGCATTCGGGTCGAACGACAATCGCGCGCACGGCATTGCGTTGGGATTGACTCACGTGTTCTCTCCGTCGATTGTTGCCGATTTTCGGCTCGGCTGGAACCACGGCGATTACTCCAGCAAACCGCCAAATGCCGGCGTCGATGGGCCTGCATTGGTTGGCTTGAAGAACGTGCCGAACAGTCACGAATTGATTGGCGGCCTGCCAAAAATGGGTTTGCAAGGTTATGACGCGATCGGCCAGCACACATCTACCCCGCAGTTCCAAACGCCGCAAACCTGGAATCCACGTGCCACGGTTTTGCTGCATGAGCGCCAGCATTCCCTGAGACTCGGATTCGAGTTTCTGAAGACGCAGACGAAGATCAACGACGTGACGGCCCCGATTGGCGCGATGAGCTTTGCGAATCTCTTCACCGGGAGGTCTGTTGGGGACTTCTTGCTTGGGTTGCCTTCGGCATTCGACCTGACTTCATTCAGCACGATCGACCAGGGCCAGCGGATGTATTTCGTCTACGCGCAGGATGACTACCGCATCTCATCGGACGTGACTGTCAATTTGGGTGTGAGGTACGAGTACGCGACGCCGCCTTTGGAGCAAGAAAATCGTCTCGTAAATTTTGATCCGTCGAACAGTTCAATTATTTTCGGAAAAAATGGAAACACGTTTGATCGCGCGTTGATTCATCCCGATCGCAAGAACTGGGCTCCGCGTGTTGGGTTCTCATATGCACCGGCCTCGCGGTGGGTCGTGCGGGGCGCATATGGGATCTTTTACAGCCATACCGTACGGCAAGGCCGTGAAGGCATGCTTGGCTTCAACCCGCCATTCGTCATTGACAATTTGCTCGTCGCCAACGTGTTCGGTCCGTTAGCGGTAGCCTCCGCGGCGATCTTTCGCCTTCGGGACGGTTATCCACAGGGTCTTTTGGATCCTGACCGCCTGTCGCCGTTCGTGTATCGGCGCGGTCAAGATCCGAAGCAGCGGACTTCGTATGTCCAGCAGTACAACTTTGGGATCCAACGCGAACTGGGCAGAAATCTCCTGTTCGATATCGCCTATGTCGGGAATAAAGGGACCAAATTGCCCGGCTTGAGAAACATCAACGCGCCACGCGTGATCGTGAATTCCAACGGTACTAACTCCGCGGGTCCGCGGCCGTACGCGAACTTTGGCGATGTTCAGTGGATGGAGAACCGCGTGGCCTCCAGCTATAACGCATTGCAGGTCCGACTGGAGAAAAGATTCTCATCGGGTTTATCGATGTTGGCAAGCTACACGTGGGGAAAGGTACTGACGGATGGCGCCGATCATTTGTCGACAAGCCCGGTCGGTCCGGGAATCGACCTCGGCGTCTTCAGCGTGCCGCAAGACCCAAATAATCTCCGAGCTGAGCGCGGACCCGCGGAATTCGACATCAAGAATCGTTTCGTTGCGAGTTACGTGTACGAGTTGCCATGGGGAAGATCGCGCCGGTGGGGACAGGCTTGGAGCGAACCGCTGCACTTGCTGTTGGGAGAGTGGCGTGTATCCGGCATTCATGTTCTACAGAGCGGATTCCCATTGACCCCGGTTCTCGTCGGAAGCAGCGCACTGAACCTGGGTAGCGACCGCGTCGCTCGGCCGAATCTGATCGGCAACCCCGAACTGCCGGCTTCACAAAGATTGGTTCAGCATTGGTTCAACACAGATGCCTTTTCAGTACTTGCTCCGGCGCCACAAGCGTTCGGCAATGCCGGCGTCGGTATCATCCGAGGCCCGGGCCTCACCGATTTCGATTTCTCCATCGCGAAAGATATACACGTCGATGAGATGCGGTATTTCCAGATCCGGACAGAGCTTTTCAACGCGTTTAATCATGCGAACTTCAGCCCCCCGGACATTCGGCGAGAAGCGACGACGTTCGGTCAAATCCTCTCGGCGGGTAATGCCCGAATCGTTCAACTGGGGTTGAAACTGTATTTTTGAATCGCCGCTACCAGGTCGAAAGAATATTTTCGTTCAGCTGTCCGGAGGCGGTCTCGCCACGACCCTCTTATATGGGAGACAGATGCCAGATGAAGATTCC
>Ga0066903_100003701_pt1 | contig 12603 bp, 8 predicted proteins | sample PanSoiMetaGPlot1_FD_67491 | JGI IMG/M metagenome (GOLD analysis project Ga0066903, IMG submission 67491) | Tropical forest soil microbial communities from Panama analyzed to predict greenhouse gas emissions - Panama Soil - Plot 1 (version 2) | ecosystem: Environmental > Terrestrial > Soil >...
CGTTTGTCCACCATCGACGCTCTGAAATAACCCCGTGCCACGGAATGCCCCTCCTGCCGTGACCGGAAACACGGGAGAATCCGTCGATCCGATGATCGTCGCGTCGCCCGAAGTGTCGACACCGATGGCTACGGGCTGGGTGTCATTTCCATCGGGTCCACTCAGGTAGGTGGCGTAGATCAGGGAGGCCGCTCCGGACGCCGTCGTGTCGACGCACGCAGCGAAGCCACTAGCCCCAGCCGTACGAACAGTCTGCAAGGCGCCCGCAGTAACGGGAAACGGCCCGCCTGTCACCCCTGTGACGTACGCTCGCCCACTTGTGCCAACCGCAATGCCAGTGGCCGAGTCTCTCGCTGAGCCTCCCAGATAAGTGCCATAGAGTAACGAGGAGGGTCCAGGCTGCGACAAGTTCAACTTCACGATGAAGACGTCCCCGTTCCCCCCAGCGGCCATCTGAGCCCCATAGAGCAGGGGAAAATCCACGGACGTCGTCGTCCCGGCCACATACACGTTGCCACTCAGGTCGATCGCCACCCCAGTCGCCACGTCGTCGTACGAGCCGCCAAGATAGCTGCCGTACACGAACGAAGAGGCACCAGCCTGCAGTGTGTCGACGATCGACACGAAGGCATTCTGCCCGGACGGCGCGGTCGCCATGAAGGCTCCTGCCGTCGTGGGGAAGCCTGGCCCCGCGTAACCCACGAGATTTACGCGACCCGTCTGGTCCAGCGCTACTGCGCGGGGGGAGCCAGGAAAGTATGTCGAGTACACCAGGTTATTGCCAGCGGCACTGAGCCTTGCGACAAAACCCGTCGCCTCCGCGGGGTACTGGCTTCCAAACGAAGACATGAACGGTCCAACGAGCGGCAGGCTGCCGGCCGCGCTTCCGACCACTATGACGTCGCCGGTCGGGTCGGCGGCTAGGCCGGTCGCCGCAACGCCGCTACCGCCCAAATAGGTTGAATAGACAAGCGACGCATCGCCGGCCTGCGACACGTCGAATTTGCAGACAAACGCGCCCGATGGAACAGGTTGAAAACTGTTGCGAACAGGCAACCCGATTCCAGCGGAGCCAGCGACAAAAACAAATTCATGACCAGATGAGGTGAGGACAGCGGCAGCGGTTCCGTATGCGCCTTCGATTAACGATCCGTAAGAGATCGTCGGATCAATCACGAGCTCGAGCGTGGTCATACGCTCCTACATCAAAGCCGACCTCCTGTCCGTGCAGCACATACCGACCAGCCACTGAGACTCGCTCATTACCCCGTCTCTGATAGATCCTCGGCGCGACGTGATGCAGCGTACCTTGGGGGGTTTCTAATACGAGGTCGCCTGAGCGGTCGACCGTCACATGATCGACGCCATCGAAGCGCAAACCGATGATACGCGGATCACGTTGGGGGGCAACGATGAAGTCGTACTCGAGTTGTTGACCGTTTCCGTAGTGTACGAGATCAATGCCGGGATAGATCGACCGCACGCGGACGCGCTCGTACCCAGGCACATTCGTCCGCCAACTGTGCGGATCCGTCCCGATGAAGTAGTTGCTGCGCCCTGGCGCCTTGTGCTCACCGGCGATAGCCGCGCGCGCGTTCGCGCCGAGGAACGACAGGGTCACGACCGTGGCCGCCTCGGGAGTGTCGCCTTTACCCCGGTGCCCCTTCAGCACCAACGTCGTGCGTGTGGACTCAATGTTATAGAGATAGCCTGGACCGCGGGCGACGAAGTGTCGATTCGCCTCGAGCTCGAACCGTGCGGCTGCAGTCTTCCAGGCCGACGTTGCGTGTCGTGCAGTATGTGGAATCAATCCGTCATGAGAGCCCGGCGGTGTTGCGGACCGATAGTCATCTGCACGGACCCGAACGCCCCCTAACAGTAAGCCGCCGATCAACAACCCAACGAGTGCGCCGACGTTCGTGTTGGGATTAACACAGAACACGATGCTCCTCCCCTGATTGCGCATGGCAAATCCTCCGCTTGCCGGGACGTCCGTTCGCGTTTGAAGCTGGACGCAAAGAAACCAGTGCGTGTGGACGGTGTCCGACCGTTTAAGTGGAAGGCCTCGAGGAGGCCTTCCAATCGCCATGGCGACCAACAGTCATTGACGGTTTCTCCAGAGAGGCGATGCTGTAGGCGCAGTGGATCGAACCACTCGGGCGCTGGCTACCCTCAGTGACACTTCGGACAATCGACGGTGAGCTGGAATGGCATGTGGTACAACGCGATAGGGGCCGCGCCTGTGTTGTCGGCCAACACGGTTGTGTCACCAACGAATGACTCGTCACCTATAGGGGGATCGGTGGTCACGAGCCACGTCCGCTTCGCGGTACGCATCACTGCAACGGTCATCGATCCCCACGAGTACGTGCAAGCGGGCTCGTCGGGTGACACACCGCACCAATGCATAAAGATGTTGTTCGGCCGTCGGAAGTGAGCTTGGGTTTGCTTTGTCGTGCCGACAGTCATGTTCGCCACATCATGAATGTTCACCAAGGATCCGTCGTTGAACGCGCCGGTCGGCGGATTTGGGACAAAAGCTGATCCCACGACGAGGCCGGAATAGTCGCCCCAGAATCGGCGGCTCGTATTCTGCCCAAGGCTCAGCACGATGTTGTTACCACCGCCAACCGCGCAGCTGATGCTGAAACTTTGTCCGTCGTCCGTGTACGCCCCCAGGTTATCGCTGGTGATTTTGTCTCCCGGTCGATCGGCGAACGTGATGCCGCATGCCGACGTCCCGCTCGCGGCAGTCTCATGCGAGAATTGCCCCGTCAGCAGCAAGAGAACTGCGCCGGGTATGGCCACCCAACCCCATTTCGCACTCATATTTGACCTCCCTCAGGTCGCCAAGCGACGAGACCCGCCACGCCACCGGGCGATGGCGTCAGCCGCGAAACCGGCTAATATGCCCGAGAAACACCGCTCAGCTAATTTCCGGACAGGGGCAGTCGCTGGTGACCGAGAATCTTGGCCGCCCCCGTGAGAGCCCGGTCGCCTGAAGGCGGCCAAGGGGCGGGCATTCCATGACCCACATTAAGGGCCGTCCGCCGGCCGAGGGCGATCGCTTGGCGAGCAGGTCGGACACGACCAATGATCTACTCGAACGCGCTCGGAACGGCGACAGCGCGGCGGTCGACGCGTTGTTCGCCCGATATCTGCCCCGGCTGCGGCGTTGGGCCGCTGGACGCCTGCCGCGATGGGCGCGCGACCTGTCCGACACACACGACGTTGTCCAGGAAACGCTGCTTCGGACGTTTAAGAGAGTGGACGCATTCGAGGCGCGCGGCGAGGGCGCGTTTCAGGCGTACCTGCGCCAGGCGGTCTTGAATCAGATCCGCAATGAGCTCCGTCGGTTCGGACGCAAGCCTGCAGCGGTCGAGGTCGATTCGAATGCCCCGGCGGACAGCCCCTCTCCGCTCGAAGAGGCGATTGGTCGACAGGCCATCGAGCGGTACGAAGCCGCGCTCTCGGACCTTAAGCCCGAAGAACGTGAGATGGTCATCGCCCGAATCGAGATGGGGTATGACTACGACGAGCTGGCCGAGGCATTCGATCGGCCGAGCCCCGACGCCGCGCGGAAGGCCGTACGACGCGCGATCGTCCGGCTGGTCGAAGCGATGAAGCGGAGGGAATCTCAGAGTGGACGCTGAGTGGCTGAATGAGCTGGCGGAGGCGATCCTCGACGGAACGCCCGCTGCCGACAGCGGCGCTGTCGACGCGGAGGTCAGCGACTCGCGGCGCGCGGCGATCCGCCAGGCTCACATTGTGGCCCGTATCGCGGACCTGCACCGGACTCTCCCCGCGGATGATGCCGACGTCCGCCCCGAGGGCCGGACGGTGCCAGTCACATCCTGGGGCCGGCTGACGATCGTCGAGGAGATTGGCCGTGGCGCATTCGGTGCCGTGTATCGCGCGAAGGATCCGCGCCTCGACCGCGAAGTCGCGCTGAAGCTTCTCCGGCGGGACGCCGGGACCGACGACGAACGGGTGGCCGCGTCGGTTGTCGAAGAAGGGCGCCTCCTCGCTCGCGTTCACCATCCGAACGTCGTGACCATTTACGACGCCGATCGCATCGCCGGTCGTGTTGGTCTGACGATGGAGCTGGTTCGAGGATGGACGCTCGAGCAGGAACTGCGGCAACGCGGCCCGTTTCCCGCGAACGACGTCATCGCGGCAGGCATCGAGATCAGTCGCGCATTGGCGGCCGTGCACGATGCCGGACTGCTCCATCGGGACATCAAGACGCAGAACGTTATGCGCCACAGGGCGCGCAGCGATTCAGGCACAAATACCGGGCGCCTGGTCTTGATGGACTTCGGCGCGGGCCGCGAGCTGCTGGATGAACCCGACAGCGTCGATCTGACCGGAACGCCGCTGTATTTGGCCCCCGAAGTGTTCGCCGGTCAGCCGGCGTCCGTCGCGAGCGATATCTATAGCGTCGGCGTCCTCCTATACCACCTCGCGACGCGATCGTTTCCAGTCGTCGGTCGATCACTCCGCGAATTGCGCGCGCTCCATGCGCGAGGCCATCGTCGCAGCCTCGGCGACCAGCGGCCAGATTTTCCGGCGGTCCTGGTCCGAATTATCGAACGTGCCATCGACCCCGATCCGGCGTGTCGGTATCGGCGCGCAGCCGACCTGGAAGCCGCGCTGGTCGCCGTCGCCGCGCCACATGTTGACCGGGCTCGCCGAACGGCCGTCGCCGCTCTCATCGTCGGTGCCTTCGCCATCGCAGCTGGCGGATTCGCCCTCTGGCGGCCCGCTCGCGAGACGAGCGCCGCCGGGCTCAGGTTTCAGGCGCGTGATTCTGTGCTCATCACGCGATTCGACAACCGAACCGGCGAGCCGATCTTCGACGGCGCGGTGGAGTATGCCCTCGAGCGCGAGCTGACCGACTCCGATATCGTGGGACTCGTACCACGTGAACGGGTGGACGATGCGCTGCGGTTAATGAAGCGGGCAGTCGACACCGTGATCGATCGCACCATTGGGCGCGAGGTGTGCCTGCGCGACGGTCACGTCAAAGCCTTGCTTGCGGGCCGCATCGAAAAATTCGGGACCACGTACGTCTTGACCGCCGAGCTCGTTGATCCATCGGACGACCGCGTCGCTGTCACGCTCAACGAGGAGGCGGCGGGGCAGCAGGCCATTCTCGCCGCGCTTCATCGGCAGGCCTCGCGTGTGCGCCTCGCGCTTGGCGAGCAGCGCGCCCGCCTGAAAGGGGCCGATCCGAACATCGAGCCGGCGGCGACGACGTCACTCCGAGCCTTTCAGCTCTACAACCAGTCCTATCAACTTGGAAGACGGGGCAATTGGGCTTCCGCCCTCGAGCTGGCGCGCCAGGTAGTTGCCGAAGATCCACAGTTTGGTGCAGGGTGGATCTGGCTCGCGTGGGCTGTCGGGAACGCCTCACCGCTTGGGCCGAGCGCGTATGCGTACGATGACCCGCGATTACGCGAGATCCGGCCGCAGTATCGGCCCTATCTCGAGCGGGCCCTCGCATTGGCGGAGACGAGTCCGGAGTGGGAGCAAGCGTGGATTAAGGCGAGTTATTACACGTTGCTCGGCGACGACGGCCGGGCGGTGCCGTTTTACCAGGCGTTACTCACCCTACGCCCTGATCATTTCTACGCCGCCAATAACCTCGAGGTGGCAGCGCGCCGGCTCAATCGAGTCGATCTGGTCGTCTCGGCTGCACAGCTGCTCTCGGACCAGCGGCCGAACGATTTCATTGCGAACGCGGAGGCCGCCACGCGGACGATTGAACAGACGCGAAGCGAGCAGGCGGCAAGACCTTACGTGGACCGCATGCAGACGGCGCTGCAGCGCCTCGGCAACCAGGTGCGGCCCCAATCATATCTCGACTTCATGCCCGCGTACGCGGCGTGGCACGAAGGCGACGTGAAACGATCGCTCGACATCATCGATCACATCGCGGCCAGGGCAGAGAGTCGGCCGACGAACGAGGTTCGTTTAGGGCTCGGGCCAGGCCTGGTCTTCTGGTACTTGACACTAGGGCGTGCGTCGGCCGCCGCTCGCATTGCCGATCGGCTCGATGGCGAAGCGATTCCTGGACGTCAATATGCCGGTTACCGCGCGCTCGTATCAGAAGTCATCGACGATCGCGCGCAGCTTCGCCTTCAGCTCGAACGTACCGATTCGCAGGAGCTCGCCCCGATGTACGTTCGTGCAGGCCTTCCGGAGCTGGCGCGTCGCGAGATGCGACGACCCCCAGCCAATCCGGTACTGCAGGCGATGATGGACCTCGCGCGCGGCGAGTTGAGTCTTGTGGATCACCATCCGGCGGAGGCGATCCCCCTCCTCGAAGCGGGCCTCAGGGCCCTGAGATTCATCGACAACCGCGAGTACGATCGTGGGTGCGAATCACTCGCAACCGCGTTGACAAGCATTAGCCGGCAGTCGGACGCGATTGCAGCGCTCGAGGGGTGCGTCAGAAACCGCGTGCGTTCCAGCAATCCGGTCCAGACGTACCGGTTTGACTGGATGCGCACGTCGCTGCGGCTCGCCGACGAATACCGCGCAGCGGGACGGATTGTCGACGCGGCTCCGATCGAGCAGGAGCTCACACGGCTCCTCGCGTACGCCGATTCAGACTTCCCGTTGCTCCTGGAGCTCAGAAGCCGACGCTAAAACTCCAGCTGGATGCCCAATTTCATCAGGCGCGCCAGGAGGATCGACTGAGGCTGGCGCCAGCTCGCGAAGGCGCTGCTTTCGACGAGCACTGGATTCGCGTTGGACACGTTGTACAGATCGACGTGCGGAATCGCATGAACGTTTCCCATCCTCAGGAGCTTGCCGATTCGCAGATCGAGCTGATTGATCCGATCGCCGTACATCGAGCCTGGCGCGATCAAGTTGATCGTCACGTTTGGAGCGCCGCCGGAGAGATTGCGGCCCAATGATGGCGCGACGAGGGTGTTTGCCGCGATGTAGAACGCGCTCAACGACGGACCCGATAGGCTCTGCAGCGCGCCACTGATCTGCACGGCAATCCTGGGGATCATGTACGCGCCGAGCACTTTGATCTGCGGGAGCAATCCCGAATCCTGGTGACAGTACAAGGGGCTTGGATTATTGACCTTCGTCACGACAGCGCAAGTGTCTGTTACGGTACGTCCGACGCTGATGCCACCCTGAATCAGCAGATCAGGGCCGGCATGGGCGGTCAAGATCCCGTCAACGCCGTTCCAGTGCTGCATCTGACTGCCAAACGTGTCCGAGAACGTGATCTCGTTGGCGACCAAACCGACCTTTGATGGGGTAAGGTCATAGAGCCCGGAAATGAGATAGCCACCGCCACCAGGCAGACGCGGGTCGAGGGGCGCACGGATGCTATACGGATCATAGTCGCTGGGGCTGATGGCTGTATTGTCGGTGACGATGAAATTGCCGTACCACCGACGATAGAAGCTCACGTCCAGCAAGACGCGCGCCGCCAGCGCGCGCTGAATGCCAGCCGAGAGTTCCCAATTGTAGCTGCGCCGTCCCCATCCTGTCAGAGTCGCCGGATCGTACGAAATGGCGGGAGTCACCTTCCCAAAGTTCACATCCGCCATCATTCTGCATTCCCCGTTCGGGCGGGGGTTCAGCAGGTCGCAGTTCGGGATGAAATCCTTGTTGATGTCGGTCCACACTCGGGTAGTGCTGTTGACCAGACGGTTGACGGGGCTGAGCCCCTGGCCAAAGGCCCCGGCGAGCGCCTGACCTGCAACGTACTTGTTCAACGTAAACTTCAGCGCGGTCTTACCATCCCCGATGAGGTCGTACGACGCGCCGAGTTTCGGCGTGATGTCATGCCAGGTCACACCGACTGTGGCGGGAAAGGTGATGCTTCTGTTCGGCGTGAGCGGGGCCGGCCCCACGCTCTGCTCCGGACTCGAGTTGCGGAAATAGTCATACCGCGCGCCGACGGTCAGTGTGAGTCGGCGGATCGTCCATGTGTCTCGGATGTACGCGCCAAGGTCCGCGTCCTCATCGATTCGCCCTCCGTATGGGGTGGCGTACTCCGTCAGCAGATTTGGCGAGCCATCGAGTAACCGGTAACTCACGGGCTGGACGGAATACGTCGAGTTCTCAAGAAAGCCGCTGCCCCTATTGAACCCTACATTGAATGCATGTGGACCAGCGATATAGGACAGAGCCGCGCGCCAATAGACCGTTGCGCTCCTTGTATCGGCGTAGGTCGGACGCGAGCGGTAGGTCAGCAGCGTCAGTTGGTCGGTCGCCGAAATCATGGCCGGGTTCAGATCAGCTGGAATTCTCGTACCAAAACCCTCGGCTCGGTGAATCACTCCACCCTCGAGCAAAAGACGCCTGGTGATCGGTGAGCTCCAATCGACGATGACGTTGTTCTCCACCGGAAATTTGAAGTCGGCGCCAGCCTCCGGTGATGTCGTCGCGTTGACGAGGTACGGGCAGCTGCATCGCTCCTGGTGACCGTAGCTCAGACCGATTTTGTTTTTCGGAGTCGCCTGCCAGGTCAGGCGAACCTGTGCGTCTCGCCATGTCGTGTTGTTGGACCCCTGGCGGCTCGTGTCGGGCTCGTAGCTCCAGGCAATCGGGTTGTTCGCATTTCGGTTGTAAAAGATCCCGCCGGCATAGTTCCACGCGCCATTGGCGCGGGCAGCGGCGAATATCCAGAGCGCGTCCTTTTTCAGCGGACCTCCAAATCCAGGATTGATGTCCCAGTTCCGTTTGACCGAATCAGCCGCCGCGAGCCCACGGGATCTGAGGTCGTCGGTGAAGTTGCTGCTCTGAAGATCGTGTGTGGTCGCGCTCGCGAAAAGGCTCCCAGCGAACACGTTGCCCCCATCGCGCGGGATAAAGTTGATTCGAACACCGCCGGTCGCCATCTCCGGCGACACGCCTGCGGAGTCGATCGTGACCTCCTGGATGGCGGCGAAGTTCGGCAGCGCGAACGCGTTCTGTCCGCCGCGTGCGAGCGTGCCGAGCGACAAGCCGCTTTGTGTGACGCGCTGATCGACGCCGGTGCTGCCGTGGACGGTCAAATCGCTTAACTGATCCGCCAGCGCCCCGCCCACATCCTGACATGTCGGCCCGCCTCCGGCGCACGTCGTCGCGACGATCCCAGGAAGCAACACCGCGATGCTCCGCTCGCTCCGCCCCGTAGGCACGACATCGATGACATCGTGCCTGACGATCCATTGACGTGTCGGGCTCCGCAGATCCACACCGCTCACTCGGCCCGTCACGGTGATGATTTCGTCGACCGTTCCAACGGCCAACTCCACATCGAGCGTCGCGACGAACGAACCGTGCAACTCGACGTCGTGCCGCACTCGGTTGAACCCCGCAAGGGCGAAGATGACGGTGTATGAGCCTGGACCGAGATCGAGGATTTGGTAGTGTCCGGTGCCGTCAGTGGTAGCCTGCCTGGTTTTCTCGATGAGCGCGGCGCTCGACGCCTCAACGGTGACGCCTGGCAACACTCCGCCCGACGAATCCTTCACGACGCCCGTGATCGACGCCTGGGCGTTCGCTCGGCCCGGCAGTCCGACGACGCACGCATAGACGACGGCGATGCTGAAAACGGGGTTGAATCGAGCAGCGATCCGGGGCAAAGCGCCGAATTATAACGCGAGCGGCGACTTGTCCCGACGCGATCGACACCGTCTGGATTCAGCATGTGGAGCGGCACCACGGTGGTCCCGGCCTGTCAATAGTGCAGCTCAAGTCGTACTATCAGGGACAGAATCACGGCGGGCGATACAATGGCAAACGGTCAGACTGACGTCGCGGTCGATCGTGATGACACTTGGAGTGCCACCGAGGTGGGCTGAAGGTTCTGGCGCGCCCGGACTTGCGGATTCGGCGAGGAACGTGGGCTGCGCGGCTGGCATTCTGGCGCGAAATCGCGAGCGCGGAGATCGCGCGAATTCTGGCCTGATTGTCGACGCGAAGGGATGGCCGAGTGTTCGATGGCGGTGGTCTTGAAAGCCACTAGACGGCCAAGTGCTCGAGTACCTGTGCGATTTCATGCGGTCCTGAGCAGCCAGTTCCGAAAATCGTCCCAGACACCCCGCCAAATCGCTGAAGAACAGCGATTTGCCCACGCCAACAACAGACGGACAGAGGCCAGGGAGCGCCGATGGACCGCCTGTCCCACGAAAATCGATCCACACACAACGACCTTCTGTCTTCAGCCGATCTGTTGAAGCAGTTCGTGAACGAGCGGCGGTATCTGAAGAACGTCACTCAGGACACCATCGAGTGATATGAAACGGCGTGGAAGGCGTTACAGAAATCTCTACACGATGACGCGCCGCCGATCACGAAGGCATCGCTTCAGGGATTTGTCGTCGCACTTCGTCATGAAACAATCAGCATCATGGATCACCATGCTGAAACCTAACCGGGACGGGCATCGCATATCGGGGGAGATTTTCGACGGCTGAAATCGGTATTGCAGGCGGCGCGTCGCGAGACGAACTTTCGGGGAGATTCGGTGTAGTTAATGGTAAAGCCACCGGGCCAAGGCCCGCCACATGCTGACAAGCGCGTTGCAATCGCTCTTTCAGGCATCCGCTGCATTGAAGGCGCGGGCTCCTGGCGCACCATCCTACGTTGTCACCTCCCAATCCCCGGCTCGTCCACTCTCTACATCGGCAGCAGTACTGGAGGATTCAATGTTGAAGAGGGTTTCGGAATCGCCGCGCGCCGTGTCCCGTCGCGGATTCTTTGGTGGAGCCATTGTCGGTGCAGCCGCCATGTTGTCGGCCTCTGAGCCGGTCTGGGCCGATGACGACAATCGTCCCAACAATCCGTTCATCGTGCTGCTGAAAGGCCTCTATCACCCTGCCCCTCAGTTGCCTGATTTGGGTCTCTCTGGTGTGGATCTAGACGATACTTCGTATATGACGACCAGAATCTATCCAATTTTCGGAGTTCCAGGGAGCCGGGACCAAGACGACGCGATTGGTCATTTTTACGTCTCGCTTACCAATCCGGTCTGCATCTACGATCTTCCCCACGGTGCCATCGCCATGCAGTTTGCCGGCAGTCCGGTCATTCCAGAGATCGGGTTTAACACGTTCGTGCCCTTCCCCGACGGTAAGGGCGGTTCCTTCTTGGAAGGAACGTTCGAACTGTCGATCTTAGATGCGACGGGGATCTACAAACGGTTCAAGGGCGGGCATAACCACATGGTGGATCGATTGCATCAACTGGACGCGACGAGGTTGGACGAATTCTGCTTCTGCAACATCAGCCGCTATCAGTTCCCATAGCAATCGGTGGTCGCGCCGGGCGTATGTCTAATCCGACTCGCATGATCGTGGAACTGAAGCGGAAAGACGAAGCCCATCCCCCGCGCAGGAGGATGGGCTTTCGTTTCAGCGAACCAGAATCAGCTACGTTTCTGCCACAGGTGGCCGCGCAGCAGGAACAAGACGAGTAGGACCACGAAGATTCCGGCGATTCCGCCCGCTCCAGTGATTGCGCTTGCACCGCCGGTTCCGTCCGTGGCCATCGAAACGAGCACGCCGATGGCGAAGGCGATGCTGGCGACGAGCCATGCGGACGTGCTAGTCGGTGGGCATCACCGTGAGGATACCTCGCATGACGTCATCTGACCACGTTCTAGTCCGAGACGCGCTCGTATGCGGGGCCGACCGAATAAGATAATCATTTGGGACGATGGCCGTGATTGGGCCTCACGCTCTTTCCTGGCCGACGTCTGGTCGATGAAGCTATTCGTGTGGATGCTTGGCCACAACGGCGAGCTTCTGGGTTCTCACCTGTTCTTCTTTGATCGGTATTCGGATCTGGCTGACTACTACCGCTTGAGCGGGCAGGCGGCGAAAGCTGAGCGGCTGACCGCCATTGCCGAGGCGCACTACCGAGCGGCGCCCGATGATGACGAGCCGCCGGAGGCCGCAGCGATGGCGATGCCGGTGCCACGAACGCCGGTAAGCACCAACGCCGTGAGTACTACACGGATGACCAATCGGCTTGCGGGACGGTCACCGGACTTAGCAACGTCGCCTGCGCCGTAACGAGACACGTATCCGGGCATGGCGAATCATTCATCTCACTTCCTCGACTTCGCTGCGATCTCGAAGTGGTTTGTCTTGCTGGCCGTCCTCGCGGTCATGTTGGCGATTGCCTTCGCGACTGAAGTGCGACTGAACCGTAACGAACCAGGGCCACCCCCTCCGTTTGACGCCATCGTGCGTGCCTCACGCCGGTAATGCCCAAAGGCGAGCAGCATAACGTCCCGACGGCGAGTGGGCTGACCTGTAAAACGGCCGGTCCACTGTTTGCTCTGTGGAGTCGGTCAGCGGTCGAACATCTCCACGACACCTCGTTCGTGCAACTCTCAACCACCCTCTGTCCCACGCTGTCGGGATGGCGGCGACCTTCGAAGCCACTGATTTTGGGGCCGCGAAGCGGCCAACATCAGCGCCGAAGGCGTGAGCCGAAGGCGCTGCTACGAATCAAGAGGTCGCAGGTTCGAGTCCTGCAGGGCCCGCCACCCTTCCCGGAACGTTCTACTTCGCCCGTCCTTTGTAGCCCTGCGCCAGCATCGGGATTGAGTAGACGTACGCGTGTTGCAGCCGC
>Ga0066903_100003702_pt1 | contig 12602 bp, 13 predicted proteins | sample PanSoiMetaGPlot1_FD_67491 | JGI IMG/M metagenome (GOLD analysis project Ga0066903, IMG submission 67491) | Tropical forest soil microbial communities from Panama analyzed to predict greenhouse gas emissions - Panama Soil - Plot 1 (version 2) | ecosystem: Environmental > Terrestrial > Soil >...
GGCAAAGGACGGTCCTGCGGGCTATCGCGGCGCACCGGGCGCACATATTGCGAGGAGAAGGGCTGCGCACGCGCCAGTGAGGCTTTCAATGAGCAAAGGTTGGACAGGTTCCTATCTTGCCGCTGCTTTCTCATGGCTTGCGTTGGTGTGTGGAAGACTCTGTGGAATAAGGTAAGGAGTCTTTGTGGCCGAACCTCCCTTGAGTATTCTCTCAATCGAGTACACTGCTTTGCCCTGAGATTCAAAATACGTCCGGCTCAAGACTTCCCCCATTAAGCCCGTCGAGATTAGCTGTATGCCAGCGAGGAACAGGACTGCGCCCAGGATCATAAGAGGTCCGTGTCGCGTGAACAGGTCCGAGCCATAGAGAATCTTCTGGGCCAGCAGTGAGACGTTGATTAATACTCCACCGGCGGTAGAAAGCAGTCCTATTGGTCCGAAGAAGTGTAGCGGCCGCGTCACGTATCTGAGGAGGAAACGGATCGTGAGCAAATCGAAGAGCACGCGGACCGTCCGGGATAACCCGTAATGCGAGCGACCTTCCGGTCGCTCGATGTTCTTAATTGGGACCTCCGTTATCGTAGCCCCGTTCCACGACGCCAGTGCCGGAATGAAACGGTGCATTTCTCCGTAAAGCTTGACTTGTTTGATTGTGTCTTTACGATAGAGCTTGAATGTCGTACCAAAGTCGTGGATGTCCACATTGGATAACTTCGCCATCAGCCAGTTGGCGATGCGCGAGGGCAACCGGCGCAGGAGAAAATTGTCGACCCGCTTCTCGCGCCATCCGCTCACGATATCGCAACCCGTTTCCTCGAACTTGGCAATCAAGGCCGGAATGTCAGCCGGATCATGTTGCAGGTCACTATCCATGGAAATGATAATCTCGCCATCCGCATAATCGAAACCTGCTGCCAGCGCGACGGTCTGACCATAGTTGCGCTTCAACCGAACAACAGTCACGCGAGCGTCTTCCTCAGCAATTTGCTCAAATATCTCCGGGGTGGCGTCGGTACTATGATCGTCAACGAAGATGAATTCGACGGGCTCGTAACGTCCAGTCATCACCCCAGATAGCCGGCGATGTAGCTCACGTATGCTTTCGTCTTCGTTGTGACAAGGAACGACTATCGAGTATCCCCGGTTGTTCTTGTTGGCTTCAAACATGTTCCCTCCCCAGCTCGGCGTAGCTGATGAGCTTCACTCCGCACTCATCGATGCTCCGCCGCACAGCTAGTTCTGTTAATGCATCCACTTCCCTCTGGCGCTCCCGCTTGAGGCGAGTGGCCACCCTTTCAAGCTCTTCGTCATAGACTCCCGGATGGCACATCAACTCGGTTGTGCCTTCCGTTAATGTCTCAATCAGGCCGCATATAGCGTGGCAGTCCAGCAGACCGGTGAGCCGTGCGCCCCGAAAGTTTTCCGGAACCCGAAGTTCATACTCTGCCGCAATGCGTTTGAACCGGCGTGCATATGGGGCAACGGCAGTGGACATCGCGTACTGCTTCAAGTAGACGCGACACCTCGCTCGGGCGGCCGGTCCAATGGTCGTGCGAGTCAACAAGCCTTCGAATGGATTTCGGATGCAGGTGATGGCAAACTCGCGTGCCACGCGCGCCAGTGCGCGCATCACGCGAGGATGCGTATGGGAGTGCTTATGTGAATCGAGATGAGTGGGCGTGATACCACTCGCGATGATCCGATCGATCTGAGCACGAAACTCACACTCTATGTCTTTATCCGGGACAGCACCATACGATAATTTCACCAGCAACTGAAAAAATGTGGCAGGAAGCATCCCGTCGTTATTCACCAAAGAAGGGATTTGCGTGGCGGATGCGACAGGCCTACCGCCGACTGCGACAAGGTGACAACCTACTCCGAGACCCGGATTAGCGCGGGCCAACTCGACCGCGCCTTCAAATGCATCACCGTTAGCCATGAGCGTCGCACTGGTGAGAATGCCCTCTTTGTAAGCACGAACGATCCCAGTGTTGACCCCGTGTGTAAGCCCGAAGTCATCTCCGTTGACAATCAGTCGTTTCATCGAAACGCGAAGGCGCCAGAGCGAGACCTGATTCGGTCGGACATTTTCGCAACCGTTTTCGACTTGGAACCCATGCGTTGCACAGGGGTTCGACTATAGGCTGTTGTGTGCGGGGCCCAAGCGTCAAGACAGGGAAAAAATCCAAATGTCCGTTCGTCGCGGTCCCCCAGCCATATCGCGTGCCATCAAACGGCGATCAGTCGGTAATATCAGAAGCGGCGTACCCGCATAAATTACGCTGGAGAAACTGCTGATCTCCTCGTGGCCACGCTTACGAGCAGTTACACGAGCGGCACGGATAGCACGAGTAACGTTACCGACAAACCACGCCCAATTCAATCGCGTATCCGAACGGGATGTACACCAGCGAAGCTATAAAACTGAGCAACCGAGAACCCTTCGTGGACCAACAGCCCGATGCCCGCGGCGGTCCAGATCAGATTGCGCCCCTTGCGTGCCAACGCAAGGCTGACGCCGGTCGCCGGACCGAGCTGCAGAGCAGCCGTGACCAGCCCAGTGCCCGCTTCATCAACACCGAGCCACATGGGGACGAATTGAAACACGGTCGTGATGCTGCGGTTCACGTACTCCAGGGCGAAGGCGGTGAGGATCGAGGCCGGCGCGCCCGTGATCATCGACAGGGCCACCCAGATTTCGGCAACCGCTGTGGCATGGTAAACGACCTCGAGCCCAAGAACGGCGAGGATTTTGTTCGGATGCCGGTCGGCGAAACTAAACACCTGATCCTCGACGTCCTCCACGTGCTCGAAGCGAGGCTCGAGATATCGGCGGACGATATTGTGACGAATCGCGAGAGCACACAGCCGACTGGCGACGCGCCGCCTCGTACCGAGCACCCACAACCCGGCGGCCGTGAGTGCGAGCGTTCCAGCGAGAACCCCCAGGCTCGCGATACGCAATGGCGGCGTGACGGTAAACCACAGCAGCAGCACAGCGGTTCCGGACAGCAGCAGAACTACGACGGAGGCGCTATAGAGGAGATTCTCGACCGTCAGCGCCGCAATCGTGGCGCTCGGTGAAACGTGTCGTCGTGTCAGCAGGATTTTCGACGGCTCGCTGATAAGGACGCCAAACGGCGTGACGTTGCCCAGGCTGTCGCCAGCCACAAAGGCGAGAAAGGCCGACCCTAGAGAGAGCCGATCAGGGGACTCGAGACACGAGCGCCACGCGACGGTACGGACGAATTGCCGGACGCCGCCAAACAGGAGGACCACGATGAAGCCAGTTCCCAGCCGCCTGACGCCGCCGAGCACGGCGCCGAGCCCTGCCGCGCGGATCGTCCACGCGAACAGGAGCGCGCCGCCAATTGCGCCAAGGCCGGCGACGATGCGCGGCCGGGACGGTCCGCGAGGTCGTAACACCGGCACCGGGATCTTCATTTTGGCCTCAGAGTCCTCAACCGTTTGCACATTTTTTCTTCGCTGTGAAACGGAACCACGACCGAGTATCTTGGCCGTCGCTTGCGGGAAGGAGGTGGAAATATTCTGAATCGACACGCGCTGCTCGAGGGTATCACTTACTTCCCTGGGATCTAGTTGTGCGCAGGAGCCGGGACGAGCGAGCAGACGGCTGCTTCTCGCTCTGTGATCCGAGCGTGGGCCTGGGTGGCCTGAGTTCAAAAATCAAGTAGTCAGGGGTCTGGCTCACGCGCGTGTAATGGGAGTCGAGGTGGTGCTGAAAGTCTCTATAACGATCCAACCAGTACAGCTCGTAGCGATCGAAGACGATATAAGAAGCTCCGAATCCGATGTATTTTTCCAATTCACTGATACCTTCCGCGCTATCGCGTGGAAGGCCGCCAAAGTGCTCAAGAAAATGCCAGCCCTTGCGCTCGCTGTAATAAATGATTGCCGGCTCTCCTTCCTCGACGGCCAGAATAAGCGCGTCCGGCGGTGAGATTCGCTTCAGCTCGAGCGCTGCCTTGTAATCAGGCTCCTGCCAGGGCGTATAGGGATGCAAAACCATACGATAAGACCAATAGCCAAGCGGCAACAAAAGCAGCAGGCCGACGCCCAGGGATGCATTCCGAGGACCTGCGAATCGCGAGGCCCAGCGAACTGCCTGACCGGACAGAAGACCTAGGAAGGCGGCTGCGATGGGAATCAGGGGGATCTGGACCCAAGGATGGCGATTTTCGCGCCCCGCAACGATAAAGAAGACTGCGAACGCCAGCAGCCACCAATGGAACAGCCGGCCATATCTGGCTTGCGGGCGAGCGACGACACCTGCCACCAGAGCAACTGATAGGATTGGCGTCAGACTGAATGTGAATGTCTTCCACAGAACGTGGCGATAGAACGGCCAGTCCATTATCCGGATTCCGTTCTCCCCCGCGAAGTGGTACGGATAATAGGTGACGCTGATGTGATGCGCTTGTAGCTCCCAGGCCGCCGGAAGCAGCAGGGCCAGAATTCCAAACACCCACACATCCCGCCGCCGGAACAGAGCTGGCCCATACCGGTCGCAACACAAGTACAGTATTGGTACACCGATGATCAGCTGCGGAAGCTTCGTGGCGACGGCCAGACTCGTCGCGCCAATCGCCAGGAGGAATGGCACGCGGCCTGAAGGATTGTCAAGCCATGTGCAGGTGAAGTAGAGGGCCATGACGCAGAAGCCGACCGAGGCCATGTCGGATTGGAATGAACGGCTGGCAAATAGCACCAGCGGGGCAACACAGTATGCGCCAAGCGCGACGGCAGCGCTTCCCGCGCTCGAGATCCTGCGAACGAGCAGATACAAGAAGGGCGCGGAGGCCGCAAATAATGCTATCGATAACGACCGTCCAACCCATTCATGTATCCCAAAGAGGCGATACAGCAGCGCTGCCGTGAATGGTACGAGGGGGAATTCCGTTCCGATATAGCCTGGGTAAGGACCGGCCCAATCAATCTGCGGGTACAAGAAATGATAGCCGTGTAGGTAGTAGTTGCGCGCGATCATCGCATTAGTGAGCTGCTTCCAGCTCCACGAGTCCACAAATGGCTGCGTGACGCGTATCAGCCGCACGGCAATACTCGCAGCAATAGCACAAACGAGAAACGGGAGTTCCCATCGCTGCCAGGGCCCCGCTTTCGGCTCAACGGAGAAACGCGACGATCGTGTTGATGCTGGTGCCGCAGGCGTTCTCGTGAATATCATTGTGCCTCTAAGTTCTGGTTTAACGGCCGAGCCAGTCGTCAAAACCGATGTTTGGACCGCTCCCGCGGCTAACTCACGCGCGCCCGGGTCTGCTCCCGCGTCATCGCCTTGCGCGGGCGCCCGGCGCCAGAAGCGAAAACGCCGCTCGCGATGATCGGCGCCAACCGGCTCCGAGTGAGCAACGACGGGGACACGGCAACCGCACGAACCGCCGCGCGCACCGCGTCTCGTCGCTGCGCGGGCGGTCCGTCTGCAAGGGCAGAAGCGGTTTCCGCCCACGCTTTCGCAACCGTTTGCCGCACCCACCAACGGCCGGTGACGCTCCGATGACCGGCTGCGGTCTTCATTTCGCCGCAGAGTTGCTGGACCGCGAACAATGGCGATTCGGTTTTGACCGCTCTTGTCCGGATCCAACGACTCACCCAACGTCGCGCCCAATCATGGCGCAGTACCCACGGATACGCGTGCACGGTTTCCAATACCTTCGTCCATGTGGGACAGTACGCCAGCGTGACTCTGACTCGAGCCGTGGTTTTCAGCTCTGAGTATTCAACGGCATCGGGAAGCATTCGCAGCGCTTTATCGATGACACGAGCGTTGTTCTGTTCCGCGTTGGCGCTGCTCTGCCATAACCCGAAACCTGACACGATGTAGACTGCAACCAAGCCAGGCACGAACACGAATGGGTAATGAAAACTGAGTCGCAACCACAAATCCCAGTCCTCATAACATGAAAGGCTGTCGTCGAAGTACCCAGCTTTCTCAAACGCCTCGCGACGTATCAACACCGAATGCACACACATGCAGTTTCCGAACAGAAGAGCATTGAAGATTCGTCCCGAGGCCGCACGTGATAGGTCGGGATACGGCTTCCCGGTTTCCGTGTGAAAGACCTGGCTGTACACCGCTCCAGCTTCCGCGTGGCGTTCGATCGCCGGAATCTGCAGCTTCAGGCGCTTTGGGAGCCAAACATCGTCGTCATCGAGGAAACAGACAAACCGGCCTCGGCTGGCTCGAATCCCAATATTTCTCGTGCCCGCAGCTCCACGGCAGTGTGAGACGATGTACCGAACTTGGGGATAGCGCCGTACGACGTCGACGGTCGTATCCGTAGATCCGTCATCGACAACGATGACTTCCAATTCAAACAGTTTTCCGAGCCCTTCTTGTGCGAACACCGAATCGAGCGCGCGGTCCAGCAGCGCCGCGCGGTTGCGCGTTGGGATGATCGCACTTACCAGTGGCAAAGTCGGGCGGGTTTCGGTCATACGTACTGTCTTGCAGGCCCATCCAGCCGGGTCAGCCGATTCAGTCCCTCTTTGTCCTCGGTGTACGTCCATCGTTTGCCCTGAGGCACGCCAAAACGCAGTAATTCAGGAACCGTGACGAACCGAAAACGGCCAGCGAGCCGCGCCAAGAGAAGCTCCACAGCGACAATGGTTGAATCGCGTGCAAAGCACCGGTGATCTGGAGCATCGAAGAGCCCATCGTGAAACAGGATGATCTTTCCAGGCTCGAGCCGTCTGATCACCTCTTCTGCCATCCCAGGACCATCTTTCGGCTCCCAATCGCCAGCCGAGAGCTTCCATGTGACGACGCGGTAACCCATCGAGTCGACATCAGACCATGATTCGAAATCTTGATGTCCGTACGGGGGGCGAAACAATGGCTCGCCATGAGGGGCGAGCGCCTCCTGACACCGCTGAATCTGATCAATCCTCTCCACGTGTGAGATGAACGGAAATGACGGGTGATCCCAGGAATGGTTGCCGATCGCGTGGCCGTCGCGCTTCACTCGAGCAACGAGCTCACCATGTTGGTAAGCTCGGACGCCGATCATGAAGAACGTTGCGCGCGCTCGATGCGCCGCGAGTATTTCGAGTATTCGCGGTGTGCTGCTCGGGTTGGGCCCGTCGTCGAACGTCAACGCGACTACTGGGTCATCCGTCAATACGTGAGTCAATGCTTCAGGATGGTTCTTACCCGTGCTCATAATTGAAGCGAGCCCCCTTGTAACGCCGTTCGGATCCACCCTGCGAGCGCTCGCTCGCACCAGGGCATCTTTTCCATGTACCAACCTGCATTGATGGCCTTGAAGCCCCAGTTCGCCCACTCTAACGCACAGATCAGGCGCAACATCCGGCCAAAGAGCGCCAAACGCTCGACGTCTGCCTGCGTCACGCCGTGCCAAGTCGAGGACACAACCGAAAAATAGGTAGGAATGTCGGGGCTCAATGCCTTGCCGATGGATTGCGCAAGATCCGTTGCGGGGGTGCCCCAACCGGCTCCTTCCCAATCGAGAACCGTCAGGGTCGTGCCCGCCCGGCCCGTTCGAACCCTGGCGTTCTGGACGGCAAAGTCTCCATGGACTAGAGTCCGCGGGAAACGGTCGCACACTCGTTCGACGCGGTGCCATTCTCCTTCGAGAACACGGCAGTGGGAAACTGCCGCCCGGAGCACCGCCGCATCACCTTCGCTGAAACCGGCGCTTTCGATGTTTTCCCGAATCTCTTCGCGACAGCTTACGAGGAGCTCTCGATAATAGCCAGGACCTCGATCCGGGAGGCAGGCGGCGGCCGGCAGGGACTCGCTTGAAACGTTCATGGCACCGAGCCAGCGTCCGGCAAGAACATGATGATCTTCACGGTCCAACGAATACAGCTCGTTACCCGCATCCTCAAAAAACAGCCAGCGGAAGCGCTCATCCGCATCTGGCGCCAGACCGTAGCAATGAGGGCTATCGACAGGTATGTATGCCAGAACGGTTTCGTAAATCTGCCGCTCTATCGTTGCCCGTGCCGCTTCGCATCGCTTCGCGATGATATTGGTGCCAGATGGTCCAGCACCGACCAGGCGGTAGATGGATGGTCTAGGTCTGCGATCCAATATCGAGGCGGATCTTTTAGGAAATTCCTGGAGGGTCTCGATCACCTGAGGAACAGCGTGGCCATTGATCAGGCTGCGCCAAGCCAGTATGGCCGTCCGCTGCGATTTGAGAGTCGATTCAACTCCAAGATGACCACCAAACGATCCGGGGGAGCACATGTGTCAGAATCCCAGACGATAGCTAATCTTCACGAAGAGCTGCGCATTGACGGCGAGTCGATCGCGCGAAGCCGCGCTGACGTATATGGCGGCACCGATCCAGGTGGAGCCGGATCGAGCGCCAGATTTTGGTATCCGTTGTTATAGCCACATAGACGGCCGTGAACAGATTTACTGTCTACGGCAAACTTCAACTTTACTGTCTACGGCAAGCTTCAACGGTAGAGGCCGCAGAAAGCCCAACGGTCTTCCCAGGAGGGCTGAGGAGCAGTACGACGGCCCGATGCCCAATACGCGGACGCACTTCACAGCCCAGCCTCCGATACAGCGCCATATCATTCGAATCCTTGGTCATGTCGGAATCTTCCAGCGGCTTGAAGCCACTGCCCAAGTTTCGCCTCATACCACGCCATCCTGTCGAAATACCATTCGCGCCTCGGAGAGAGGTCAAACCCTAAATTCGCCCAGACGACGGCTTGAATCAACCGGAGAAGTCGGCCGAGCTGAGCCCACCGCTTCACGGCCCCCAGCGTGACGCCAGCCCAGGAGAGGCGCACGACGGACCAGTACGATGTGAGATCCGGCTCCAGAGTGGATCCATCAAATTGTGCGATATCGATGGCCGGTATGCCCCAACCTACTTCCTCCCAGTCCATTACCAGCAGACTCTTTCCCGCAGCCCCGTTTCGAACGCGCGCATTCTGGTCGCCGAGGTCTCCGTGGACGAGCGTCAGAGGGATGCCGTCGTGAAGTCGTTCCACTTCGCTCCATGCATGCGTCAATTGCTGACAATGTGAAACCACAGCAGTGAGAACGATTGCGCGGCCGGGCTCTAGTGTCTCGCGCGTCAGGATGTCCCCTGTGGTTTCCCAGGCCGCGTGCAGCAGTTTGGAATAAAACGTTCCGGTGCGATCGGGAAGGGATGCGGCTGCCGCTGGAATGTGCGCGGCGCACGTGTGCATGAGCCCCAGCCAGCGACCTGCCAGTTCCCGATGTTCCTGATCTTTAGCCGAAAACGGTTCCCCGGCAGCATCTTCAAGAAACAGCCACGAGAATCGCTCGTCCTCATCCGGTGCCGAACCGTAGCACCGGATTGCGCTGATCGGAATCTGTGGCAATATCTCCTCGTAGATAACGCGTTCGGTCGTCGCCGTTCCCGTTCCACACCGCTTGGCGATGATGTCGCCACCCTCCGGACCTGCCCCCACAATCCGGTATATTGCCGGTTTGCTCGGCCTTTCCTGAATAAGTTCAATCCTTGCTGGTAGGTTACGTGATGTCTGTTTAGCAAACTTGCGCCAGGCCATAGAGGCTGGATGGCGATCACTCATTCCAGGAACCCTTTGATCGGCATGACTCCCCGTGCCGCCACCTCTGTCGTCAACAGCCCGATGCTTGCCAGGGCTCCCCGATCTTGCGCATTGTGAGCATCAAGGCGCCGCGCAGCCCCGACGGCCTGATTGAAAACCCGGCCTCCTCCTCGTCGGCTGCTGGGATAGGGCCAGGCCCTGAGATGCCATCATAAATCCGGCCGGCGCGGCCGAGCCGCAGCGTCAACGCTTTTCTCTTACTCGTGTCCAGGCCATGCCAGGTGGCCGGAAGACACTGTACTTTTACAGCCACTTGCGCTCGAGCATCGCTTCTGCCTGCCCATACCCCAGCACCTGCTTCCAATAGGCACGGATCGTCCCATTAGCAGTTTAGAAAGCCAAACTCAAGGTCCGCTTCATAAAACAAGGGTTGGTCGGTAACCTCTTTATTTTTGTTTCGCACGACAAAATGGTCTTTAGCGGGTATCGTAAGCCCGTTTATCGAGCAGAGTAGGAATTTCTTGCGCGAATCGATGAGCCGCTCGACGCAGTACCCACCCTCGAATTTCTGTATGTCTGAAGTTCGCCATATCGATACATGCGACTCATAGTCGTAATCCTCAAAGGAGTAACTAATCCAGTCAACCGGTATCACCAGAAATATATATTTAAATCTGTACTGCAAATATTCAATGAGGTCGACACCGTCACTTTTCGTCAAGTGCTCAATTACATCTCCAGCAATCGCTAGATCACCAGTCAATGACGAGTATCTTTTCACTATCGTAGCGGCATCCTCGTTAATGACTTCGTTATAGATTGAATGTAGATTAAAGCGTTTTATTATCTTTGCCTCGTCGATTTCGATACAGATTTTATGGATCGCCCGACCCGTCTCGTTTTCTATATCGCATAGCATTCTCCCGTATTTTCCGGCGCCAGGACCGATGTCGAGTACAGCTTCCGGTTTACAAAGCCCAATCATTTGTTTCATTACGTTGTCGAAAACATTTTCCGAGATGGGCATCATCCTTTTCCTTGGTATATTGGCATCAAACCTACGAAGGCACTGTCGTGAATGACCTCGCGGCCGAGAAGATTATCACCCGATATTTCTGGCACGATAAGGCCGACGCGCGGATAAAGCTCGGGGAAGGCGTATCCGGATCTAGCATGTGCGGCCTCCGGACGGATGTTGAACGCGCTGTTATTAGCCAACGGCATGTGTGTCCATTCGGTCTGCACGGTTATCATTTCCAGTATTCCTAGATTGATTGGGCTCGTCCCTTCCCAAGCTATATCGGAACGGAGTTCCTGCTCGTTGCCCCGAAGGAGATACGGTTCGATGGATGACAAGGCTGCTTGGGACGCCGCATATGCGAAGGGCACATGGGACCAACTCACCGCAACTCTCGAGGTTGCCCACTACGCGACGATCGCCGGCTACCTCCATTATTTTCTCCACGCCTCGGACGCCGTGCTTGACCTCGGATGTGGGGAGGGGTTACTGGTCGAGTACATGGCGCCCTCCTTCTACCAACGATACACCGGCATCGATATCTCCGATGTCGCGCTCGCAAAGGCCCGAGCGAGACACGCCACGCGGGCGACTCTCGATTTTCGATGTTCTCCAATCGAACGGTACTCAGTTCCTCCCGACCTGAAGTATGGGGCTATTGTCTTCAACGAAGTCCTGTACTACTTGCACGATCCGATCGGGACGGTCACCAGATTGAGTGCCTCCTTGGGGCCGAGCGGGCTCGTGATCGTCTCGATGTGGGGCGGGACGACCGGTCACGTCCACGAGTCCGCGATCCGTCTCTGGGGCGACTTATACGCGATAGGCTGGCCTCTGGTTGACGAGACCAAGTTGATCCATACGCTCTCAGGCAACTGCTGGAAGGTCGCCGTTTTCAGACCATAACCGCGTAACAAGAACGCGATCCATTCTCATGGTCTACAGAGTACAGCTCGTCACCCGCATCTCAAAAAACAGCCAACACAAGCGCCGATCCGCGTCCGGCACCAGACCGTTGCAGCGAGCGGTATGGACCGGCATGTTCGCGAGAACGGTTTCGTAGACCTTCCTTGTCTCAATGCCTGTGCCCCTTCGCAGCGCTTCGCGATCACTTTGCTGCCTTTGGTCCAATGCCCACCAGGGGGTAGGTGGATGGCCTCCGATCAAACATCGACGCGGATCTTTGCGGAAATCCCTCGAGAGTTTTGATCGCATGAGGAACAAGGCGGCCGTTGATCATGCTGGCCATTGTGGCGCGGTGCAGCGATTCGAGCGTCGATTCAACGCCAAGAGGACTAGCACCAAGCGATCCGGGAGAAAACGTGTGTCAGAATCCCAGACGATAGCTAATCTTCACGAAGAGCTGACGCGAGGTGAGCATCGACGGCGAGTCGATCGCGCGAAGCCGCGCTGACGTATATGGCGGCACCGATCCAGGTGGAGTCGGATCGAGCGCCAGATTTTGGTATCCCTCGTTATAGCCAACGTAGACGGCCGTAAATGGATTTACCAGGTACGTGAAGAGGACATCCGTGGTCAGGTGCTTGCTCAACGTCTGCTGGATAAGCGACTGGTTCGGAACGAGCACGTTGTAATCGACAATCGTGCGTACCGAGAGGTTGCGTGTGAACTGAAGGTATATCTTCGTGCGCGAGATCTCATTCTTGAAGACACTCCGGATCCCGCCGACTCCTGAACCCACGGAGCCGTTCAGCTCAGGACGCGTATTCAGGCGGCTGAAGTAGTACCGTTCCTCGATGCGCAATCGTTGCGCTGGGCGGTAGGTCATCCCGAAAGACGCGTTGACCGCATTGCCAAGAAATGGAGCCAACCCCTGAGGCGGCGAATAATTCGGGCTTGTACCAGCCTCGAGGGAGCCGCTGACCGATAAACGCTTTGATTGCGCGCTATACGCCGAGACGGTATTGGTGTACTCCCTAAAGCCTATCGAATGGAATAACTCGTACGACTCGCGGCGGTACACGCTGATGCCATACTGATGTCGAAAAAAGAAATCGAG
>Ga0066903_100003703_pt1 | contig 12601 bp, 11 predicted proteins | sample PanSoiMetaGPlot1_FD_67491 | JGI IMG/M metagenome (GOLD analysis project Ga0066903, IMG submission 67491) | Tropical forest soil microbial communities from Panama analyzed to predict greenhouse gas emissions - Panama Soil - Plot 1 (version 2) | ecosystem: Environmental > Terrestrial > Soil >...
CGAAATCAACGCCGTCGACGTTTCGACGGGAAAAACATCAGAAATGGCACCGTCTGTGCCCGATTGCGTCGGTGACAGCCTCGACATCCCGTCATTCCTGCAGGTGGCCAACCGCAAGGTGCCGTACCACCCCGACCGCCAATGCCCGCTCGGGCCCGGCGGCGAAGGCGACAGCTTGGACGACCTCAAATAGGAGGCGCACCGAGCGCGCCATGACGGCAGTTTTTCAAAAATCGGAACCGGCATTAGCAAGCCAAGAGCCAGCCCAGGTTTTTAAATTCGAGCGCGAGGACTGGGCGCTGTTCCGCACCGTCGAGGGCCTCCAGCAGAAAGCGGGCGTCGCCAAGGGCGAGCTGCGCCGCTTGGTACTCAAGGAGCTGGCCGACAACGGGCTCGACACCGGCGCTGCCGTCCGTGTGGGCAAGACGGACGAGGGCTACTTCGTCGAGGATGACGGCGGCGGGATCGACCCGGACGACGTGGCCCGCCTCTTCAGCATCAGCCGCCCGATGATGTCGACCAAGCTGTGGCGGCTCCCGACCCGCGGCGCACTCGGCAACGGCTTGCGCGTGGTGGCGGGCGCGGTGCTCGCCTCACGGGGCAAACTCACCGTTATCACCCGCAACCGGAGGATCGAGCTTCGCCCGGAGCGCGACGGCTCGACCACGGTCGTCAGCATGGAGGAGGTTGACTTCCAGGTCGGCACTCGGATCGAGATTGCCTTCGGCAAGGATCTGCCGGAAGACTCTCACGCGCTCTACTGGGCGCGTCTCGCTGTTGACTTCCACGGTGTGTCTTATACGGGCAGGACCTCGCCTTGGTGGTATGACAAAGCCCAATTCTATGAACTGCTATATGCCAGCGGGCCGCGGCCGGTGCGTGAGCTTGTGGCTAACTTCGACGGCTGTTCCGGCGCGAAGGCTGGCGAGATAGTAGTGCAGGCCGGGCTTGGGCGGGCGATCTGCGAAAGTGTCACGCAGAAAGAATCCGACAAGCTCTTAGATGTCGCCCGCGCCAATGCCAAAGAAGTCAAGCCGGATCGATTGCTCGGTGTCGGCTCGATCAACGACTTCGAGTATTCCTGCCGGCGCGGCACTCTGTACCAGCACAGAACCGGCATTCCCTTTTTGATCGAGGCATGGGCGCAGCCGAGCAAGCAGCGCTCGCACCTAACCGTTTGCGTAAACCGCACGCCGGTCACGGCGCGGGTTTCGGTCAGTCGGGATAAGCGGGACATCCAGATGTTTGGATGCGGGATCGCGCACGTCATAGCGCAAGCGCCCAAAGACGAGCACTTCAGCATCATGCTGAACATCATCACGCCGCACGTGCCGATCATGTCGGACGGAAAAGCGCCCAATCTAGAAATTTTCTTTGATGATATTACCGGCGCAATATGTACCGCCGTTCGCAAAGCACGTCGCCCCGGTGCTTCGGGCCGACAGACCCAAAAGGATGTGGTGCTCGACCATCTGAAGGAGGCCATCGGCAAGGTCAGCAATAACGGCCGGCACAGGTTCAACCAACGCCAGATCCTCTACGCGTTGCGTCCCATCGTTAAGGCCGAATTGGACAAGGAGCTGACGACCGAAAACTTCGCCCAGATCATCACCGACTACGAGAGTGAGCGCGGCGAAATCCCCGGCATGTATCGGGAACCGCGTGGCTCGATCTACCATCCTCACCGGGGCGAGACGAAGACTCTCGGCACGCTCATGGTCGAGAGCTACGAGCGGCCAGAGTGGACCTTCAACAAGCTACTCTACATCGAGAAGGAAGGCTTCTCGGAGATGCTCAAGGACGAGCGTTGGGGCGAGAAGCACGATTGCGCGATCATGTCGTCGAAGGGTTTCTCCACGCGAGCCGCGCGCGACCTGATCGACAAGCTTGTCGAGCATGACGAGCCCGTCACCGTGTTCTGCGTCCATGATGCGGATGCCTTCGGCACGACCATCTATCAAGCGTTGCAGGAAGAGACGAGGGCGCGCGGTGCCCGCAAGATCAAGATCATCAACCTTGGGCTCGAGCCGGAAGAGGCGGTCGAGATGGGACTCGAGGTCGAAGAGGTGCAAGAGAAAGACCGGCGCAAGCCCGTTGCGAGCTATGTGCCAGACGAATGGGCCGAATGGTTGCAGACCAAGCGCGTGGAACTTAACGCGATGACGACGCCACAGTTCATCGAGTGGCTCGATGGCAAGATGGAAGACTATGAAAAGCTGATCCCACCGCTGGACGTCCTCGAGGAGGAGCTAAGCAAGAGCATTGAGGAGAAGATCCGATCGGCGTTCACTGAGCGGATCCTGCGCGAGTCACGATTCGAGGACCAGGTTGCTGAGGCCATTGCCAGGATCGAGAAGCCCGACGCCGCCGCGCTCGAGGATGGCATCGAGGGGCTGTTCGAGGAGCAGCCGGATGCGCAGTGGCGCGATCACATCACGGCCATCGCGGAAGAGCTTTCGGACGAGGCGGAATGAGGCCGCCCCCGATGTACGCCGGCAGAAGTTGGAGCAAGAAAGGACCAGGTGAAATGTCACTCCCACAACGCGAGGGCCGAAGGCCCAACCAAGTGATCGGCACAGTTTTACCACACCGCATATTGTGGAATATCAAAGGTTTAACCCATTTTTGAGAGAGGTGGGAAACAGGGCGAAATCAGTCCGGAGGGCGGCAAAATTGCGCACACGCGCACACAAATTTAAAAAAACGGCACACGCGCACACAAATTTAAAAAACGACAAAAACCAACATTGTGGCTTCTCGGCGCGACCGCACAAACCAAATCCGCGGATTCTGCCCGGCCTGATGGCGATTGGCGGATAAGCCATCCGCCGACCATCATTGAAATCACAAGGAAATTCGTCACTCGCTGCGCTGTACCCACAAGCGGCCCCACATCGGCGCATCGGATTCCGGCTGGTGGTTGCACCCGTAACCAGGTCCGGCGCGCCGGCCGGCCGGGAACATAATGATGCCGGATCGCTGCCAGAATGCCCATTCTGCAGACCTCCAAAAGCCCCCCTGCCGCCCATGCCTCAACGCCCGCGATCGCGTCATATGGTTTGGTTACCAGTTTCATGCCTGGGCCTGCCACATTCTTGCCACATTTGATATCGCTTGCCGGGGTGTTGCGCACGCAAATCCGAAAAATCGGGCACTGTTGCCCACATGTAACGCAGAACCGCGAAGAATGTCCTTGCTCTGCCGCTTAACCAGTTCCCGACTGCAATGATATCAATGCGCTAGTGACGTGCTAGCCCTGTATGGCAACGAGCTGGCAACAAAGCGACGGATTTCGATGTCGAGTTCCGCTTTCGGGCGCCATCCAGTGGCTATCTCTTCAGCTGCGGTAACCGTCAGCGTGCCAGCCATTGATGCCCCGCCGAGGATGAACCATTCGGATAACTCGGCGCGACCGAATAGGAGGCCGTCGAGCCCGAGCATCAACTCAGCCATGGCGAGAAGCCAAGACAATCCGAGTAGCAGCCTACCGATCCATTGGCGCATGGAGCGAGGCCCGTCTACGACATGTCGAGGTACCTATGCCGCCTAGAATGCCCCTGCCAGCCCGTAGGAAATCTCGCGCCAGCGACGATTTAAACGCCTCCAGAAACAACCCCCCACCGGTACCTTTCGCTATAAAGTCGGAGGGCCCTCCACCCCACCCCACCCTATGTGCATGCATACCATTCCCAAATTTTTGGAATTTTCTGGCGAGCTGGGTCCTTCTCTGGCAAATTTTTTGTCAGAAAAAATTCGCATGCCGAAAGTGGCGGTTCTCGCCAGCTGTGGGGGACCGGCGGGACAGCTGGACCCCTTTGCCCCGGCCCGACGCTGCCCTCGCGCTACAACTACGGTCCGATGGCGAAGAACATTCTTATTTTTTCCGACGGGACCGGCCAGGCTGGCGGGCTGCGTCCGGATCAGCGATTAAGCAATGTGTACAAGCTCTATCGCGCTACGCGCATGGGGCCTGACAGCATTATCAACCCTGCTCAGCAGATTGCTTTCTACGATGCCGGTCTCGGATCGGACGAAATCCAGGGGCCGAGTTGGGGGCAGCTCATTAAGGTCATTCGGAAATTTCTGAGTTCTGCGTTTGGGACCGGATTCACGAAAAACGTTGCCGATTGCTACGAACACATCCTCGGCGTCTACGAGCCGGGAGATCGCGTCTTCCTTATCGGCTTCAGCCGCGGCGCTTATACGGTGCGAAGCGTCGCTGGCGTGATGAATCTGTGCGGCGTTCCAGTCAAGGATGAAAATGGCAATCCGATACCCCGATGCGGGAGGGCACTACGCAAGATCGTCGATGAGGCCGTGCATACGGTTTATGAGCACGGTGCTGGACGGCCACGAGCGCAATTTGAGGATGAGAGAGAAGAGCAGCGATTCAGAATTAAGTACGGCACTCAGGACGACCTGGTGAAAAACGTTCGAGGTGATGTGGTTCCCTATTTCATTGGTGTATTCGATACGGTGGCTGCGCTCGGTTCGACGGGAATAGCGAAAGTGCTCATGATAGCCATTTCGGTGGCGGTATCGGCCACTGTCGCTCTGGTGCTATCGTGGCTAATGAGTTGGTTGTTCAGTTGGCATTTCTGGTTAGTGTTGCTCGCGGTTATCACTCTGGCGATGGTCAGCTTCGCCCTGTTTAGCTATCAGGTGCGGGTGAAGGTCATCCACGACTTTCCGGAACCCGGTCAAACTCGCTGGCATTGGTCCGCATGGCACTTTCAACATTATGACCGCTTTCTCGACAAGAGAGTGCGATACGCGCGGCATGCTCAGGCCATCGACGAGACACGCGCGGATTTCGCGCGAGTCGGATGGGGAAGGATTGCGGACGCGGAAGATGCTCCCCGAGACTGGTTGGTGCAGATGTGGTTTGCGGGCAATCATTCGGATATAGGAGGGAGCTACCCGGAAACCGAATCACGCCTGTCGGACATCGCTTTAGAATGGATGGCAAAGGAGGCAGAGAGGATACCTAATGGCATGATAATAGATTGGAGCAAGTTGCACGTGTTTCCGGAAGCAGCGGGCATGCAGCATTGCGAGGTCACCGCCGTCCGCGAGCTCTATCCGAATTGGGTCCCGGAACGATGGCGATTCTCTTGGAAGGAACAGCAGCGTCCGGATATCTCGTTGGAAGCATGTCACCCGACCGTTCTCGAGCGCATCAGGTTAAACTCCGTTTCCAAATGCGGCGTTCAGCAACTCTATCGTCCCGTCCCTTTGCGCAATGATCGTGCCCTCAGTGCTTACTATGCGCCGGCGGCTTTGCCACCAGCCGGGGCCGCGCCAGGCAAAACAGCCTCGGCCGGCCAGCTGAACGCTTCGCGATCAGATGGGTTAGCGGCTGACCTGGGATGATGATAAACACCACCACCATTGCTGCAGCTGCAATAAGCGCCCCGCTTTCCAAGGAGGATAAAGGAGGTAAACCAGCGACAGGGACTGTAGCATGCCAGTCGACGATTGCGCGCGCTGGCGCACGTAAAGTCGCCCGCATCCGGCGTAGCTTGTCGCCTTGCACGAGGAGATGCCTGGACGATGAAGCTGACGCGACGCGTCAGCGAGGCGAATCTGTCTGCGGCGACGCTTTAAACAAGTGACGTTTGACTGATCGGCTGCAACAAACGCACCTCAACGCATTGTTCTGAGTGTACTCCAACAGGAGTTTCGGGCTTGGAACTTGAGAAGCTGACTAAGCTCATAGATCAGTGGAAGGGCTTATTTGGGAGCATCACCATTCTACTGGTCACCGTCGCTGGGCTATGGACACAATTGCTAAAATGGAATCCGTTGACGTGGACTTGGCCGGAATTCGCCTTTGCATTAGTCGCCTGCCTAGTGGCAGCCGCACTAACAATTCGCAACCGACGGGCGAACGCCTCGCGCCTAATCGATCCCGAGGCATTAAAGCTTGACCCACGGTCTCCGGAACAATTAATCGGCCGCCGTGAGGATTTGGACAGGCTTTTGCAAGCACTGGCCAATCCACTTGTATTTTTAGTGGGCGAATCAGGTTGCGGCAAGTCTGCATTGTTGCGCGCTGCGGTAGTACAGGAGAAGAGTTTCACTGATCGCTTCCTGCCGATCTACGTCGATATGTCCTTTCTCGATTGGGAGGACGGGCCTCTACGAGCAGTTCGAGAGGAGTTTTCTAGAGCATTGCCGAACGATGACCCAATTCGTGCCAGGCTAGATGCCCAAAGCGGACCCCAGAGCTTTGTTGAAGTATTTGGCGACTACTACAGGCGGACCCAGCGTCGACCATTATTACTGCTTGATCAGTTCGACGACTACCAGGCCGATCCGCGTCACCGTGATCGCTTCCTGCCGAAGGACACACGCGTCTGGCGCGCCGCGGATGCCGTCGCGCGCGACAATGCGTTCTGGCGAGTATTGCGCCTGTGCCTGCAGAGCGATCGCGTAAGCATCATCGTCGCCTGTCGAGAGGACGCGGCTGCAGGGCTCGAGAGTTTGCGGTTTGAGCAGATCGAGCCGCGATTCTTCGACCTGCCCCGCCTGGAGCGGGGCTTTGTACGATTGATAATTGATCGCTTACTGGATCGACCGCCGGATAAGGGGGCGATAATCGCCAATCCCCAGGGGGGATGGACAGCTCTACTCAACCGATTGGTCGATGATCTTGAAGCGCGTGGCCAGATATTGCCGCAGCAAATGAAAGTCGTGCTCGGCGGCCTGCGTACCCTCCACCGACTAACACCTGCCGCTTACACGCGCGCAGGCCGCGTGGCTGGACTAGAAGCGTCTTTTGTCTCTAGTGCAATCGCGAAGGCGGCACGTGCAGCGACGTTGCGCGATGAAGATGCGCTTCATTTGATATCGGCTCTCGTGGATCGCACGCGTCAGCCCCCGGACAAGGCCCCCCCGCGGACACTCACTGAGCTCGCTCGCATCATTGGCGCAACCGAGACTGTAACGTCCCGCGCTTTATATAGACTCGAGGCTGACGAAGTCGTGCATCGCCGCGGCGATGCAGAGGGTGAGACGAGCAGCTGGCAGCTCTACCATGCCTACTTGGCGGAGCCGATCGTACACATCGAACGCGAACGCGACCAATGGCGAAAATTGCTGGCAGAACGCGCTCGAGCCTATGACGATGCCACTTGGTGGGACAGGCGATGGCGCGCCTTGCTTCCGCTTCGAACTCAGGCTCGGTTGTTTGTCGCACGACTGCGAGGGCACTTCCACTATGGTGAATACCGAGGATATGCATTGCGAAGTCTCGTTCGGGGGCTGCCTGTTTTTGCCTCGATCGGCCTATTAGCTGGGCTTACTTGGTTTACCTCAGAGTATGAGAAGGGCGCCCAGATCGAGGCGCAGATCTTTGCATCGGATGATTTTCGCCTTTCCGATGATGCCGCTATTGGTCTCGCCGATCTTGCGGCTAGTAGCGCGGTAACGCGCTGGCGAATAACGCGCGACATTTTTACTACGCCGACATTTGCTGAGCGATTTTTTAAATCGCCAGAGTCGACACTGCGAGCACTGCTTTTGCTTGATGCATCTCGCTTGAACGCAGTGGTTACGACATACGTGACGCCGGATTCCCTGCGCCAATCAGAACCCCGTCTGAGAGCGGCAGTCGGCCGCCTCGTGAAGGCCACGTCTTATTTGGCATTGACAGACGAGGGAAAAGCCGCATTCGAACGGGCTTTAAAGGAGAGCCTTTCCAAAGACTCAGGAACTGTTGACCTATTTGTGGTCGCGGACGGCGTCCGTTCTATTGCCAGCGCGCTATCGAACGGCGATGAGCGGGCAGCTCAGTGGCTCGTCGTGTTGCGCAGTGCAGTCTTCAATTTCAAAGGTTCAAGTCGCCCCTGGGCTTTGTCCCCGGCCTATGAAGCGATGTTAAGCAAGATGGCGGCCGGCGATCCGCGAGTCGAGAGTGAGCGAGTGGCCCTCTTGGACGCGATTGGCAAGACCAAGGATGTTGATCAGATTTTGGCCCTCATGCAAGCGTACGTAGCAGTGACGACCAAATTGAATAACAGCAGTTCGGATCCAGACGTACTGGGCGTGCTGCACGATACGATTGCCAAGAGCAAAGACTTTGCCATGCTGCAGTGGCTATTGCACCCCTATGTGGCGTTGGTAGACCGGTTGAAGGATGGTGACCCACGCGTTATGGATGTCCTTGCTGCGCTTCGCGTCGCAGATATCCCTTCATTTGACCCTCGAAGGGATTGGCCATCTGTGTGGTCGCAAACGTATGCATCGATAGCGACAAGGATTAAGGTTGGCGACCCGCGCCTTGGAGACGAGCTTGCCGCATTGCGCGACTTTATCCATGGCAACACCCGGATCATCTTCCAGGGGTACGAATCGTGGGCGCGGACCTATATGGCTATGGCTACCAAGCTCAAGAATGAAGATGCAAATACCCCAAATGAACTCGCCGCACTACGTGAAGCAATCCGTATCGCCAAAAGCCCATATCCGCTTTCAAATTTAGCAACGACTTACGGAGCTGTCGCAACCAAATTGAAAGACGGTGACCCGAACGCGGTCGATGTTCTCGCGGCATTGCGCGTCGCGGTCGTTGAGACCGGGAGTCCTCAGGAGCTATCCCTTTTGAAAGATGCCTATGCGACAGTAGCAACCAACCTTAAGAAGGGTGATTTGCGCATCTTAGACGAACTTGGTGCGCTGCGTGCCGCGATTATTGCAACCCCGGATCCTGACCGGCTTTCGACTCTAGGGTCAAGTTATGCGGTGGCAGTAAAGAAGCTAATTGATGACGATCCGCACTTGGCTGGCGAACTTGCTGCCCTGCGCGCCGCGATTGGAACTCCGAAATACCCCCATCAACTTTCGGCTTTGGCAATGAGTTATGCCGCGGTAGTGTCCAAACTGAAGGACGGTGATCCGGAGGCGAAAGACATCCTTCTCACGCTGCGCGGCGCTGTCGATAAGGTCACAGACCCCGAGGTTTTAGCGCGGGCTCATGTGGCAGTCGCGAGCAAGGTTACAGACGGCGCTTTACAAAATGCCTACCTGTTCGCCGCGTTGCGCCAAGCAATCGGAAAGGCCGAACATTCACAGCATTCTACAATCCTCGCCATGGCCTATGCGCTTGTGGCAGCTGAGATCAGACGGGGCGACCCACAAGCGATTGACGTGCTCGCTAAACTTCGGGCCGCGATTCCGGAGCAGTACGTAGGGCTAGAGATAGTGCCAACCGGTTACATAAAAGTAGAAGAAGCCTATGAAGCCGTGGCAGCTACGCTGAAGGAAGGCGATCCTCATGCTGCAGACGAACTGGGCACGTTGCGCGATGCTATCGCAAAGACCGATAGCTCCGCGATGCTAGGATCGTTGGCAAAGTGCTATGCGGCGGTCGCCAGGGCGGCGCAAACAGGGCCACGTGATCGAGACGTAGCCGTATTACTTGCCCGGGTGCCATCGCTCCGGACTGAAAATGACAGTAAGGCATTTGCCGATGCGCTCAAGGAGGCGGCACAGCGAGCCAATCCATCGTTTTCCCGGGAACAGGTCGGCCTAATTTATGCAGCCGCGTTGCTGGCGCCGACGTTCGCTGGTGAGCCGTCCCGCCAATTGATTGCCGATTACGAACAAATAACCCAGCGGCAACAAAGTTCGAGCTGGTCCGGTGACGTTTGGTCATTTGCTATATGGGCGAAGGACAATCTGCCGGGATTTCATGCACTTCGACCTAAGGTTGGCTTTCTGCCTTCCGTCTCCGTCGCTGCGCCTGCGCGCGCGCCCGTACCTTTAGATTTAGATGATCCGTGAACGTGCGAACGTGCAGTAAAGCCATTGATAGCGCGAATGAGATTGAAAGAGGCAACGCCGTTGGATATCTCCTTGGAAAGCCCCGGCACGCCCGACGGATTTTGGGGTCTTCTGAGACAGCCATTCGACGAGGCTCAGAGCTGCCCAATACCCTCCGGCGAAGAGGGCCTGTGGGGAGAAAGGCGGACGCCAAAGGCTGTCCATGCCGAGCATCATGGAACAGCAAATCCATCCGCGGAAATGGAATTCAGAAATCTCGCGCCAGCGGCGATTTAAATGCCTCCAGGAAAGACCCCCACCCAGTACCTTTCGCTATAAACTCGGAGGGCCCTCCACCCCACCCCGCCCTATGTGCATGCATACCATTCCCAAATTTTGGGAATTTTCTGGCGGGCCGGGTCCTCCCTGACAAATTTTTTGCCAGAAAAAATTCGGGTCCAATGCCGAAGGTGGCGGCTTCGCCAAGGCCGAGCCGATTGATATTACGCCGGCACCGAAAGCATTGATTGATGCAAGATGATGCCGTAGGCGCCAAGTGGCATCCCGCTAAGCTCGAGCAAGCTCTCGAGCAGCTCGAGGCCGAGCGCCAGCGACGCATTTCCGAAAAGATCGAGGGCGGCACCGCCGTCGGCTACGTCGAGTTCATGAACCGCGCGGACGAGCCGCCGCGCGATCTCGGCCGAGATGAAAAGGGACCCGAGCGCGTGCGGATTCTCAGGGTCTTCACCGGCGTTCCCCGCGGTGAGGTCGAGGCCACTGCGCCGACGGCCAGTGCAGAGCCGCGGACCGTAGCCGCAGAGCGGCCGAAGCCGACCGAGTCTTGGGTCCCGTCCAGGTACAACTACGGGCCGCTTGAGACGGCCGCGCCCAAGCCTGCGCCGCGATTCGAGCCGATGGAGAAGCCGCGCGCGGTTAAGGTTCAAACCGAAGCGCCGAGTAATGGCAGCATGGGGGCGGTCGAGTGGTTTGCCTACACGATCGATCGCGATGGAAAGATGACCGTCTCGGATCGCAACGGCGTGACCGTCGGCGCGACCATCGTGGCCCCAGGCAGCGAGCTCGGCGAATCTAGCTTCTGGCGCCGTCTGAATTAACACCGTGGCCTGTTTCCCCGGCAGGCCATCTGCCCCAGCTCGCTTTCACTCCTCGCTGAGCTGGGGCATCTATTTTGTCTCTAGAATACTCAACGGGGCATGAGGTCCTTCACGCGCTGCGGCGCTCCCCGTCGCAGGTAGCGATCCAGGACGAAGAACACCGCCAACCCGACGATGACGGCCGCGAGGAAGGAATCCGTGAAGTAGTAGGCCCCAAATCCCCATATTGACCCCATCATCATCGCCATGAAAGATATGGCGGTAATTGCCGCTTGCTCAAGCCATGCGATCCGCTGCTCTAGCCCGTTGTCTGTCATCGCGCCCCCGCGTGATCGCCGGGCCAGCCATTACAGTGGCCGATTTCGTGCCGTAGGACGAGATTGCGCGTCACTCCTGTGCGATCAGTCTGCGGCGGTCCGAGGTAAATTTTGCAGCTCTTGGGCAAAGGCATTGAGCACCCAACCATGATCGCGTCTGTTTGCCGGGTGGTCCAACCGCACACACGGCGCAGCTCGGCCTCGCTGCTGACGTCGGTGATCGACACCGGCAGCGCGGGCGCATGATCGTACTCGAGCGGCGGGAGTTCTTCGAATGTGAGGTTCGCGATCGCCCAAAGGTCCGCGGGTTCCATCACGACCGACGGAGGGTGCAGCGATGCCGGTGTTGGCCCCGGTCGCGGGATGATCACGGGACGTTTGCCCCCATCCCACCACGGGGTGGCCGGTCCCGTGCTTTGCTGGCTGCTGCCGACGGGAGGATAGCCCTCCCAGTCCGGGATCATGACGCCTGTAGTGGCATCGTAGACGGGGTCGATGACGCTGCTGCCGCGATAAGCATCGGGCTCAACATCCTCGCGGGGGATCACGGGAGGCGCTGGCCTATGTCGCGCTACGGGCCGCTCATAGCGCGGCGGCGGCTCATGCAGCCAGGCAGCGATGACAGCGGCGTAGCCGGCCAGAACAAGAGCGCGAGCAGTGCGGGTCATGGTTCAATATGCCCAGTTGACGCTTCTGATGTCAACAAAGTATACAGCCGAATCATGAAATCCGTGCGCTATGGCATGAAAAAAGAGCTATTGAGCGTCCGCATTGCTGCGGAGTTAAAAGCGCGCCTCGATCGAGCATCAGACCAAGAGCGCGATCCCTACGCGCCCACGCGAGCAAGGATCATTGAGCGCGGCATAGAGCTTGCGGTCCGGGAGCTTGAGGCCAAGAAGGTGAAGACTACGCGCTAGGCCGCGTTGCAATCCGAATTTTGGCCGCCAGCAAGACTTCGGGGTGCTTCCATGGCCAACGACGAGCACGTCGCGATGCTCAAGAAGGGCGTGGACGTCTGGAACGAGTGGCGTGACAAGAACCCCGACATTCGACCGGACTTGAGCGGCGCGGATTTGCAGCGTAGGGACGCCTGCTTGGAGCTCTCGGCTATGTTCCATTGCTGGTGAATTTCTTTCTCGGATCAGATAATATTTACTGGATGTCGCCCGTGTTCAGGCCATTTCGACCAAATGCCGTTGGTGCATCTGCTCCACAGCTACAAGCGGTGGCGCCCCCGGCTTTTTTTACGCGCGCTGCGCAAGGAACCAAGTCCCGTTTGCGCGACGACCAACAAAATGGACTTGGTGCCGCGGCAGAATTCAACCGGTGGGAAAATCCGGCTGGGCGGCATCACCAAGCGCGGCAACCGTTATCTGCGTCTCGCTGGCTGAGAAGCTGCGTCGC
>Ga0066903_100003704_pt1 | contig 12601 bp, 11 predicted proteins | sample PanSoiMetaGPlot1_FD_67491 | JGI IMG/M metagenome (GOLD analysis project Ga0066903, IMG submission 67491) | Tropical forest soil microbial communities from Panama analyzed to predict greenhouse gas emissions - Panama Soil - Plot 1 (version 2) | ecosystem: Environmental > Terrestrial > Soil >...
CGTGATGCTGATTGTCGATGTCAGCGCGTCTGGAAATTTCGGAAGCGCGACCCAATCGAAACGCGAGCTGGCCGCCGAAGTCGCTTGTCTCCTGGCCTTCAGCGCCATTCGCAATAACGACAAAGTCGGATTGATACTTTTCACGGATCGGGTGGAGCTCTTCATTCCGCCCAAGAAAGGGCGTTCGCACACGCTGCGACTGATTCGCGAGATTTTATTCTTTGAACCGGACGGACGCGGAACTGATGCCGCGCTCGCGCTCGATTACTTGAACAAAGTCATCACGCGCCGCGCGGTTGTGTTTTTCATTTCGGATTTTCTGGCGCCGGATTTTTCGCACGTGCTCGCGGTCAGCGGCCGCCGCCACGATTTTGTCGCGATCCAAATCCAGGACGAGCGTGAACAGGTTTTGCCAAACGTCGGAATCATTACGCTTGAAGATGCTGAGACCGGCGAACAAATTGAACTCAACACTGCGGACCGCAGCACTCGCACACGCTTCAGCAACTTGGCGGAAGAAAAATCCCAGGAGCTTTGGCGCACGCTCCGCCGAAACAACATTGACGCGATCACGCTGCGGACGAGCGAAGATTATCTGCCGGCGCTGCGCTCGTTCTTCAAACTGCGCGAACGCCGCGTCGCAATGCGCTAGTATGACGTCGATCCTACTGGGCCAACAAAATTTTCACGAGATCGCGCCACCGGTTGATTATTCGTTTGTTCCGGCCTGGGCGATTTTTGTTGCGAGCTTTATAGGTCTTTGTCTCGTCGGATTGATCGTTTGGTTCGTTAAGCGAAGACCAAAGCCGGCGCTGCCGCCAAAAACGCCCCGAGAAATTGCGCTCGAAGAACTCGACGTGATCTTCCACCAAATCGAAACAACGAATCCTTACCTATTTAGCATTCGCGTCTCCGATATTTTGCGGCGCTACGTAACCAATCATTACGCCTTGCCGGTCACGCGCCAGACTTCCGTCGAATTTTTAACGTCGCTCGCGAACTCAAAATCGTTTTCTGCGAACGATAGATTTTTGCTCGAAGATTTTTTGAACCGATGCGACTTGATCAAGTTCGCGCGTTACGAAGCGACGTCGGCGGACAGCCGGCTCTTGCTCGACGAGGCAATGCGCTTTGTGAAGGGGGAAGAGATGGCCACAGCGGCACACGCAGCGGCGGGAGCTTAAAATATTACCAGAGAACAATGAAAGATGTCTCCGATTCGACTCGCTCCGCTCGGTCAGAACAGGCTGCGGAATGGCGGCTTCGCCGCTTAAACTGGATGTAACGTCACGTTGTCGCTCGACATGACAAAAATGCTTGATTGGTGGCCACAAAACACCGCGCTGACATTCGCAAGGCCATGGTTGCTCTTGCTCTTGTTGGCGATTCCGCTGCTCGCCTATTTGCGCGGGAAACGCGGACCCGCCGCGGCGCTTACTTTTTCATCGACATCGACAGTCCGTGCGATCGGGAAACGGAGCGCCGCACGCGCGGGGAAGTTTTTGCGCGCGTTGATCTTTGCGACGCTGGCCGTGTTCGTGGTCGCGCTCGCGCGGCCACAACTTGGCAAAAGTCTCACTCAGGTCGAGGCGAGCGGAATCGACATCATGCTCGTGCTGGACGTCTCGGGCTCGATGTTAACGAAGGATTTCACGATCGGCGGCGAACAGGCGACGCGAGTGGACGCGATCCGCGAAGTCACGCGCAAGTTCATCGAAGGCCGGCCCAATGATCGGATCGGACTAATCGCGTTCGCCGGACGGCCGTACATCGTCAGTCCAATGACGCTGGACCACGATTGGCTGATGCAAAATCTCGAGCGAGTGCGGATCGGACTCGTCGAAGACGGAACTGCCATCGGTTCGGCGATGGCGTCGGCGGCTAATCGATTGAACGATAAACATTCCAAGAGCCGGGTGATCGTTCTTTTGACCGATGGCGAGAACAACGCGGGAAAAATTTCACCGAACACCGCCGCGGAAGCAGTCAAAGCGCTGAAGATCCGCTTTTACGCGATCGGTGCGGGAATCAATGGGATTGCTCCGGCGCCAATCTACACATCACGTGGTCCGATGACCGACATGCTCGGCAATATTGTTTATCAAGACCAGCGCGTCGAATTTAATGAAGCCGGTCTGCGCAAGGTCGCCCAAATTGCCGATGGCCAGTTTTTCCGCGCCACCGACACCAAATCACTCGAGCAGATTTACGCAGACATTGACAAGCTTGAGAAGTCGACCGTGGCCGTGAAAAAATATGAGCAGTACCGCGATCTCTTCCCGCTCTGCCTGATGAGCGGCTGCGGTCTGCTCGTCGCGCAACTTTTATTGTCGCAGACCATTTGGAAAAAATTGCCGTGACCATGCTGATCTTGCACAAATTAAAGCCACGCGATGCTAGATTCTGGATGTTTGATGCTGGATTTCTGCGTCGAGCATCGTTTTCATCATGAGCTTCGGCGCACCAGCTTGGTTTTGGGCTTTGCTCGCGATTCCAATTCTCGCGGGTTTGTTCGCGCGGGCGGAACAGCGCGCCGCTGCAAGACTACGCGCGTTCGTTTCGCCAAAACTGCTGCCGCAGCTTTCTGCGACCGTGAACCGCTCGCGCCGCATATTGCGCTTCGGTTTACTGATGCTCGGGCTCGCTCTCGCAATCATCAGTCTCGCGCAGCCGCAATGGGGCTACATTTATGAAGACGTGAAGCGCAAAGGTCTCGATCTTCTCTTTGCCGTCGACACTTCGCGCAGCATGCTTTCGAACGATGTGCAGCCGAACCGGCTGGAGCGCGTCAAGCTCGCGGCCCAGGATCTGGTGAACCAACTTCAGGGCGACCGCGTTGGATTGATCGCGTTCGCCGGCCGCGCCTTCGTGCAGGCGCCGTTGACCATCGACTACGAAGCGGAAGTCGAATCAATCAACGATCTCGACACGAAAACGATCCCTGAAGGCGGAACAAACATTTCGGAGGCCATCAATCTCGCGCTGACCACATTCGGAAAAAGCGCGGCCGGCAATCGCGCCCTGATTATTTTTACCGACGGCGAAGAGTTGAGCGGCGACGCCGCGAAGACGGCGAAAGCCGCGGCCGACGCTGGCGTCCGAATCTTCACTGTAGGCGTGGGCACGCCGCAAGGCTCGCTCATTCCAATTAACAACGAGGACGGCGAGACCGCATTCGTGAAAGATTCCGCCGGGCAGGTGGTGAAATCGAAGCTGGATGACAAACGGCTACACGAGATGGCCCAAGCCACAGGTGGATTCTATCTGCATTTGGAAGATGGGCCGCGAACGATGTCGCAACTTTACTCGCAAGGCCTCGCCACCATGAAAGCGGCCGAGATCGATGCGCGAATGTCGCGGAGACCGATCGAACGCTACGAGTGGCCACTGGGCGCGGCAATTCTGGCTTTGACGATGTCGATCTTGATTCGCGAACGCAAGCGAGTCCGCGTCCGCGCGCACTTGCCTCGTTGGTCGAAGCTCGCGGTGCCGGCTGCTGCGCTCCTCCTCTGTTCAGCTGGGCAAATTTTTGGTGCCGCCACCGGATTGAATCTGTATCGCGAGGGAAAATACAACGACGCCTATCAGGCTTTTGAGGAAGATCTGAAGTCGCACCCGGATTCATCGCAAAAGGAGAAAATCGACTTCGATGCCGGCGCGGCTGCCTTCAAAATGGGCGATTACAACAAAGCGCTGCAATTGTTCAGCGACGCGCTGCTTTCACCGGACCAGAAACTCCAGGAGAATAGCCATTTCAATCTCGGGCGCACACTCGAGGATCGCGCGGACCTGGACGAATCAAACGACAAAGCGTTGAAAGATCTGATGGACGCGGCGTCGCATTATGAATCCACCCTGCAACTGAATCCGAAGAACGAAGCAGCCAGAGCAAACCTCGAGGAAGTCAGAAGGAAAATTGAGCGGTTGAAACAGCGTCCGAAAGAAAAACCGACTCCGCCGCCTCGACAGCAACAGCAGCAAAAGAAGCAAAATCAGCAGCAAAACGGCGGCAAAGAGAACCAGGAGCAGCAGCAACAGTCCCAGAGCAGTTCCGGCGGTAAAGATCAAGAGCAACAGCAACAGAACCAACAGGCGCAGTCACAAAATAAATCGGGCAGCGATCAGAACGCGAAAAACAAACAGCAGCTTGCGAAGAACGAACCGCAGAAAAATCAGCAGCCCAAACCAGGCGAGAGCCCAACTCCATCACAAGGCGCAAATCAGCAGCCACAGCCTTCGCCCTCACCCGGAAAAGGCGAAACCAAAAACGCCCAAGATCGACAATCGTCGGGCAAGCAGGAAAATCCGGAAGAATCGCCGAGTCCTGGCGGCGGAGAAGATCACATGCCGTCTCCTTCTCCGGGGGAAGGCGAAGGTGAAGGAGAAAATGCTTCGCCCTCAGCGACGCCAACTTCTTCGCCGCACAAAAAACTGGCCGGCGAAATTAAAGGGGCGAACGCTGAGCAACAGCCGCAGGCGCGAGAGCAAGCCGCTCAACTCGCCGAAGGCGAACCGGAAAAGGAAGGAGAGATGAGCGAGAAACAGGCGGAGTTGCTTTTGAAGTCGATGAAGGACGAAGAGGAGCGGGTCCAGCTTGATGACCGCAAGGTTAGACGCCATGTTTATAATGACTGGTAACTGAATTTGATGTTTGATGTTCGATGTAAGATGTCGATCCTGGCGCGCACAACAGTTGCTTTCGCGCTGCTCGTTTTCCTCTTGACGCGCAGCGGCGCATTAGCGGCTTCGCCAAGTGTGACCGCCGTGTTGAGCAACTCGCAGCCAACGGTCGGGCAGATAGTGCAATTGGAAATCAAAGTCGCCGGCGCGAACAGCGCGAACGTTCCCGAGACAATTTCGATCGACGGTTTGGAGATCCATCAGACCGGCACGTCACGCCAGTTCGAGATGCGCAATTTCGATGTCAGCAGCAGCGTCACCTACAATTACACGATCCTGCCGTTAAAGGCCGGTCAGTTTAAGATTCCGCCGCAGACGGTTCGGGTGGGTAATAATTCGCTGCGCACGCCCGAGCTGGCATTGAACGTGAGCCAGGGAGCGGGCGGCTCGAGTAGTTCGGCGCAAGGTAGCCAGAGTCAGACCGGAAGCAGGATCGCGTTTGCAGAATTGGTCATTGCCAAAAAGGACGCCTACGTCGGCGAAATGGTGCCGGCTGAAATCCGGCTAGGTTTCGATCCGCGCGCGCACGGAAGACTTCAGGACGGGCCCGAGCTCTCCGGCCAGGGTTTTACCATTCAGAAATTGCAGCAACCACGCGAAAATCTGGAAACAATCGGCGGGCGCACTTATCAAGTGTTCACTTTCAAAACAGCAATCGCGGCTGCGCGGCCCGGAAAATTCGAACTTGGTCCGGTCACGGCGACGGCCGCCGTTGTTCTGCCACGGCGACCAAGCACTTCTCTGCGAACGCGTCCGCGCTCACCGTTCGATCTATTTAATCTCGATGATCCGTTTTCGGACCCCTTCTTTAGTGATCCTTTTGGGAGCATGGGCGAACGAACGGAACTTCCGATTCGAAGCGAAACCGTCACGCTGAACGTGAAACCGCTGCCGCCGAATCCACCTGCAAATTTCTCCGGCGCGGTCGGGAATTTCGCAATGACCGTCGACGCAAAACCGAAAACGGTGCAAGTAGGCGACCCGATCACCGTAAAATCGACGCTTAGCGGCCGTGGAAATTTCGACCGGATGACAAGTCCGGTGCTAGAGGACGAGCGAGGCTGGCACAAATATCCGCCCTCCTCGAAATTCAAGCAGGACGACGACGTCGGAATGAGCGGCGAGAAAACCTTCGAGATGGTGCTCGCGCCTAACGAAAAAAAATCGGCGGTGCCGCCGCTCGTCTTCGCCTTTTTTGACCCGATCAAAGAAAAATATGTATCGTTGCAGAGCGAGCCGGTGCCGATCCAAGTTGAAGGCGGCGCCGCGCCCGCGCCGGGTGTTGCCGCCGCTTCCGCGGCCCCAGCCACGTCTACAAGGCCGGCAACAACGGCAGCCGCGAGGCCTGCACCGCCGGAACCACAGGATATTTTATATCAGCTGACCGATCTCGGGCCTGTCCGATCGTTCGCACCGATTTACGCGCGTCCAGTTTTTTGGATCGCCCAACTTGGGCCGTTGCTTTTGCTGCTGGGATTTATCGGCTGGAAAATCCGGCAGGCCAAGATCGACAATCTCGGCGCACAACGAGTGGCGGCATTGCAACAGGAATCAGCCGAACTGTTACGAAAGTTGCGGCGCGCCGAACTATCGCCGCAGGAATATTTTTCAGATGCGTCGCGGATAGTGCGGGTGAAAACGGCGCTCGCAAAAAATGTTAACCCCAACGCGGTGGACGTGGAAACGGCAGCGAAAGCGTTTGGGTTGGGTGAAAATGAACGGGCGCAACTGCGCACGTTATTCGATCGGAGTGACGAATTGCGTTTCAGCGGAAGCGGCAACGGCGCCGACACGATCTCTCGAGACGAACAGGAGGAAATTTTGCGGTTGCTGGAAAGTTTGCGGACATGAAAACCCGAATACTTCTTGGCTGCGCGGCGGTGTGGCTGGCGAGCGGCTCGATGTCGATTGCCCAACCAGCTGCGCAATTCGCCAAAGCCAATCAGCAATACGCGGCGGGAGATTTCAAAGCAGCGATCGAGAGTTACCAGGAGCTAGTGCGTTCGGGCCAGGACACTCCGAATCTGTTCTACAACTTGGGGAACGCTCATGTTCGGCAAAAAGATTTCGGCCGCGCCATTCTCAATTATGAACGCGCGCTTGCGCTCGAACCGCGCCACCCGGAGGCGCAGGCGAATCTGCGGATCGCGCGCGACGAAGCACGCGCGCTCGAGTTGATCCCGAGCCGATCGGAGCGCTCGTTCGCGTTCGCAAACGTCAATCAATACGCCGTGGCCGGCGCGACCGCATTTTGGGTCGGGATTTTTTCAATCGCCGCTTGGTCCTTCAACCGGCGTCGCAGCGCGCTCGCATTGTCGATCTTGTCATTGACGATCCTCGGGGTGACCGTTTTCGCTGCCTACGACCTTGGCCATGGGAAAAACGGCGCCGGATTGGCCGTCGTCACGGCTGAAAGCGTGGAGGCGCGGCTCGCGACCGCAGACGTTGCCAGTCGCGTTTTGAGTTTGCCTGCTGGAAGCGAGATCCACATCCTCAGTCACCGCGGCGATTGGATTTATGCCGCGCTGCCGAACAATTTGCGCGGCTGGATGCCGGAAAGCAGCGCCGAGCCGGTGCGGATGTAGCGACGGCGCTCGGTCACCCTGATCGCCTCGACAAAGCGAGGCGACTACAACATTTGCGACGATCAGAGATCGCCGCTACAGCATTACTATGAAGCCGGAGATGGATGTCGGAACGAACCGCAAGGCGTTCCAGATCAATGTTGATCGGCACAAGTACGGGACTTTCGCCGAAATCGGGGCCGGTCAGGAGGTGGCGCGCCGCTTTTTTCACGTGGGCGGCGCCGCGGGAACTATCGCCAAAACAATGTCGGCTTACGACATGACTTTTAGCGACGCGATTTATGGACCGACCAATCGTTACGTAAGTCGCGTCCGATTGAACACGATGCTCGATCACGAATACGCCCTGCTGTTGGAACGCTTGGATGCAAAGCTCGGGAACGAACGCGCGTTTTTCGTTTTCGCCGACACGGTGGCGGCGCGAAGTTTCAAGCAGCACAGCGAATCGCACGGCTGGCTCGGCGTTCGTTTTCAACTCGCGCCGCGCACCGAACCGAGCCAAATCATCATTCACGTGCGCATGCTCGACGAATCGAACGTCGATCAACAGGAGGCGCTCGGCGTGATCGGCGTGAATCTGCTTTACGGCGCGTTTTATGAATCGCAACCGGAGCAATTGATCTCATCGCTCCAGGAAAATCTCGCGCCAGGAAGGATCCAGGTAGACCTGATCAAGTTTTCCGGGCCGGCGTTTGCGAAGATCGACAATCGCCTGATGAGCTTGCAATTGGTGAGTCAAGGATTGACTGACGCGGTGATGTTCACCGCCGACGGCGAAATGGTGCAGCCGTCCGAGATTTTGCACAAGAACGCGATCCTGATCGAACGCGGCAGTTTTCGGCCAGTCACTTACGCGACCAACGACATGTTGGAAGGCGCGCGCCGGCAATTCTTGAAAGAGTCCCGTTGCGCGGAAAAAGATTTGGTCGTGCTAATGGAGATGACGCTGGAGAATTTGTTGTCTGAAGGGCAGCTCGATCACGCCGATTTTTTGCAGCGGGTGGACGTTCTCGGCGCGCTGGGGCGAACGGTGCTGATCTCGAAGTTTGGCGAATATTATCGGCTGGCCGGTTATCTGTCGCGCTACACGAACCAAATGATCGGGCTGGTGATGGGCGTTCCGAGTTTAATCGAAATTTTCGACGAAAAATATTATCTCAATCTTGAGGGCGGAATTCTGGAAGCGCTCGGACGCATGTTTAAGCACGGTCTGAAACTCTATGTTTATCCGATTATCGATGAAAACACCGGCCAAACTTTAACGGCGAGACATGTGGAGGTCGCGCCCCATCTTCGAGCGCTGTTTCAATACTTGATCGACAACCGCCACATCGAGGAGATCCGGGATTACAAGAAGGATTATTTACGAATCTATCCCCCGGCAGTGCTGGCGAAACTTAAAGCTGGCAATGAAAGCTGGGAGAAGATGGTGCCGCCCGAAGTGGCACGGATTATCAAAGCGCGAGAATTTTTCGGCTATCGGGCCGCAGTAGCGGCTTGAATGTGAAAATCTAGCGCGGCGCCGTCGATCGGGAAGCGCAGCACGTGATTCAAAAAGCGCCAGCCCGGGGCACGTTTCCCGCTACATGACCCGGCAGCATCATGGCGAAACGCGCAGATTCTGTTGTCGGCATCGATTTGGGCAAGCACGTTCTCAAAGGGGTCGCACTCCGGCGCAAGAGCGATTCGCGCTTCATTCTGACCAGCTTTGCTTCTCTGCCAGTACCCGAAGAATTCGCGTCAGCTGACGACCTTTCCAGAGAACTGAAACAGCTCCTTCGCGAACTCGGCGGCAGCGCCAAAGCGTGCGCATTCGCCGTTTCCGATCCGACGGCGATTCTGCGCCTCATCGAACAGCCGGATACTCCGTTGGACTTACTGCGGAGCGCACTTCGCTTCAATGGACTCGTGGTCTTGAACCAGGAATGCAAGGACTTCGTCCTCGATGTCGCAGCGGTCGGCGCTCGCACCGAGGATGGATCAACAACGGGAAAGCGGCCGGCCGCTGGAACCGGTGTCGTTACCCAAACGAAATATCTCGTCGGCGGACTGCCACGAAGTCGGGTGAAGCAGATCGTGGCTGCGGCGAACAAGATCCGGCTGTCGACCGACCTGCTTCAGGTCGCACCGGTTTGTGCATTTAACGCGTTCGAATTCGCCTATCCCGAAACTTTTGCGAACGACGCCTTCCTCCTTCTCGACATGGGGCACCTGCAGAGTACGGTGCTGATCGGCAGCCACGGCGAACTCGTGCTGGTGCGAAGCATCGATTACGGCGGCAAGGCACTGATGCACGCCCTCACCGCCGACGACGCCCTCGACGCCGGCGCCGCCTGGCTGATGATTCAACAGGGCGATGAAGGGATGAGCGAAATTTGCCGAGGATCGTTGGCCCGGTTCGGGATGGAAGTGCGCAACTCGATTGGGTTTTTTGAAGGTCAGCGTGAAGAAAGCATCAACCGGATTTTCGTGTCCGGCGGACTCGCCCGCGTGGAAACGGTCTTGCAGGCATTGAGCGACGAGCTCAGCTTGCCCTGCGAAATTTGGGACCCGTTGGAAACCTGCGAAGTAGCGCTCCCGGCCACGAAACGGCAGACTTTGCCTAACGAATTCGTTTCACTCAACGTCGCCTGCGGCGCGGCTTTTCAATATCTCCGAACCTAACCAGCAGCATGGCACTTCACCTCAATCTCCTCCATGAGGAAATTCTGGAGCAGCGGCAGCGGCAACGCGACCCGCTCAAGATTGGAATGTTCGTGTTGGCGGGCTGCGGAGCCGTGCTCTTTCTTTATTACGCTTGGAACGGCTATCAAACTTTCCAAATCAAATCCAGGTTGGGCGTCGCCCAAGCCGAGTGGAAGAAACTCGAACCGAAAGTCACCCAGGCGCAAAAACGCTCGGCGGAGCTGACCAATATCATCAATACGACTCGCGTTCTCGACGATTACATCGACAATCGTTTTTTCTGGGGACCGTTTCTGGAAAAACTTGCGCGCTGCGTGCCGCCAAACGCGCAACTGACCAACCTGGAAGGAACGGTCGTCGACGAGGACAAAGGTGGCGGCGTTAGCGTGACCATTGATGGCGTCGCCGCGGCCCGGGAGCCCCGCTCGGCCGCTGAAGATCTTCGCCAGATGTTGCTCGAACAACTCGGCAAGAGTTATTACGACGTCAAAGCCGAATTCAAAACGCTCGAAGACGTCGAAGCCATGGCGAACCTCGGTGGCACTAACGTTCCGACCGCGCGCTATATTTTGTTATTGACGTTCAATCCAAACGCCGCTGCTAAACCAGCCGCGACGCCGGCGCCGGCCAGCCGAAGACGACAGCGAAGCAATGAATCTTCCTAAACTATCCAAGGACCAGATCAAGAAGCTCCTCCTCAGCGCGATCGGTTTTGTCTTCTTGATCTACGTCTATTTCAACTTCTTCCTCGGACCGTTGCAGAAAATCCGCGACGACACTTTGACTGAGATCGCCGATTGCCAGAAAAAGATCGACGATTCCAAATCGGAAGTAGCCAAAGCTGCAGCGCTCGAACGCCAGGCCAAGGAATCGATGGCCCGGTTCGCCGCACTGAAGGCGCTGACGCCGGACGGCGCACCGATAGCTTGGTTCCCCCCGCGCATGAAAACTTTTTTCACCAATCAGCAGATCGATCACGCAGTCGCGCGGCTCGAGAGCACCGGCAATTTCAAACAGACCGAGCTCGCCGCCTGGACCAAATACAATTGGCTGATCGATCTGCCCCAGGTTGATTTTGTCGCTCTCGGTAAATCCATCGCCGAACTGGAGAACACGCAACCGCTGCTTTCCATCACAAAACTCAGCATTCGCGTGCAGCCGGATCAGCCGCAATTTCAACAAGTCGCGCTTGCTGCAACCACGCTCATTGAGAAACGATGAACAAATTTTTCTCACTGACCTGTATATCCCTGACGGTTCCGGTTCTGTTGGCGGCAGACGAAAATTCCGCGCCGGTCGCGGTTAAGAGCAAGCCAGCAAACCAGCCCGTGCCCGCCGACGTCAAAACCAAGATGGTAGAAGAGTCCGTGCCCGTCACGCTCAAGAATAAATCTTTCTTCCACGTCGATGCCGGATCGCGAAGCCCATTTTGGCCGATTGGCTGGAAACCGACCGGAAAAGTTGCGTCGGGTGGGACAGACCAGGGTGAAGTTCCACCTGGTGCGTTCCTCGTCAGTAGCATCACGCTCGACGGCGCGGCGCGCTTCGCGATCATCAACGGCAAATCGATGGAAGAAGGTCAGCAGTTCGGCCTCCAGGTCGGAACTCAGGTTTACCAGGTCACGGTCAAGCGAATCGAAGATGGTCGGGTAATCCTTGGCCGCCGCGACGAAGAAATTGTCGCCCCTCTTCGACGCAAATAGTCACCGCCTTCGAAACTGCGGATCCGAAACGGCCGTCGCCTGAATCCTGCTGTCTAAATCGCTCAGCCCACGGGATTCGCATTGAGTTTTTCCGCAGAAATAGGCAACATCCTTGCCGCCTCGCCTTAGCCACTGATCTGAAACGAATATGAAATTGTCGCCCGCAATTCTTTTGGCGTTCTGCTTGTCTTTAAACAATAACGCCAGTGCGTTCAGCTTTAGGGATTTCTTCGGACCGCGCTTCAACAGCGTGCAGACCAATCGCACCGCGCTGGCACCAAAGGACGCACTGGACTCGATTCACCGCTGGAACGCAATCGCCGTCAACGCCAGCGGTCTGGATCACACCCCTGTCGCGCAGGGCGAAAGTCGGACGTTTGGCGAACAACTCGGACCCGGACGGTCGAGCCGCGCCATGGCGATCGTCCACATTGCGATTTTCGATTCCGTCAACGCCGTTCTTGGCGGTTATCAGAGTTACGCTGAAACCCAATCGGTGAAACCGCCGGTCTCGCTCGATGCCGCTGTTGCACAAGCCGCACACGACACGCTCGCGGCCCTTTATCCGTCACAAGCCGCCGCGTTTGATTCCCTATTGGCCGACGATCTCGCACAGATCAAAAATAAAAACGAGCGGGCAAACGGCGTTTCGTTAGGCCAACGCGCCGCAGCTGCGATTCTTGCGCTCCGGGCGAACGATGGTTCGCAAGTTCCCGAACCACATTTCGGCGTCGATTATTTTCCCAATCAGAACCCGGGCTATTGGCGCCAGGATCCGATCAGCTTGATTCCAATCGCCCTCGGCGCGCATTGGGGCGAATGTAAAACTTTCGTCGTTCAATCACCGAGTCAGTTCCGTGTTCCCCCGCCGCCGGACATCGCCAGCGCCGAGTACGCAGCCGCTTACAACGAAGCGAAATCAATCGGCGGTGACGGCGTTCACACTCC
>Ga0066903_100003705_pt1 | contig 12600 bp, 10 predicted proteins | sample PanSoiMetaGPlot1_FD_67491 | JGI IMG/M metagenome (GOLD analysis project Ga0066903, IMG submission 67491) | Tropical forest soil microbial communities from Panama analyzed to predict greenhouse gas emissions - Panama Soil - Plot 1 (version 2) | ecosystem: Environmental > Terrestrial > Soil >...
CCGATGCCCCACAAGTCGATCTCATCGAACCGGGAAAAGTATTCGAGGGCGCGCAGCCGCTCGGTGTACAGCTCCTGCCACGTGCGGCGGCAGAGGCGGTTGTAGTTCAGGAGGCAGAGAAACGAGCGGTCTTGGTTGTCCCAGAGTTCAGGGATGATCCGATCGTGACAATACGGGATGTGCAGCTTCGAGAAGGTCAGGCCCGCGCAGCCGTACCGCGCGAGCGCCCGCGGCGTGCTGTAGCAGTAGATCCGCCTGAAGTGCTTGCTGATATCCCTCAGCGCATAGTACGCACTTGGCTGAACGATCGGCGCTTCGAACGTGAAGAACGAGCTCAGGATCACGTCGTCTCGCCTGGCCAGGCGCCGGTAGTTCTCCGTGATGCCCAGGGAGAAATAGACGTTGACCTTGTTGCGCTTGCTTCCATCCGCAAGGTAGTCGCCGGTGTTGACCTCGATCCCCTGCGCCTCGAGGACGCGCTTCAGCAGAAAATAGGGCGCGTGGGCGCCGTCGATGTTGTGTCGTGACGTCTCGTTGAAGAGCTCGTTTCTCCGGAAATGGTGCGACACCGGGTCCACGAACACCGAGATCTCGCTAAGTGCAGGCACTGACGACGCGTCCCCCTGACTACTGCCCCGCGCCGGAGCCGGCATCGTTGACGCCGACCGGCACGACCTCGACTTCTGATCGCGCAGCGACGAACCGCCACGGATCGATGACGACCGAATCAGCCGGGAACGCGAAGCCGGGCTCCCCGAACTCCGCATGATCTGTTGCGATGAAATAGACCGCCGGCCGGTGGAAGCGGCACTCGCCGGCGTCGATGTGGGGATCGTACATCTCCACCTCGTACCCACGCTCCTTGAGGATGTTCGCGAGCAGCGTCGCAGGACTGCCGATGGTGAGGTTCGTGCCGCGCTTGAACGCCCGCCCATAGATCCCGACAAAACGGTGCGGATACCCGCGTCGAACGTGATGCTCCTCGATGAGATCGGCGAGCCAGTCGGTCTGACGCTCGCGGCAGAGCATCAGGTTCTCGAACCAGTCGTGCGACAGGTCCAGTTTGCGCGCGAGCCACGAGAGCGCGATGTTATCCCGCGGATGGCAGCCGCCGCCGTCCCCCATGCCGCCGCGCAGATATTTCGGGCTCAGGAGACGCGTGGTTGCGAACGAAAGCGCGTTGGTCACCTCATCGACGTTGCAGCCCGGCACTTTGTGGCAGATCTCCATGATGGCGTTGGCGTACGCAATCTTCATCGAAATGAACGTGTTGTAGGTGACCTTGACCAACTCGGCGTTCTCGATGCTCGTGCGATAGAACGGCTTGTTGTGCATGGTCCGGTAGAACCGTTCGGCCTGCCGCGCCGCCTCCTCGTCTCTCACACCGAACAGCACGAATTCGGGGTCGACGAAATCGTCAATCGTGGTGCCCATGGCGATGAAGAACGGGTTGTAGCACAGCTTCACGAGCGAGTTGATTCGGGGGATGATCTCGCGCCGGATGGTGCCCGGAAGCACCGTCGAGATGACGATGACGATTTTTTCCTTGCCGCCGCGGCTGATCGCAGTCGACAAGTTCCCGATGGCTTCCCGCAGGAAGGTGTAGTCGAAGTCGACGCGTTCGTCGGGCAACCGCGTGACGCCCTCGTACAACGGATCGTGCGGCGTCTGGACAGCCACAAAGATGATCTCCGCGTGTTCGACGACGTCCTGGAGCGGCCCGAAACGCAGGGCGCTCTGTTGTAAGAGCGGTTCGATAGAAGGCTCACCGTTCGGGCCGCGCTCCCGATGCGGAAACCGCGCTTTCTGCATCTTGGATTCGTCGACGTCGTAACCCATGACATCGTGCCCGCGGAGCGACATCGCGAGGGCGACAGGCACACCCAACTTGCCGAGCCCGATGAGGCCGACTCGCCACGTGGTTTTGGTCTCGCTGACTGTCGACTTCGGTTCCTGCAGGACTGCACGTGCATCGTCGGCGGTGATCATGCGAATGCCTCCAGACTCGCCTCCCGAACGGGTGCCTCTATGCGAAGCCGCGTTAACGCCCGTCTCGGAAAGGAAAAGCGCAAGGAGGGAGAGCAAAGCCTACGCCACTGCGAGCAGGGGCTGGCCGTCCAAGCATTAGCTGTTCTCTATCGAAATCCTGACTGTTGTCGGCAACGGAGGCTGGCGACGGGTCAAAGTCTACCGTCTGGCGGACTAAAGTGGCGGCAATTCGTCGACAATCTCCCGCCCAACGGTCGAAGACCGAATCGCTTCGAAGTCTGGCGCGGTGGCGCTGGTCATCGACTCACGCGAGAGTGGCTCGCACAAGCAGGTGCCACCCGAGCTCGCGTTCGAGCCGGGCCAGTTCTTCATCGGGGACGCCGGCCCATTCGGGAGCTTTCCGATATTCGTAACGTCGGTACGCGTCGATGTCCCACGTGAAGATATGGGCCTTGCGCACCTCACGCACGGCGAAGCCCGACAGCAGCTCGCGGACGCTTTCATCGGAGTAGGAGTAGGTGACCGGACATCCCGTCTGGGCTTCTGAGTTCCGCGCGATGAGCTCGTCGATACGCCCCATGTCCCAGACGCCCACTTCTTTCATGATCCAAAACAGCTTGTAGCTCACTCTGGCGTAGACCATGAGGCGGAATTCGCTCGCCGCGTGCATGTACTGGCGCACATGGGCCACGATCCGCTCGGGATGGGGGGAATGATGAATGACGCCGAAGGCGTACACGAGATCGAACGCCGTTGGCGGCACGATCTGCGGCAAAGCTTCTGCGTTGCCGATGTGAATCGTGATTCGATCCTGGAGCGCATAGACCTCCGCCCGTTTCCGAGCAACCTCTGCGGACGCGTCGGACAACTCCAAGGCCGTCACGTACGCGCCGGCGCGCGCGAACGCGATGGTCTCTGTCCCGATGCCACAGCCGATTTCCAATACGCGACGCCCCGCCCATCGCGGAAACTCGGCGAAGCCCGGGATATGGGGTTCGACGAAATAGCGCCGGTGCTCGACTTCCTCGAAATACTCTCGCGAGCCGACCGGCTTCGGGGAATGCCGCACGTTACACGGGCGCTCGTTCCAAAAAGCGCGCACGCGTTCGATGGGGACATCGGCGAAGATGGGCCCAGGCATGGGCGACTAATCGTATCTCGAAGCGGTCTCAAGACGGAAAGCTGCGAATTCACTCAAGGAAGCGGCAGTCTTGCGCAACACCCCAGATTATTTTTGGAGGGGATCCTTGGAACCCGAGAGAATCGTGGTCTATGGCGCCCCAACTTCTTCGAACCATGCTGGGCAGACGCGCTCATGATCGGCGTGGTCGGCGCGTGAGCAAAGCCGACGGCACCGCAGGGGTCGGCGGCGGATCAAAGTCTGCCGCCCGCGGGACTAAAGTGGCACTTGCAGCCCGGAAATCGTCCGCCACGCTGCCCAAAAGGCCAAGAAACGATCGTTCGAATTGTGGGACGTTGGGTCGATTATTGCTGGGGTGGCGGCTCAGATCGTCATGGAACCGTCATCGGACCCCCGCACTGCGCGTTCCAGAGTTCCGGAGCTGGATGGACTTCGCGGCCTCGCAATCCTGACGGTTTTGGTCTATCACTATTTCGCCATCCCTTGGCGGCCGCCGCCCGGCCCGACTTGGGCGTGGACCTCCAAGGTGCTCTTATTGGGTTGGAGCGGCGTCGACCTGTTCTTCGTCCTTTCCGGCTTCCTCATCGGCGGCATCCTGCTCGATGCTCGGAAGTCGCCTGGCTATTTTCGCGTGTTCTACTTGCGCCGTGCGTGTCGGATTCTGCCGATCTACGCCCTGACCTTGGGCGCCGTCGCGAGCGTCCCGATGCTCAGGGGTGGAGTGTTTCCCTGGTGGACCTATGCAACCTTCACGCAAAACGTGGCGATGGCGCGCGCCGGAGCGTTCGGCGCAGTCGGGCTTGCAGTCACCTGGTCGCTTGCGATCGAGGAGCAGTTCTATCTGACCTTGCCCCCCCTGATTCGGTGGTTGTCGCCAACGAGAGTCGTGCTGCTCGGCATAGGCACCATCCTCGCTGCGCCCGCGCTTCGGGCGCTGCTCTATCTGGGCGGCTGGACCATGGCGCCCTACTTCTTGATGCCGTGCCGGGCAGACGCGCTCATGATCGGCGTTGTCGCCGCGTGGTCGGTGAGAGCCCCGACCGTGCGCGCGGGGCTGGTGCAATTTCGACACGGCTTGACCGCCGCCGCCGTCATCGGCGCTGTCGGCGCGGCGCTCCTGGCCAGATGGAGGCCTGGATTCACATCGTTTCGGATGATCACTTTCGGTTACTCGTGGCTGGGCTTGTGGTACGGAGTCGTGCTGCTGATTGCTGTGACCAATCCGGATCACTTGATCAGTCGGGCGCTTCGTCTCCGCCCGCTGCGCGCGCTAGGGAGCATCGCGTACGGAGTCTATCTAATCCATCTGATCGCGCTTGTTGTTTGCACGACAATCATGTCCACCTGGCTGCGGAGCTTGCCTCTTCGGACTGTCGGGTCCACGACGCTGGCCCTCGGCGTGACGCTTCTCCTGGCGCAGTGTTCCTGGACATGGTTCGAGCGACCCATCGTGCGCCATGGTCACCGGTATCAGTACTAGAAGTGCTTTTGTCCCTGATGATTCGGTACTGTGAACGAGCGACCCCACAGAGGCAGTAGGACTTCAGCGAAGGACGGTCTAGCAGGATCACAGCAGGACAGAGAGACGGAGAGGAGTCAAGAGACGATTCGAGGCTCCGGAATGGGGAGGACGAGATGGAACATCCTCGACGTGCTCATGGGCGCCGCCTGATGTTCTCGCCGAAGTGTAAGTACGAGTCGATGCGGGTGCTCCCCCCTTGTCGAGAGCGGCACCACGGACCCGATCGCCCGCGAGCGGTCTCACCGAGGCCCAGCCTACCATTTGCCGGCCGCTTGGCCGTCTGGCTGAGGCCAGCGCCGTCCTGGGCATAATTGGCAGACTTTTGTCTCAGAGACGCGAGACTAGCGCCAACAGACGGGAACTCGTGCAGGGTGCAGGACCCAGATCGGCTCCTTCGCGCGGCACTATTCTTGCGCCGTCTTTCGGGCCGCTCCAAACACGCTCCAACGACGGCAAGACTTCCCGTGTGGGGAGCAGCGGGGAACAGAGCGATGAAAACGGTCATTCTAGCCGGAGGGTTGGGCACCAGATTGTCGGAAGAGACGATCGCCCGGCCCAAACCAATGGTTGAAATCGGGGGCATGCCGATCCTGTGGCACATCATGAAGATCTATGCGGACTCCGGGTTCAGGGAGTTCGTTCTGGCCCTGGGCTACAAAGCCGAAGTGATCAAGGCCTTCTTCCTCGACTACGTCAGGATGCGGAATGATCTGACGGTCGACCTGACGCGCGGCGAAGTCGGCGTCCATGACGGTGAACGCGAGGATTGGACGGTCCACCTGGTCGACACCGGCGTACAGACTCAGGTGGGGGGGCGCCTCAAGCGGCTCTCACGCTGGGTGTCCGACGGCACGTTCATGATGACATACGGCGACGGCGTAGCCTGTCTGGATCTCCAGGACGTGCTGGCATTTCATCGTCGGCACGGGCGCCTGGCCACTTTGACGGCCGTGAGGCCACCGGCTCGATTCGGCGCACTGGACCTCGACGGCGATCTCGTTGCACGTTTCGCTGAAAAGCCACAGGCGGGCGAAGGTTGGATCAACGGCGGGTTCTTCATCCTCGAACCCGACGTCCTCGAGTACATCGACGGCGATGACACCATCTTCGAGCAGGGGCCTCTCGAGCGGCTGGCGCGCGAGGGTCAGCTCGCCGCTTATCGGCACGACGGGTTCTGGCAATGCATGGACACGCTCAGAGACGTCCGGTTCCTCAATGCTCTCTGGGAACAGGGACGAGCGCCATGGGCCGTCTGGAGACAGGGAGCAAGCGTATGACGGATCGCGTCACCTGGAGCTCGCGGCGCGTCCTGGTCACGGGCGCGACGGGGCTGGTGGGCTCGTGGCTGATCAAGGAACTCATCAGCGAACGGGCATACATCGTCGCACTTGTGCTCGACACCGACCCTCAGTCCGAGCTGTATCGAAGCGGAGACATTGCGCACGTATCGGTGGTCAACGGTCAGGTACAGGATGCGGATGCCCTTGAACGAGCGATCACGGGGCATGAAGTCGACACTGTATTTCATCTGGCGGCGCAGGCGATCGTCGGGGCAGCACGTCGGGCGCCGATGGTGACCTTCGAGTCGAACATCCGTGGTACCTACACTCTCCTCGACGTGTGCCGCCGGCATGCGGACCTCGTGCGCTCGGTGGTTGTGGCCTCGAGCGACAAGGCATACGGGCAGCAGCAGCTGCCCTACTCGGAAGACGCTCCCCTGCTGGGCCGGGAGCCGTACGAGGTGTCAAAGAGCTGCGCGGACATGCTCGCTCAGAGCTACCACCACACCTACGGTCTGCCTGTGGCAATCGCCCGATGTGGCAATATCTACGGCGGCGGGGATCAGAACTGGAGCCGACTGGTCCCTGGAACCATCAGAGACTATCTGTACGGCCGGCGGCCCGTCATTCGCAGCGACGGCACGTTCGTCCGCGATTATCTCTACGTGAAGGACGCAGTCGCCGCCTACAAGACGCTGGCACTGGCGATCGGCCGCGAGAGCGTCGCTGGAAGCGCGTTCAACTTCAGCGATGAGGCGCCGTCGACCGTCCTCCAGGTGGTCGCGGCGATTCAGCACCTCATGGCATGTGAAGGCATCGAGCCGGAGATTCGCAATCAGGCAAAAGGAGAGATCCTTCACCAACACCTGTCAGCGGCGCGCGCCCGCGAAGTGCTCGGTTGGCGACCCCGGTACAGACTCGATGCCGGCCTCGCCGAAACGATCGAGTGGTATCGGGCGTTTTTCGGAATCGAACAGCCCGCGCAGGCCGTGAAGGCCTGACCAGGAAGACATTTGGCGCAGGACACAGACAGATTACGGGCGGCGATTCTCGCGCAGGTTGCCGAATACGTTGCAACGGCGTTTCCTCCTCAGGCATTCGTGCCCGGGCAAACGCCCGTGCCGGTCTCCGGGCGAACGTTCGACGCCGAAGACGTCGAACACCTCGCCGAGGCCACCCTCGACTTCTGGCTGACCACTGGTCGATTTGCCGAACGCTTCGAGGCGGACCTGGCGCGTTGGGTCGGCACGAGAGATGCCGTGTTGTGCAACTCCGGATCGTCGGCCAACCTCCTGGCCGTCTCCGCACTGACCTCGCCTGCGCTCGGCGACGACCGGCTCGTTCCTGGCGACGAGATCATCACCGTCGCGGCCGGGTTTCCGACGACGGTCAATCCGATCCTGCAGAACGGCCAGGTGCCGGTCTTCGTGGACATCGAGCTCGAGACCTACCAGGCCAACGTGGCGCGCGTTCGAGAGGCAATCGGCCCCCGGACGCAGGCGATCATCTTGGCCCACACGCTGGGAAACCCCTTCGACCTCGAGGCGATCGTCGCGATTGCGCGGGAGCACAATCTCTGGCTGATCGAGGACAACTGCGACGCGCTTGGCGCCCGCTACGACGGCCGGACGACCGGCACGTTCGGCGACCTCGCTACGTTGAGCTTCTATCCGGCGCATCACATCACGATGGGCGAAGGCGGTGCGGTCCTGACGAGTCGTCCCAGGCTCAAGACCATCGTCGAATCGTTCCGCGATTGGGGGCGCGACTGCTGGTGTGCCCCAGGTAAAGCCGATACGTGCGGCAAGCGCTTCGATTGGCAGCTGGGCGATCTGCCGCATGGCTACGATCACAAGTACATCTATTCGCACATCGGGTACAACTTGAAGGCGACCGACATGCAGGCTGCCGTGGGCGTCTCGCAGCTCAAGAAGCTGCCGCGCTTCATCGAGGCGCGGAAGCGGAATTGGAGCCGTCTGCGGCATGCGTTGAGCCACCTCGAAGAGTTCCTCATCCTGCCGCAGGCGACGCCCCGCAGCGAGCCAAGCTGGTTCGGCTTCGCGATCAGCGTCCGGCCGGGGGCCCCGTTCACACGCTCCATGCTGGTCCGGTTTCTCGAGGGACGCAAGATTGGCACGCGGCTGCTGTTCGGAGGCAATTTACTCCGTCAGCCGGCTTATCGGTCGGCCCCGCACCGTGTCGTCGGGCCGCTCACCAACACGGATCACGTCATGACCAACACGTTCTGGATCGGAGTCTACCCCGGCCTCACCGAGGAGATGATTGACTGGGTCGCAGAGTCCATCGACGCCTTTGTTCATGGAGCGTCGAAAGGAACCGGCCCTCTCGCCACCCTGGCGTGGAAAAGGTTAGCGGAAGGAGACAGCGAGGATTCAATCGCGTGAAATTGGGAATCAGTGGCTGGCGGCTGTCAACACAGCCTTTGGGCGTGGTTCGATACACCGAGTACCTGCTTCAGTACTGGCAGGGCATGCTGGCGCCGTCGGACGATGCCACCGTTTTCGTCTGCCAACCCTGGACACCCGGCCGCGCGGACCGGTTTGCACGCTTCACAGTCCGGCAGGTTCGGCCGCGCCTGACAAACGCCCTCTGGGAGAACCTGCTCCTCCCTCGGCATGCGAAGAATCTTGACGTCCTCTTCGGCCCAAGCTACACGCTGCCGCTGCTCTACAAGGGCCGGAGTGTCGTGGCCATTCACAGCGTGGACGAAGTCCAGCCAGGCGCCCTTCCGTTCTGGCACGAGTTGACCTATTCTCAAAAGTACCGCCTCAGCTGTCACCGCGCCGACAAGGTCGTCGTGAATGCCGTGTCGACCAAGGACAGGGTCTGCGAGCGCTACGGCATCGCGGAGAACAAGATCGAGGTGATCGGACTGGCGGCCGACGACACATTCCGGCCGATTCACGATCAGGAACTGCTGCGCGCGACGCGGCGGAAATACGTGGCGGGCGATCGTCCGTACATCCTCTTCGTCGGCGGTCTGTCGACCCGCCGCAACATTCCTGTTCTCTTGACCGCCTTCAGCAGGCTCAAGCAGGAACTCCGGATTCCTCACGCGCTCCTCCTGGTTGGCCCGAACCGGGGCGACGTCCCCCTGGAGAGACTTGCGGACGAACTGCACATCAGCGACAGCGTTTTTCATACAGTCGGACGGTTTGCCGATCACCTGGAGCTGGTTTCCATCTACAACGCCGCAGACGTGTTCATTCTGCCGTCAATCTCGGAGGGGTTTTCGCTGACGCTGATCGAGGCCATGCGATGCGGCGTGCCGGTGATCACCGTCAACCGCGCCGCGCTGGGCGAGGTCGCCCGGGGCTATGCCTTGACGCTCGAGGAACCAACGGTCGAGGCGGTGGCGGACGCTCTGGGCCGGGTGCTGACCAACGTCGAATTGCAGCAAACCTTGCGCGCGAACAGCCTCAAACGGGCCGGCCAGTATTCGTGGGAACTGACGGCGCGGAACACCCTGGCCGTTTTGCGCGACGTCGCCGGTGCGTGATACCGACAGTGCCCCCTCGGCTGACGTCGGAGTCGGAATGAACGTCGAAGCCGGAATAATTCAGGGGATCCAGATCGTCCGGCTCGCGCGCATCCCGGATGCGCGGGGCTGTGTCTTCCACATGCTGAAGAGCACGGATCCGCACTTCGTACGCTTCGGCGAGATCTACTTTTCGTCGGTGTACCCGCAGGTCATCAAGGCGTGGAAACGGCATCAGCGAATCACCACGAACTACGCCTGCATTTTCGGCCGCGTGAAGGTGGCGATGTACGACGACCGCCAAGGTTCGCCTACCCGTGGCGCAATCATGGAGCTGCTCATGGGGCCCGATGAGTACTCCCTTGCCGTCATTCCGCCTGGGGTCTGGCACGGATTTCAAGGGTTCAGTCATCCGGCCGCGATCCTGGCCAACTGCGCGAGCGAGCCTCACGATCCGTCCGAAATCGACCGGCTGGATCCGGACACTGATCGCGTGCCGTATCGCTGGGACTGACGACCGTGAGCCGTGCCGTTCTCGTCACGGGCGCAGGCGGTTTCGTGGGCTCCGCCGTCGTCCGCATGCTGGTCGGTCACAGGTCCGCCGGCCGAGCGGTGGTCTCGGGCGGCGCCGCAGTCGATCACGTCGTCGCGCTGCTGAGGCCCGGAGGGTCGATCGAGCGCCTGGCGGAGCTCCCCCGGCAAGGAGGCTGCTCCATCCGGTACGCGGACCTCACCGATCGCCTCGCACTCGATCGCCTGTTCTCCGATGTGCAGCCTTGTGCCATCGTTCACGCGGCCCTGGATGCAGAGACATATCGCGACCTTCCCGAGCCTGATGAGCATCGATTGAACCAGCTCCCACTCGACGCACTCTTCGAGGGATTGAAGGGTGCGCGGGGGGGACGCTTCGTGCACACCGGCAGCGCGTGGGTGCTGCCGCCTGGCGACGCACTCAACGAGAGCGCCCGCCTGGATCCGCGTTCTCCCTACGCCAGATCAAAAGCGCGGGCGGATCAGCGCGTGGCCGACCTCGGGGACAGAACCGGCGTGCCCTGGATCAATCTGCGTCTGTTCAACCTGTTTGGGAGGTACGAGAAGCCCTCGCGGCTGCTGCCCCATCTGGTCTCCAGACTCGTCGAGGGCAGAGACGCCTGCCTCTCCCACGGCAATCAGGTTCGCGACTTCAACGACGTCGACGACTCGGCTGAGGCGTATCGGCTGGCACTTGAAGCGCCCGAGAGCGCGTGCGGCACGATCTACCACATCGGATCCGGCCGCGGCACGACGGTCCGGGAGTTTGCGGCCTTGGTCGCGAGATATACGGGTGACGCCGGCCGCATTCGATTCGAAGCCAGTATCACCCCGGACCAAGAGTTGCCTTGCCTCGTGGCCGATCCGGCGCTGGCCCGACGGGTCTTGGGCTGGTCGCCCACGGCGGATCTCGAGTCGCGCGTACGGCAGGCGGTCCAGTGGTGGCTCAATCGCCTCGTTCGCCGCGAGCCGGGGCGCCAACAAGGAGTCTTATGACCGAGTGCCGGACCTGCAAGAGCCGCCGCTTGTATCTGTTTCTGCCACTGGGCATGCATCCGCTGGCCAACGGATTCCTGAGGAAGGAGCAGCTGTCCTTGCCTGAGCCGCGATTTCCGCTGGATGTGTACGCGTGCCTGGACTGCGGGCTCATTCAGGTCCGCGACAACGTGCCGGCGGAGTATTTTCGGCATTATGTGTACGTGCCGTCCGGCGCGGACGCGATGCACAAGCATTTCTCAGATTTCGCCGGTCAGGTGGCGGAGCGCTTCCTGAAGTCCCCCGAAGCCCTGACCGTCGATATCGGGTGCAACGACGGCCTGTTTCTCAAGTCCCTGAAGGACCGCGGCGCGAGAACCCTGGGGGTGGATCCGGCCACGAACATCGTGGAACTGGCCAGGCAAAAGGACCTCGAGATTGTCAACGAATACTTCCATCCCGAGACCGCGCGCCAGATCACGGCGCAGTACGGACGCGCCAGCGTGGTGGTCACGACGAATACGTTTCACCACATCGGCGATCTCGATTCCTTCACCGAAGGCGTGCGGCTGCTCCTCGACGACGACGGCGTGTTCATCATTGAAGTGCCGCACGCCCTTCAAATCGTCGAACAGAACGAATTCGACGGGGTCTATCACGAGCATGTTTCGCAGCTCACGGCCAAGTCGTTCGTCGACCTGTTCCGGCGCTTCGGTCTCGAGGTCTTCGAAATCGAGAGACTCGACGTGCACGGCGGGTCGATGCGGGTGTTCGTCAGGCACCAGACGGGCGCCCCGCTTTCGCCCGGTGTCCTCGCCTGGCTGTCAAGTGAAAGGGAACGAGGGTTGTTCTCTGCCTCGACTTACGATGCCTTCCGCGATCGCGTGGAACAGAACCGGCGGACGCTGACGCAGATGCTCGCGCGGCTCAAACAGGAAGGGAGCACGATCGCGGGGTACGGAGCATCCGCGAGAGGAAACACGCTCCTCAATTACTACAACATCGGCGCCGACATTCTCGACTACATCGTCGACCGGAACCCGTTGAAGCACGGACTCTATTCGCCGGGCATGCACATTCCAGTTCGCGGCGTCGACCGGCTTCTTGAGGACCCGCCGGATTATCTCCTTGTGATTGCCTGGAACTTCGCTGAAGAAATCATGGCTCAGCAGAGCGAATATGCGCGGGCCGGCGGCGAGTTCATCCTGCCGATTCCCAACCCGACGATCGTGAACGACGGAGGGGCCAGACGTCAGGACCGCACGGAATGAGCGGCTTCCTGATACAGCACCGCCAGACGTGTCGCGACCGACGCAAATCCAAAATTCTCGACCGCGTGCTCCCGGAGCCTTCGAGGCTGATAGCGCTGACCGCTGCTCAGCACCCGCTCGATCCCGTCGGCCAGGGCCAGGGGGTCTTCGGGCGGAACCAGCACGCCTACGTCCGAGGCAACGATGTCCTCGGGACCGCCACAGCGTGTCGACACCACGGGAGTGCCGCACGCGAGCGCCTCGGCGAGAACCATCCCGAAGCTCTCCCGGCGGCTGGGGAGCACGAGCGCGGCACTCTGCTGCATGTACCGCACGAGCTCCGGCAACGGCTTCCCGCCGGCGAATTCGACTCGATCGGCGATCGCCAGTTCGTGCGCCATGCGCTGCAGGCG
>Ga0066903_100003706_pt1 | contig 12599 bp, 12 predicted proteins | sample PanSoiMetaGPlot1_FD_67491 | JGI IMG/M metagenome (GOLD analysis project Ga0066903, IMG submission 67491) | Tropical forest soil microbial communities from Panama analyzed to predict greenhouse gas emissions - Panama Soil - Plot 1 (version 2) | ecosystem: Environmental > Terrestrial > Soil >...
CGCATTACGGGAGCTGCTCTCATGAACCACACGCACGACGGTTCGGGTGAGGCGGGAGACTACAAAGCGCTGCGCGAGCTGAACCAGACGTACCTCGACTCGGTGGTCGATGGCGACGTCCAGCGGTTCGGCGAGCTGCTGTCGCCCGACTTTCTCTGCTCGATGCCGGACGGCTCGCTGCTCGACAAGAGCGCCTTCCTGCTGCAGACCGCGGCGCCGCGGACGCTCGAGCGGCTCGACGCGCTCGACGTGCGGATCCGCATCGAGGGCAGCGTCGCCATCATCCACGCCGCGACCGCGTACACGACGCTCGCGGGCCAGGAAGGGCGCGGCCGGTACACCGACATCTGGGCGAGGCGCAACGGTCAGTGGCTGGCCGTCGCGGCGCACGTGACGCGGTTATGAAACGGACGCTCCTGATCGTCGTCGTCGCGATCGTCGCGGTTGGTCCGGCTGGAGGTGCGCGCCACGGCTACGGCGACGACGTCTCCTGGCCGGTCAACGGCGGCGTGGACAACATCAGGTATTCGCCGCTCGACCAGATCACGCGCGACAACGTCTCGAAACTGAAGGTCGCCTGGACGTACGACTCGCACGACGCCTTCAAGGGCTCGGAGATGCAGAGCAACCCGATCGTCGTCGGCGGCGTGCTCTACGCGACGACGCCGACGCTGAAGGTGGTCGCGCTCGACGCCGCAACCGGACGTGAAATCTGGAAGTTCGATCCAAGCGGCGGCTCGGCGAGTGGCGCGCGCTTCCGGCACAGAGGCGTGACGGTCCACGCGGATCGCGTGTTCGTCACCTACCGCAATTGGCTTTACGCGCTCGACCGGAAGAGCGGCCAGCCGATTCCGGGCTTCGGCGCGGCCGGCCGCGTCGATCTGCGCGAAGGTCTCGGCATGGCGCCGGAGCGCGCCAGCGTCAGCGCGAGCACGCCGGGTCAGGTGTTCGAGGACTTGCTGATCATGGGCAGCAGCGTGCCGGAGACGCTGCCGGGCACGCCCGGTCACATCCGCGCGTTCGACGTGAACACCGGTGCGCTGCGCTGGACGTTTCACACGATCCCGCAGCCCGGCGAATTCGCGTACGACACCTGGCCGCCCGACTCGTACACACTGATCGGCGGCGCGAACGCCTGGGCCGGCGTCACCGTCGACGCGAAGAACGCGATGGTGTTCGCCGCGACCGGATCCGCGTCGTTCGACTTCTACGGCGTCAACCGGCATGGCGACAACCTCTTTGCCAACTGCGTGCTGGCTCTCGACGCGCGCACCGGAAAACGAATCTGGCACTTCCAGGGCGTGAAGCACGACGTGTGGGACTGGGACTTCCCCGCCGCGCCGAATCTGGTGACCGTGAAGCGCGACGGCCGCGACGTCGAGGCGATCGCGCAGATCACGAAGTTCGGCTACGTCTACGTGCTCGATCGCAAGACGGGAGCACCGTTGTTTCCGGTGGCGTCGCGGAAGGTTCCGCCGTCGGAGGTCGAAGGCGAGCGTCTCTCCGAGACGCAGCCGTACCCGCTGAAGCCGCCGCCGTTCACGCGACAGGGTTTGACGGAGAACATGCTGACGCGTCGCACGCCCGAGGCGCACGCCGCGGTACTCAAGCGCTTCCGCGAGCTCGGCTCGGGCATGTTCGTCGGCCCGACCGAGCGCGGCATCATCGTCTTTCCGGGCTTCGACGGCGGCGCGGAATGGGGCGGGGCGGCGTTCGATCCGGATTCGGCGCTGCTCTACGTCAACGCGAACGAGATGCCGTGGATCGTCCGGCTGATCCCGAACAACGACACGTCGCTCTACAAGGTCAACTGCGCGACCTGTCATCGCGAGGATCGCAAGGGCTCGCCGTCCGCGCCCTCGCTCGAGAACGTCGGCCAGCGGCTGTCGCGCGATGAGATCTCGCGCATGATCCGCGAAGGGACCGGACGCATGCCGGGCTTCCCCGACATGGGCGGCCGCAACATCGCCGACCTCGCGGACTTCCTGATCACCGGAAAAGACAAGGGCGAGGAGCCGGCGTTCAAGAGCGACGCCGCCTGGCTGAAGTACCGCATCGACGGCGAGACGCTGTTTCGCGATCCCGACGGCTACCCGCCGATCACGCCGCCGTGGGGCACGCTGAACGCGATCGACCTGAACGGGGGCACGATTCGCTGGCACATCCCGCTCGGCGAGTATCCCGAGCTTGCCGCCAAGGGGCTGAAGAACACCGGCAGCGACAACTACGGCGGGCCGATTGTCACTGCCGGCGGGCTGCTCTTCATCGGCGCGACGAACTTCGACAAAAAGTTCCGCGCCTTCGACAAGGCGACCGGCAAGCTGCTCTGGGAGGCGACGCTGCCTGCCGCCGGCAACGCGACGCCGGCGACCTACATGCTTGACGGCAGGCAGTACGTCGTCATCGTCTGCGGCGGCGGCAAGAACGGCGCACCGTCGGGCAGCAGCATCGTGGCGTTCGCGCTGCCAGAGTAGCGTTCGAGACTCGCGAGTCCGATACAACGTCTAAGCCGATATGCGTGTTTGCGTCTGTGTGGCGCTCGTCTGCCTGATCGCGACCTCATCCGCGGCGCAGATGCGGCCGCTCCCCGATCCGCAGCCGTTTCTGCAGGAAGTGCGCAAGCGCCTTCAGAGCGACGACGAGCGGCAGAGCCCCTACATGTACGTCGAGACCCGCCGCGACATGAAGCTCGACAAGTCCGGTCGGGCGACGTCGGACACCGTGACGGTGGCCGAGAGCTACCCCGGCCTTCCGGGCGAGCCGCGGTGGATGCGCGAGATCTCGAAAGACGGCCAGAAGGTGCCGCAGCGGGACCTCGACAAGGCTGACGCCGATCGCCGCCGGCATGTGGAGGCGTACGCGCGAAAGCTGACCAGCAACCCCGACGAGGTCCGCACCAAGGAGGCGCGTGAGCGCGAGAAAGATCTGCGCGAGGCTGCCGAGTCAATCGACGACATCTTTCGCATCTACGACATCCGCATGATCGGACGCGAAACGCTCGACGGACGCGACACGATCACCTTCTCGCTCACGCCGCGGTCCGGCGTGAAGCCGCGGACGCGGGCCGGCAACATCATGCGCAGCCTGTCGCTGCGCGCGTGGATCAGCGAATCGGACTACGAGCTCGCGCGTCTGGACATCGAGGCCATCGACACGGTTTCGATGGGGTTCGGGCTACTGGCGCGCCTGCACAAGGGTTCGCAGGCGTCGTTCCAGCGTCGCAAGGTGAACGACGAAGCCTGGCTGCCCGCCGCCGCGAGCTACACGCTCAGCGTCCGCGTCGGTCTCGTCGCCGTGTTGCGCCGGAGTGCGACGTTCCAGTTCTCCGACTACAGGAAGTTCAGCGTCGACACGACGACCGCGTTCGCGCCGCGGAAGCCGTAAGCTCCACTCGTTGGGCCGCGACAGCACCATGGCCAGGCACGGCAGGTACATCACCGCAAGGATCCACTGCTGGCCGGCGAACCACTGCGCGCTGATCGATGGATACGGGCCGGTCGCCCATTGCCCGACGTAGGCGACGACCGCGAGCGACCAGATCACCAGAGCCTGGGCCCACGTCTCGGCGATCAGAAACAGCGGGATGGTTTCGTAGAGCGCCGTCGTGTGCGGCACGCAGGCGAGGCCGAGCAGCAGGCGCGCGTCGGCTCGCTTCCATTTCGCCAGCGCGAGAAGCATCAGCGGCCCGCCCATCCGCGTCACCGGCGCGACGATGTGCGGTACGGTGACGAAGCCGGCGCGCCATTCCCCGATCCATGCGGGCGACACGAGAAAGCTCACGGCGAGAAGCGTCGCGCACCCTATCGCCGCTCGCCAGCTCGGGAACGCGCCGAAAAGGGCGAGACCGATCGTCGGCTTCGTCACGAGCAGGAATCCCGCGGCCGGCAGGAGCGCCGCACCGGTCAGCAGGGGCGACCATTGCGCCGTCTGCAGCGACATCAGTGCCGGCAGCGACGCCAGCGCCAGGAGGGCCGGCGGGAACTCCCGACCCTTCGTCAAGGCCCACGTGAACAGCGCGAACCCGGCCGCGACGAACAACAGATCGGCCCATCGCATCGACGCCAGCGCCAGCGGCGTCATCGACAGCACCGCGGGCATCGGGTACATCAGGGGAAACGTCGTGTCGAACGCCCGGCCCGGTCCGACGATCGCATAGGGATCCTGTCCGTGAATCAGGCCTCGCGCGCCCGCCCACACAGGAGCGACGTCGGACTGAAACGGCCTCGGCGTGCTCCAGAAGATCGCGACGAGCAGTCCTGCGGTGACCGCGACGGCGAGCGTGAAGGCCGCACGCCAGCCATCGTTCGCGACGATCGAGAGCCGGTGCCGCGCCCGGATGGCGAAGGGAGACCAGATGGCCGCGAGAACGACCGCCGCGAGCGCGTGAGGCACCCGGCACGAAAGGCATTAAGCATGCCGCGCGCGGCCCGTGTCGAGGTCACGAAAGCGCCGCAGGGCGGTTACAGCGGTGTGATCAACTCACAGAATCGTAAGCACGCTACAAATGGCGCAGCGCGTCGACGGCTGAACGCGGGTCCCTCCCTACACGGCGCGATCGCCCCGAGGCGGACACATGCGTCCGCCCCTACTCGGCGCGAATCGCCGAGAGGGGATCGACACGAACCGCGCGAATCGCGGGCAGGATGCTGCCGGCGATCGCCGTCGCCACCGACAGCGCCACGGCCGACGCCATCGTCGCCGCGTCCGCCGGCTTCACGCCCGCGAGCAGCGCTTCCATCCATCGGCCCGCCGCATACGCGAGCGCGACGCCTGGAACGACGCCCGCGGCGACGAGCGCCACGATGCGCCCCAGCACCATCGCCAGGATGTCGCCCCGCCGCGCGCCGAGCGCGATGCGCACCCCGATCTCCTGCGTCCGCTGCGAGACGGCACACGACAGCAACCCGTGGATGCCGACGCCGGCTAACAGGAATGCAATCAGCGCGAACGCGCCGATCACGCGCAGCTGCGCCGAGCGCGACGATGTCTCGCCGTCGACAAGATCGGTGAGCGTCGCGACATCCGAGATCGGAAGCGTCGGATCGACGCGCCGAACGATCGCGCGAATCGACCCGGTGAGCGTCACCGGATCGATCGACGTCCTCACGACGAAGCCGCGCGGAATGTAGCCGACGATCGAGTTGTCGGGCACCTGCTTCGACGACAGATAGACTTGCGGCTCGGCATCGCGCTCGAGGCCGCGCAGCCGCACGTCGCCGACGACGCCGACGACGACGCGGTCGGCGAGAACGAAGTTGAACGTGCGTCCGATGACGGACGTCGGCGTCTCGTTCGGCCAGTAGCGCGCGATGAACGATTCGCTGATGACCGCGGCGTGCGGCTTTCTGTCGATGGTGTCGCCCTCCTCGATGTCGCGGCCGCTCCTGAGCGGAATACCCACGGTGGCGAAATAGTCGGGCGTCACGTAGCGCAGAAAGGCGTTCTGGTTCGCTGCACGGAAGACCGGTGTGCCGTCGAACGCCACCGGCCAGATGCCGCCGCGCATCTTTCCCATCGGCAGGTAGCTGATGAACGCGGCGTGCGTCACGCCAGGCAACGCGCGTACCCCGGCGGTCACCCGTCGATAGAACGCTTCACGCGTCGCGACCGTGCCGTACGCCGGCAGCGGCAGCGACGTGCCCATCGTGAGCACGCCCTCGGATCGAAAACCTGGATCGCGGCTCTGAATCGTCCACAGCGCGCGCATCAACAGGCCGGCCGACGCCAGCAGCATGACCGACGCGACGATCTCGGCAAGCACGAGGGCCGAGCGGAAGCGCTCCCGCTGGCCGCCGGCCGCGGGCGCGCCGTCGCGCAAGCCGCCGAGATCCGCTTCCCCTCCGACACGCAGCACGGGTGCCAGGCCGAACAGCACGCCGGTGAATCCCGTCAGCGCCGTCGCGAACAGCAGCGCGCGGACGTCGACCGATGGCGTGCTGGCAAGCGGCAGCGTTGGCGGCACGAGCCGGTTCAGAAGCGGCACCGCGACTCGCGCGACGAGGATGCCGAGCGCGCCGCCGACGGCCGCCAGCAGCAGACTCTCCGTCAGCAACTGCCGGATCATGCGCTCGCGCCCGGCGCCGATCGCCGTGCGGACGGCGAGCTCGCGCCGACGGCCGAGCGCGCGCGCCAGGAGCAGATTCGCGAGGTTCGCGCATGCGATCAGCAGCACGCACGCCGACGCCGCGCAGAGGACGACGAGCATCAGTCGTGACTGGTCGGACAGCTCGTCGCTGAGACGGATGACTCGAGCGCCGACGTTCACGTTCTCTTTTGGGTACTGTTGTGCGGACTGCGCCGCGCGCACGTCCATCGCCGCGCGCGCATGCTCGATCGACACACCCGTCCGGAGCCGCCCGACGGCCTCGAGCCAGTTGTTGTTGCGGTCCACGTAGTCCTGCTCGCCGAACCGCATCGTGGTCCAGATCTGCGTGCCGCTCGTCGGAAAGCGGAACTCGCGCGGCATGACGCCGATCACCGTGTACTTCGCCGCGTCGATCAGGATGTCGCGTCCGACGACTCCCGGATCGCCGCCGAACTGCGTCTGCCACAGGTCGTAGCCGAGCAGCAGGGTCGCCGCTGCGCCCTCGCGGTCGTCGTCTGCGACGAACCACCGGCCGATGAGCGGCCGCACGCCGAGCGTGGGCAGCACGTCGGCCGACACTGCGGAGCCGAAGACACGAATCGGATCGCCCGCGCCGGCGAGGTTCCCGGTCATCGCGTGATAGGCGCCGACCCGCTCGAACACGGTGTTGTCCGTCGTCCAGTCGCGGAAGTTCGCGGCCGACAGCTCGACACGGGCGTACTGAGGCACTCGCTCCCACAGCTTGACGAGGCGATGCGACTCCGGAAACGGCAGCGGACGGATCAGCACGAAGTCGGTGACCGAGAACGCCGCGGTCGTCGCGCCGATGCCGAGGGCGACGATAAGGATCGACGTCATCGCGAAGCCGGGCGCACGCCTGAGCACGCGCAGGCCGTACCGGACGTCCTGGCGCAGCATGTCCCACTGGACGAGGGCGAGATCGGGGACGCGCATCATCGATTGATAGACGAGACGCGGGGTACAATGGTTGGTCGTGGATCGCACGTTCGTGCTGCTGGGCGCCGTGGCGGCTTTCCTCGGCGTCGCGCTCGGAGCCTTCGGCGCGCACGGCCTGCGCGGCCGCCTGTCGCCGGACATGCTCACGGTCTTCGAAACCGGCGTCCGGTACCACATGTATCACGCGCTCGCGCTCGTCCTCGTCGGCCTCGTCATGGGGCGGTGGAACGGGTGGCTGGTTCAGACGGCCGGCTGGTGTTTCGTGGCGGGTCTCCTGCTCTTCTCGGGCAGCCTCTACGCGCTCGCGCTCTCGGGCGTGACCATGCTCGGCGCGGTGACGCCCCTCGGCGGCCTCGCCTTCCTCGCCGGCTGGGCCTGCCTCGCGTTCGCCGCCGTCTAATCCTTCATGGCGCGCCGCGTCATCGCGCAGACGACCTCGGCCCTGCTGCACGCGAGCGCGGTCGCCCTGGCCGCGTGGTCCGGCTCGGCGGTGCAGCGCGCGGCGCCCGCCGCCCGCCCGCGCTCGATCACCGTGTTCGCGGTTCCGCGTGAGGACCCGGCGGCGCCGCCGGGCCTCAACCCGATCGACGGCGACGATCAGCTGCCGCCTCGCCGCGGCGGAAGGTCATCGACGGTCGCGCTGCCGACCTTCGTCGTCAACATCGAGAAGATCGGCGACCGTGCCTCGCTCCTGTTTCCCTTCGTCACACCGGGTCTGTCGCTCGAACACTTCGCAATCGTGCCGCCCGACGAGAGCCGCGAGCTGTTTCACGATCCGTTCGCGCCGGCACACGCGCACGCGAAGGACACGCGGCGGCTGCCGCCGCTCACGATGTCGGACGCGGCCCTGCAGGCGCTCGTCGACCGATCGTGGTCGCGTCGGGATCGATGGACGCCGTTTCAGGAGGTCCTCAAGATCGCCGACAGCCATAATCCCGACGCCGGCAGGCTGCCCGATCTGCTGCACGCGTATCAGCGGCAGGACGGCCTGCAGCCGTACGTCGATGCTTCGATTCGCGATCCGCGGCTCTGGACCGAGCTCGGCCTTGCGGCCGATCACGTGGAGTTCATCGGGTTCATCAGCCGCTTCGCGTCGCAGCATCCGAACACACGGGCGTCGACGGAATTGTTGTTCCTGCTCGACCAGCTCGCGCAGGCCAACCTCGACGCGCTGGTCACGCTGCTCGACAGCGATCCCACGGAGGCGCTCGGATGGACGCGCGAGGCCAACCACGATGCGTTCGAGCTGATCGTCGACCTCCGGCGACACTACGCGCAGCAGCTCGGGCGCAAGGGCCTGACGACGACGAAGACGCTCGCGGAGTACTACGGCAAGGTCCGGCTCGGCATCCTGATGGGCATCGTGCGCACGACGCCCAATGGGTATCGCGCGAACGACGCGCGATTCCTGATTGGCTCGATTCACTGGCGCAACGGCGACACGGGCGACGCGCTGCGGGCGTGGCGCGCGATGACGAGAGATCCGCGCGACGCGTACACCTCGTCGATCGGGCGGATTCTCGACGCGATCGCGCAGACCGGCACCGACCGCGGCGACGTCGACTCGCGCGAGACGATGCGCATCCTGACGCTGCAAGTGAACGCCGTCCTGCGCGCCGAACACGGGCGCTGGATCATGTTCTCGCTCGATCGCCTCCAGCAATTCGGTTTCCACTTCGACTCGTTCTGACACCGATGATTCACGTGAGCGACGCAATCGAGCTCGACGAGCGCGAAGTGGAAGAGCGCTTCGTTCGCGCGTCGGGGCCAGGCGGGCAGAACGTCAACAAGGTCTCGACCGCCGTCGAGCTCCGCTTCAACGTCGCGACATCGTCGCTGCCGCCGGATGTGAAGGCGCGGCTCGTGGCGCTTGCGGGCAATCGCCTGACGTTGGACGGTGTCCTCCTGATCGACAGCCGCGAGCATCGCACGCAGGCACAGAACCGCGAGGCCGCCCGCGCGCGCCTGGTTGCCCTGCTGCGGCACGCGGCGAGGCGGCCGAGGGCGCGGCGGCCGACGAAGCCGAAGGCGGCCGCACGCGAGAAGCGGCTGCAAACAAAGCGGCGTCGCGGCGAAGTCAAAGCGTCAAGGCGACACCCGCGCGATGATTGAGAATGTTGAGTGTTGATTGTTGAGTGTTGATTGATTGTTGAGCGGTGATTCGGTGCGACGTCGAGACTTCGTGCGCCGGTCGGCGCTCGCCGCAGCACATCGAGTTGAATGCCGAAAACTACCGCAGCGTGGCGTATTCCTCTCTTGCTTGCCCGAGAATCGGGACGTCGGCGTCTGCGTCTTTCCAGAGCGCGAGGAAACCCTGGTAGGCAGCCTTCGCTTTTGTCTCATCTCCCGACAAGGCGAACACGCTGCCGAGTTGCACGTGCGCCAATGCACCGATCGGATCGGCGGTGAAACGGTCGGTGAGAAAGTAGCTCGCCGCGAGGTTGACATACGCAAGCGCGAGATCAGGATCGGCTGCAATTGCTTCTCGGGCCGCTGCAATCACCCTTTCAAATCGGCCGGTGCCGTGCGTGGAAAGGCCCGACAGCAGATCGTGGGGTTTTGGGTCCCCGCCTCGCGGATAGGTCTCGAGCCACAACTCGAGGGTCTGGTACGCCTTTTCCAGATTCCCCGTCATCTGCCGGTCGTACGTAAAGTCGATGAAGAACTTCTCCAGGTCGCTGACACGATCGCGCAACTGCCACGCTTTTGTCGTTGCTCTCGGACGACAGCACTGATTCTCCAATACTGCTGTATGACAGCCCCATGAGTGCGTACGCCATCGCGAAGGTCGGATCGATTTCGACAGCGCGCCGATAAAGAGGAATCGCCGCGGCACTCCCGGAGGACAAGGCCGCCTTGAGTCCGGAGCTTCCTGGCACGCAGGCTCAGGACATACTGGCTGCCAACTCTGACGATCGAGCCTTCCAGAACGAGGGCACTTGCAGTTCGCTCACAGACTTGCTGGGTGATGTCAGGGTCAGCCGTGCATCTTTCGGCTGTCCCATCAACGCAAGCGTCCGCTGAACCTGTCTGTCCGAAATCAGGTTGAGGAACGGCGATTGCCGAAGCTCCACCGACAGTCCCTGGCGCAGCGCGTCGTCGAACACCGGGTCGCCTGTCTTGTTGTCGAAATCCGCGAGGACAATCGTGTCCTTGTCGGTGAGCGTCGCCGGGCGGCGGGCAATGAAATAGCCTCCGACGCCGAGTAGCGCCAGCGCGGCCGCGCTTGCCGGAAGCAGCACCTTCCACCGTCGTTTGCCGTTTCCAGTCGTTCGGGCAGGTCAACTCGGACCGCCCGCGGCGCCGCCGGCTCTTCGTGGAGAATCGCAGCCGCGATGACGACGCTCGTCGCGCCGCCGAATGCAGATCGTCCCGTCGCCATTTCGTAGAGCACCAGGCCGAACGAGAACAGATCCGTACGCGGGTCGACCTCTTGACCGCGCAGCTGCTCGGGTGACATGTAGGCGACCGTGCCGACCGTGCTCCCAGGGTTCGTCAACAATGGGTTGGTGTTCGTCGCCACCATCGACCCATCTGCCGCATGCTGCTGATTGGCTTTGGCCAACCCGAAGTCGAGCATCTTCGCGCCGCGCGGCGTGAGGAAGATGTTCGCCGGCTTGATGTCGCGATGCACGATGCCCTTGCTGTGTGCGGCGTCCAGGGCGTCGGCAACAGCGAGTGCGATGTCAACGACGACGGGCACATCCATCGGGCCGCGTCGGAGTCGCGGCTGGAGGGTCTCGCCTTCGAGCAGCTCCATCGTGATGAATGGAGAATCGGTGCCGACATCGTAGATCGTGCAGATATTGGGGTGGTTGAGCGCTGAGGCCGCGCGCGCTTCACGCTGGAACCGTTCAAGAGTCTGCGGGGATGCGGTGACCCCGTCCGGCAGAACTTTTATTGCGACCAGCCGCCACGTACGGGGCAGGGTCCGGCTACGGCATGGCTGTTCCCTCCCCAACCACCGCCGCGGCGCCGCCGACTTTGACGCCGGAAACATCGCCGCCCGAAAACTCGACGCGCACGTGCAGTCGGCTGGGCCGCCGCGCGATCACGCCCTGCAGAACGACGATCGACCCCGCGCGGTCCATCGGCACGAAACGATGTTTCGCCATGAACGACCCCGCGGGACCGACCGCCGATCCGGTCGCCGGATCCTCGATGCCGCCGGCCGGCAGCATCCGGCTGTACGCCGTCGCATCGTCCTGTCCGCGCTCCATCGAGAACACGTAGAGTCCGCGCCGCTGGACGCCGGCCGCGTTGAACACCGCATCGACTTTCGCGCGGTCGATGGCCGCGGCATCGACGGCTTTGCGCGTCGTAAGCGGCACGATCAGGAAGGTCGAGCCCGAGTAGACTTCCTGCGCGGGAGCGCGCGTGTCGATCGACGCGGCATCGAGACCGAGCGCGGCGGCGAGCGCCGCCGTGTCGGTGATGGTCTTTCCAAAGGTCGGCTTCTGCTGCGTCATCCAGGCGAAGGCGAGCGTGCCGTCCTTCCACTCGAGGTCGATTCTGGTCGGCCCGACGCCGAGCCCAAACGTGGTCCTCGTCTGATCCGGCTTCAGCCTGCCGACGTGCGCGAGCGCGAAGGCGGTGCCGATCGTCGGATGACCGGCGAACGGCATCTCGGCGGTGCGCGAGAAAATGCGCACGCGATGATCGGTCCCTTGCTGCTCGGGCGGGAACACGAACGTGTTCTCGGAGAAATTCGACTCGCGGGTCAGCGTCTGCATCGCCTCGGTGTCGAGGCCGGCGGGATCGACGTAGACGAGCAGCTGATTGCCCTGCAGCCGCTTGTCAGTGAAGACGTCGAGGTGAATGTAGCGATACGCGCGTGCGGATGTCTGCTCCGTCGCTCGCGGCGTCGCTCGCCTCTCGCCTTCGCGCTCGTCGCGGTTCGGCGAGCCGCGGAAAGGCTTGCGCTCCTCCGTCACGGGCCCGCGTGCGACGAGCAGCGGGCTCAAGGCCAACACTCCGAATTCGCGCCGGTTCATGCTGCTCATGACGTCACTGTGAGATAGGGTTTCAGCGCGGCGAAGCGATGTTCGATCTCGGCGATCTCGTCGGGCGCCAGGTCGAACGTCTTCACCTTCCACGCCGCCACGCCGCCGATGCGCGTCGCCATCGTCTTGAAGATCCCGCGCTTTTTCATGAGATACAGATCGGCGCCGGGAATCTGCTGGCTGACGTTCCGCATCAGGAGGAACTTGCCGTAGGCGTCGCGTACGGCATCGGCATCGCCGTGCTCGTGCAGCGCCCAGATGCGCGCCATCAGATCGGGATACATCGCCATGCCGGTGATGACGCCGTCGAGCCCCATGCGCATCTCGAACAGCCAGCCGGCGCCGAGCGACGCGCCGAACACGCCTTTGAGCGGCGGCCTTTGGCCGATCTCGGCCCGCATCCGCTCGACGAGCGGGGCCGACTCCTCTTTGACGTACGCGACGTGCGGAAACTCGCGCGCGAGCTCGACGATCAGATCGACGGTCGGCGGCAGGTCGCGCGCGCCGCCGCTCGTCTGCACGATCACCGGCCGACTCGTCGTCTTCGCCAGCGC
>Ga0066903_100003707_pt1 | contig 12598 bp, 7 predicted proteins | sample PanSoiMetaGPlot1_FD_67491 | JGI IMG/M metagenome (GOLD analysis project Ga0066903, IMG submission 67491) | Tropical forest soil microbial communities from Panama analyzed to predict greenhouse gas emissions - Panama Soil - Plot 1 (version 2) | ecosystem: Environmental > Terrestrial > Soil >...
GACTAGAGATTGAAGTCCTAAATGGGGTCCTACAACCCCGAAGAGGCATGCCCCTTCGGTTTGGGCTATTCCGCGTTCGCTCGCCGCTACTGACGGAGTCGCTTTTGCTTTCTTTTCCTCCGGGTACTGAGATGTTTCAGTTCCCCGGGTTGGCACGGGTATCTCGGGATCAATACTCGTTTGACAGCTTCCCCGAGCTTATCGCAGTCTTCCACGCCCTTACGCCTTCTGGTGCCTAGGCATCCCCCACACGCCCTTACTAGCTTGGCCACACTTTTCCCGCCCTCGGTCGATGTCTCCACCTTCCAAAGAGTTGGAGAAGTGATCCAACCTAGCGCCGGGTGCATTACTCCCGGGCTTGGTAACGATCCTTTTCTCTTCTAAAGGCTCGTGTTGAGTTCAAGAAACATCATGCCACGCCTCACAGCGCAACATGAAGTCGTCTTGGATGCAACTTCTTACCCTTCCGAATTGTCAAAGATCGATTGGCGTTTCCACCAATCGGCGAGCCGTTTCAGGCCCGCTCTCGTCAGCCATCCACTTGCCGCAACTTCGTTGAGCGATTGCGGCTCGCTTCCGACCAGGAGTATCGTTGGACCTACCCATTTCCACTGGCAACCGCCCTATGTTCGGTCGGCGGCGGATGGAGATGAGGGGATTTGAACCCCTGACCCCGTGGTTGCAAACCACGTGCTCTCCCAGCTGAGCTACATCCCCGGTGGGTCCTGGTTGTTCAAAGATCGCAGTGCGCGTACTTGGATTCGAACCAAGGACCTCAGCTTTATCAGAGCTGCGCTCTAGCCAACTGAGCTATACGCGCGACACCCGACCGAACCTACCGTCATCGATTCACCGATCCGTCCTGCCTCCGGCAAACAAAAAAGCCAACCGATTCGGTTGGCTCCTCGCGACGAGGGTTGTCGGAAGAGCTATCTGTTTGGAGGAATCCGGCGAATGGTCATGGGTTTTTCTGTTGGGGTCGCGTTTGGGTTATTGGATAATACGGGCACCGTTTGTTCGCGTCAACCCGGAGTCCAGAACCCGGCACTGTTGCAGAAGAGGAATGGTACGTCGGCGGGGTTCGCGCGACAAGAGTTTTGCGAGAATTTTTCTCCCCGCCGGAACCCTCGCCGCTGGTCGTACCGGTTGTCCTTTCCGCTCAAGCACTTGCGTAAGCGAAAATGCCCGGCCAGAATCTCCTCTCGTCGCCCGGAAAACGTCTCCGCCAGGCCTGGGCCGCCGGCCCGGTCGCCATTCCGGGCGCGTTTAACGCACTGACCGCTAAGCTCATCGAGCGACTCGGCTTCCGCGCGGTGTACCTTTCCGGCGGCGCACTCTCGGCCGCGACCGGCGTTCCGGACATCGGCCTGTTGAGTCTGACCGAGTTCGCCCAAGAGGCCCGCCGGCTCGCGGCGGCGACAACATTACCGCTCCTGGTGGATGCCGATACAGGCTTTGGAGACGTGCTCAACGTTGAGCGCACAGTTCACGAATTAGAGTCGGCCGGGGCCGCCGGGATTCATATCGAAGATCAGCAAATGCCGAAAAAATGCGGGCATTTGTCGGGAAAATCGCTGATCGAACCGGAAGCCATGGCCGCCAAGATCCGGGCTGCGGTCGCCTCGCGCCGCGACGCCGATTTCGTGATCATCGCCCGCACCGATGCCCGTGGAGTCACCGGATTCGACGATGCGGTGCTGCGAGCGCGCATCTACCTGATGGCCGGGGCGGACGCCATCTTCCCAGAAGCCCTGGAGACAGCTGATGAGTTCGCCCGCTTCGCTCGCGAAGTGCCCGCCCCGCTGTTGGCGAACATGACGGAATTTGGCAAGGGACCCCTGCTCACGGTCTCCGAACTCGGAGCAATGGGGTACAAGATGGTGCTCTTCCCACTAACGGCATTTCGCGCCGCGATGCGCGCCGCCGCGGAGACGCTGGCGCTCTTGCATTCCACTGGCCACCAGCGCGACGCCCTACCGCGAATGATGACGCGGGCCGAGCTTTACGACTTGCTTGGCTACTCGGACTACGAGAAGCGCGATCAGGCGTACGTGCGGGGATGATTCAGATGTGATGGAGCGACTCGCGGGGGAGGGGAACGACCCGAATTCGCTTCGACCCCTCCACGAGGACAAGCGCATTATCTCCGAGGTGAGTAAAGTCCACGCATCGGATAAACGACTTGATACCTTCGATCTGCGCCTGCGCGTGGCGGATGTCATTCGGGTCGGTCACGTTGTAGATGACGCCGCTCGACTGCCCGCCGCCCAGGATCCAGGCGTGAGCATTGGTTGGACCGACAGTCACAGCGACATTGCTGCGGGAACTGAAATACGCGCCGCCGATTCCGACCGGGTGCATCGAGCAAATGTCACTCAGGTCCCACGTCAGCTCGCCTGAATCGACGTCCCACGACCGTAGACGAGTCACCCGCTCGAGTTCCTTGGACGTTCGAGCCCATTGCGCCCTCTGGATGTCCTTGGCGATCCACTCGGCGTTATTCACCAGGATCATGCCGGGGAGGCCGCCAACGAGCCACGCCTCGAAGTCGGTCGGACCTTGAAATGCGACGCCCGCGGGCGGCCGAACCAGGTAACCAATGCCCGCGAAAAGACGTACGCCGGTGTCGGAGAATCCGAGCCCAATCGGCGTCACGGGGCAGGCCGCTTTGCCGTGGAATTCGAGCTCGCGCTCGATCTTTCCTTTCCGCAGATCCCAGATTGCGAGCGCCCCGTCGCTATCGGCGGCGGCCATGCGGTCGCGGGCCAGGCTGAACGCGAACCGGACTCCGCGGACCGGCAACTTGTCGATCCGCTTCCACGGATCCACGCGATAGATGCGGACACACTTCGCGTCGTCCACGAGCGCCAGGTACTTGCCGTCCGGGTCGAGTGCCATTTGCCGGACCGGCCCGTCCAATTCTGCCACCTCAGCCAGCCGGCGCGATTCGAAATCCGCGACATAAAGCCGGGTCGTGCTTCTCGTTCGCGCGACGACAACGGCGACGCCACCTTCATCCGCCACCACCACCCGTGCGTGTCCGGCTTCGTCAAAGGTCCACGTCCGCCGCGGACGGTCCTCGTCGGTGGAAAAGAGCCCGAGCCACCCGTCCGCGCTGACCGCCACGATGTCATCTGCCGATCGGGCCGAGGCGAAGTCGTCGATCGGTGCCGGCGCCGTCAGGCTTTGATGGGCCGTGACGGGTGACGATCCGACCCCATAGCCCTGCCAGGACGGCTCGTCCGCTTCGTCAGTCGCGCACGAAGTGCACCCGGAGTGGCCCGGTTTCAACTTCGCCCCGCATGTCGGACAGATCGACCCGGCCGCGCCACCAAACAACTCCGGCTCGACGCGCGCGGCCTGCCACCATTTCTTGCGATCGACCGATAGCTCATCCTCCGAGCTGACTTTCCCCTCTCGGACCAGCTCGCGCAAGCGACCCCGTGTCAACGGCCCGACGACGACCGATGAATCGAGCAGCTTGCGGACGAAGTACGCCTCCCCGCGTCGCGGGCCGCTTGGCAACGGCGGTGGTGCCGGGGCCTTGCTCGGAAACGTCCCGTCCAGATTCGGCAAGTCCACCGGCCGCCCGCAACCGGGCGCAGGGCAACTCACCGTGCTACTCGCGAGCGACTCGGGGTACTGAACCTCGCGCCCGCAGTGGGGACAGGGGATCCTTGGCATGGCGGTCGGATTCTAAACCCATTGCTCTACCCAATCAATCAAGTGCCACGAAGCACTGCGGTTGGTCCTGGAATCCGCTGGGCGATACGTCACCGCGTGGGCTAAGATGAGAGATCCGACTCGCTTCCGTCTCTTTGCGATGAATTTGCCATGTCGCCATCCCGGCATTCCCAGCTGATGCTCCGGCCGCTCGAGGAGCGGACTGTGCCTGTCGCAGGCGCGCTCGATCCCAGCTTCGGCGTCGATGGAATCGCCGCGTTTCACACCAGCCAGCTCAGCCACGACCTCGGCAACGATGTGCTGCTCCAACCCGACGGCAAGATCGTCGTGGCAGGTAACGCGGAAGCTTTCGCCAGCAACCCCTGGCCGATGCTCGCCCGACAGAACACCGATGGCTCGCTCGACAATTCCTTTGCGAGCGACGGGATCGCCATCGTCACCGTTCCCAACAGTTCCAGTGGCGGGTTTTCGAAGGTCCTTCGCCAACCAGATGGCAAGTTCGTAGCAGTCGGAACTACCTGGGTCGACAGCCATCCGCATTTCCTCCTCACTCGCTTGCTCGAGGACGGCACCCTCGATTCCACGTTTGGCGACGGCGGAATCGTCGTCGATTCCGCACCGGGCTTCGACGCCTATGGCGCGGCTCTCCAGCCGGACGGCAAGATCGTGGTTGCTGGCGCGATGTTCCGAGTTCAGCGCTATAACACCGACGGCACGCTCGACACGACCTTTTCGGACGACGGAACCACCACCGTCGATCTGGGTCCGACCGATCCCAACGCCCGGGCGGTCGTCATCCAGTCCGACGGCAAGATCGTCGTCTGTGGCAGTAGCTCCAGTAGCAGTGGCAATTTCTCCTTTGTGGTCGTGCGCTTCAATACGGACGGCACGTTTGATGCGACGTTTGACCAGGACGGGATCGTTCGCACCGCACCCCCCAATACGGCGTTTCAGTCGGCCAATGACATCGTACAACTCGCGGACGGGAAGCTGCTCGCGGCGGGGACTGTCGGGCTCGGGGCCAACTTCACGAACACACCTACACTCCTCCGTTACAACACTGACGGAAGCCTGGACACGACGTTCGACGGGGACGGGTACGTGATCTCCTACCTGGGCAACTACGCGGGACTGGAAGGTGTTGCCGTTCAGCCGGACGGCAAGATTGTCGCCGTCGGGTCCGGCGTGGTTGGCGGCCCGATCGGGTGGCAGTCAATCGTGTTGCGCTATAACGCGGACGGCACGCTCGACGACACGTTCGGCCCGGCGGACCAAACGGTCATGCCGGGCGTCGTCTGGACTGACATGGCGTCGCCCAGCGACAACGACGGGTTTGCCAGCGTCGCGCTCGCTCCCGACGGCAAGATTGTCGCGGCCGGGACCGCCGGCGGCGGCACGGTTCGGGCAATCGGTGTGGCCCGCTACTTTGGCGACAACTTCTTTGCCTTTGCGGACCAGTACGGCACGGACGAAGATATCCCTCTCCACGTCGATGCCCCGGGCGTCCTGGCCAACGACACGATTATCAATGGGAACCCACAGGCGGTCCTCGCCCAGGCCCCGGCCCATGCCGCGCAATTCCAGCTCAACGCGGATGGCTCGTTTGACTACACTCCCGCTGCGAACTTTCACGGGACCGACTCGTTCACTTACCTGCTCGTGGAAGGGTTCGAAACCAGCAGAGAGGCAACTGTCACCCTGACCATCGGTGAAGTCAACGATCCGCCCGGCTCGATGGCGGACGCCTACCACGTGCCGCTCGGCGACCTCTTTGTCTCTGCGGCCGGCGGCGTTCTCGCCAATGACTCGGACCCGGAAGGGGATCCGTTGACAGCCGTTCTCGTCACGCCCCCGACTGTTGGCCAACTGACTCTCAACGCCGACGGCTCATTCGTCTTCTCCGGGTTCCCCACGGATTTCGTCGGATCCACAACATTTACCTACAAGGCGAACGATGGCGTCAACGACGGTCCCCCCACGGTCGTCACATTGACGCGCCACGTCGGAGTCGCGGGGGGGATTTTGAAAGTCATCGGCACGTCTGGATCGGATTCCGTGCGCGTGCAACCGGCCGAGCCTGGCGGCATGCGGGTGATCTTGAGCAGTCCCGGTCTGGTGTTTTCGGAGTGGGTCCCCCGACGGTCATTGATCATAGGTGTCGACGTTAGGCTGGGTGACGGCGACGACCGGGTCGAAGTGATCGCGGGCCTGCGCCCGGTTACCGTCGTTGGTGGCGCTGGCAACGACATGATCAAGACGGGACTGGGTGCTGACACCGTCTACGGCGACGACGAATCTGGCTTGGGATCCGGCTCCGACATCATCGACGCCGGTGGCGGGCGCAACACCGTGTCAGGCGGGGCCGGGGACAATGTCATCCGCACCGGCGGCGGGGCCGACACAATCACGACCGGCGACGGAAGGCAGGACATCAGCTCCGGTGCGGGGAACGACATTGTCGTCGTTGGGACCGGCGGCAGCTTCATCGACGCCGGAGCCGGGAACGACCGGGTCACGGTCGGTGGCGGCACGAACATGGTTTTCGGCGGCTCAGGCAACGACGTGTTGATCGGCGGTGCCGGGATCGACTACTTGTTTGGCGAAGGCGGCAATGACCTCATTGTTGGCGGCCTCGGCGACGACCAGCTCGACGGTGGCTTCGGCAACGACATTCTGTTCGACGGACAAGTCGCTGTGGTCAACCCGGCCACCGACACGCTCGCGAAGGTCCTTGCGAGCTATGTTCCGAGCCAGCGGTCGTCGCTGCGGAACATCACCAGCCGACTCGCGGTGACGTTCGACCCCGCCGGCGCGGACAATTTAGCCGGCGGCCCGGGCGTGGACTGGTTCTGGACCAATGACTCGCTGGACCTGACCGACCGGCGAAGTACGGAACCGCTCAACGCGATTCTGTGAGCCGCCGCAATTGGGGATTTGCCGCCTGGCATCATTCGCTTGGCGGACCGTCCGGCATCTGTTACGCTCATTCCATCAGCCTGCCGATTTACCTCGACCGCCCCCATTGAACTTACCGGAGCAACTGTGCGCGCGTCACCCACCGCGACCGTCCGGCTCAACCTGCAGACGTTAGAAGATCGCACCGTTCCCAACGGCGGGCGGCTCGACCCGTCGTTTGGCGACCACGGTGTCGTCATCCAACAGCTGAATGACTCTTCCGGGGCCATGGACGTGCTAATTCAGCCGGACGGGAAGATCGTCGTCGCCGGCAGACAGGGCGTCGCCAATCCAATCGATTGGGCCAACAACTTTATCGCCCGGTTCAACTCGGACGGATCGCTAGACCCGACTTTCGGCGGCGGGGACGGGTTTGTCTCGGTCACACTCCCGGGCGTCGTTCTTGGAGAGTTCTGGTCCATCGCCCGCGAGCCCGACGGCAAATTGGTCGCGACCGGCGCGTCGATCGTCGAGCCCGACGGCATCGTCATGGTCGCCCGGGTGACGGCGGACGGGACGCCGGATCCGACTTTCGGGGGCGGAGACGGGGTGGTGATGCTGGACCTCGGACAGGACGACGAACAAAGCTGGGCCGTGGCGTGCCAGCCGGACGGGAAGATCGTGGTGGCCGGGTACTACCAGCTTCCTCCGGAATCCTCAACCACCGATTTCCTGGCTATCCGTTTGCTGGACGACGGATCATTCGACCCGACGTTCGGTGACGGGGACGGGATCGCGACCATCCATTTCGGCTCTAATAGCGCGGCTGCCGAGGCCATTGCCATTCGACCGGACGGATCGATCGTACTTGCGGGCTACAGTAACCTGCACACACCCGACGGATCATTCGCCCTGGCCCAATTGTCGCCGGACGGCAACCTGGACACCAGCTTCGGAGACAAAGGTATCACGATGGCAGTGCCGGCAGGAACCTCCTTTCAGGAGATTCGCGACATCTGCCTGCTGGACGATGGCAGGATCCTCGCCGTCGGCGAAACGGACTTGCCGCACGTTGACGGCCGGCTCGCCGTCTTGCGCTTCAATGCGACCGGAGCCCTCGACACTTCGTTCGGGGGCGGCGACGGAGCGGTCCTCGGCTTACCTAGCCCGTGCACCGAGTCACAAGGATACGCACTGTCAGTCCAAGCGGACGGCAGATTCGTCGTCGCCGGCGTCGGCAATGGGGACTCAATGGTCGCCCGGTTCAACCCGAACGGCACTCTGGACCCGACGTTTAACCCACCCGCGACCGCGCCGATGCCGGGCGTCGTGCTCACGGACAACAATTCGCCTTATTACAACGCGTATGACGCTGTAGCCATACAGCCGGACGGGAAGATAATCGCCGCCGGGGCCGGCTGGGATGGGAAGATCGGGCCTTCCTCGGACGCTTCAGTGGCCCGGTACTACCTGGAAGACCCGCCGATGGTGGCCGCGGACGACGCGTTCTCACTTGACGAGGACGTGCCGCTCACGGTCGATCCCCCGGGTGTGCGCGGAAACGACGACATCCCGGGCTTCTACAATGCCGCGGCGGTCCTCGTCCAGGGCCCTGCACACGCGGCCGCGTTCGCCCTCCGGCCGGACGGGTCGTTCGTCTACACACCGACCCCCGACTACAACGGCGCGGACGCGTTCCGCTACCGCCTGGTGGACGGCCGCACATCGAGCAATACGGCAACCGTTCACCTGACGATTGCCGCGGTGGACGACCCGCCGCGAACCGCGGCCGACGCCTACGTCGTCCCGGCCGTCGGCCCGCTCACCGTCCCGGCGGCCCAGGGAGTGCTCGCCAATGACCGCGAGGCAGACGGTCAGGCGCTGACCGCCACCCTCACCGACCCGCCCCCGACCGGCACTCTGTTTCTCAGCACCGACGGCTCCTTCACGTACGACTTCGCCGAAGACTTCTTCGGCTCGGTCACTTTCACCTACACGGCCGGCGACGGCACCACCACCAGCCCGCCGACTCCAGTCATGCTGCACCGCGGATCGACGGCGTCGGTCAGTGGCGCCACGCTCGCCATCGTCGGCAGCCCGGGAGTGGACGTGGTTCATCTCTTCCTCGCTTTCGAAGGCGCGATCCGCGTCGAGATGCAGACGCCCGACGGGGTCACCCGCGCGACGCTGAAGCCGCCGGCCGGCACTCGCCGTTTCAAGCTCGTTGACGTCTACCTCGCCGACGGCAACGACCGGCTCGATGCGCTCGGACTCAATGTCCCCGTGCGGGCCGTCGGCGGCGCCGGCAATGACTATCTGCGTACCGGAGTCGCGGGCGACGTCGTCTTCAGTGATCAGGTGGACGGGAGCGGGACCGGGGACGACATGATCGAGACCGGCCCGGGGGACGACAACATCGTCGCCGGGAACGGTCGCGACATGATCAACGCCGGCCTTGGCAACGACACGGTGACGGCCGGGACCGACGGCAGCTTCGTCGACGCGGGCGGCGGAAAAGACTTCGTCACGGCGGCCGGGGGCGCCAACTGGTTCATCGGCGGGGCCGGTCGCGATGTCCTGGTCGGCGGCGACGGTAACGACCTTCTGGACGGCGGCCTCGGCAACGACCTGATCGTCGGCGGCCTGGGCGCGGACACCGCGGAAGGAGGGGCCGGGTACGACCTCTTGTTCGACGGCCAGGTAGCGGTCAACAACCCCGCAACTGATTCCCTGGTCAAGGTTCTGGCGAGTTACGTCCCGAGCCAGCGATCGTCGCTCGTCGGTATCACCAACCGCATCACAGTGACGTTCGATCCGGCCGCGGCGGATAATTTGCTCGGGCGATTAGGCGTGGACTGGTTCTGGACCAATGACTCGCTGGACCAGACCGACCGGCGGCCCGCGGAGCCGCTCAATGCGGTAAATTAAGGTACTGTGTAGTCAAGGAGTCACCAGACGGAACCGACCAGGGACTGGCGTGTTGAATGTCTGAATTCCGCTTCATTGCAAAGGCGTCGCTCATGCGTCACGACTCGGCCGTTCGCATTCGCATCACCGGCTTGCTCATCGCAGTTGCTGTTCTCGCATCTTGGCTCGTATTGGATCCGGCAACCTCGCCGACCGAAGTCGCTGCGGCGGAAATCGAAGGCAAGATCAGTTTCAGCAAGGACATTCAACCACTTCTGGCCGAGAAGTGCGGGAACTGTCACGGGACCAGGAAGCCCAAGAAAGGAATCGACTACGTGACGTCGTACGAGACGACCATGAAGACGGTCCGAGCAGGCAAGCCGGACGAGAGCCGGTTGTACAAGTCGCTGGCCGGCAAGGGAGGCAAACCGATGCCCCCGAAGAAACCACTCTCCGAAGACGAGATCGCCAAGGTCAAAGCATGGATCGCGGCCGGGGCGAAAAATAACTGACCGAGACAAGTCGGCCGATCATCCTTACCGCACGAATTGTCAAGAAAGAGATTCGGTAGCCGAAGTGTGACGACTTCGGCTACCGGGAATTACACAACGTCGTTCAACTTCGCCAACTCGGCTGCGATGACGAGCAGCTCCGCTTCGGCCTGCGACTTCTCCATCCGCAGCGCCTCCAACCGGGCGACCGCCTCGTCGTGGTGCTTGTGTTTCTCGGTCAGCTTCCGCTCCGCGTCGGCGACGCCCTGCTCCGTGTAGCATGCGTCCTTCTCGGCCTTCAGCAGTTCTTCCGGCAGCTTGCGCTGCTGGTTCTGCAGACCGACCTGGTCGGCGAGGAGCTGCGCCCGCGTCGCGCGGGCCCGCGCCCGCTTGACCACCGGGTGCTCGTCCTCCGCGTCGGCGACGGCCACCGGGATGACGGCGACCCGCGTCGCGGCCACCTCGACCGACTCGCGCAGCGACTTCCCCTTCGCCTTGTGGTAGACGACCGTCAGGAGAAACGTGCCGAGTGCGAGCCCGACCGGAACCGGGTTGGCGCGGACGTTCTCCCACGTCCACTCGCCGGCCTCGCTGACCCACTCGACCGACCGCTTCACTTCGACGGGGTACTTGATGTACGCGGCCCCGATCAAGGCCGAGACGGCAACCATGGCCAGAATGATGCGCAACATGATGGTGTCCCTCCACTGCGTCCGGCCGCCGTGCCGACACCAACGGCAGAATCGAACGGATACATCGGTGGACAGTGGGTCGATTGCGCGGGTTCGCGCGCTAGAACCGCAACGACAGCTCCAGATCCACCCCGTCCCGCGGGCGCGTCGAGACTCCTGAGTCTGCGTCCATCGTCGGATGAATCGCCCGGAACCGGAACCGGCGCAAGAACAGCACCATGCAGACGAACGCCTCCGCCTCGCTGAAGTGCTTGCCGATGCAGACCCGCGGGCCGTGGCCGAAGCCGAAGTGGAGGTTGTCCTTGCTCGACCGCCCGCGGGCCTCCATGTTCTTCGCGTCCCACCGATCAGGGGCAAACATAGTCGCCGGGTAACCGGTCGCCACCACACCCCAGTGCCGTTCGCAGCGATTGGCGTGGTGCGTCGCCAAAACGATATGGGTGCCCGCCGGGATCGTTAGCGATCCATGGGATGTCGTGACGGTCGTGTCGCGCAGCGCCACGCGCGGCAGGAAGTAGAGGGCGTTGTTCAGCCGCAGGCTCTCCGCGAGGACGTGTTGCAAAAAGACCGAGCGCTCGCGGGCCTCCGGGGTAATCTCCGTAAAGCTCATCGCCTCCCGGTATGCCCGCTCCTGCGCGACCGGGTCGCGAGCCAGGTTACTGAGCGTCCAACTGATGTAGGAAGACGTCGCCTCCAGCGCTCCGGCGAGAAACACGCGAACGTTGCTCCGGATCGCGGTCTCCGTCCCTGCGGCCGTGAGCAGCGGCCAGAACCCGGCCCCGTCGTCGCGCGTCTGTATGACGCGATCGACCAGTTCTTCAAACGTCCGCCGATCGCGCTTCAATCGGGCGTGCTGCCAACAAATCGCGGGGAGCCGGCAGACCGGCAGTTGAATCTGATTCGCGATGGTGTCGATGAGGATGTAAGCAATGACGTTCCGGATCGCCGGCAGGTACTTGGTCCGCAGCTCCTCGTGGGCGATGGCCGCGCCAAACAAAACGTTGACGAGCACGTTGAGCATCACCGCTTGAATGTCCGGCTCCAGCCGCATGCGATGTGAGTTGGTCGGCGACCGGCGGACTTTCTGAACCAGGTCTTCGAGCTGCGGCTCGACCGCCTTGCGGATGGTCTTTTCGAGATCGTGAAAGACTTCCTCCGTCTGGACCGCGATCGTCCCGAGCGGACGAACCACAGCTCCCTTGTGTTTGCGCCAGACCTCGCCCTGGGAGTAGAGCAGGTTCTCTTTGCCGACGACGCGGCCAATGCCTTGCGTGGGTAGCGTGTCGCGATCGAACGCCCCATCGAGCGCCGTCTCAACGGTGATCTTGCGGATCAGCTCCGGATTGCGGACGAACAGAATCGGCGGAAAGCCCGTCACGTCGAGGTACTTCAGGTCGCCGTCGTCCTGGAAAACGAAATCGAGGATCCGAAGCGGAGTGCGACAGTTGCGGGCGGTGACGAGTCCCGTGCGGATCAGAGGAAGCCGTTCAATCGGCAGCGTCCCCGCGAACGGACTGCGCCCGCGGAGTTGGGCGGGGATTCGCTGCAATCGCTCGAAGAGTCGCATGGGCTATGGCGAGGAGTTGTCAAATCTCGACGCTATCTGCAGAGTAGTTCGCGACTCACTGCATCGCAATTTGGCCCGGAGCGATCTACTCCGGCGTCCGGAACTCCTTGTCGAATCTCTTTTGCAGCTCAGCATCACGTCTCTTTGCGACGATGGCGGCGACGCGATCGCGGACGGCTGGGTTGTGCCGATGAATCGCGAGTGCAGAAAGGGCCGCGGGCGCCGCGGACTCGTCCGCTGCTGCCAGAATCTCGATCAGGAAGTCCACGCCCGCAGGCAACCGCGTGATGGCGATCGCCAGAAGTAGCACATTTTGCAGCGACTCCGTTCGCGTCTTCGGCCAATGCCGTTTGAGGATTTCC
>Ga0066903_100003708_pt1 | contig 12596 bp, 2 predicted proteins | sample PanSoiMetaGPlot1_FD_67491 | JGI IMG/M metagenome (GOLD analysis project Ga0066903, IMG submission 67491) | Tropical forest soil microbial communities from Panama analyzed to predict greenhouse gas emissions - Panama Soil - Plot 1 (version 2) | ecosystem: Environmental > Terrestrial > Soil >...
TGGACGCCTGCGTGGCCGACCAGCTTTGCGCGATTGCGCCACCTTTGCCGCTCTGGCCCGGGGAACTCTTGGGTTGTGTGCCGGCCGCACGTGGGGCAACTTCAGGAGCTGCGCCCGCCTTCACCAGGTTGACTCCGCCACCTGCGCCGGCCGAAAGCGTGACGCCCTGCCCCATCACAAAATGGTCCGTTGTCAGACTCACGTTCGCCGCAATCTGTCGTACATCCTGAACGAAGGCCAAGGCGTTGAAATTCAGCTTTGGATCCGCTTCAGGCGGCGGCAGGAACTGAAGCTGTCCTTCAAGATTGATCAGGCATGCCATGTACCGGACCGGCTTGCAATTGACGCGATCGTATTGAGGAAGGCGATTGGCCATCACCACCGCCAGAAAACCGTCATCATCCCCAAGCGCCAACTCGGTGTCGTTGAGATCAACCTCGCGGACATGCACTAGAAGTTGCAGATCATCTTTCGTTGGGAAGACTTTATTGACCACGGTTTGCGAGACGGCGAGGTAAAGACCCGTAGCCACATCATTCGGACCAGTCAAGGTCACACCCGGGGTCACGCAATCTTTGACCGGCGTGTCTCCGGATAATTGTCCTTCGCCTTCCGCGATGACCACTAATGCAAGCCATGGAACCTCGCGGCGTGCACGGTCCTCGATTCGCTCCCAGGGCAGTGTGCGCCGGCGAATTACGATCTGTGGCAGCCGCGATTCGTAGGCACCTTCACTGTTCGCGGGGGGAAAGATCGAGAGTATCTGATCTGGAGGCAAGGTATAACGGGCGGACGTGACGCGAATGTGTCCGGTATACGGCTCGGTTGGCCCCCCCACCACATCCTGCTTGCCCTGAAGCGTGTAGTCGCCCGCTTCGAGCGGCGGCACAGCACGACCGTGAAGAATGAAGAATCCAGGCTTCGGCATGGTTATTTCCTCTTGGGCGATTTAACGGGCGCGCCCTTGGCAGCTTTCTTCGTCTTTTTATTGGCGGTGGGCGTTCCAGCGCGCTCTCCGGGCTTTCCGGCGGCGCCCGTCGGCGCGGCCGCCCATTGCAACTGCACACTTCCCCCGTGGCTCGATACGAGCGGCTGTGTCAGCGTGTCAAGCCCGAAACGCGTAAAACGATCAGCCAACGCAGCCGGTGTATCCATGCCCGCCAGAACACCTGCCACATGCCAATTGCTCTGGCTCGCCACCGAAACAGTGACTGGACGTGGCACAAGCGGCACAGCCGGAGACATAGTCAACGAATAAATGAGGGCACTGCGATTGCCCGCGACCACCACGGTAGGCAAAAGTGGTTTGCCATCCACGCCCAACGTGCGGTCGGCTCCATCAATGGCGAGAGACAATCCTCGTTCCGTATCCGCCCCCGCTGGATCATCAATGATGATGGCAATGGTGGATTGAAATTGCGGGAAGCGCGTGGCGACGATATTGGTGCCGGTGACCAGATCGGCAGCGTGAATCCAACCCGCGCGGAATCTTTGCGCGGTGGCCCGGATGGATGCACCCTCCGCGCGCACTACTCCTCCGCTCACAATGGCTGTTGACCATCCGACATAACTGACCTCTTGTCCGCTATGCCAGCCAAGCAGCCCAGGAGCACCGGCAGCCGAATCGCCCAGAGCCAGAACGGCGATGCGCTCCGTACCCATTGGGATTGCAAGGCCGTTGGCTGAGCCTGGCCCGTCGAAGAGCACCTCGCCTCCATGCGAGAAGCAGACCACGCGTGCGTTTCCGGTTGCCTTGAGTGAAGGCCGGGGGGCTACCGGGTTGACGTCACGGATCGCGTTCGGCAGCTGCAGCACGAGAACCTCGCCTGCGCGAAGCTCTTGCGATGAATCGGGCGCAGCGGCGAGTATGGACGCTATCGTTTTTGAGGTCGTACCTCCCAAGGCAGCAGTGAAGGCGCCAAGTCGTGTGTGCGAATCAAACGACGCCCCGCGCGCAGCCACCGCGGCCACCGACCCCCGCGCCGCTCGCGTCAGAGGAGTGGCGCCTGTAGCGCTCACCGTGGTCGCTTGTGTGGCCGCGGGAGCCCCAGTCTGTATGAGGCGCGCCGCCATGGCAGCCGGCCACTGCGCCTGCACTGCCTGAATCGTGGGGGCAGTCACACGTGCGATGGTCTGATCCTTCACCGTGGTGCGAATCTGGGCACGTTCAGCGAGAGCCGGCGACGTCATCACGGCGATCGCGCGGGGCGGATGGACAAAATGATCGATAGGTGGCGTGGTCACGCGGCCCGGAAACTTGATTGCTGCCACAGGAGGTTCGGCCGGTGCAAGGTCCTGGGTCAGAGTCCCCAGACGCGGAGGAGCTGAGCGGTCGCGTTCGATGGCTGCGACGGAGGTGTTGCTGGAACCACCCTTCTGAAGCCACGGCTTGGCAGCAGCGAAAGTGGCGGCTCCGCCCACAGCAGAAGGAAGAATGCTGGAGAGATCGTTCGCGGCCACCAGGAACGCTGCGCGGTTCTCCCGAATATTGACGAAGGGAAGCGGCTTGCGCGGTCCCGGAGCGAACACCTGGTTGTATTTGATTTCGCCGGGCAGCGTCGCCTGAAGCGATGCCTTGGCTACAAAATGAGCTCCATCGACGGCCTGGATCACGTCACCGGCTGGTACTTTGCGGTCGTCATCAGGCTGGGGCGGTCCCCACACACCCACCGGGAATGCGCCGCCTTGCGTGATGTCGCGCTGCAGCTCAGCCAGCCGGTCGTTATTTTTGCTGTCAAACAGGTTCAGCTGGAGCCGGGTATTGGCCGCGCTCACGCCGACGGGCGCTACGCCAATGATGCTGCTCGGCGGGAAGTTTTGATCGGGGAGTGCGGCGATCTTTACTACTTGCGTTGGTACATTCGTTGTTACCGTGAACTCGAACTCGCATAGGACTTCGAAGGGCTTGTCGGCTGACCCATCCGCTGTCGCGGTATCGGTCTGGCCGCCTGGCCCTGTGCCCGGAGGCAGAGCACCCTTTCCGGGCATCGCTGTGATGACTCGGGCAACACCTGGTGACGCCTCTTCGAGATACTTTCGCACAAACTGATCCCAGGGCAGGTAGACCTTTTCCGGCGGGCTGGAATCTCCGAATGACACCGTGATGGTAATTGGGCCCACGTCAAATTCGGCAACGCCATGGAATTTGGGACCGGCAAGCATGATTCGCGCGCCAAGCGAGATGGAAATCGTAATCTCGCCGAGCCACAGATCAATGGTGATCCCCGCGGAAATACTCGCGTAGACTTCTACCTCAAAGTGGAAAGGATCGAAATAAACGATGCCATCGGCGCCGAAGATGATCTCCGCCCACGCCGGGCCAAAGTGCGCCGATGCGGTCAGCTTGCCGCCGGCCATGACTGCTTCCGACGTAAGAGCAAAGTAGCTTTCGCCTTTGATCACAATGGCGTCGCTCACGCTCCAATGGAAGCCAAGGCGAGGCACGATGGGATAGCCATCGTGATGGAAGTGCGGATGATAGCCGCCAATAGTCAGGACAAACTGGCCGGCATTCGGCCCCTTGTACCAGGTGACGAAGGCGAAGCCTCCAGTCAGCCGGACATCCTGGTAAAGCAACCAAGAGTTGTCCGTGAGCTGCGCTTGAATCCACAGCACGCCTTCCTTGGAGGAAAAACGCGCAATCAGGCCCAACTCAATGCTTACCAGCGCGAACTGCGGCCGGGGCAACGCCATGCGTGCCAGGCCGAGCAGGGCAAATTCGAAGCCGTCACCAATCTTGATCGCGACCACGGCCACGCCGTCAACCAGCGCAAAGCTGTTGAAGCTGATTCCTGCTGCAAACCAGAACTCCCCGGCCTTCATAGGGAAGAAATCGCGCAAGCGCGTGATCTCCGCCATAGGATCGCTGGCAGGCGCAGCGCCTGGGTCAAGCGCTCTTAAGAATGGGAAGTCGCCGAAGCGCGAGAGATCGGTGGGGAATATCAGATCGCGATTGATACCGAGCCCGCCGCCAATGCCGGTAAGGAAGAACGCAGGCGGCCCGCCGATGGGACCCACCACCGCGCCAAACGCAAAAAATGCCGAGAACCGCTGCCCGTTGATGACGGCACTGCCATAACCACCGTACACAGAAAGCCCGTACACAGCGAATCGGCCCAGGAGCATGCCGATGTATTCAACGCTGTCGCTGCCGGCATCACCGAATTTGCGCAGGCCGCCTTCCAGGGAAAGGCCACCCAGGTCCGCCGAAATCGCCAGACCGCCAAGGTCAAACTGGTAGCGGCTCGGATCGAACAGCGAAGCGTCCGAAGCAACGACGAAAGCGATCTGGAGATCTTCCACCGCAGCGGTCAAGCCGACGATAGAAACGCGGCCATCGAGGATCAGCGCGATCTTCTGGATCTGATCCTGGCGCACAGTGACGCCCAGGCCGATCTGCTCGATATAGATCGGACCAAAGCCTTTCTGGATGACGAGGAACCACGGGCCATCGCCATCGCCCGCGCGCAACGAAACCAGCACCGGACCGGCGCCATGCTTCTGCACCGCCAGTGCCGGGCTGAAAGCTGGGCGAAGTTGGTTCTGGCCGGTTCCGCCATCGCCCACAAGGCCCTTGGCCACTGAGTTGCCGCCCGTCGCATTGCCTGGAGCAACAGCGAGATCGCTCAGTTGAAGCTGCGCGCCGCCGGAAAGAGTTCCATCCGACGCAACTTCGCCGTATAAGTGCAGAGCAACTGAGCCAAGGCTTAATCCCAGGTTCAACAGCGGGCCGCTTGATTTCGACACGCGAATCCCAATGCCGTTGGCGGCCAGGCTCGGTGCAAAGTGCATGGCCGCGGCGTCAAGGAATCCAACGGCAATGCCGGCAGTAGGCTGCCCTTGAATCCAGCGGCTGTCCGCCTCGATGGAGACCACCACGTCACCGCTGTTCAGCGGAATGCGTCCGTTTACGCCCAGCGTCAACTGGATGATGTTGCCGGCAGACTTGGAGAGCCCGAGGGTCAGCCCGCCGCCGATGCTGATGCTCGGATTCGCGCCAGCGAGATTGATGGCGAGCTTCTGTAAGCGGCCCAAGAGGTGGGTCACGTCGAAGAGATTCGCATCGAGCTGCGTGGGCAGATGAACGTCTTGCAAAAGGACGCCGCGCAGCAGTTCGCGCACCGGCGTTGCGCCAACGTGGTTATTGAGCAACTGCTGCATGGCCGAGGTCTTGATGGCCAGAGCAGCCGCCAAATCAAGGACCTCTTCGAGCAACGCCCGTGCGATGACTCCGGCGTCAGTGGACTCGGCCGCACCTGCCACTGAAACGAGGGAAAAGTGAGCAGGATCCGCCAGGTTCCAGCGTCCCGCGACGTAGTTGGTTCCGGCTGCGTCAGAGGCCAGGCCAAACTGCACACGGCGGCCGCCGGCTGGGGACTGTCCTACTGTGGCCGAAATAAAGGGCAGCAGGGTTACGCCGCCGGCATCGATGTTGGCAGGACCGGCCTGAGCCGTAAGAGATTTGAGTCCTGAACTGTCGAGCACTATCGCAATCGTTGCCCGCGAGAATCCAGGGATGCTGGTGATTGTTCCGCCGCACGTAAACTGCAGCGGTGAGGGTTGCCATGAAACTGACAGAGCGCCGGCAGTAACGGTCAGCTTGCCCGAGCTCACCGCCGCGGTCACACCGGCGGGAAGGACCGGCCCAAGCGCGGTGGAGATAGTATTCAGCGCGGCTGCTCCCAGGGTGGGCAATGCGGCGACCAGTGATCCCACCGGATCGGCAGCCCAGGCCTGCAGCCTCGCCGCATCGAAAGCTGGCGGACTGCCGCTGCGCAGATTGAGTCCATCACCGAGCGCGCGCACCACGGCGCCGACGTTGCCTTGCAGCGTTGCTCCCACTGGTGTTGCCAGCTGGTTCAAGATGAAGGGCAAAGCATGTGTCACAGCGGCGCTCGCGAGCTGTGCCAGCCCCGGTGGATTGGGATAGAGCGACAAGTCCGCGCCTGTATCGGGGCGGATGTAGACGCTCAGGCTCGGCGCGATCTCCACGTACACCGCGCGTCGTCCTGGTGAAGCGCCAGCAAGCCCGACCGAGAGAAGCACTCCGGGCTGCGGCGCAGCACTTGGCACAATTGCCAGCGAGAAAGTACCAGATGCCACCAGACGCCCCGCAGCGGTAGCGATGGGCGCCAGCCCGCTGGTATCCACCCGCAATCCCAGCCGCAGATTCCCGCTGAGTGTGTCCACTACCGCGGTGACTCCAGTGGCCAGGTTCCATTCGCCTGGATTGCCGGTGATGCCGAGAATCGGCTTCAACGAGTTGATCAGCGCAGCCACTTTAGCGACGTTGAAATTTCCCCCAGCGCCGAATGCGCTATCGTGCTTGAACCAGCCGACGGGATCGTGCAGCAACCCTGCGGGAAGTAGTACTTGGCGGGCATCTCCGGTCCCCGCGCCGAGCAGGCCGATGGCGTCTAGCGCCGCATCGATAATCGGACGCGCCGTATCGTCGAGCGAGCGCAAGTATTCCAGGCCAACGCGCGTGCACTCGGCCGGCAGCAGGCTCACGAAGGCTTTTGCAATCCCGTCGGCATCGGTCGAGGGCCACAGCGGAATCAATTGTGGTGTGGCCAGGCCTGGGCGGTGCCACTCGAGCGTCGCCCGCAGGGGACCGGTTTCAAGGCGCACAAGCGCGCCACCCGCCGCCGTGGTGCCGGCAGATCCCAACGTTGCTTGCGCCGATACAGCTCCTGCAGCCGTAGCTTCAACGTGGGCTGTCCAATGCACCATGCCAAGATCACCAGGCGTTCCAGTGAGATCGAGCGTTAGCCGGCGCGACCCGAGATCCACGGTTAAGCCCGGCAAACCGGTAAGCAGCGCATTGATCCCACTCGAAATTGCGGTGAGAGAGGCAGCGTTGGCCAGCGCCGCGCTCACATGTGCCGCCGGATCGTGCAGCAGGTGATCGATCGCATCCGGCACTGATCCCGCCGTAGGCCCAAGGATGTTGAGTCCACGCAGCAGGCCCACCAACGCGGTGATTTCCGGAGCGCTTCCCTCAGCTCCGTTGAGCTGCTCCGCGATGAGCGAAATGAGTGCTCTTACCTCAGGCAGTGCCGTGGTAACCACGTCAACGCCTGCGCCCGAGGCATCCGGGCGAACGATCCAGCGCTCGCGAACGATGCCGAAGATGTGGGCTTCGTGCAAAATGATTTCTGCCGTAGCAGCGCCGGCTGTTAACGGTAGCTTAAGATTGCACTCCAGCCAGCGCACTTCCTGGGGAGGCCGATCCACGGTGCCGAGTCCTACGCCAGGTCCGCCCACCAACCAACCATTTGTGCGCCGGATTTCCAAGTGCAGATAGAGCACGCGCGCTGTGCTGACCGCGGGAGCTCCGCCACCCGAATCCACACCAAACAATTCGAGTGTGGCATCGCCGGAGACGGTGATGCCTGCTGTTCCAGCTGGAATGGGAAGGCGCACGCCGCAGTGGGCGCCAGTCACCGGTTGCCGGCCGGCCCGTGCCATGACACGGGCCGAAAGGCCTGCGGCTGTAACCGCGGTCATTCCACGGAGGACCGCATCTTCATCTAAGACGCCAAAGAGAGCATGCACAGCCAGGCCTGCTCGCGGCGTGATGGGAACCACTGGTGGGCGGAGCTCCCTGCCAGGATCGCCTTGCGAAAGCAGGTTACCTAAGCCAGACACCATTCCCCGGCCGATTGCCAGATCCGGGTCATCAGTCTCCGCGGGATCGGGTTCTGGAAGCAGCGTGCGCAGCAGGCGCAATGCGTCCGCCGCAGGCTGCTCATCCAGGATCGTGAATGCCACCGGAGTAAACGCAGTGCCCAGAGTGATGACAGAATTAATGAACGACAACGAATTTGCGGCTGCGAGTGCAGGGTGTCCGGCGGCATCCTGGGCGATCAGTGCAATGTTGCCACCAACCGCTGAAAACGGACCGAGCACACGGGCAATACGAGCTGCCTGCCCGGCGATCCCATCGCTGTCGCCCGATGCCAATCTCGCGTTGCCACGCTCCGCCAGCGCGATGAACCACTCTCCGGCAGCAGGTGCGGGAAGGGGAAAGGATTCGGGAGCCAGTCCCGCCGCGCGCAGATCAAGAACGTTGGCGGGAGGCGCGGCTGGCCAGGGCAGCGCTGCACCTGCAGGAACCACAGCAACATGAAAGATGGTTCCAGGCACTACGCCCAGCAGGTCTTCCAGGTCGGCGGCCGCGGCTAGTTGATTCGCTGTCACGTTGGAAATGTTATGCACCACCACACCGGGTGGAGCGCTCGGTGGGGGAACAATACGACCGTCACTGCCGGTCCAGCGCGTCACCAGCAGACTGAATCCTGAGGTCAAATCCGACCGCCCGCTGGCGAGGTCCGCGACTTCATGGGTGAACGCGGTCTCAGCAAATATCCCGAACGTGAGATCCCCGGGTCTTAGTCCGGGCGAGCCCGGCAACCACGAACGCAAACCATCTCTCGAGAACAGTGTCTCTGGCTGGCCTCCATCTGGCAGCAGCCACAGCGCCAGCTCAGGCGAGTTGCCCGCGGGAAGTACGGGCACGCGATACGGATCTTCAAACGTGCCGCTTCCCGCGAAACGCCCAAACGAACGTGCAGCCCCGGTAAGCATTCTCGCCAGCGAGAGCAGGCTGTCTTTGATGAGTCCGGAATCTTCGAGCGCAAGCGCGATAAGCCAGTTACGTACCGCCGGCGCAGCAGAGGTTGCAATGTCAGCCAGGCGAAGATGTGGGTGGGTTGGCGCCGTACCGGGCAGCCATCCGAGCGCGCCTGCCAGTTGGCCGATCCACGGTACCGGGGCAGCCATTGCAAGCATTCCGGCCAGCGTTTCAAGCAGATCCCACCCCGCCGCATCAAGGGCGAACGAACCGTCGGCAGCCAAGACCGGCAGCGTGATCGGCGTGGAGATGTCGTCGATGGTGGCGGCCAGATTGGGAGCCAGAATCTCTACGGACACTCCCCCAGACGGCTTCCAGCGTATGGCCAGCCCGATGAAGTCTGCACTGAGGGAGATGGGACCTGCGTTCAGAATTGCCCTCGGCAGCAAACGGGCCTTGGCAGTGAGCCGGCCTTCCACGGACGTCAAAAAGGCTGCGCTTCCCGCCGCAACGTTCAATCGCATAAGCCCGAGCGCGATGCGGCTATCCACCTGCGTGCACCTGCGGCCCAGACTACTGGCCGTGTAACCTGCACTGATGGCAAGATCAAGCACGTCACCGCCGCTGGAGGACCACACATCCAGCCCAACAGGCCCGACGATAGCCATGCGCCACGGATCGGCTAGCGTGCCGGACCCGCTGATGGCTGTAGCAGAATGGGCAGCATCGGCGAGCAGATCACGCAAGGTCGTAAGCAGATCCTGCACCGCGGTTGGGTGATCGTGAAGAAGACCACGCCAGTAATCACTAATTGCGCGCAGCGGATCATGAAGAAATGCAGCGGTGTTGAGCAGCGTAGCACCCGGTGCGCTGGGGGGCGCCGTTACACCCACAAGAATGCCGATGGCAGTACCAATTGGCCCCAACTGCGCCAGCAGGCCGCTCAGGACGCTGCTCAGCACGGTGCCCGCAGCTTCGGCGATCGCATCGGGTGAAGAAAGATCCAGGGTAGGGTAGGAATGCCCGCTGATGATTACAGCATCTGCGGCCAGCAGGAAGTTTGGCTTGCGGTCTTGATCGAGCGTAAAACCCACGCGTACGGCATCCACTTGGGGATCGCCCGAGAGCAGGCGCGAGCCTCCGCCCGGTCGCAAACCGAACTGAGCAAACACTGAAAGGTGCGGCAGTGCCCGCGCCGATCGGGAAGCCAGGTCGAGATCGAGAACATCCGCTTCCGCACGGGCTCGAACGTCTCCTTGAGCAATTTCCACAGCGACCGACGGGGTCACGATGGGATGTCCGCCCGTGCCACTACCCACGTGAACACCGATAGCGACGTGCGCAGGTCCGAGCACGAAAGTTATTTCATCGCCCGTGACCGCACCGCCAAGCAAGGTGGCCAGTTGCCCGAGCCACGCCGCCCTCGCCGCAGGGGCCGAAATTACACTCTCAAACCACGTTGCCAGCGCTTGCACTCCCTGGGATGCCAGCGCGTCGAGAGGTAGACTCGGAATCGCGCCGGCGTCGCCGAGTCCGAGCAGTCCAATCAAGGCATTGAATTGGGGAAGGCCTGCTGCGTCGGCTGCCGCGCGCGCTAACCCCAGGACGAGCTGAAGCGCCGAGCTCTCCAGGGACGCCAGATCGGTGATCGAGAGATCCAGATCCCTTGCCTGACTGCTGCCGGGCAGGTGTAGTTGTTTCAGCGATAGCTTGAAATCCGGAGCGCTACCGGTGGCGGTCGGCACGAGTAGCGACAGCCCGATCCCGCCGAGCGGTGGCGCTGAACCAAAGGTAATCTCAGACTCCAGCCGAATCTTCGCCGAGGGCTGACCGATCAAGATTGCGCTGGGTACGGAGTGTCCAGTTTTCGCGGCACGGAAGATTGGCACGTGGACGCTCGTCTTCGATTGCGCCGGGGCTGTGGTGGTAAGGCGGGCGCCCACGCCTATACCGACAAAGTCTGCCGGCGTTGGATCGAGAACAAAGTAAACCGTAACGTGGGGATTGGGATTGGTTGCGATGGGCAACCACACCAGGCCATCGGGATCTGTCTCGCGCTGCTCTCCGCCCAGCACGTCGTCAACAAACTGAACCAGGGCATCGCGCTGCGTTGAGTCGGCGAGCACACTGGAAAGGTAGTGTCCGGGCTGGGTCAACCAATCCGAGCGAATACTGTCTGATGCATCGAGCAGGCCGATTGCCTTGCCCAGAGCCTGGATGTCGCCGAGATTGACCGAACCGGCGCTCATGATTGCACCCGATCAAAGGTGTGGCGCGCGATCGGCAGCACCGCGAGCTTGTCCTTCGAGGCGGTAAGGGAAATCGGAATCAAGGCGGCGCCATCCACATCCGCGCCGCTCTGCCCCGCCACTTTCATGACAACCGTCATCACGAGCTGCCAGGCCAGGGCAATCAGGGGCTCAGACCACACGTCGACGATGGCGTCCGGCCCCCGCGGCCGTTTTTCCGTGGCCATCAGCAGGCCGGCTGGCGAATCCTTGCCGCCTAATGCGAAGGGAACTTGAATGATCGCGTTTGTTACTTGATCGCAGGAAACCGGAATCGACACGGTAAGGAAGCCATCATCCAGTGTGACGCTCACCTTGCCGGTGTTGACCAGCAATTCGCTTCCATTGTGCGACCATACCTGTTGCCCGCCTTTGTCCTGAGCGCCGATGGCAGAAATCAAACGCTGCAGCGTCGCAAGATCGATTGGAATCTCTGTTCCGACAGTTCCGGCAGGAAGAGGTTTAAGAGGTTCAGCTGTGGCGGGATGGCGCACGCTGGCAAGATGCTTTGCAATAAGTTGGTTGAGCAAAGGCAATGGTGCGCTCGCAGCTGCTCCCCTGACCTGTGCCTCGTGTTTCCCCTTCGCAGCCTTCTTCGCGGTCTTTGGGCTTTGACGCTTGGGCGTCTTTGGCATTCCGCTCTCCTTCTTGAAGAGTGCGAAGTACTCACCAATCGTTGCATCGCTTTTCCGGAAGATGCTGACGCAGATTCGTCCCTACAGATGGGAGCCCAAGCGCTGCTCCGAATCTTTATGCTTGCTTTGCGAACGGGGGTATCTTTCGCTAAATCCAAAATAAGATACACCTTCTGAGTAGTAGTCGGGTTTTCGCTGTAAGAAAATGTTCAGGAAAAAATGCCGTGACACTCTTACCGGGCAACGCCTCCATCGGGAACCACCAGGGTGTTTCCCAAAATGGGAACGCGGCTTGCCCTCACGAAAGATGGTCAGTTGCACAAGAACTGCGACACTTTCGTCGAAAGCACCTCTATCAGCTGCTACACTGAAGCCGCGTTCCGGAAAGCGAGGCGCCATTTGGCCGAGATTTTCCCACAGTGAGCGGCATTGTGATGGGGGCCATGCTGGCTTATGTGCGTCGTGCCTTACGACTGCGCAATGATTCGGCGTTGATAAATTGATTCGACGATTCCGCTACCGCTTGACGCACATCCCGTGTAGCCGCGCACCCTTCTTGGTTTCAAAGCCCCTTTGCGCTATCGTGATGGGACACCTGAGGTGAGGGACCATGAATCGTCGCGAATTTACGAAACTTGCGGCTCTTGCGCTGGGGTGGAATTACCTGCCCACACGCGCGTATGCCGGGGCAACAAGAAAGCCGGTCGGCTATGCTGCGGTCGGGCTCGGCGCCATTTCTCACATCTTCATGCGAGCATGCGCGAACTCGGAGATCGCGAAGATCACTGCGCTCGTCACCGGACATCCCGACACCAAGGGCGCGAAGTATTCCGCGATGTACGGCGTTCCCAAGTCATCGATCTATACGTACGAGACATTTGACCGCATCCGCGACAACCCGGACATCGAGGCGATTTACGTGGGCCTGCCGAACAGCATGCACTGTGAGTACACCGTGCGCGGCGCGCAAGCGGGAAGGCATGTGTTGTGCGAGAAGCCGATGGCGATTTCGAGCGGCGAATGCCGCAAGATGATCCAGGCTTGCCGACAAGCCAAAGTCAAACTGATGATCGGCTACCGCGTGCACTACGAGCCAAT
>Ga0066903_100003709_pt1 | contig 12593 bp, 7 predicted proteins | sample PanSoiMetaGPlot1_FD_67491 | JGI IMG/M metagenome (GOLD analysis project Ga0066903, IMG submission 67491) | Tropical forest soil microbial communities from Panama analyzed to predict greenhouse gas emissions - Panama Soil - Plot 1 (version 2) | ecosystem: Environmental > Terrestrial > Soil >...
GGTTCCACTCCACCCAGCCGCTGCCGGTGCGGCCGTCGGTGGCGGTGACGCGGACCATTGCGCGGGGGAAGTGGGAGATGCGGCCGTCGGGAGCCTTCAACAGGATCGCCCCCCAGGCGACGGGTTCGATCGCGAGGTCGAGCTCGTCGGGGCCGGAGACGATCCGCGCGCTGGCGATCAGGCCGTCGTCGGTCATCTCCTCGGTCGCGGTGACCGACTCGATCTCGTCGACGACGCCGTCGCGCTGGAGGTAGCCGACGCCGAAGCCGGCCAGCTGCGGCACGCCGACGGCATGGGTGTGGGTGCCGTCGTCGAGGTGCAGGCCGCTCCACATCCAGTCGGTCGCCCACCAGTCGCGCGCACCCCATGAGTGGTCGCGCTGGCCGGGACCGGCGAACGCGAACTCCTCGTCGCCGATGCGAACCGTCCCGCTGACGCGGCACGGGATCTCGTAGCGGGTCGCGGTCCGCCACTGGTAGGGGACACCGTCGGTCTCCCACGTCAGATCGAGCGCGATCTCGGTGGCCACGCCCAGCTCGTCGCGCAGCGGCGCGGACGGGTCGTCATGAGCCTGGGCGACGCCTGACACGCTGACGCGGAAGCGGCGTAGCGGCTCGTCGCAGTGCTGCTCGGCGTGCAGGCCCGCCACGTCGACGACCTGGCCCTCGTCGTCAGCCGGCGGCAGCGGGGCGCTGGGGTGCACGAGCATGATCGACGGGCGCCCCGGTCCGCAGACGCACGTCGTGAGCAGGCACTCGTCGCGGTTCGGCAGCCGGCCGATGCGGTGATAGACGCCGAGCGTGCCGTCGTCGGAGACCGCGTCGAAGTAGTAGCTCTCGTTCCACAACGCCTCGCCGCCGGGCTCGTGGCGACCCTCGTCGGGCGGCGCTGGCTGCAGCGCCGGGGGCCGGCCCGCCCCCGGCTCGGGCAGCAGCTCGAGGGCGTCCAGGTCGAGTACCTGCTGGGCGTTGCGCCCGAGCCACGTCATGAACATGTCGTCACCGCGCTCGGTGCGCTGCACGATCATCGACGCGGCGATCGTCATCAGGATCCCGTGGAACGTGCCGCGGCGGTAGGCGTCCCAGCATTCGTCGAACGAGAAGCTCTGGACGCCGTTCTCGAGCAGCGTGCCGTGGTAGACGCGGACCAGCTCGTCTTCGCTGGAGCGGCGATCGTCGACCGACAGGCCGCCGCCGACGAAGTAGGCGGCGTCGGTCACCGCGGGGCCCCAGCTGACCGTCTGCCAGTCGACGACCTTGCAGGTCCCGCCTCCGAACAGCAGGTTGTCGAGCCGGTAGTCGCCGTGGACGATCCCGAACGGCTGCCGGCGATCGGCGACGAACGCGTCGAGGCTCGCCACGAACCGCTCGCACACCTCGAGGTGCTCTGGCGCGACGCGATCGGCGTAGCGCTCGCGAAAGCCCGCCAGCAGCGACGACAGCAGCGCCTGGTTGAGCGGGTTGTCGCCGCTCAGCCACTCGGTAGCCCCGACCGCGAGGTCGCCGAGCACGGGCGCCTGCAGCCGCGCGAGCTCGCGCAGCGCGACCCGCGCCTCGTCGACCGTGCAGCCCGCGATCTGGTCGCCGACCCTCGCGCCGGTGATGTCCTGGAGGATCAGCGTGAACCAGCCCTCGGCCGTGTCGTACTCGGCGTAGTGGCACCGCGGGATCGGGTCGCCGAGCCGTTCGGCGAGCTCGCGGTAGAACGACACCTCGCGGGCGTAGGCGCCCATCCCGACCCCGGTGGCACGGCTCGCCGGATCGTCGGACGCGAGCTTGACGACGACCGACTCCTCCTCGCTCCCGGCCGAGACGAACGTCACGCGATGGCTCTGGCTCATCTGCCCGGTCCCGATCCGCTGCGTCGAGCGGATCGCGAGGCCGGCGCGCCCCAGCGCGTCGCCGAGCCACTCGGACGAGATCTCGTCGGGACCGTGAATCAGGGAAGGCGGCATGCCCCGCATCCTCTCGCACCGGCTCCCCGGACGGGCGAGCGGCGTCTCAGGGTGCCGCCCGCTGGCGGGCCACGAACTTCCCGGCCTCCCACAGCATCAGCAGCAGCACCGCCGACGCCAGCGCCAGGAGGAACTGGCCGCCGGTGAGGGGAACGGTGCCGAGCAGGCGGTTGAAGAGGTCCATCTGCGTGATCATCACTGCGAGGGCGACCTCGGCCAGGGCGACCCAGTTCATCCGTCGATTGTCGAACGATGCGGTCGTGACGGCGGTCAACGTCACGCTCCGACTCTCGAACGCGGCGACGATCAGCATCAGCCCGAAGGCGCTGAGGCCGATCGACGAGCCGACGACGGGCCCGCCGTAGTGCGAGATGCCGAGCTGGATCAGGGCATCCATCACGATCGCCATGTACAGGCCGACGAGCCCCGACGTCAGCTGCACCCCGGTCGTGATGATCGACTCGTCGTGCGGTCGCGGGCGCAGCCGCATCAGCCCCGGCGTCGCGTCGTCGAGCCCCAGCGCGATCCCGAACGCGGCGCTGACGAAGAAGTGGATGTACAGGACCTGCGCCGGCGAGAACGGCTGGCCGTTGGCGATGTTGAGCAGCGTCGCCCCGAGGAACGTCAGCACGAACGCGACGAGCGAGATCAGGACGAAGCGGACGTACTTGGTCAGGTTGTCGTAGAGCTTGCGGCCCTGCTCGACCGCATGGACGATCGTCGAGAAGTTGTCGTCGGTGAGGATCATCCGGCCGGCGTTCTTGGCCACCTCGGTGCCGCTGCCCATCGCGATGCCGATGTGCGCAGCCTTGATCGACGGCGCGTCGTTGACTCCGTCGCCGGTCATCGCGACGACGTCGCCCTTGGCCTTGAGCGTGTCGACCAGCATCACCTTGTGCTCGGGTGCGACCCGCCCGACGACCCCGATCTGCTCGATCCGCTCCAGCCGCTCGGACTCGCTCATCGCGGCGAACTCGTAGCCGAGGATCGCCTCGCCGTCGATCCCGAGTTGTTTGGCGATCGCCGCGCCGGTGACGACGTCGTCGCCCGTCACCATCCGCACGCGGATGTGTGCGGCCTGCGCGTCGGCGACCGCCGCCTTGGACTCGGCGCGCGGCGGGTCAACCATCCCGACGAGGCTTGTCATCTCGAGATCCGTCACGTAGCCCAGCAGGTCGCCGGCGGGATCAAACGATGCGGCGTCGAGGTCGCGCACCGCTGCCGCCATCACCCGCAGACCGGCCTCGCCCATGCGCGCGATCTCTGCGTCGGCGCGCGCGCCGGCCGCCGCGTCCCACGGCACGCTCTCGCCGCCCGACAGCGCGGTCGCGGCGTGGCTGATCACCGCCGGCGCGGCGCCCTTGACGAAGCACCGCACGACCCTGGTGCCGCTCGCGTCGGTCGCGTCGCAGAACGCCGCCATCAGCTTGTAGACCGGATCGAACGGCAGCGTGGCGAGGCGCGGGAACCGCTCCCGCGTCGAGTCGATGTCGATCCCCGCCTTGTGGGCGAGCACGAGCAGCGCGCCCTCGGTCGGGTCGCCGACGACCTTGCCGTCGACCAGCTTGGCGTCGCTGGCCACGACGTATGGCATGATCGCGCCGTCGATCGAGTCGGTCGAGCCGGCGGCGCGCGTGACCGTCCCTTCGAGCTCGTAGCCGGAGCCCGAGATCGTGTAACGGTCAGTCGGATCGACAACCTCGACCGCCGTCATCTGGTTCATCGTCAGCGTGCCGGTCTTGTCGGAGTTGATCGCCGACGTCGAGCCAAGAGTCTCGACCGACGCCAGATCCGTCAGCACCGCGCCGCGGCTCGCGAGTTCCGCCGCGCCGAGCGACATGACCACCTGCAGCACGGTTGGCATCGCCTCGGGGATCGCCGCGATCGCGAGCGCGACCGCGCTCGTGAAGATCGTGTCGGCGGCGAGGCCGCGCTGCGCGCCGAGCACGAACATCACGAGCATCGTGAAGCCGGCCGCTGCGGCGATCCAGAGCGTAAGCACGTTGAGCTGCCGGGTCAGCGGCGTCTCCTCGCGCTTGGTGGTCTTGAGCATCCCGGCGATCCGACCGACCTCGGTGTCGGTGCCGGTCGCGGTGACGATCATCACCGCGCTGCCGTGCGTGACCGGCGTGTGCATGAACGCCATGTCGATCTGGTCGCCGGGGGCGAGATCGGTCCCGGACGGCGCCGCGACCTCCTTGTCGGCCGGCACACTCTCGCCGGTCAGCGCTGACTCGTCGATCTGCAGCGCGCTGGCCTCGACGATCCGCCCGTCGGCCGGAACCTCGTCGCCCGCCGCCAGCAGCACGACGTCGCCGACGACGACCTCCTCGGCTGCGATCTCGGCGTCCGAGCCGTCGCGGCGTACACGCGCGGTTGCCTTGACCATCGCCTGAAGCGCGTTCATTGCGCTCTGGGCCTTGCCCTCCTGCCGCAGCCCGACGGTCGCATTGACGATCGTGATGAACACCAGCAACACGCCGGTGCTCCACTCCTGGATCGCCAGCGACACGATCGCCGCGGCGACGAGGATCATCTGCATGTAGCTGCGGTACTGGCCGACAAAGCGCCTCCAGCCCGGCACCTGCGCCTCGGCCGGCAGCGCGTTGGGGCCGTTCTGTGTCAGCAGCTCCGCGGCGCGCTCACTCGTCAACCCGGTCGTCGGGTCGACGTTGAGTCGGGTCGCGACCTCATCGGGCGCGACGTCGTACCAGCTCACTCTTCCGCCTCGAACGGGTCGGGCTCCGCGCCCTCGGGCGCCGCGGCCTCGAGCTCTTTCTTGATCTCTTGCAGCTCGTCGCGGCGCTCCTTGTTCACGGTCGGGAACTGCGGGTCTAGATCCATCAGGGCGTTCACGATCACGGCGCCGACGCCGATCCGCATGAACCACTTGCGGTCGGCCGGGATCACGTGCCACGGCGCCCACTCGGTGCTCGTGTTCGAGAGCATCTCCGAGAACGCCTCCTGATAGGCGTCCCAGTGCTGGCGCTCGGCGACGTCGGAGGTCGAGAACTTCCAGTTGTGGTCGGGCAGGTCGATGCGGCGCAGGAAGCGCCGGCGCTGCTCCTCCTTGGACAGGTTGAGGAACAACTTCACGATCCGGAAGCCGTTGTCGGACAGGTAGCGCTCCCAGTCGTTGATCTCCCGATAGCGCCGCTTCCAGATGTCGCCCTTCTTCGAGCTGGGCGGAAGCTTCTGGCCGTCGAGGATCTCCGGGTGCACGCGGACCACCAGCACCTCCTCGTAGTGCGAGCGGTTGAAGATCCCGATGTCGCCGCGTGCCGGCAGGCGCTGGGCATAGCGCCACAGGTAGTCGTGGTCGAGCTCCTCGTGCGAAGGCGCCTTGAAGCCATGAACCGACACGCCCTGGGGGTTTACACCGCTCATCACGTGGCGGATCGTTCCGTCCTTGCCGGCCGCGTCGAGCGCCTGAAGTACGACGAGAACGGCCCACGTGTCCTGCGCCGCCAGCCGCGCCTGGAACTCGGCCAACAGCTCGGTCCCGGTCTGCAGCAGCTCGACGCCGTCCTTCTTCTTCTCGATCCCGGCCTTGAACCCGGGGTCGAAATCCTCGCCGAGCGTCACTTTCGATCCCGGCTTGACCCGGAACGGCTTGATGAACTCCGCCAAGCGCTTCTGTCGTTCGTCTGGCATCGGGCGAAGCTAGCGCACGGCCTGCTCCGGCGTCGGTTCCCGCGTTGCGCGCGACGCCTCGAGCAGCAGCCCGGTCCCACAGCCGAAGCACAGCACCGCCGCGACACGGACCCAGAACGCGGGCAGCGCGGCGAGCACGAAGCCGTTCCACAGCGTCGAGACGACGACCGCACCCTCCCACAGCGCGACGAAGCCGATCGCGACGAGCACGAGGAAGTCGACCCGCCCCGCCGCGACGCGGTAGGCGCCCCAGACGACGAACGCGCCGAGCACGCCAAGGATCACGAGCTGGACGGCCGAGAGTCCCGGCCGCCCGTGCAGCCCGCGCGCGACTGCGGCCGCGGCGATCGCGGCAAGCGCGACGATCGCGAGGGCGCGGGCGACGCGGCGGTCGAGCTGCGGGCGCCGCAGGCGCCGCGCCGCGAGCACGCACGCGACGATCACAAGCACGATCCACAGCCACACGAGCGACGGATGGTCGGCGTGCGTCAGCGTCCCCGAGATCGCAGCCGGGCGCCCGTCGGCGATGACGGGGACGCGCCAGCGGCCGGCCAGCGACACGCCTGGCGCGCGGGCGACACTGGCCAGCGCATGCAGGCGACCGTCGTGCCAGCCGTAGGAGCGCGCCCCGCTGACACGCCGCCAGGCCGGCGGCGTCGCGGCGGTCACGTCGCGCGGAATCTTCTCGGCCGGGACGTGGTTGAGGTAGGCCATCTCCGAGTTGCGGTTGACCTCGACGCCGCGATCGCTGAGGCGCAGGTACGGCGCGCCGCGGTAGTCGCGCACGACGAGCGTCGCCCCGGGTGCGATCCGCACCCACAACCGCTGATCGCCGTCGACAACTTTGACGTCGAGCCGCGGCGGGGCCTTGGTCACGCGCGCGAGATAGCTCGACGCGATCGGCGCCACCGGGCCGTGGGCGGCGGCGGCGCTTGGAAGCATCACGCCGGCGGCAAGCAGCGCGGCGACCGTTCGTAGACTCCGCATCGGTTGGCGGACTGTACGCGCATCCCGGTGGCACACGTGGCGGCCGCGATCGCCGTCGCGGCCGCGCTGCTGCTCGGCGCGCTCGCGCCGCCCGCGGCGCGCGCCGACGGGGACCCGGCGAGCGACGTGCTCGCCACGCAGCCGTTGTTCGTGCCCCAGGACGCGGGTGTGCCGGCCGCGCGCCGCGCCCAACTCGCAGCGCTCCTCGCCGCGGCACGCCGCGCCGGCTACCCGATCCGCGTCGCCGTGATCGCCGGCCCGTCCGACCTCGGCTCGATCGGCGAGCTGTGGCGTCAGCCCCGGGCCTACGCGCGGTTCCTGGCGCAGGAGCTGCGGCTCGTGTACCGCGGGCCGCTGCTGATCGTGATGCCGTACGGATACGGCACCGCGAACGTGCGCGGCGCCGCGCTCGCCGGGACGCCGGGCGCCGACGTCGGCGCCGGCGCGGTCGATGGCGTGCGGCGTCTCGCCGCGGCAGCGGGGCACCGCATCGCGATCCCGGCGCTGAGCGAACGCGCCGCGGCTCACTCCTCGACCGACGCCGTCGCCTGGATCGTCTTCGTGCTCGGCGCACTGGCAATCGCCGCCGCGTGGGCCGCGAGCCTGCGCGCGAAGCCGCTACGCCTCGATCGGGGTCGGGCCGAATGAGTCAGACGCCTCGTTGGCGTGGCGTGCGCCGTAGGTGATCACCGCCGCGAGCCCCGCCGCGGCGATCACGATCCCGATCACGTAGGGCAGATGCGAGCCGACGGCGTGCCACCACCACGTGTCGGGCACCTCGAGCGTGCGCGGAGATTTCGTCCCCCCGAAGCTCCTGCCGGTCGTGAGCCCGTGGACGAACGAGTTCCACAGCCCGGTGATCCCGTTGGGTGCGCGGTCCTGCACGCCGACGACGGCCAGCATCGCGTGCCAGTTGGTGAACGCGACCGGCGCCTGCGTGACGAGCCCGAAGCCGACCGCGATGTACGCGGCGGCGCGCGGGATCACGTGCGTCTCGCACGCGACGACCGTGGCGACGAACAGCACGGGGAGCAGCGGCACGAGGTAGCGCGGCCCCCAGCCGTAGACGTACCAGTTGTGCAACAGGACGACCGTCGTCGCGTACGCGACCGCGCACGCGAGCGCGGTCGCCCAGGCGATCCGCGCGAAGCCGCGTGTGCGCCAGATCAGCGCCAGGACGGCGGCGTAGCCGAGCAGGCATACGGGGGCGTAGAACAGTAGTCCGCGCTGCACGCCGAAGAACATTCCGAGCGTGCCGAGCAGGTACTGGCCGGTGATGTGGAGTGGCTCCCACTGCGGCGCGGCCTCGCCCGGCACCCAGAAGCGCCCGGTGCGAAGCTGGTTGTACCAGAGGTCCGGCAGCAGCATGAAGAGCAGTAGTCCGACGACGAGCAGTCGCTGGCGCGGCGTCACGCGGCGGATCGTCGGCCACATCGCCAACGTCGCTGCGGGGATCAGGAACGGGCCCAGCGAATAGCGGCACAGGCACGCCAGCCCGACCGCGACCACCGCGCCGCAAAGGACGCGCATCGGGTGCGCAGCGGCGGGAGCCTCCGGAGCCGTCGCGGGCTGCTCGGGCACGCCGGCGCCGGATATTCGGGGCAGCGTCCCCTCGGGGAACTGAAGGCCGATGGCGTACATCAGCCCCGAGATCGCCGCCGCGGCGGGCAGCACGTTCCAGATCCCGCGTACGTATGCGAGGTACGCGGTCGCAAACAGGAACGCGACCGTCCACCAGAACGCTCGTCGGTCGCCGATCAGGCGCGCGAGCGTCAGGAACAGGAACGCCACGCCGATGCCGCCGACGATCGCGAACGTCAGCGAGGCTCCGACCTTCGCCCCGGTCACGAGGCTCGTCGTGTGGTGCGGGTTCTTCTGGCCGAACAGGGCGCTTGCGCACGCCGACGGCAGCACGAGCAGCGTGCCGCCGATGTCGTTGGCGTCGTACCAGACACCGGCGTCCTCGGTGAAGTGCTTGGGGACGAAATCGCCGGTCAGCTTGTGCCGCGCGGAGACGTGGCCGGTGTTGCAGAAGTGCGCGGCCTCGGTCAGCTGCGAGCGCGAGTCGTACGCGACGGTGCGACCCGATGCGACGAACGCGCACAGGGCTAGGAACGAGCAGGCGATAAGTGCTCGACGCCGCCGTGGGGCCACACAAGGGAACCTACCCGACACCCCTGTTTTCACGCAGCCAGGCGGCGCTCAAGACCGGTTACGGTCAACCACGCAGCGACCGTCGCGAGCACCGCGGCAGGGACCGCATCGGCCCCGACATGGCCGACCAGCAGCTCGGCCAAGACGATCGGCGTCAGGATCAGCTTCGTCGTCGCCGCCATCCCGGCGCCGGTGCCGATCGCGACAGCGAGCGTCGGTGAGATCCCGAACCAGATGATCAGGAGCGTGGCGGTCCCCACGCCGAGGAAGATCGCCGGGAAGACCGGCCCGCCACGGAAGCCGCAGCTCAGGCAGATGCCATACGCGAGCCCCTTGGCGGTCAGCAGCACGAGGACGATCCCGGTCGACGTCTGGGCGATCACGTCGGGGAGCCCCGTCTGGCCCGAGAACAGGACGTCCTGTGAGTTGGCGCCCAGCCACGAGGCCGTCTGGGCCAGCAGCCCGACCGCCAGCCCTCCGCCGATCAGCAATTTGTCCTTGCCGATCCGTGGCGGGCCGCCGGTGGCGATCCGCTTGGCCAGTGTGCGCACGAGGGTGATCATGATCGCGGCCACGATCCCGGCCGCGATCGCCAGCAGCAGGTCGCCGATGTGCACCCCGCTGTACTCGGGCAGGCCGGGAACCGAGAGCACCTGCTCCTGCAGCCCGCCCCAGTTGCCGAGCCCGATGAACAGCAGATAGCCGGTCGCGGCGGCGACGAAGCCCGGGATCAGCACGGGCAGCAGCGCGGCGCCGAGCCCGAGCCCCAAACTGCCCTCGACCATCAGGATGCCGGCGACGATTGGGCCGCCGAACAGCGACGAGATCGCCGAGAACGAACCAGCCGACGCGAGCACGCGGCTCTCTTGCTGACCGCCGCCGACGACCATCGCCCCGACGACGCCGACAACCGAGCCCAGCGCGATCAGCGGCGCCTCGGGGCCGAGCACGGCGCCGAACGCCAGCGTCCCAATCGCGGCCAGCGCGATGCCAGGCGCGTTTCGCAGCGGGACGGCGCCGCCGCCGATGCCCTCGAGCGGCGAGTGGCCCCCGTCGCCGGGCAGCAGCCTGCGCACGACGAGGACGATCGCCGCGCCGACCACGGGCAGGAGGATCACGAGGTACCACTGCGGCTCCGAGTCGGCGTTGCCGATGTTGTGCGGCAGCGTCGACCAGAGCCAGTCCTCGAGCCAGTGCACGACGGCCAGGAAGATCGACGCGAGCAGCGCCGCCGGGATGCCGATCGCCGCGCCGAGGCCGACCAGCTGCAGGTAGCCCTTGGGCGTGATCTGCGGCTGTTCGGACTCTGAAGCGGTTGCGTCCGCGCTCATGGCGCGCGACTCTATCCGCCCGACCATCCGCGATACTCGGCGCCATGACGGAGGTCCAGGCCCAGCCGCAGGGCAGTCGGCGACTCTCGCTGCTGCTCGCGATGGCGATGTTCGTGCTCGTCGTCGACACGTCGCTGATGAACGTGTCGATCTCGGCCGTCGTCCACGACCTTCACACGACGGTCTCCGACGTGCAGTCGGCGATCGCGCTCGAGGCGCTCGTCTCGGCGGCGTTCATCCTCATCGGCAGCAAGATCGGCGACCTGTTCGGCCGCAAGCGCGCCTACGTGCTTGGACTACTCGGCTACGCAGTCGGCGCGTTGGCGATGGTGCTCGCTCAGAGCGTCACCGCGATCATCATCTTCTGGGCCGTGATCGGCGGGATCGGCGCGTCGCTGCTGCTGCCCGCGATGCAGTCGCTGATCCACGGCAACTTCGAGGGCGAGGCGCAGCGCAAGACGTACGCGCTCGTCGGCGCCGCGGCGGCGATCGCGGCTGCGGTCGGCCCACTGCTGGGGGGCTTCATCACGACCTACCTGTCGTGGCGCGTCGCATTCGCGCTCGAGGACGTCGTGATTCTGGTCGTGCTGTCGGGAATCGGCCTCGTGCGCGACGTGCCCTACACCGGCCCGCGCCAGATCGACTTCGTGGGTGCTGGCCTGTCGGTGGTCGGGATGGGCGGGCTCGTGCTCGGCATCCTCGTCTGGCAGGAGGGCGGCGAGGCGGTTGGGGCGCTGATTGCGGTCGGCGCGATCGCGCTCGGGTCCCTCGCCCGGTGGCTCGTCCGCCGCAAGCGCGAGGGCCGGCCAACGCTGATCGATCCGGGACTGTTCGACTCCAAGCCGTTCCGGCTCGGGATCACGCAGCAGGGGATGCAGCAGATCGCGCTCGGCGGGCTGATGATCGTGCTGCCCATCTACCTGCAGATGGTGTTCGAGTACAACGCGATGCAGGCCGGTCTGTCGCTTGCGCCGCTGTCGCTGAGCATGTTCGGGGTCGCACTACTGGCCGGCCGCAAGGGCGGCGACCGGCGGCCGAGCGCGATCGTCCGGGCCGGGTTCGGGCTGCTCGTACTGGCGCTCGTCGTGCTGATCCCGCTCGTGCCGCGCGTGCACTCGGGCTGGGCGCTCGTGCTGCCGCTGATCGTCGCCGGGTCGGGTCTCGGCCTGCTCGTCTCGCAGCTCAACAACTACACGCTCTCGCCCGTCTCCGAGGAACGCGTCAGCGAGGCGGCAGGTGTGAATTCCGCGTCGGGCTCGTTCGGTCTGTCGTTCGGGCTCGCCTTCGCCGGCGCGATCATGCTGGCGACGCTGTCGTTCGCCTTCACGCACAAGGCCCAGGCGAGCGATGTGTTGTCCCAGCCGCAGAAGGACGAGGTCGCCCACGTGCTCAAGCACGACGCCGAGGTAATGAGTAACACGCAGCTCGAGAACCAGCTTGCCCGCGAGCGGCCGGCGGTCCAGGCCGAGATCCTCCGGATCAACACCGAGGCGCGCCACATCGCGCTTCAGGTCGCGCTGCTGATCCCGCTGCTGGCCGGGCTGTTCGGCCTGTTCAACGCGTTCAGGATGATGCGGCTGCCCGATCCGGTGCCGTCGGCGGCGATCGAGGGGATGGCGCTCGGCTGACCGTCTCGCGCGTCGTCCCCGGGCTGCGCGCCGTGCGCAGCTACGAGCGGTCGTGGCTGCGCAAGGATGTGGTCGCGGGCGTCGTCCTCAGCACGCTGCTGGTGCCGCAGGGCATGGCGTACGCGCAGCTCGCCGGGCTGCCGCCGATCACCGGCCTCTACACGACGATCCTGTGCCTGATCGGCTACGCCGCGTTCGGGCCGTCGCGGATCCTCGTGCTCGGCCCCGACTCGTCGCTCGGGCCGATGATCGCCGCGACGATCCTGCCGATCCTGGGGTCAAACGGGGATCCGGCCAAGGCGATCGCGCTCGCGTCGATGCTGGCGCTGATCGTCGGCGCGATCATGATCTTCGCCGGCGTGGCGCGACTCGGGTTCGTCGCCGACCTGCTCTCGAAGCCGACGCGGATCGGCTATATGAACGGCCTCGCGCTGACGATCCTGATCGGCCAGCTGCCGAAGCTGTTCGGCTTCTCGACCGACGCCGACAACCTGATCGACGAGGTTCGCGCGTTCGTCGACGGCGTCACGTCGGGCGAGACGGTCGGCGCCGCGCTGGCGATCGGGGCCTTGAGCCTGGCGCTCATCCTGGTGCTGGCGCGTGTGCTGCCGAAGGTCCCGGGCGTTCTCGTCGCGGTTGTCGTCGCGATCGCCGCATCGGGGCTGTTCAACCTCGGCGACCACGGGGTGTCGCTCGTCGGGACGCTGCCGTCCGGCTTTCCGCCGCTGACGTGGCCGCACCCGGTGTCGGACTTCGGGCTGCTCGTCGCCGGTGCGCTCGGGATCTCGCTCGTCGCGCTTGCCGACACGATCTCGACCGCGTCGGCGTTCGCCGCTCGCACCGGTCAGGAGATCGACGGCAACGGCGAGATGATCGGCATCGGCG
>Ga0066903_100003710_pt1 | contig 12592 bp, 12 predicted proteins | sample PanSoiMetaGPlot1_FD_67491 | JGI IMG/M metagenome (GOLD analysis project Ga0066903, IMG submission 67491) | Tropical forest soil microbial communities from Panama analyzed to predict greenhouse gas emissions - Panama Soil - Plot 1 (version 2) | ecosystem: Environmental > Terrestrial > Soil >...
AGCATCGGTACCACCATCGCGCCGTAGCCGCCGCTCGACTTGCCCTGGATCCCTCGGTGCTCGCGGTCCGCGATCGTCCGGTAGCGCTCGTCGACGAACGGGACCACCTCGTCGCACAGGTACGTCAGGTAGTTGCCGGTCCCCGGCGAGTCGAGGAACTGGCTGCCGCCGAGCGAGGTCCAGCAGTCCACCCAGACCACGATCACGGGCGGTGCCTCGCCCCGCGCGAACAACCCGTCGGCGAGCTCCGGGAAGTTCTGACGGAAGGGGGTCCTGTTCCGCCACATGTCGAGCTGTCCGGTCAGACCCTGGATCACGTAGACCGATGGGTACCGAACATCCGGGTCGTCGTCGTATCCCGGCGGTACGTAGACCCATAGCGGTCGGTCGGTGGGGTCGTCGAGCGCGTTCCCGACCAAGGCCTGGCTCGAGATCGTGTGCTCGTCGAAACGACCCTTCGGTTCGAACGACCACGGCTCCATCGAGGCTCCTTCCGCGGATCTCCCCCCGGCGAACGATCCCTCGGCGATCTCAGGGCACCGGGACGCCGGGGATCCCGACGTCGATCGTATAGACGCTGGGTCCCGAGCCGGGCGGGAGCCCGAACTGCTCGCCGATCGAGAAGTCGACGCCGAACAACGTGCGGTGGCGACCGTGCGACGTCCCGAACGCGACGCTCGACGGGAAATCGAGCGGATCGCCGCTCGCGATGATGCGCACCGAGCCGGCCGGCGAGACGCGCGAGACCCTGTTCTGCAGGTTGATCGCGACGTAGGCGTTGCCATGGACGTCCATCGCGACGCCATCGGGGTTGCCGGCGAGCGTCGCGACCATCTGCATGTCGCCAGGGTCCCGCAAAGGGATCGACAGGACCGTATGGCGCTCGGTGTTCGTGACGGCGAGGACCCGGTTCCGGAACGCGATCCCGTTCACCCCGAGCGGCACACCGAGGTTCAGGCTGCCGTTGCCCGTGAGTGCCGGGTCTCGGAGCCACACGGACGCGCTCCCACCCCACGGGATCCTCCAGATCGCGCCGGCGGCCGAATCGGTGACGTAGAGGTTGCCGCCGTGGTCGAAGGCGAGCCCGTTCGCGATCCCGATCGCCTGCGTGCCCGGCAGCCGGGTCGCGGCGCCGGTCCTGCGATCGAAGCGCCAGACGCCGTTCGCTGCGGGGTCGGCGGACTGGACGGCGCCATAGACGTTGCCGAAGACGTCGATCGCGAGGCCGAGGAGCCCGAAGTCACGGCCGGGGACGATCCCGTCGACATGCCCGAACGGCTGCGGCGTCGTCGAGCGCGGGGGGATCTTCCACACATCCCCGAGCGGCGAGACGCTGACGAAGACGTCACCTCGCCGGTCGAGCGCGATGCCCTCGGGGTTCTGGCCGGCGGACTCGTCGAAGGAGACGAGGACGTGGACGTCGGATACGGCGTGCGCTGGCGCGACCGGTGTCGCGACGACCGCGCCCGCTGCGACCACGGCGATCGCGCCGCGACGGAGGCGTTGATGCAGCACGGACATGACGGCCCTCCCTTTCCGTGGAGCGGGGTCACGGATCTCCTTCGACCCTACGGAGGGGTCTCCGTTCGGACAACCTCGATGTCAAGGCCTGGAGCGGAAGCGCTCCCCGCGGAACTCGAGCGCCCAGGTGAACTCGTCGCCCTCGCGTTCGAAGCGCAACAGCCGACCGACCTCCCCGCCCGGGAGCAGCACGGGGAGGCCCTGGTGCTCGTCGCCCGGCCACAGGTCGCGCCGCGTCCCCCGATCCAGGTCGAGCAGGGTCATCGGCTCGTCGCCGGTGCGCTCGAGGGCGTCGCCGAACTCCTTCTCGTCCTCGCCCTTGAAGCGGACGAACGTGGACGCGCCATGGAGCAGCAGCGGCTCGCCGGGCTTCGTCCAGCCCTTCCCGAGGTAGCGCCACTTCTCGCCGTCCCGCGAGGTCTCGACCGCCCACCCGAGGTGTTCGCTCATGATCCGTCCAGTATGTCCACCCGGGCAGATCGTTTCAGAGGTCGGCGGCTCGGAGCTGGCCGCCGGTCGGCCCCCGTCCGGCGGCCGCGGCGGCGCCGCATCGCGCGCCGAGCGCAAGCGCGTCCTCCACGTCGTCACCCCGCGCGAGCCCGTACGTGAGGCCGGCCTGGAAGCTGTCGCCGGCGCCGTAGGTGTCCACGATCGGGCCCGGCGGCGCGGCTGCCTGGTAGCGGCCGCGCCGCCCGTCGGCCGTCTCCCACGTCCCGCCACGCCTACCCTCCGTCCGGACGACGAGGTCGGGCGCGGGCTCGATGGGGGTGTACCGCTCCGCCGGATCCAGCTCGCTGCCGACGATCGCGTCGAGCCGGACCGCCGCCGCGGCGAGCACATCCAGGACGCGCGACGTGGCCACGAGGGTGCGAGCCGTGCGCGCCGAGCGGAGCGCATCCGCGTCCCCGGCGGTGAAGAAGACACCGTCCGCGCCGGCGAGGCGGTCCCACGGGAGCGGGTCGATCGCGAGGGGATGGAGCCGATCGCCGAGCGTCACGATCGTCCGCTCGCCGGCGTCGTCGATCATCGTCAGCGCGGTCCGCGTCGGTTCGTCGCGGACCGCCGCGTGGACCTCGATGCCGTCGGCTTCGAGCGCAGCGCGCGAGTCCTCGCCGACCCGGTCGCGGCCGAGCGCCGTGAGGAACAGGCATCCGTCGCCGAGCTTCGCGAGCTGCGTCGCCGCGACCCCGCCGCCGCCGCCCGTGCCCTCCCACGCTTCGATCGCATGCTCGATCCCGCCGGCCGGCGGGATCGAGTGGACCCGCGCGAAGCGGATCCACTCGACGTGACCGACGACCGCGAGTCGCACCGCGCGACCGTATCAGTGACGGCCGCGCCTCCGGCGTGCCGACGCCGAGCGCGCCCGAGGTTCTCCGCGCGGAGCGCGGAGAACCTCGTATGGTTGGTGCATGCCGGACAGCTTCGGGAAGCGTCAGCGCGAGAGCGGCAAGGCCAAGAAGGCTGCCGCGCGCGAGGAACGGCGTCTCGCGCGTGCCCAGCGCAACGCTGACCGGGAGGCGGGCCTCATCGAGGCGGGAACGCCGATCGAGCCATCGGAGCCGGCAGCGCTCGGGCTCGACGTGGTCACGGAGCCCGGGTCGGAGGACGACGCGGAGGACTGACGGTCGGTCGTCCGGCCTCGGCCGGACGACGCTTGCTCCGGGTATCGCGGTGCAGCATCATCGCTCGGAGATGAGCGGCATCTTCGGCAGCAGCGGGAAGACCGCGAACCCCGCGGGGACCGTGGGGTCGATGGTGGGCGCGATCGGCGCCGTGTTCAGCGCCTTGCTCTGGCTCTACCACTTCAATCCGGACAGCACCCTGCTCGGCAAGTACTCCGTGCAGATGGCCTCCGGCGGGCAGATGGCGGATCAGCTGGGTCTCCTCGCCTTCTGGTTCGGGGCGATCGCGGTCGTGCTCGGGATCATCGCCGGCCTCGGTGGCAGGGGCGGTCCCACGAGCGTCATGTCGATCCTGCTCGGGATCGCGTCGATGTCGTATCCGGTGCTCACCGCGCTGAACGTCGTCCAGCACTACGTGCCGAACCCCATGAACTGAGCTCGCGGCCGATACCTCAGCCGAGACCTCAGTCGAGACGTCAGAAGGAGTTGGGGTCGGGCACCGTGCCCTTCGGCCACGGGTAGTCCTCGGGGAACTGATCGAACTTCCCATACGTCTTCACGCGCACGCCGCTGACCGACGGCGGTCGCGGCGGCTGCCGGAAGTCGAAGACGTGCTCGAAGTTGTGGGTCTTCGCGATGCGCTCCGTCAGGTAGGGCAACCCCCAGTTGTCCGCGATGAACCTCAGCGGCGAGGAGAACTCACCGACCTCGTCGTCGATCGTGCCGCGCACCGTGTACGGGCTGATCGTGAGCATCGGCACCCGGAACCCGAGCCCGACGGGGTCGAGGGCCGGCGGCGGCACGTGATCGTAGAACCCGCCCCACTCGTCCCAGGTGAGGAAGATCACCGTGTGCTCCCACAGGTCGCTCTTCATGATCGCCTCGATCACGTCGCTGCACCAGTTGTGGGTGAAGGCGCTGCTCCCCGGGGGGTGGTCCGAGAGCTCGAAGCGCGGCGTGATCCAGGTGACCGCCGGGAACGCACCGGCCTCCGCGTCCTCGATCACGTTCGCGACGTCGCGCGTGTGCTCGTGCCAGAGGTCGCCGTGGAAGACCTGCCCGACGCCGTTGTAGGCGTTCCAGAAGTACCCCGGTGTCCCCGGAGCGGCCGAGTAGAAGGCCCAGTCGATCCCGCGTTGCGTCAGCTGCTCTCCCACCGTGCGGAAGTCGAAGCAGCTCTCGTGCTTCGTCAACAGACCCTTCTCGTTCATCGTGAGGACGAAGACGTCGTCGCCGACGGCGTCGCAGCCCCAGCTCGTGAACGTCTTCCCATCGGAGGTGACCCCTGTCTTGACGTTCTCCGGGTTGTCGATCGCGCCGCCCGACGTGCCGGCGATGAAGAAGAAGTGGTTCGGGTACGAGGGTCCGTTCGCCGAGGAGAAGAAGTGGTCCGACACGGCGTACTCGCGTGCCCAGTGCCAGTAGTTCGGCACCTCGTTCCCGAGGAACTGCGTGTACGCCCAGGGATCGCCGTACGTGCCGGTCCAGAACCCGTCCTGCTTCCCGTCGTTCCAGCAGTTCAGGGCGGCCGCGCGGTCGTGCGGCAGGTCGCCGGGCAGCCAATCGGGACACCGGGTCAGCGGCTCCTCCTTGCCGTCGGCGAGTCCGACCGAGGTGCCCTCGACACCCGGGAACCTCCCGAAGAGGTTGTCGAAGCTCCGGTTCTCGAGCATCAGGTAGACGACGCGCTTGATCGGCCATCGCGTGTCGATCGCGGGCGTGGTGTCGGTGACGTGGGGCACGACCTTGCCGCCGGTGCACGCGAACAGCGCACCGCCGGCGACGGCCATCGCGGACCGTTCGAGGAACCGCCGACGCGAGACGGGGAGCGGGTGCTGTGCTCGTCGGTCCTCGTCCATCGGCCCGGTATCCTCCCAGAGCTTCCGGACCGGTTCGGAGTCACCCGTGAGAAGGTTCGTCGTTTTCCTGTGCTGTTGCGCGTCCTGGCTCGCCGTCTCGTGTCAATCGGGCGGCGGGACCTCGGCGACCTCGGCGATCCCGAGCCCGGTGCCGACGACGAACCGGAGCGTCACGACGCCACCCACGCCGCCCGCGACGCCGGCGACCCCGCCCCCGACGTCGGGCCCGAGCACGTCCACGTGCAAGGGTGGGTGGACCACACCGCCGAAGGGCTCGCCGCTGTGGGTCACGCCGCTCGTCGTGATCCGGCGGGAGACGGGGGTCTCGGATCCGCTCGTCGTCGTCGACATGCGCACCTTCGTGGGAGGGGAGGCGCCCCCGACGGAGAAGAACTACCTGCTGCAGATCCGACGCTGGTACGTGAAGGCGTACGACCCGAGGGATCTCTCCTTCCAGGGTCGCTTCCTGGTCGAGGAGCGGCGGTTCGGGAAGGGTCTCGCCGCCGTCGCGCCGTACGACACCCGTGGGTTCACGTCGCCGGACTGGGTCGGGTTCCAGTACGACGCCGGCAACCGGCGGTCCTACCGTTACGCAGGTCTGCCGGGAACGTGGAGCGGGGTCGCCTACGACTTCGTGACGGGGGGGCAGGGCCTCACCTTCCCCGGACTCCCGGCGGAACTGATCGGCTGCATGGACGGGACCTGACCGGCCTCAACCGCCCTCGTTCCCCGGCTCCTGAGCCATCGTCCGTCGCAGCGCTGCGATCTCGTCCCTGAGCTCGGCGAGCTGGACCGCGACATCTCCGTCCCGTGCCGGCTCCGGTCCCGAGGTGGTGTCGGGTCCCGACAGCAGGACGCTCGAAAGGATGCTCGCCAGGGCGCCGATGATCCCCACGCCCACGAACATCACGATGACCGCCGTGATCCGGCCGCCGGTCGTGACCGGGTAATGGTCGCCGTAGCCGACCGTCGTGATCGTCACGATCGCCCACCAGAGCGAGATGCCGCCCGTCGTGATGTTCGCGTCCGCGGCACCGCTCTCGAACGCGAGCTCGATCGTGCTCGTGAGCACGAGGACCACGAACGCCGTCATGAACGTGATCGCCGCGGCGTAGGCGCCGCGGTTGTGCAGAACATCCTGCGTGATCTCGCGCTTACCCTTCGTACGCATCAACCGAGTGATCCGGGCGACCCGGCTGAGTCGCGCGAGCCGGAAGAGGGCTGCGTAGCGGAAGAAGCTGAAGCTCGGGATCGACCCGAGCAGGTCGAGCCAGCCGCGGCGGCCGATGAAGTACGCGCGCTTCGGTGTCGTTCGGAACAGGCTCGTCCCGAAGTCGTACAGGAAGATCACGCAGATCAGGTTGTCGTAGACGATCAGGAGCTGCTGCGTCGCTTGGTTGATCGGCAGCACGAGCACGACCATGATCAGGAGCGAGAGCACCGTCAGGACGAGGATGAACAGCTCGTAGGCGTTGCTGCGTCGCGGCCCTTCGGCGTCCCCCGCCATCGTCCCCCCGTCGTGCCGCGGACATCATCTATCGTTCTTGCCTCCGGATCGGGAGGTGCGATGACGAGGGTGGTGTTCCGAGGCGGGAAGGTCTTCGACGGGTCGGGCGCCCCGCTGGCTCCGGCCGACGTCGCGATCGAGGACGGACGGATCGTCGACGTCGGCGCGGGTCTCGACGGCGACGAAGCGGTTCCGTGCGAGGGGAAGGCGCTCCTCCCCGGGTTGTTCGACTGCCACGTCCACCTGATGGGCCGGTACGAGGATCGAGAGCTCGACATCGCGCACCGTCCCTTCTCGTACGCCTTCTATCTGGCGCCCGCGAACCTGCGGATGACCCTGGCGCTCGGTATCACCACGGTCCGCGACGCGGGCGGCGCCGACCTGGGCATCAAACGGGCCGTCGAGCACGGCGTCATCGCGGGGCCCAGGATGCAGATCTCGATCACGATGCTGAGCCAGACCGGCGGTCACAACGACCCGTGGCTCCCGAGCGGTGGCACCTCCGTGGACTGGGGCGTGGGCTACCCGGGATTCCCGATGGGCCGATGCGACGGGATCGACGGCGTCCGCACGAAGGTGCGAGAGGTGATCCGCGCCGGGGCCGACGTGATCAAGATCGCCTCGAGCGGCGGCTTCTTCTCGCCATCGGACGACCCGATGCATCCGCACTTCGCTCAGGACGAACTCGACGAGATCGTCCGGACGGCGGCCGACCTGGGCCGCTGGGTGATGTCGCACGCGCACTCGCCGGAGTCGATCGTGCGAGCCGTCCGCGCGGGCGTCCGGTCGATCGAGCACGGGACGTACCTCGATCAGCGATCCGCCGAGATGATGGTCGAGGCGGGAACGTGGCTCGTGCCGACGCTCACGGCCGGCGACACGACCGAGGAGCTCGCGCGAGACGAGCATCTCGCCCCGGAGATCCGGGCGAAGTTCGAGGGGCTCGGACGGCCGGAGTTCGACGCGATGCGCCTCGCCGCGGAGGCGGGGATCAAGGTCGCGATGGGCACGGACTGCCCGGTCGCGCCGCACGGCTGGAACCTGAACGAGCTCGGTCACATGGCGGCGAACGGGTTCACGCCCGAGCAGGCTATCGTGGCCGCCACATCGAGCGCCGCGGAGCTGATGGGTCTGGAGGACCGTCTCGGGACGCTCGAGCCCGGCAAGATCGCCGACGTCGTGGTCGTCGGCGGGGACCCGTTCGAGCTCGAGAAGCTCAAGGACCGGATCGAGCAGGTCTGGAAGGACGGCGTCCGCGTCGTATGAGCCGTCGGCCGTCCGAACGGGACGTCATCGTCGTCGGCGGCGGGCACAACGGCCTCGCGTGCGCCGCCTACCTCGCCAAGGCGGGGCGAGACGTCCTGGTCCTGGAGGGACGCGATGTCCTCGGTGGCGCCGCCGTCACCGAGGACATGTGGGACGGCTATCGGATCTCGTCGGCGAGCTACGTCGTGTCGCTGATGCCCGAGCGGATCGTTCGGGAGTTGGATCTCCGCGCGCAGGGGTACCGCGTCTCGATCGTGTCGCCGGACTACTTCGTCCCGTTCCCGGATGGGACGTCGCTCACCTTGTGGGGGGATCTGAAGCGAGACGTCGAGAACATCGCGAAGCTCAACAAGCACGACGCGGATGCCTACGTCGCGTTCGACCGATACTTCGAGAGGATCGCGCGGCTCGTGAAGCAGCTGCTGTTCGTCGTCCCGCCGAACATGCGGATGCTCGACGTGGTGCGTTGGGCCCGCGCCGGCACACGGTTCCGCGGCTGGACCGGCCGGGACGTCCACGAGATGGTCCGGTTGTTCACGATGAGCGCCGCCGACTTCCTCGACGAGTGGTTCGAGGATCCGCGCGTGAAGGGTGCCCTCGCCACCCAGGCGATCGTCGGGGCGTGGGCGGGCCCGATGACGCCCGGGTCCGCCTACGTGCTGATGCATCACTGGATCGGCGAGGTCGACGGGCACTTCGGCGCGTGGGGATGGGTGATGGGCGGCATGGGCGGCGTGTCCCAGGCGATGGCGGGGGCGGCGCGCGCGGCCGGTGCGGAGATCCGCACCGGCGCGCGCGCCGCCCGCATCGTCGTGAGCCCCGCCGGACGAGCCGTCGGCGTCGAGCTCGCCGACGGCTCCACGATCCGCGCGCACCAGGTGGTGTCGAACGCGCATCCGACGACCACGTACCTCGATCTCGTCGGACGCGATCAGCTCCCCTCGGACGTGATCCACGACGTCGAGCGGTTCCGCACGCGGAGCGGGTCCGTGAAGGTGAACCTCGCGCTCTCCGACCTCCCGACGTTCCCCGCGTGGGACCAGGAGGGGTCGGTGCATCGGGGCCTCGCCGCCGTCTCTCCGTCGATGGAGTACCTGGAGCGAGCCTTCGACGACGCGAAGTACGGCAAGGCGTCGCAGCATCCGTACGTCGAGTTCATGTTCCCGACGGCGCACGAGCCAGAGGGTCTCGCGCCCGACGGGAAGCACGTCATGCTCGCGTTCACGCAGTACCTCCCCTTCGACGCGCCGAACACGGACCGGACGCGCGACGCATGGGCGAAGAAGGTGATCGCCGAGGTCGACCGGATCGCACCGGGCTTCGCCGGCTCGGTCGAGCGGGTCGAGGTGCTCACCCCGAAGGACCTCGAGGACCGGTTCGGCCTGCTCGGGGGGAGCATCGCGCAGGGCGAGCTCGCGCCCGATCAGCTGTTCTCCTTCCGGCCGATCCCGAACTTCGGCGACTACCGCACCCCGATCAAGGGCCTGTACCTGTGCGGAGCGGGCACGCACCCGGGCGGCGGCGTGATGGGCGTCGCCGGAAGGAACGCCTCCACCGTCGTGCTGAGCGACGGGCGGCGCGACCGCGCGCTCGACCGCGCCCGTTCGCTCGTGCCTCGCGGGAGGCGATCGTGACCGAGTGGTGGGAGGAGATGTTCGACTCACCCTGGCAAGCGGTCCAGCTCGGGTGGGAGACGCTCGAGGACGCGGAGCAACAGGTCGAGGAGGTGATCCGGGCGACCGGGCTCGAACCCGGTATGCGCGTGCTCGACATCGCCTGCGGGACCGGGCGGATCGCGAAGCGACTCATGGCGCGGGGATTCGACGTCGTCGGCGTGGACATCACGGAACGTTTCCTCGAAGAGGCCCGGTCGGCGGGTGTCACCGTGGAGCGTCGGGACATGCGCGACCTGCGGTTCGCCGAGGAGTTCGACGTCGCGATCAACATGTGGGGGTCGTTCGGGTACTTCGATGACGATGGGGACCTCAGCGCAGCCAGCTCTGCCTGCAGATCGCTCCGTCCGGGCGGGAGGTACCTGATCGACACCGTGGGGGCCGAGGGCCTGTTCGCGAACTTCACGGAACGGGACTGGTTCCGCGCCGAGGAGACCGATGTGCTCCAGCAGCGTTCGTACGTCGCCGGCACGGCTCGGGTCGAAACGGAATGGACGTTCATCCGGGGTGGGGAACGACATGTGGAGACCTCTTCGATCCGTGTCTACACGGTCCACGAGCTCACCGACCTCCTGACCGAGGCGGGGTTCACTTCGTTCGGCGCCCTGGACGATGAGCTCGAGCCCTATGCGCTCGGGGCTCGTCGGCTCTGGATGGTCGCCACGAAGTGACTGCGCTCAGAGCTCCGGCTGCCGTCAGGTGATGAGCCAGCCGTCGATCGCGACGTTCGTGCCGGCACCGTGGTCGCCGGGTGCGCCGACGACGACCACCTTGATCGTGTGCACGCGATCCTTCAGGCCGCCGAACGTGCGGGTCACGCCGTAGGTGAGGGTCGAGGCCGACAGGTCGAGGCGCGCCACGCGCGAGCCGTCGATCCAGATCTGCGCTCTCCCGAACGCCGGGCCGGTGACCGTCCGGAGGGAGATCGCGGTGCCGCGGAAGCGGGAGGCTGCCGACGCCGAGGCGACGCCGCTGTCGAGGTAGGCGCCGCCGTCCGCACCGGCGGCCGAGACCGGGCCCCAGGCCGCATCCGACGTCGCGGGAGCGTGCCGCGTTCCGCTCGCGTCCTCGATGGCGTCGATCCCGACGCCGCTCGACTTCCCGGGCTTCGAAGGAAGCGTCACGACCGTGATCGTGTGGGTTCCGTGACCGAGGCCGAAGAAGGTCTTCGGGACGAGCGCGAACGAGGAGCGGTGCCGGTCGAGGCGGGTGCGGAACACGCCGTCGATCTCGATCCGGCTGGTGCCGAAGCGCGGCCCGGCGACGGTCCAGAGCGTCACCTTCGGCCCGGATACCGTGAAGGTCGCGCGCGCCCCCGGGCGTCGCTCGAAGAGGTAGGACCCGCCGAACGCTCGCCGATCGTCTCGGACGCCCCAGCGGAACCTCGAGCCGGCGGCAGACTCCGTCAGGTGGGTCGCGGCACGGAACGTGGCGGAGGTGAGCGGGAGGTCGTTCGCCGCTCGGTCGACGATCCTCGGCGCCGCTCCCGCCGGATCGGCGACGACGACGTATGACTGCCCGGCCGTCAGCGGCTCGTCCGGTCGAAGGGTCGCACGCAGGACCGGCCCCCTCGCGCACGAGACCGGACGGCCGTCGCCGTCGCGGCACGACGGTTCCACCGCGACCCTCGATCCGCCCACCACCCGGAGGATCAGGTTCGTGTCGTTCACGTGATGGACGGGCTCGCTGAACGTGAACCGCGCGGGGCCGCGAAGCGTTGCCGGCGATGTGATGTCCACCGACGGCGGGCCGAGGTCGGCGAAGGTTGCGACGACGGTCCGAGGCCGATCCATCACGACGGTGCACGCCGACGGGTCGAAGCCCGAGCATGCGCCGCTCCACGAACCGAACTCGCTCGCGGCGTCGGGGGCAGCCGTCAGCGACACGCTGGTCCCGGCGGGGAAGGCGTGCCCGCATCCCCCCGGACACCAGATCCCGGCGGGAGCCGACCGCACGCTTCCGGCGCCGGGCCCCTGCGTCGACGCCGTGAGCGGATAGCCGAAGGTCGCCGTCGCGCTCTTCGCGCCGAGCACCGTCGCGACGCAGGTGGGCGACGAGCCCGCCGCCGCGCAGGCACCGCGCCACCTCAGGAAGACCGCGCCCGGCCCCGGGCTCGCGGTGAGGGTCACCATCGCGGACGGGTCGTAGAGGGCCTCGCACGACGTCCCGTCCGCGCAGGCGAGCCTCCCGGTCGCATCCTTGACCGTTCCTCCGGCGCCCGCATGCACGGTGAGTCGAGCGATCTCCGCCGTCGCCAGGTGGGTCCGCGCGAAGCGATCCCGGTCGAGGTCGGTCGAGATCCCGGGGAGGCCCGGCTTGTGCGTCCATTGCCAGAACGTCCACCCCTGGCCCTGCCAACCGCCCGCCGGCACGATCGGCGACGGCACGTTCCAATGCGCGAGCCAGAGGGGATATCCATGGTCCGCGAACCACGTGCTGTTCCCCATGTTGACGGTCCAGAAGTTCGGGCTCGCGTACACCATCGGATGGACGCCCAGCTCGTTCGTCACGCGCGTCACCCACCGCTTCACCCAGGCGACGAGCTGCGAGGGCACCATCCCCCCGGTCTCCTCGATGTCGAGCGCGGGGATCAGGTCGCCGAACCCGGGGTCCGCGACGGCCAGGAAGTGGTCGGCTTCGAGCCGTGCATCGGTCAGATCCGCATCGCCGTCCTTCAGCTTCCGCGGCGTGGCCCGGTGGTACGCGCCGACCTCGATCCCGTTCGCTTCCGCCCCCGCGAGGTTCGCGGAGAACGTCGGGTCTTCGTAGGTCGTCCCCTTCGTCGCGCGGATGATCACGAACCGGGTGTTCGTCGTGGCGACGGTCGGCCAATCGATGCTCTTCTGCCACATCGAGACGTCGATGCCCCTCGGATGCGTGACCGCGAGGGCGGCCGGGGCCGACGCGCCGAGCGCCGTGGTGCCGAGGCAGATCAGGGCGAGCATCGAGAGCGCTCGGGGGAAGCGGGCGGACATCGGCAGCAGGATACGGGGTGGACCGCCGTTCAGGGGCCGATCTCGTATCCGATCCTGCGGGGCAAGCGGGCCACGAGCGAGGTGACGGGATCGGCCCGGCGCCCTCGATCCTCCGCGCGGTCGCGGCGGACGATCGCCGCCTGGACCACCGCCGCGCCGGCGGACAGGA
>Ga0066903_100003711_pt1 | contig 12591 bp, 13 predicted proteins | sample PanSoiMetaGPlot1_FD_67491 | JGI IMG/M metagenome (GOLD analysis project Ga0066903, IMG submission 67491) | Tropical forest soil microbial communities from Panama analyzed to predict greenhouse gas emissions - Panama Soil - Plot 1 (version 2) | ecosystem: Environmental > Terrestrial > Soil >...
CACCGGATCTTTCCAGATCGCGGTGTACACGGTGCGACCCTTCCACGCGATGTCGCGCGGGAGTCCGACGTTGACCGAGATCAGTCGGGCCATGGTGCACAGTGTTCGTGGGTGCTCTCAGGGCCTAGCCCACGGCGCGACACCCGAACGCTATTCGCGAGGCGTCGCCTGGCGCCGCCGTTCGAGAAAATTGGCAAACGCAGCCTCTGACGAGACTCCGAGCTGGTCATAAACCGGACACCAGCCCACGACCCCGGTCATGGATGTGATGATTCCGATGAACGCCACCAGTGCCGATGCCCCGGGTGTCACAGCGACCGCAATGTACACGAAGCCGATCCCAATCGCGACCCGAGCGAGTCGTTCAACAGCGCACTGATTAGGTGTCATCATTGCTTTGTTCCCGAGAATAACCTCCCTGATGAATGACGAGGCTCCGCAATCGATGGGCCAGCGCCTGACACGCACTGTCTCGAGAACGGCGCGAGGACCGACGCCCAACGTCAATTAGTCGACACCGTGTCAATTGTGAGGCCGCGCTACGGTCTTCGCCAGCGTGCGTCGTGCGGAATGCGTACTTCGCGGCGTCCGAACAGCCGGGCATCGACGGAGAACGCCCCAGGACCAATCACCGCGATCGCGATCGCGTCCGCACTCAAGAGCAGCGTGGCGAGGCGATCGAATGCTGGAGTGTCGGCCAATGCTCCCGACGCGCTCAACAGGACGATCACCGCGGCACAGGCTCCGGCGATCGGCGTGAGAAGTCCGATCACCAGTGCGGAACCGCTGACGATTGCCAGCGCGTCGGCCGCCGCTGTTGTGCCGGTGATGGTCGCACGAATGTGGATGCCGCCGAGGATCGCGACCGTTGTTCCCGCGACGAGCCGCAGAAACAGGAGACCACTCCCGGGCACACCGCCAGGGAACGCCGAGAAGAGCCGCTGCACGCGGCCTGAGCATGACGTGCTGAGCGTGGCTGCGCATCCCTGGAACGTGGTGGTTCCGGTTACCACTTTGGAGTTACAGGTGAATGATGCCGCGGCGGACGCCGATGGCCACGGCCTGCGTGCGATCGCTGGCTCCCAGCTTGTCGAGGATGTGCTTGACGTGAACCTTGACGGTTTCTTCCGAGATCAGCAGCCGCTCGGCAATCTCGCGGTTGCGACTCCCCTCGGCGAGGTGCTGCAGCACGTCCCGCTCGCGTTCGGTCAGGGATTCCTCGCCAACGTGTTCGGCGAGGTTGGCGGCGACGTCGGCTGGAATATGCTTTTTGCCCGCATGCACCTGCCGGATCACGGCTATCAGCTCGGCTGGCAACATGCTCTTGAGCATGTAACCGCGTGCGCCGGCGGTCAGCGCCCGCTGAATCTCGACGTCACCTTCGAAAGTCGACAGGATCATGATCCGCGCCTCCGGAAACTCATTGCGAATCGAGCTCATCGCGTCGATCCCGCTCCCATCGGGCAACCGCAGATCCATCAGCGTGACGTCGGGTTGGTGTCGTCGAAACAATTCGATCGCCTCATGCCCGTTCGATGCCTGCGCGATCATCTCCATGTCCGGTTCGTTGTTGATAATCGCAGCGATGCCTTCGCGAAGCAGCGGATGATCGTCGACGCTGAGCACGCGAATCTTCACGATCGGCGTCCTTCCCGAGCAAAGGCGATGCGCCCCGGTACAGTCAGCTCGAGCTCAGTGCCGGCAGTCGCCCTGCTCCAGACTTTGAAGCGTGCACCGATCTTCTCTGCACGCTCGCGCATGCCTGGCAGCCCCCAATGCCCCTCAGCACCGGCTTCCACGACCTGCGGCGGAATCCCGCGGCCGTTGTCGCGCACCACCATCCGCAACGCACGCGCCGCGTATTCCAACTCGAGCTCTATCCGCGTGGCGCCGGCGTGGCGGAAGGCATTCGTGAGCGCCTCCCGGCCGATCCGGTAGATCTCGTCGCGGATAATCGGGTTGATCACGCGGGTTTTCCCTTCGACGATCACGCGATAGTCGGCGGCCGAGTCGACATGAAAATCGTCGGAGAAATCGCGGAAGGCATCGGCGAGATCGGTGGCCGATTCGGTAGGCGACCGCAAACCGCGGACGGCGTTGCGCCCTTCGTCGATCACGCGTCGCATCAATTCGAGAACTCGTCCAAGCTGCGGCCTCGCCGGCGAATCACCCGGCAGGCGATCGGCGGCGACGTGAAGCTGCATCGATGCGCCGAGGAACCCCTGCAGCAGGGTGTCGTGCAGCTCCTGTGCGATGCGCGTCCGTTCCGCGAGCCGTTCGTCGAATCGAAGGTTGAGCTGCTTCGTCACCTGGCGGACTCGCACGCGATACGCCACCCAGACGCCGGCCGCACAGATGAGGGCGATCGCGATTTTGAACGTGGCCGTCTGCCAAAACGCAGGCTCGATCGTGAACGACATCGACGCCTCAGCGCTGCTCCAGACGCCGTCGCTGTTGGAGGCGATCACGCGGAAGCGGTAGGTGCCCGGCGCGAGGTTCGTGTACTCCGCCTGCCGCGCCGAGGTCGGCGCGCTCCAGTCCCGATCGAAGCCATCGAGTCGATAGCGGAATGTCACGCGCTCCGGGACCGCGAGGCTCAGCCCGGCATACGGTACTGTCAGACGCTGATGTCGCGGCGGCACTGTGACGTGCTCATGTCGAGCCGTCGTCTGTCCGTCAACGATGATGCCTTCGATATGAACCAAGGCCGACGGCGCCGACCGCACGAGTTGAACCGGATCCGCCATCGCTATCCCACCAGTCAGCGAAAGCCAGATGCGGCCGCGCGCGTCGGCGACAAGGCTGCGGTGGCGCTTGATGCCTTCGGCGCTGGGCAGGCCATCGGTGGTGCCAAACTCGCGCACACCTGCATCCGGCAGCGATCCTGTGCTCAGCGCATCTCGATCCACCCGTACGATGCGGTCCAGCGTCGCAATCCAGAGCTGGCGGGCGGAGTCTTCGGCGGCGCCGACGATGGCCCCCCGGAGCGCGGGTGGTGCGCGAAAGGACGGATCGACATGACCGCCGCGGATGAGCGCGAGGCCGCCAGAGGTCCCGACCCACAGGTTCCGCGCCGAATCCTCGAACAGCGTGTTCACATCGTTCGAAGGCAACCCATCGGTCGTCGAATACAGTTGCCAGCCGGACGGTGAGAGCACGCTGATACCGGACGGCGTCGCAAACCACATCCTGCCGTCGAAACTTTCGGTGATGGATGCAATCGTGTTCGAGGCCAATCCATGCGCCGTCGTGTAGGTCGTGAATACGCCGTCTTTCAACCGGCTCAGCCCGCCGCTCAACGTGCCCGCCCAGATCGCGCCGTCACGCGAACGATGAATGGCGTAGACGTTGTCCTGCGCCAACCCGTCGCGTGCCGTGAAGTGCTGAACCGTCATCGAATCACTGCCGGTGAGATGGACATGCTCGAGGCCGCCGCGCTGAAGACCGAGCCACACGTCGTGGCCGGATCCGGCGATCGAGTACACCACGTCCGGTGTGATGCCGCGGTCATTCAGACGGCTGACGTGTCCGTCGCGCAGCCAGAACAGTCCGCCGCTGGCAGGCGCGAACCACGTCCGATCGTCAGCCACTAACACCGCGCCCGCTTCCAGCGCGATGTTCTGCTTTGCGGAGTAGGTAGTAAATGCTCCGTCACGCCAGCGTTCGATCCCGGTCGTCGCGCCGATCCACAGATCACCCTCACGATCCTCGAACATCGTCGTGACCTCGCCGTTGACCGATGGCGCGAGATCGTCCGAGCTTGCCACGCCGTGGGTATCGAGCCGGACGAGAGTTTTCGACGCCGTCGCAATCCACAGGTTCTCATCGCGATCTTTGATCATCGCGAGGGCGGCAACACCGCGGAGCGCGGAGCGGTCGGCGCGAGGCGTCGCGTCGACGTTCCACCGCGTGACGCCGTTGTCCGTCGCGATCCACAGTCGGGAGCGGTCCTGGGCGAGCAGCGCATTGATCTTGCGATCGGGTAATGACATGCGGATGGGCGCCGCACGCGCGTCGTTGACCAGAAACACACCGGCATCGCGGGTACCCAGCATGATCGCACCGCCCTCTGTCTCGGCGATCGAGATCACATGCGACGACGGCATCGCGGTCGAGCGGACCAGCACATCCATGCGATCGTCGGCGACCCTGACGAGCCCACGCGTGACGTCCGCAACGAGCATCGTCCGATGACGTCCCGGCGCCACTGCGGTCACCATCGAAGTCGGATGGTCGGCCGTTCTCAGGACGTGGTCGAACGTACCGTTTCGGTACCGCACGAATGCGCCTCGCCGCAACTGCGCCCACAGGCCGTCTGCCGCACGCGGCGCGAGACTGATGGCCGTCGTGTCCAGCCCTGACGCTGAATCGTATGGATGAATGAGCTGAAAGCGGATGCCATCGAACCGGACGAGTCCGCGTTCGGCGGCAACCCACAGATACCCGTCGGCGCTCTGCGCGATTGCGTACACCGGCCCGCCGGGAAACCCGGTCTCCGCCGTCCATCGACTCCGCTGGTACTGCGACATTGCCCGTTGCGGATCGAGTGCGTAGCCTGCAGTCGCCCACACTGTGGCGACGAGAGCCAGGGAAATACGGCTAAGGCAAGTAGGTGAACTTCTCAACGACGACCTCGACGTCGTGGGCCGGCGCGTGTGGGGCAGCACGATAGTAGAGCAGATTGACGTGGACGCGCGCGTTGCCGGGTGACGGCACACCGCTCGTGAACTCGTGCTGCGCGACCAGCGACGTCGCGTTCCTCCCGGCCGACAATCGAGACGTAGCGAAGACCGCGCGGCCCGGACCCCATCGCAGCGAATGCGTCAGCCGCCCAGGCGGCGTTGCGAACCTGAACTCGTTTGCAGCGACGTACTGCGGCTGGACCACGAACTGCCCGTCCTTGTTCCGTGGATCGCCCCATCGACCGATCTCGATGTCCAGTTCGCGATGCTCAGTGCCGGCGCCGAGTTCGTCCCACGTCACCATGCCGAGCACAGCCGCCGGATCGAGGCGAGCGGTGTCCTGAATGTCGAACTCGTACGTGCCGTATCCCAGCGCGCGCGTCAGAATCACCTCGGCGCCCGCCCATCGGCCGTCGCGCTCCGCGAGCTTGAGATGCAGCTGGCCGTGATCGTCCACGGTCGCGTTGCGCGGGTCGTAGTCGTTCAAGCCGCCGCGGTCGGTCGGCGTCTGGCGGATTTCCCATTCGTAGCCGCTGAACGTGAGGGTCGGCGGAGCCGTCGGCACGAATGTGCCGCGACCCTTTGCGGTAACCACCGCCAGGACGTGTGCGCCGGGTTCAGGCAACGTATCCGTCGTGCCGGCCGGAAAAAACTCGGAATCGACGAGGAGCGCGGCGTAGTCCGTCCCGAGATGGATCGTGCTTTTCCAGCTCGAGTCGGCCTCGATGGTTGTAAAGGGTCGAAACCTGAACGGTTGGACCCACCATGCGCCTGACTTCGCGAACAGCACCACGCGCTGCCCTGGGCGCGCGCCACGGACGCGACCGGCGATCGGCGCCATCCGATCGGGGCCGCCCGGCGCAGCGTCGGGCACCAGCGTGAATTCGACCGCGTAATCGGGTGCCGACGGCTTGCGCGCACAGCCTGTGACCGCAACGCCGATCAGGACGGTCGCGCACAGTCCCACGGTCCCGGCCATATGCGTAGTCTAGTCGAACCGGATCGTCGACCACGGATAGCGCCGGGCATCCCTCGTCGCAGTAGAGACCACGTACCCATTTCGGGGAATCACGTGCAGACCCTTTCTGGGGTTGTTGGTCCCCACGCACGACGATACAACTGCGAGGAGGTGGCGGGGTGCTTGCTCGCGAAAGCTTTCGCTGGAGCAACCGAAAGAACGCCTGTGTCCTCGACCGCACGCCTGGCAGCGTCCGTCGCACCGCAGGATCGATTCGTGACGTCATGAACGCCACAGGAGCGCTCCAGATTCAGACTGTTGCAAAGGACCTGACGTCATGAGCATCGACCCTAGCCTGATCAGAATTCTTGCGGTGGATGACCATCCTCTGCTCCGTAAAGGGATCGCCGCCCTGGTCAACACTGAAAACGACATGAAGTTGGTGGCCGAGGCCTCGAGCGGAGAGGAGGCCGTCGAAAAGTTCCGGGCGCACCAGCCGGATGTCACGCTGATGGACATCCAATTACCCGGCTTGAACGGCGTTGAGGCCATCGGTCACATCCAGAAGGAGTGTCCGACTGCTCGGATCATCGTCCTGACAACCTATAGCGGCGATGTTCAAATGGTGCGGGCCATCAAGGCCGGGGCACGCGGTTATTTGTTGAAAAGACAAGTGCCCCGAGAACTCCTGGACACGATTCGAGCGGTCCATGGCGGACAGCGGCGCGTACCTCAGGAGCTTGCCGTGGAACTCATGGATCATCGCGGGGACGACCTGACCCCCCGCGAAATTGACGTGTTGCGACTGATTGCCGGCGGGAACTCCAACAAGGCGATTGCCGATCAGCTGTCAATCGCCGAAGCCAGCGTGAAAAGCTACGTCGCGAACATCCTGTCCAAGCTCGCCGCGAATGACCGCGCTCATGCAGTCTCGATCGGGTTGAAGCGCGGAATTATCACGCTCTGACTCCCCCAGAAGGAGGAGATGACGACCGTCATTTGGGCGTGCTGAACAGGTTGCGAATATCCCTACGCTGAAGAAAGGGATGATCTTGCAACGTCTGCTCTCCACATTTCCGAACGGTTGGCCCGGTCTGGGGGCGCTCTTCGGCAACCTGTCGAAACGTGTTTCTGTCATCCCCTGAACGGAGTAGCGCCCCGTTCCCACAACGGATCATGTCGGTCCAGTACTACTGCCGTCCTACGAGCATCGATTTGTGGTTGTGCGCAGGCAGTGGGCCATTACACACTCGTCTCCGGCGCCCGAAGGCATTCACACGGCAACGGGTGCAAGTCTTGGGGACTGGGAGACAAAGCCATGAACCAGAGCACGCCAGCAGACGTGAACAATCAGCTTTCTCCGCACACTTTGCCATGCCTTGTTGACGATGGTCAGCCGGCGTAACCCTTGCGCGAGTGCCATGATCGCCCCAACAGCGAGCTTCCAAGACACTCCGAGCGCCGTACGTGACCATTCCGGGCCGCTCGATCCACAGGGCCTGTCTTCACCTCACCTGATCGGATCGAGCGCCAAGTTCAGAGCGGCCCTTGAAGACATGAACATCGTGGCCGCGACCGATTGCTCTGTCCTCATCCAAGGCGAGACAGGTACCGGCAAGGAAGGGATCGCACGAGCGATCCACGAGTTGAGCTCGCGGCGGCAGCGGCGGTTCGTTGCGATCAACTGTTCAGCGATTCCGTCGGCGCTGCTCGAGTCCGAGCTGTTCGGACATGAACGCGGCGCGTTTTCCGGCGCCGTCGCGCCCAGAATCGGGCGCTTTCAACTGGCCGACCGGGGCACGTTGTTCCTCGATGAAATCGGCGAGTTGCCGGCGGAACTGCAGCCGAAGCTCTTACGCGTCCTCCAGGAGCGGGAGTTCGAGCGCGTCGGCAGTTCACAGTCGACACGAGTCGACGTCCGCATTGTCGCCGCCGCGAACGAGGACCTGCTCGCGATGGTGATGAACCGACGTTTCCGCGCTGATTTGTACTATCGTCTGAACGTGTTTCCCATCACGCTTCCGCCGTTACGAGAGCGCGATGGCGACATCCGGCTTCTTGCCACACATTTTCTCGAGGTATTTGCGCGCCGTCACGGTAAAGCCATCGCCCGGATTCCAGACGCCGTCATGGATGCGCTTGACGCATACGCGTGGCCCGGAAATGTCCGGGAGCTGCAGAACTTCATCGAGCGGTCCGTCATCAGGACCACCGGGTCGGAATTCCGTGCGCCGATCGCCGAGCTCGCGAATCAGTTGCTGCCGCCGGACGACGTCAGTACCCTCGCCGATGCCGATCGGGCCCACATAATGGCCACACTTCGACACACCAACGGAGTGGTCGGCGGGCGGAACGGGGCGGCGGCGAGACTCGGCTTGAAGAGAACGACGCTGATCGCTCGGATGAGGAAACTTGGTGTGTCACCCGCGCGTGTCCTCGCCGACCCAACCCACTCGTGCACGTCGAGGTGACAGATGATCCCCATGCCGGATTAAGCGGGTTCGAGCCCGTACTTGCGCAGCCGCACGTACAGTTGCGTCCGCGAAATTCCCAGCTGGCGCGAGGCCCTCGCCTTATTCCCGTCGACCTTGCGCATCACTGACTCGATGACCCGCCGCTCCAGGACGTTGAGATCGGTGATGTCCACCATCGCCGGCACGTCGCCCAGAAACAGATCGGCCCTGCGGATTACGCCGTTTTCGCACACGATCGCCGCTCGCTCGAGCACGTTGCGAAGTTCTCGCACGTTGCCGGGCCATTCGTACTTGAGCAGGACATCCAGCGCATCCGGGGTCAGCTCCAATCGCCGACCTCCCCGCGCCTGAGCGAACTCACGGAGGAAGTGGGCCGCGAGCGCAGGGATATCGTCACGCCTGTGGCGCAGCGGCGGGATGTGGATGTCGAACACGTTCACGCGGTAATACAGATCGAGCCGGAATTCTCCACACGCCACTGCGTCACGCAGATCCCGATTCGTCGCGGCGACGACGCGCACATCCGCCTTGATCGGGCGTGTTCCGCCAAGACGCATGAACTCGCGTTCCTGAAGCACGCGCAGGAACTTGGCTTGTGCCGTCGCCGTCATCTCGGTGACTTCGTCGAGGAACAACACGCCGCCGGCGGCGAGTTCGATCTGGCCAGGTTTGGACTGCTGGGCACTGGTAAACGCGCCACGCTCGAAGCCGAACAGTTCGGACTCGAGAAGCTGCTCCGGAACGGCCGGACAGTTAATGGCAATGAAGGGGCCGCGCCGGCGCGGCGAGACGCTCTGCAGGTATCGTGCGACGACCTCCTTCCCGGTACCCGACTCGCCGTGCACGCAGACCGTCGTGTCTGTTGCCGCGACCTTCGTAGCGCGCCTGAGAACATCGCGCCATGCCACTGATCCACCGACGATACGCTCCGCTGCCAGCGCCGCATCGATTCTCGAGAACGGACGCGCTTCCGCCGATGCTGGGAACTTCGTCGGGCTCCCGTGAACGGGACCCTGTATATCGTTGAGTGTGTCGTCCAACAGCGGTACGTTCATGGCAGACCTCGTTGCGTGATCCGACGCGGAATGGCAACACGCGCCGCAGCCCGGTATCGAATCCTCCTCAACCTAAATGACGGCTCGTTGGAAGGCAATTGGAGTGCCGTCGTTTTCGTCGTGGATAGCCTGCAATGTACGCGCGTCGGTCGCGAGCCGGGTCGAGCAGGTGCCTTGTTGTCACGATATCGACACGATTACAAGGGTGAGCTATGCGGCACACTCGCGGCCACGACGCGTCATCGTTCGCGTTGAATAAGCGTCGGTCGCGCACGCAGGGCACGGCGGATTTCACGAAACAGCGTTCGTGGCAGACACGGCTTGGACAAGAACAAGAACACGTCGCAGCCGGCACCACGCGCCCGCTCCTCTTCGGCTGTCCACGCGCACACCGTCAGCACGACGATCGGAACCTGCCGAGTGGCTGGATCGCGCTTGAGAGCGGCGATCAGCGCGCAGCCGTCGAGTGCGCCAGGCAGGAGAATGCCGGTGACAACAACGTCCGCTCTCGATGCGAGCCTGAGCGCATCGGTGGCCTCTTGAACACACAGCGGCATCAGTCCCATTTGTGAGAGGTACTCCGCATACATGTCTCGATCGTCTCGTTCGGGTTGAACGAGCAGAACGACGGCGGGTCCGGCGCATGACACGTTTCGGAGAGACCGAGCCATCGGATCACTCGCATGGCTCCAGGCCGCCTTTCACGACAATGAACTCGGCAATGGGTTCGACGCCCTCGCCGCTCTTGAGATTGGCGAAGATGAACGGTCGCGTCTGACGCATCCGTAGCGCATCCGCTTCCATCACGGCGAGATCGGCCCCGACGAGCGGCGCCAAGTCGATTTTGTTGATGACGAGCAGATCGGACCGCGTGATTCCTGGTCCGCCTTTGCGCGGAATCTTTTCTCCATCCGCGACATCGATCACATAGATTGTCAAGTCTGCCAGTTCGGGACTGAACGTGGCCGCGAGGTTGTCGCCGCCAGACTCGATGAAGCAAAGTTCCGCGTCTGGGAATCGACGGTTCATGTCGTCTATCGCCGACAGGTTCATCGACGCATCTTCGCGGATCGCCGTGTGCGGGCAGCCGCCGGTCTCGACCCCCATGATGCGCTCCGCCGGCAGCGCCTCGGCGCGCGTGAGAATCAGCTGGTCTTCCTTCGTGTAGATATCGTTCGTGATCACGAAGATGTCGTAATCGTCGCGAAGGTGCTTGCACAGCGCTTCGACGAGCGCGGTCTTGCCCGATCCGACTGGACCACCAATCCCGACCCGTAATGGGTGTGCGCAGGTGCCTTCGATCGTCAAAGGAGTCATGAGCGAAACAGCCGTGTGTATTGGGTTTCGTGCAACATGGACGCAACATCCACCATCAGCGCCGCGGAACCGAGGTCATCGAGGCCAGCGGTCAGCGCCCGCTCGCTCGCCTCGAGTACCGCATCTTCCAGCTCGGCGAGGGCCCGCTGTCCATCGGTCTGGCCGAGCGGAATCAGCCGGACGCCCGCGGTCACGAAGTTGCTGACCAACGCGCATAAGAACGCGCGGAGCGCCGTGCCGAGGGGAGCTCCTTCAGCGGCGGATCGGACGCCGATCACAATCGGCAGAACCGGCTGGATGCTCCGCTGCCGAAGCCCTTCCGACAGAACGTCGATCGCCGGATCGCCCCACACGTCGCGCAGCGTCGCGAGACAGGAGACGCCCTGTTGCGACGCTTCCAATGCGAATTCCGAAGTGGCTCGACAAGCCGACGCGAGCTCCGCAATGTCCAGCAGACGGTCGTGATGTCCACCTGCCGCGCAGCGCCACGCTTCGACGAAGAACGTCGCATCGTTGCGCGTGGAGCCAAAGCGAAGATCGGCATCCAGCCAGTCGACGAGGCTCGGGCGGTGATGTATCTGGTTCGACCCGATCGCCCACTCGAGGCCGTGCGAATAGCTGTAAGAGCCGGTCGGGAACGCTGGCGACAGCCAGGCCTGCAACCGCAACAGCGTCCGCGGTGCGACGTATCCGTCTTCACAGGGCTCCATCGTGATCGCTCGCGCTGTGCGGGCCAGCGTGATGGTCGCTGTACGCGCCGCCTTCGGGCTGAAAAGCTGCCTGAAGCTTCACGACCGAAGCTCCGAAGCCGCGAAGCATGTCTTCGATGACGTGATCCGGCCGGATCCGAAGCGCGTCGCCGCGGATCTCGGTCAGCACATGACGGTTGCCGAGATGCCACGCGAGTCGCACGAGTTGACGCGGCTGCGGGTGAGCGACGTCGACGACGGGCTCGGCCGCCGCGCGAACGATGAACCACGTGCCGTCATCGAGCTGCACACCGTCTCGGTCGGCCATGGCGATGGCGGTAGGCAGATCGAGGAGCACCTCGTCGCCCTGATCGCTGACCAGGCGGATGCGCCGGCGATGCCGATGGTCAAAATCGAGCGTGATCGAGCCAGCTGCACGTTCCAGCGGCCACTCGCCGGCGCGTCGATGAATGATCGCCCGCGGCGTCCCCGTCGCCATGTCAATACAGGAAGTAGCGTTGTGCCATGGGCAGCACTGACGCGGGTTCACAAGTGAGGAGACGGCCATCGGCTCGCACTTCGTAGGTCTCCGGGTCGACTTCCATTCGCGGCGTCGCGCCATTCAGGATCATCGACTGCTTGCCGATGCGCCGCGTGTTGGCGACGGGCACGAGTCGCTTCGCGAGTCCAAGGGCCCGGCACGTTTCCAGTCCGGCCTGGCTGACGAATGTCACCGAGCTCTCGGTGACCAGGCGGCCGTACGCGGCGAACATCGGCCTGCTGTACTCCGGCTGAGGAGTCGGGATCGAGGCGTTGGGATCGCCCATCATGGCGGCAGCGATCACGCCGCATTTCAGCACCAGCTCCGGCTTCACGCCGAAGAAGGCCGGAGCCCAGATGCACAGATCGGCCAGCTTGCCGATCTCGACCGAGCCGACGTGGCTGGAGATGCCTTGCGCGATGGCGGGATTGATCGTGTATTTCGCCACGTAGCGTCGCACCCTGATGTTGTCGTTGTCCCCGCGTTCGTCGGCGAGCCGACCGAATTGCTGCCGCATCTTGTGGGCGGTCTGCCACGTTCGGATGATCACCTCCCCGATCCGGCCCATCGCCTGGCTGTCGGACGACATGATGGACAGTGCGCCGAGGTCGTGCAGGATGTCCTCAGCAGCGATCGTCTCCTTGCGGATGCGACTCTCTGCAAACGCCACGTCCTCGGGGATGCGGCGATCGAGGTGATGCGTCACCATCACCATGTCGAGCGCTTCGTCTACCGTGTTGACCGTGTATGGCCGCGTGGGAGTGGTCGACGAGGGGATGACGTTCGGCTCGCCGCACACCTTGATGATGTCGGGGGCGTGCCCGCCGCCGGCACCCTCCGTGTGAAACGTGTGAATCGTCCTGTTTTTGAAGGCC
>Ga0066903_100003712_pt1 | contig 12591 bp, 10 predicted proteins | sample PanSoiMetaGPlot1_FD_67491 | JGI IMG/M metagenome (GOLD analysis project Ga0066903, IMG submission 67491) | Tropical forest soil microbial communities from Panama analyzed to predict greenhouse gas emissions - Panama Soil - Plot 1 (version 2) | ecosystem: Environmental > Terrestrial > Soil >...
TTCGTCTCGCTTTTGACCGGCGGCCTCAACCTTTCGAATAGCTGGACCAATTCCACCTGGCGCGCAGTGCTGGTCTTGGCGAAGAGTTTCTGTAGGTGTGTTTTTACGGTCGCGAGGCTAACGCCAAGTTCGTCTGCAGCCTCTTGAGGCGTCCGGCCCGTAATGATGCGCTCAAGCACTCGTTCCTCGGCTGCGCTCAAGCCGTAAAGCATGGCAAATGCGTGTATGTGCGGCGTCGCGCCTTCGGCCAGATCCTGAACGAATACGGCCGCGGTCCCCCGCAGCGATGTGAGCGGATTGCGCCCGTCTCGCCACTGCAGCGGCAGCACGTTGGCAATCAGACCGCCGCCTTCCTCGCCCGGCAGTGCAATCGCATGCTGCCCTGTCAAACGAGGTGCCTTGCCGGCGAGGCTCTGCCCAAGCGCGTGTGCAAGGCGATCGCGCGCTCCGGACTGCGCGGCCGTAAGCCGGCCGTTCATTAGCTTGAGCGTCCCGCTGGCCTTCAATATGCATTCGGCGGACCTGTTCATATAGGAGATGCGGCCGTCGTCCTCGGTGAGAAAGATACCCGTGGAGAGGTGATCGACTGTTTGCTCAAGTCGAGACGCGGCGATGGTGCGCATATCAAAGGCGTCGGACATCAGCAGCGCACGGCAGATGTGCGGCGATAACAGCGACATCTGCCGCAGGTCTTTGTCCGTGAATCGGGACTGTACGCTGGATCTCGTGATTGAGAACCAGGCAACACGCTTTCCCGATTTCAACACAAGCACACCGATAACATCCCGAAAGCCGAGCGGCCTCACCCATTTCATGTAGAAGTCGCTGTTGAGCGGCTCGCGCTCACCAGCAAGCATCGTCATAGTGGCAATCTCGCCGACGTTGTCGAGCGTAGTCGAATGCGCTGTCGGCAATCGCGATGCAACGAGTTTCTCGAAATACAGTCTCAGATACGATTGCTCGCTGCCGTGTTCGAACACGCTGGCAGTATCGGACGCGTCGCGCCCTTGGACCACGATCGAACTTGCAGCGCTCTCGCCATAGGTCGAGATGAGCGGAAGCGTACGGCACCAGTTTTCGGGCGCGACCACGCAATCGTAGACCGCGCCGATAATATCAGAGAGCGCCTCGGGTCGAACTTGGCTGCGTATTCGGACAGTTGCCATTCCAGTCCTACAAATCTCGTGATCAGCTTAATCCCACCCCTTGGGCGGCACAAAGCCGTGAAATTCCCGCTCGAGCAACCGCGCGACCTCAATGCAGGTTAAATCGCCATATTCCGGGCCGACGAGTTGCACGCCGACCGGCAGTCCGCTTCTCGACAGGCCTGTCGGCGCGACCGTTGCCGGTAGACAGGCGACCGTAAAATAAGCGCCCCAAAATGTCGGGTCTGCGGGCGACGTGGGTCGCCCTTTCACCATCACCTTACGTTCGTGCCACGCGTGTTTCGGGTCATGAGGAATGGCTACGGTAGGAGCTGCGGGGCATAACAGGATGTCCCATTCCTGGAAAAATGCGCGCCAAGCCTGCCGAAGGCTGTTGCGCGCCATGTCGAGTTCAGACCATTCAGCATGAGTAAAGACCCTTTCGGTTGAATTGCCTTTACCGTCGTCGGTCGTCATGAAACGTGCGCGCAGATGGGCTAGCCTGTTCCAGAATCTCTCGTCGTGCTGGCGGGTAGTGAGGCCGGCCATCAGCAAGCCGCCGAAGATCCGGAACGCCGCCGACGGATCGATCGCAGGATGCGCGCGCTCCGTCACCTTGGCTTTTCGTTTGGCGAGAAAATCGGCCACCGCCTGGATACGCTCCTGAACCTCGTCGTCGACGGGAAAGCTAGGATCTTCCAGCATTACCGCGACTCGCAGTTCGCCCAGATTTTTCACCCGCGGTGGCGGCAAATTCAGCGTCCACGCAATTTCATCTTCGGGCGTGGGCCCTGCGATGAGTGATAGTCCGAGCTTTAGATCGTCGGCGCTCCGCGCCAAAGGGCCGGCGACACAAAGATCCGGTTTGCTTCCAATGCCGGGCATGACGTGACCCGACCAGTTCGTGATGCCGTAAGTGGACTTGTGCCCGTAGACGCCGCAGTAATGAGCAACGTTGCGGACACCGCCACCGAAATCCACGCCGAGTTCCAGCCCGGTCAAGCCGGCGGCCAAGGCCGCAGCCGCCCCGCCCGCTGAACCACCCGGAGATCGATCGAGATCCCAGGGATTGCTCGTTGTGCCGTAAATCTCGTTCTGCGTCGCCCAGCCGACCAAGTACGCCGAGACATTTGTCTTCCCGAATGCGATTGCACCAGCATTGATATATCGCTGCACGGCCAGCGCATTTGTCGCCGGCCGGTGATCCCTGAGCTCCGGCACTCCCCAGGTCGCCGGCATGCCGGCCAGATCAAAGCTATCCTTGATCGTCACCGGGACGCCGTGCAACGGCCCCCAGACTTCTCCCTTCGCCAGAGCGGCGTCCGCGGCCCTTGCACGCCTTCGTGCGCCCACGACATCGGTCGCGACAACCGCGTTGATGCGTCCGTTGTATTTGCCAACACGTACAAGATAGAGGTCCAGCATGTCCTCGGAGCTGATCTTCTTCGCCTTGATAAGGCCCGCAAGCTCTGTTGCCGACCGAAATGGCGTCTTGTCCATCGCTAGGCCTCTCCGGCGCTCTCCGCGACGCCAGTCAACGGCTTGCCCTGCAGCGAGAACGGGGCGTTCGGCGAGCTCCACGCCAGAACCTGATCCATCAACGCTTCGACGGAATCGAAACGTCTTTGATCATAACAACCTAAAGGAAATACTGCGGTCTGGGAGCAGCAAAGAGAGCAGAATGAGCAAGGCCGAGTCGGTCGTTTCATGCCGTACGCAAATTGCTCGAGCAAATCTGGATTTGCGAGCAGCGGACGTGCTATCGCAACCATGTCGCACTTGCCCGCTGCAAGGACGCTATCGATCGTATCGCGGTCCTGAAAACCACCATTGGTGATGACGGGAATGCTGACTTCAGCGCGAATGGCAGCGGCAAAATCAGCATTAGCTGCCGGTCGAAAACGCCAGCCAATGCCAAACAGGCTTTTCCTTATAGATGCAGGCACAGTATTGAATATGGTGGCGCGGAAGCTAGCCTTCAGGCTGAGATAGCGCGTCGCATTGACGAACGTATGAAAACCCTCATCGGGATAATCTCCGGGGCTCCCCATCGGATTGGGAAAGCCAAACCCACTATCGATATGCAGGTAGTCGACACCGAGCTCCTGCAACTGCCGCGCGTAGTACTTCGTTTCCGGCAGATCGTTGCCGACGAAATAATGCCGCGGTGGCCACACCGGAGGAAGTCGCACGTTGATCGGCAGAAAATTGAAATCCTTGGCGGACAGCCGAACGCCGAATAGGAAGTTCGTGCCGACCGCCTCTCGCACGGCTTCAACAATGTCCCGCAAGAGTCGAAACCGCTTGTCAACCGAGCCTCCATAAGCGTCCTTCCGCCGATTGGTCGCCGGGTTGAGGAACTGATGGATCAGATATCCCTTGGACGCGGTGACCTCGACGCCGTCACATTCTGCCTCCGCCGCGCGGCGAGCGGCCTGCTTGAAGTTCAAGATCGTAGTCTTGACCTGTGCAGGGCTCATTGGTAGGGCGCTATTGTGGTAACCGTACAGGAAATCGAAAAACCAAGAGGCCGATAGCCGGTCACCTTCTTGGCGCCGGAGGCTGGTATGGGTGGCTGCCCCGGTGTCGCCAAGCTGAATGATGTACTTGCATCCGCCGGGAGCAGTGCCCACTCGTCGGATTTCATGGATGGCCTTACGCAGCGGGGTGACGAATCGGTCATCGTGCAGCGCGGGATATTCGAGGGGCGACATGCGCGTTTCGTTGACGCTTATGGTCGCCGAAATTATTCCGGCGACGCCTTTCTCGGCGAACCGCTTCTCGAAATGCGTCCACGCCGGAGATACAGTCCCATCATAAAACGCGTTTCGCCCGCCCATGGACGACCGAAGGACGCGGTTGCCGAAATCAACGTGTTTGATGCGAAACGGCTCAAATAACATGATAGGTTTCCCGCAATCGATTCGTCTATACCGACAGCAGTTGGTTCGAGCTAATTTGGCGAACCCAGAGGGTGAGCAGCAACCAAGACCAAGACCGGCCACGTTCCTAAGGCCGGAAATTAAATTCTACGCCCCTGCCGACGGAAAGAAAAGCAAACAATATCATCGCGCCGCCCGGTGAGTTCACAATTACCGCAGCTTAGGCTGAATGGGTGCCTCTCCTCGTGGGCAGGAGCGTACTGCCGGCTTTTCAGGTTTGCATTGTTTGATCGTTTTTCGCGGTCACTTCGGCGCAACGCCTCCGGACTTCCACGCCTGGGAGTAGACGCTCTCTATCGACGAAGTCGGTTTATGGGTCGGACCGAATACGAGACGGCGGTCGCTGCCAGACGGCGCTAAGTTCCGTTGAGATCTCTTACGATTCATCCGAAAGGATGAATACACCGCCATCGTGGTGGATGATTGTTACCTAGATGGATGTTTTGAACCGACGTGCAGATCGCAGCGTCGGCTAAACGGTCTTAACAGAAGTACAGACCTAAATATCGCTGGGAGATGGCTATGATGAAGAACCAGTCAGACTACCTTGAGTGTCTTTTTCAGCTGACACAACCTGATGGAGCAAAGCCACCGCTTGCCAACCTGCCACGAGGAGACCGCAAGATAGCCGACGCGCAGTATACGACGACTTCGATCATCGTTCTATCTGGTCAGCACGAGGCGATGCTAGGTGCCTTGGAACTGATGTTCGGTGGTCGCCTGAATATTCACGCCGAAATCTTTGCCCGCGACGACGCATCGGCTGCGCAACCCAACGAAAAGAGACCTTTGATCAACCGGTCTCAGCCATCGACTTCCGATCTCGGCTTGACGGAGCGGCAGCTCGACGTGCTTGCACTTATGATGCAGGGCAAAAGCAATAAGGCCATTTGCCGTGTCCTCAATTTGGCCGAGGCAACCGTAAAGAATCACGTCACCATAATACTAAGAGCGTTGAAAGTGTCGAACCGCACCGAGGCAGTTATTGCAGTGGGCGAATTGGGTTGGAAAATTTGCCACCGCAGGGCAACTCGATTTTGTAATCGGGAATCCCCGCTCGAACTCTAACCTGACGCAATGCTGGACAACATCCGCCGCGGCAGGCCAGTGGACCGTGTAACCGCGTCTTCGGTGCTGATGGCTCAGTGTTTCTTGCAATGAAAGATACACCGGGCATGAACAGGTGCGTTATTACAAGCTCGATGGCAACAGATTGTTCACAAGAACAGCCGAGGAGCCGAGCGCTCTGTTTCCGGGCAAACGGATCGTTGCAACAGCTGAATGGGTGCGGGAAGAATAGGGTGCCGCAGTGCACCCGGCAGGCTCGCGACGCGCCGTCTGTGGTCGCTCCAGCCCGTCCGCAGGCTTCCCATATGAGCACGCCGGGCAGGCGCGCCGCATCGGGGCGATCTCAGATGCGACGGGCGAACAGCACTCCGGCGCTATCGACTCGGGGAGAGGCCGAGAGTACGCGCCTCCGGCAAGTCCGACGGTTGCTGCGGAGCGATATCGGCGGAGGAACGCGCGGCATCTCTGTGGCCCCGCGCAGTGACCCCCAATAGAGCCTAATGCACAACAGGGCCGCTTCATCTAGCCTCCTTTTTTCCCCGGACCAGCCCGGGGCCTTCTCAGCAGACGATCCCTTCAAAAACTGTCAGTAAACACCGCCGCCTCCTGAGGGCACGAAGGCGCGCTCTCTGTCAAGATCCGGAAGCAGTTCGACGCTTTCCTGATCATTCGCATCAGTGCGGGCAACGAGCGCGATACAGCTTTCCACATCGCTCAAATTGTACGGGAGGTGCGGCAGGTTGGCGGGGATGTAGAGAAAGTCTCCGGCTCCCGCCACAAGATGTTTGTCAAGCTCGTCTCCGTACCACATGCCGGATTGGCCGCTCAGGACTAAGAGAGCCGTTTCGTGACCACGGTGCTTGTGTGCCCTGGCAAATACACCCGGAGGGATTCGGACGATCTGCAAATGAATCTTCTGCGCCCCCACGGATTGCGCAGATATCGCTGGTGCGCACAGGTGTCCCTGCTTTCCGACGAATTCCGTCTCCGCTCTCACCACGCGGCACGTTGGCGTCCTATCGATTGTAACGTCGGACATTTCAGCTCTCCATTCGGTGCCAACTTGCGCATACGCTACGCACCTACATAAGATATCAGCTTCCAAGAACCATAGAGTTTGCTGCGTTGTTCTGCGCCAATGTCGGCCGGCACAAATCAGACACCCGATCATGCATCCACTGCGATGCGTCGTGGTCCCGCGCGGCTCTTCGTGACTTTATTTGGCGTGCGATCCGCTATTCATCACCTCGTCGGCGAGAGCCGGCAGTATCTGAACAACTTCGAGCCCAGAGCGTTGGTGCACTTGAGGTTGATGACCAGCCCAAGCTTTGTCGGCAGCAAACCGGTAGGTCCGCAGGCCCTTCTCTTTTGAGAATGCGACCAGCGTAGACGCCCGGCTTGCTGACGAAGGTTAGTTTGCGTGCGACCCCAGATTTTCGATCCTAAAATCTCGGTTCGGATTCGGATACGATTGATATCCTAGCGAGTCTGATTGGTATATGTTGCTACGGTCGACATGTGTGGTGTTGCCCTTCTCGGTCTTTGCGACAGCCGAGGTCGCGACGAGAGAGGCGAACAGCGATATGGCGATGATGGTCTTCATGGAAGTCTCTCCTGATTGAGTTGCCGCTCACACCGTCTCTGATGTGCGCTCGCATCTTGCTGGTGTGAGTGCGCGCGGTAAATCAGCCACACGTATCGCCAGCACGATCGCAGAGGAAGCCCGCGCGCAGGAAAAACCCCTGTCAGCCATGAGATTTTCGACTTACACAGCAGCAAGCAACGGATGCTTTTGTCCTGGGACCTCGGTATCGCCGACGCCGGATGTGATCAACTTACGGGCATCGACGGCTCATTGGGTGTCAGCGGACCGGCCGTGGTCGTTCTGGCTCAAGAGGCAATAACTTGTTCAGCGTACAACGCATTGATGTTCGGAATCGCACGCGGTGCTGTCAGTCGAGGGGCCGCATCGGCCGCTACTCTGTCGCTGTCACACCCTTCACCACCCTTGGCTGCCCGATCTTCCTTCGTCTCTCTACCTGCCCATAGTGGCGGAGTCGACGTCTGACAACACGCTGGTGGGGGGTTTGGATGGTCGGTCGACCGATACGATGGTTGATGCATCGCTCCTGGCCCCTTCGCGCCGTTGGGCCGATAGGGGTCGCGAGGGTTCCCGCCCGGGTCAATCTCGGGCTCGCATACCTAAACGGCCAGGGCGTCTCGAAAGACCATGCGACAGCCGCGAGTTGGTTTCGAAAGGCCGCCGGCCAAGGTCTTGCAGACGCTACGTTCGGAGGCTGGTTTCTTCGGGGCCCCTTTCTGACCATGGCGCACCGGGGCCGTTCGTTTCCTGCGATTTAGCAAGTCCGAGTAAACGCCCAAGCAGCGAGCCTCATCGCCGCACGTTCCTATCAGTGAGCCTGCTCTTCTTTGACGGCCAGCAGGAAGGATCGCATTTGGTTGGCCGACCTCAAATGGTGAATCCGCTTTGATCCAGCTGCGTCGTCGACAAGTTGGCGGTACTTGGGAGTTAAATGACGGTGACAGGAGCGATTGGATGAACAAAGCCGAGCTGCGGAACGAACAGGCGCCGAAGGGCCCTCAGCGTTTCCGGTCCGATCGCCGAACGAGACCTCGCGGAAAGGCGAAGAGCTTGACGTGAGCCAGGCGAACGATCCTATATAGCCTTCTTCGCGGAAGATTTCGGCGTCTTCTTCGAGAACGGATCAGTTTGGCGGCTCATGTGCTTCCGTGCACGGCCGTTGATGAGCGGATAGCATGAACGTGCTCTTTCGAGGAGGAGATCGCTCGATGACCGGCATCCTTCGGTCCGGACGGCTCTCGGCAAGCCGGGTGTTCGCCATTTTGGTCGCGATCCAGTCGCTACTGATCGCTTTCGGTTGCCCAGCGGAGAGCACCGCCGAATCCGAGAGCCTTGCGGCTTGGGGCCAGATTGTACAGGTGCTTCGCCATCCGCGCTGCCTGAATTGTCATCAGCTCGAACAGCCGCTACAAGGTGACTCGCGCCGGGTACACATTCCGCCGGTCGTACGCGGGCCGGACAATTTGGGCGCGGGCACGATGCGCTGCTACAATTGCCACAACGATCGGAACAACGAAATGGCGAGGGTCCCGGGCGCGCCGAACTGGTCGCTCGCGCCGGCGAGCATGCTTTGGGAAGGCAAGTCGGACGCCGAGTTGTGCGAGCTGATCAAGACGCCGGCCCTCTATCACGACCGCTTCCCCGACGCGCTGCTGCAACACTTTACCGAAGACCACGTGGTACTCTGGGCGTGGCACCCCGGCGCCGGACGCGCGCCGATTCCCGTCTCACACGACGATTTCGTCGGCCTGGTAAAGATATGGGTTGCCGGCGGCCTCGCGTGCCTGAACTCTTGAGGTGCCCTCATGACCACCCTGAACATCAACGGACAGAAATGCGACGTCTCCGCCGATCCGGACAGTCCACTGCTTTGGGCTTTGCGGGACGATCTCGCGATGACCGGGACGAAATTCGGCTGCGGGCGCGCATTCTGCGGGGCATGTACCGTGCACATTGATGGCGAGGCGGCGAGATCGTGCTCGATTCTGGTGCGAACCGCTGCCGGCAAGTGCATCACGACAATCGAGGGATTGTCCGGCGACGTCCCCGCCGCCGTAAAGGCGGCATGGATCGAAGCCCAGGTCCCGCAATGCGGCTACTGCCAGCCGGGATTCGTGATGGCCGTGACAAGCGTTCTTATGAAGAACCGGGATCAAACTGCTGGGGAAGTGCTGTCGCAGATCACCAACATCTGCCGGTGCGGCACCTACGACGCGATCCGCGCCGCCGTCGGCATCGCGCTGAAAGATCTCGCGAGGCGTGCCCAGGCAACCCCGAGGGAGGGATCGCAATGACGAGCGAGACAACATCCTCCCGTGGCAGCGGAATCGCTCGCCGAACCTTCCTGGTCGCGGCCGGACTGATCGGAGGCGGGCTTTTCGTAGGTGCAGGCGTGACCGCCGCCCGCCTCGCGACCATCGACCGCTACAGGCTCCCGGCGGGCGAAGGCGAAACGAGTTTCGGCGCCTGGTTGAAGATCGCTCGGGATGGAAGGATCGAAGTTGCCGTTCCGCACCAGGAGATGGGGCAAGGCATCTACGCGCTCGCGGCCCTCCTCGCGGCGGAAGGGTTACGGCTGCCTATCGAAGCGGTGCGGCCTGTGCAGGCGCCCACGAATGCTCCCTTTGCCAATCCCACGATGCTGCTGGACGGCCTGCCCTTCGACGAACACGTCCATGGCCCGCTCAAGGACGTCGCCATCTGGACTCTCGACGAACTTCTGCGTGCATTCGGCCTCTCCGCGACCGGGGGATCGACTTCCACCCGCAACATCGCCGAACCCGTCCGCGCCTGCTGCGCCACGATGATGGACATCCTGACGCGCGCCGCCGCGGAAAGATTCGGCGTGGAGACCGATCGATTGAAGATTTCCGCCGGCCGGATTTCGGCCCCCAATGGGGAAACCGCCAGTTATGCCGAGCTCGCACCCGAGGCCGCGAAGCTGTCGCCGCGGGCGATCCCGCTATCACGGCTGACCGCGGGCACCTATGTCGGCAAGGGCGCTGCCCGCGCCGACGTGCCTCCGAAGACCGAAGGTGGAGCCCCTTACGGAATCGACGTGCGGGATAAAGGTCAGCTCTACGCGGCGATCCGGCATTCGCCCCGCATCGGCGGCACGCCGGCGAAAGTCGAACTACGACAACAGACCCCGGACATACGCGGCATCGTGACAGGCAACGACTATGTCGCGGTCGTCGCAACCAGCTACTGCAAAGCGGTCGGCGCCCTGGAGCAGGCCGACATCAGCTGGAACGACGATTACGCTTTGAACATCTCGACGAAGGACGTGTTCGCGGCCTACAGAGCGGCGCTCGACGATGCCGGTTACAAGTCGCACTTCGTTCTCGAGCATCAGGGTGACGTCGTCGCATCCCGAGGGCGGATCGTCAAAGCCACCTATCAGGCGCCGTATCTGGCCCATGTCACAATGGAGCCGATGAATGCGACCGCGCTGGTCACCGACAAGGGCGCAACCATCTGGGCCGGACATCAATCGAGCGACCTGGTGAAGTACCGGGTCGCGCACGCGATCGGTCTTTCGTGCGATGCGATCCGTGTGGTGACGCCGTTCCTCGGCGGCGGCTTCGGCCGCCGGGCGGACGTAGACTACGCCGTGAAGGCGGCCGAGATCGCCTATCATTTCAAGGGAACGCCGGTCCAGACGATCTGGAGCCGCGCCGAGGACATCCGGAACGATTACTACCGGCCTGCCGCGATGGCCGACGTGTCGGGCACCCTCGACGACACCGGCCTGCCATCCGGCCTGCGCTACCGCATCGCCGTCCCGCCCGTCACCGACCGATTCTTCGGTAGGGTATTTGCGTACGCGCCGCAAGGATGGCTGCCCGATCGTTCGACGGTCGATGGCGCGGTGTTTTCTTTCTACGGCATCAAGAATCGCATCATCGAAAACCTCGAGGTCGACCTCGGCATACCCGTCGGCTTCTGGCGCTCCGTCGGGCACAGCCTCAACAATTTCTTCTTCGAAACGTTCGTCGACGAACTTGCATCCGCCGCAGCCGTCGAACCGATCGAATACCGGGCCCGCCTGCTCGGGGCCGCCGGCGAAGGACAGGCGTCGACTCGCGCTGCAAACGTCCTCGCGAAATTGGCCAAGCGGAATCTCGAGCAGCCGCTCGCTGGCCCGGAATTTGGCGGCAAGACGGGCCGCGGTGTCGCTCTCTCGGAATGTTTCCACTCGTTCGTCGGCCAAATGGCGGACGTAGAAGTCGCCGGCGAACGAATTCGGGTGAAACAGGTCTTCGCCGTCGTCGATTGCGGCTTCTGCATCGATCCGCCTAATGTCGTGGCGCAGGTCCGCAGCGCAATCAACTACGGTCTCTCCGCAGCCCTCTACGAAAGGATCGACATCGAGAACGGTAAGATCGTGCAGGAGAACTTCGATACCTATCCGGTGCTGACGCTCGCCGATGCGCCGGAAATCGTCGTCGAGATCGCCAATTCGGGCGCCGACATCGGCGGCGTCGGCGAAATCGGCACGCCCGGCATCGCACCCGCCGTGGGCAACGCGGTCTTCGCGGCGACCGGTAGGCGCTTGCGATCGCTGCCGCTCGGTCTAAAAACAACAATCGCACCTGGCTCCCCGGTTTAAGCGTGCTCCTCTTCCAGGGTATGGCATCGGTCGCTAGGCCGAGCCAACTTGTCGCGTAAATGCGCAGCTGAAAAGGATCGAGGCGCATGTGTGCCTCCAGCACCTCGAGGGTCGGGATAGAGGTACGGCGCGCGCAACCTTAGGCCAAGGCTTGGCTGTTTCGGCGTTTCCGCTTTACGTGCCCGTTTAGCCTTTTCCATAGCTCACGTTTCCGTACGCCCCTCGTGTAGCGACGATTTTTCTCGACTATGTTCGCGGCATGAAACATCCCAGATAGTTGCAAGGCCCCGATTGTGCATGAACTCCCTATGGGCTGTAACAATTGGCCAACAACAATGTCTTTCTTTCGACCAGCCGAGTACACGGCGAACACCTTCGCGTCTTGCGGAGCCACTGTCGATTGAGCCGCCGTCTGCAGCAACGATCAGACCCTTCAGCGCAGGACGGAAGCGATTTCGAAACTCTTCGGATTGATCGCTAAGGTGATCTTCTGCCCACACAAGGAAATCTGCAAGACTGCGATCGGGGAGCAATGCAAGGAAGAAAACCATCTGTCGCCAAGCGTAAGCCGCATTCTTCACCATAATTAGACGTGCGTGCCATTTATCTATCTTCATCTGATGGCGCTTGCAGATCCATCGGAAACACAGCTTGGCCATATCACCAGGCTGATCGCGCAACACATCGATCAGGTCCAGGCTAGCAAACAACGAGGCCAGATTCCAAAGCTGTCATTTTGCGAGGGCCGTTGTTGGCCCGCCCCGGAAGTGCCGACCGCCGGCCCGGCGGGTCCGCTTACTGAGGTAGACCTGCCGTGCCGACGAAGTGAGTGGCATGGCTCATTTTGACCCGAAGCGGTCATGCTGTATTTCAAAGTCAGATAACATTGACCTTATTTCGACCGGATATTTTTCTCCTGATCTGTGAGTGTTGCGCGGATAGACATTGGTTTGCCGTCACGTACGACCATGAAGTCAGCCACATCCCCGACCAAAAGACGGCCCATCCGATTGCTCAAATCTGACGTATCCCGCACCGATATCTTGTCGAGTTCCGACACAACGTCTCCCGCCTTCAGACCGGCACCTTCCGCCGTCGATCCTTTTCGACCTTCACAATCACGGGTCCCGTCGTGGAAGGTAGGAGTTTCATACTGCGTATCAGTGTCAGAGTCGGTTCATCAAAAGTGATCCCAAGCCGGCCGCGGCGGACTTCGCCATA
>Ga0066903_100003715_pt1 | contig 12589 bp, 14 predicted proteins | sample PanSoiMetaGPlot1_FD_67491 | JGI IMG/M metagenome (GOLD analysis project Ga0066903, IMG submission 67491) | Tropical forest soil microbial communities from Panama analyzed to predict greenhouse gas emissions - Panama Soil - Plot 1 (version 2) | ecosystem: Environmental > Terrestrial > Soil >...
GTCGTCCATGCGATGGAGGACCTCGAATTCGTGGCCCTTCGGGCAGCGGTACTCGTAAATCGGCATCGTTGCAAGGCTAGCAGGGTGTCCAGCGGCCGCCTCCACCGCGTACTAGGCTCCGTCGATGCGGCGGATAGCGACCGAGCCCGCCGCTCTCGGGCGTGAGCCGTCGGGTCGCAGCGTCGCGGCTGCCGCCGCGCTTCGCCGACGCTGGTTCGAGGTGGGCGTCGCAGGCTGCACGGTCGGCGCCGGGGCGTTCTTGCTCGTGCAGCTCACGGCCTATCCGCCGCACGAGGACGAGGCGCTTGCGCTCTTCATCGGCCGGAAGTCGCTCGTGGGAGTCCTCGACACCGTTCTCGACCAGCGCGGCGGCGCGCCGCTGCACTTCGTACTTGCGTGGATCGTCGCGCATGCCGGAGGAGGTCTGGCGGAGCTGCGGCTCGTCTCGGTGATCTTCGCGATTGCTTCGATTCCGGCCATCGCCGTGCTCGGCGCCCGCTTGGCCGGTCGGAGGACGGCGCTCGGCGCCACAGCGATCTGCGCGGCGAGTTGGATGCTGCTGTTCCACGGCGTCTACGGCCGCATGTACAGCCTGTTCCTGCTCACGAGCACCCTCTCCCACCTCGCTCTCCTGCACGCGGTCGACCGGCGGACGCGGGGCGCCTGGGTGCTGTGGGCCGCCGTCGTGCTCGTCTGCGTCGCATCCCATCCGTACGGCGCGCTCGTCCTGGCGAGCCAGGCCGTCTTCGTCCTGGCGACGAGGGTTCCCGTCCGGACCGCGCTACCGCCCTTCGTGGCCGTCGCGATCCTCGGAGTGCCTTTCTGGCGGACAGACCTCGTGCTCGCCGGTCGGTTCGACGTGGGGGTCGGTCGGGGCGCGGGCACGCTCGGCGACCCGGAGTCGATCGCGGTCTACTTCAAGAACGTCGCCGGAGACTTCACGACGGGCGTCACCGGCCTGGTCGCGATCGTGGTCCTGCTGGCGGTTGCCGGCTTCGTCAGCCTGCTGCGCCGGCGGCGGCGGTCAGCAACCCTGATCGCGGCGGTCGTGCTCACGCCGGTCGCGGCGCTGATCGTCACCAGGCTGGGCTCTGCGCCGCCGAGATCCGGGCATCTGATCTTCGCCCTGCCGTTCTTCGTGCTCGCCGTCGCCGAAGGGGTGGTCCGGGTCGCCGACCGCTTCGGCGGGGAGCGCGCGCCACTCCTCGCCACAGTCGGCGTCCTCGCGCTGCTCCCGGCGGAGGTCGCGCATGGGTGGAACACAACGCCGGATCTCTACAGCGGCGAGGCCGGCTCCCAGCCGGCTGCCCGTGCGGCCGCGGCGTCGTGGCTGGCGGAGCGGGCGCGTCCGAACGACGTGTTGTTCGGCTACGAACCCATCTATGCGGAGGCGTGGCGCAAGGGAGGCGACTTCTCGAAGCTCGTCGTCCCGAGAGCCGATGCGAAGCTCGCGCTCACCGCGCTCGAGAGCGCACGGAAGCCCCTCGGGCGCGGGGTCTGGGTGTTCGACGCATCGGAGCGGTCGAACAAGGAGCGTCGGGGAACGATCCCATCCGTGTCTCTGGGGCCTGGATTCGAGACCGCGGCGTTCGGGCCGTATCTCGTCATCCGAACCACGAGGCCCACGAGCTGCGTCGCCGACTATCTCGAGCTCTCGCGCCGGGTGGCGGTCGTCGGCGCGTCGGCGCCCCTCCGGCTCGGCGACGCGGGCACGAATCGCGACACGATGGCGAAGGCGCAGCGCCTGCTCCGCGCCGAGAAGCCGCCGCCCTGCTGAGCTAGCGGGGGCGGGACGCGTCCCGGACGGCCTGCTCCTTGAAGCACGGCGCGTCCTCGAACGCGGCGAGACCGCGACGCGGCGACGGCTCCGCGGCTGCCTGCCGGCGCCGTGCGGCGGCGAGTACCGCCGCCGAGGCTCCGACGAGGCCGCCGAGCAGGAAGGTCTTCACCCGGTTCCGCGTATCGTCGTCGTCCATGCGACGATCTTAGGCGTGATCGTCTGCGCGCTCGGGGACCTCATGCTCGACCTGATCGTCCGCATCGAGCGGCCGCTCGCCCGTGGCGACGACACGCCCGCCGTGACGCGCGCAGGCGCGGGCGGACAGGCGGCCAACGTCGCCGCATGGGCGGCGGCGCTCGGCGCCCAGTCGCGGCTGATCGCCAAATGGGGCGGCGACACGCCCGGCCGGCTCGTGGCGGCCGAGGTCGGCGCCCGTCGGGTCGAGGTGCTGGGACCGATGGCACCGGGACGGAACGGCGTCGTCGTCTCGGTCGTCGAGCCGGGCGGCGAGCGCTCGATGCTGTCCGACCCGGGCGTCGCGGGCGAGCTCGGGCCGGACGACCTGAAGCCCGACTGGCTGTCCGGCGTCGACGCACTCTACGTGTCTGGGTACGCGCTCCTGCGCGACCCGGTGGGCGCGGCCGGAGAGGCCGCCGCCAGGGCTGTGCGCGAAGGGGGCGGCGTAGTGTCGGTCGACCTCTCGACGTGGAGCTCGATCCGCGCGTTCGGACCGGAGCGCTTCCTCGAGCGCATCACCGCCCTCGAGCCTGACGTCGTCTTCGCGACCGAGCGGGAAATCGAGGAGCTCGCCGCAGCTCCAGAGGCCGAGACGATCGTCCTCAAGCGCGGCCCGGCGGGCGCGATCGTCCGGCAGGGCGGCGAGGACATGGAGCACGAGGCCCGAGCGACAGAGGTCGTCGATTCGACCGGCGCCGGTGACGCTCTGGCAGCGGGCTTTCTCGTGGGCGGGATCGAGCTGGGACTCGACGCGGCCGCGCGCTGCGTGTCCAAGCTCGGGGCGATGCCGTGATCGTCTCGATCGGGCCTGCGTCGGAAGAGGAGATGGCGGAGATCGGCGGCTACGCGTACGAGCCGCCGTACGACTTCTACGACAGTCGGCACGAGCCGGTGCGCAACCCGGATCGGTTCTTCTGCGCCCACGACGGCGCGGGCTCGGTCGTCGGCTTCTACTACTTCGAGCTGAAGGGCCGGGTGCTCGAGTACGGGCTCGGCCTGCGCCCCGACCTGACCGGCGAGGGCCTTGGGCTGGAGTTCTTCAAGGCAGGACTCGAGTACGGGCGAGATCGGTTCCGGCCCGACCAGATCGTCCTGGCCGTCGCCGCCTTCAACGAACGCGCGATCACGGTCTACGAACGGGCCGGATTCGTGAGGACCGGAAGGCACGTACGTACGCTGCCGGGGTTCGGCGAGGTCGATTTCATCGACATGGAGGAGCCGTGCTGAGGATCTCCGACGAGGTCCGTGAGGCGCTCGAGTCGCAAGCTCCGGTGGTCGCCCTCGAGACGACGATCGTCGCGCACGGGTTTCCTCGCGGCGCGGGACTCGAGGTCGGGCGCGAGTGCGAGTCGCGCGTGCGCGCGGGCGGCGCCGTTCCCGCGACGACTGCAGTGCTGGACGGCGAGCTGCGCGTCGGGCTGACCGGCACCGAACTGGAGCGTGTGGCGTCGGCGGGTGCCGACGCGCGCAAGGCCGGGCCGCGCGACATCGGCGCCTGCATCGCCCGCGGCGCGATCGGGGCCACGACGGTCGGCGGCACCCTCGTCGCCTGCCGCGAGGCCGGGCTCGAGGTTATGGGCACCGGCGGCATCGGCGGAGTGCATCGTGGCTTCGACCGCCGGCCCGACGTCTCCGCGGATCTCGGCGCGCTTGCCGAGTCGCCTGTGCTGGTCGTCTGCTCCGGCGTGAAGTCGTTGCTGGACGTGCCCGCGACCGCCGAGGTGCTCGAGACGCTCGGTATTCCCGTGCTCGGGTGGCAGACGGACGAGCTCCCCCTGTTCTATACAGCTCACGGCGGGCCACCCGTTTCCGTCCGCGTCGAGACCTCGGCAGAGGCGGCTGCGATCGCGCGGGCGCACCGGCGCTTCTCGCGCTCGGGGCTCGTGCTGGCGCGACCGCCCTTGGACGGTCTCGACGACGTCGAGCCGCTCGTCGAGGAGGCGCTGCGCCAGGCCGAGGCGAAGGGAATCGCCGGCCAACAGGTGACGCCGTTCGTGCTCGCGTTTCTCCACGAGCGCAGCGGAGGTCGGACGCTCGAGGTCAATCGACGGCTGGCGGCCGACAACGCAGGGCTCGCGGCCGAGGTCGCGGTGGCGCTCAGCCGCGCGGCGTAAGCGCCTCGATGCGCTCCGCGGCCCGCCCCAGCGCGAGGTCGTCGAAGAGAAACGGCGTCGCGTTCGGGATCTCGTGGGCCGGACCGTCGAGGTCGTGGGAGCCCGCAGCCGCGTTGAGCGCGTAGCGGATCGGGATCTCGTGGCAGACGACGAGCACCGCCTTCTCCGCGCGAGCGATCACCTTCCGGAAGGCCTGCGCGTAGCGCAGCGCCGCCTCGTCGAGGCTCTCGCCTCCCGGGAAGCGGTCGGCGCGCGTGTGCACCGACTTCCAGGCGTGGTACTCGTCGATCGTCTCTCCCTCGAGATCGCCGATGTCGATGTCGTCGAAGAGCGGTTCGACCTCCATGGGCACGTCGCGGCCGGTCAGGGCGAGCGCCGCCGTCTCCTCTGTCCGCCCGAAGCGCGTGCGCAGGCACACGTCGAGCCGGATGTTCGCGAGCTCGAGCCCGAGCATGCGTGCCTGCTCCTTGCCGTCCTCGGTGATGTGCACCGGCACGGCGGGGTCGCCGTTGACCCGGCGCTCGACGTTGAGCTCCGAGTGCGCGTGCCGCGCGAGGACGACCAGCACGCGGCGCTACGCGGAGAGGCTGTCCAGCAGCTTGTCGACCGGGATCAGCTCGTAGCTCTCGAGCTTGGCGCTGCCGCGCGCGCCGAGGGCGACCGAGATCCTGGCCACGGCCTCGGAGTCCGGAGCCTCGACGATGTTGACGAAGTCGAAGTGCCCGAGCGAGATCCACTGGTGGAGCACTCTGGCGCCGAGCTCCTCGACGTCGCGGTTCACCTCGCGGAGCCGCTCAGGGTGCGATTGGAGCGTCCGCAGACCCTGGTCGGTCAGCGTCGTCAGCATGAGATAGGTCGGCATCGGCCCTCCTTCGGTTCCGGGAGGCCGACTCTATCGCCACGCGTGCCGATTGGTCGTCGTACAGGAGCGCGGCGCCGAGGAAGAGAATCGGCTGCATCACGAGACTGGCCAGGAACGCCGAGATGTGCACGGATTGCTTGCTGGCCCCGTGGAGGAGCGCAGTGAGCAGCACCTGGGTCAGGAAGACGACGAGCCCGAGCGTGACCAGCGAGCCGAGCGCGTGGATGTAGTCGGCCCTGGCGAGGTCGAAGCCCCGCCGGAACGCGCGACCGAGCCGGAGGCGCTCGATCACGATCACCGGCACGACGAGCCCCAGGGGCGCCAGCCAGAAGAACCCGACGAGAAACGGCAGCGACGCGAAACATGCAGCGACGAAGGCTCGCACCAGGATCCGCCTGGGCGGACGGGATCCCGAGACGAGCACGCAGGCGCCGACATAGGACGCGGACGCGATCAGCACCCAGCCGACGACGACCGCCGCGAGCCACGGATGGAAGCCCGTGTAGTAGCCGGCCACCGTGATCGCGGCCGGGCCGATGCCGAGCAGGACCGACCGCCAGAAGTGCCTGCCGTAGAAGCGGATCGTCTCCGCCACGAGCTGGCCGATCGTCCTCTTGCCGGGCGGAAGCGGCGGCGGCAGCTGGTGCGTCCGCTTGCGCTTCGTCCGCTTCCCCTCCTGCATGCGCGAACCGTAGCCGCGTGCCCTCGTGGCCGCGGCCGCTAGAGTGGCCGCCGATGGGCAGAGGATCGAGACCGACCCGCCGCTGGGCCAACGACCGGCAACGGAAGAAGAAGGACCGCGAGAAGAAGCGCGCGGCCGAGGCCGGCGCTGCCCGCAAGGGCGCGAAGTAGACCCCGCCCGATCGGCAGAATGACCGAGCGTGGTCTCGGTCGACCCGACCGGCGTGCTCGTCGTCGACGGCGCCAAGCTCTTCCCGCTCGGCGTCTCGAACCCGCCGCCGCTCGGCGGAAAGACGCCTGAAGGCAAGGACGCATTCGGCGAGCTCGAGACCTCCGGCGTGAGTCTGATGCGTATCGGACGCGGCGACTGGTCGCTGGCTCAGATCGACGCGCAGCTGGCCGAGACAACGCAGCAGCTCGACGCGGCACACGCGCACGGTCTGTTCTGCTGGCTGTGGCTCGGCGACGTCCCGGTGCTCTCCGGGCCTGACGCCACCACGAACGAGCAGCTGCTCCGCAAGATCGTCCCGGCCGTCAAGGGCCACCCCGGCCTCGGCGCCTACAAGGGAATCGACGAGCCGCACAACCCGTTCCGGCCGGGGCCGGTGGACCCGAAGGGGATGAAGAAGGCCTTCGACCTGATCAGGCAGCTCGATCCGGCCCACCCGCTCGTGATCACACACGAGCCGATCTCGAGTGCCGCGTCCTTGAAGCCATACACGACGGCGTGCGACATCACCGGTGCGGACATCTACCCGGTCTCGTATCCGCCCGGCACCCATGCGCAGACCGCGAACAAGGACATCAGCGTGGTCGGTGACATCACGAAGAAACTGAAGCAAGTCGCGGGAACGAAGCCGGTGTGGATGACTCTGCAGATCGCGTGGAGCGGGGTCACGCCGACCAGGCCGCATCCAAACGTCGTTCCACGGTTCCCGACGCTGCTCGAGGAGCGGTTCATGGCGTACCAGGCGATCGCGAGCGGGGCCAGTGGCCTGTTCTTCTTCGGCGGGCACCTCACCCAGGTGATGCGCCCGATCGACGCTGGGACCGGGTGGAACTGGACTTTCTGGCGACTCGTGCTGAAGTCGCTCCTCACGGAGCTGACGTCGACGGCGGTCCAGCCCGCGCTCGTCGCTCCGGCCGGCCCGAGGGTGACCGCGAGCTCCGGTGACGTGGAGGTGGCGACACGGCGATCGGACGGTTTCCTCTACGTGATCGCAGTGCGGCGCGGCGGCTCGACCACCCGCGTCACCTTCTCGGGCCTGCCCCGGAAGTCCGACGGGACGCCGATCAGAGGCGGTCAGGCGCTGTTCGAATACACCCAGGCCCCGCTCCCGCCTCCGACCGACCCCGGTGGACAGCAGTTCAGGTCGGTGGCGGCGTCAGGCGGGACGTTCCGCGACTGGCTCGGCCCGCACGACGCGCGCGTGTACCGGTTCGGGGTCTAGGGCCAGCGCGGCGCTGCCGGCTCGGCAGGCTCGAGCCCCATCCAGTCGGCGCGCGGCGGCGAGAAGACCTCGACGACCACCGCGCCGTCAGGGCCTGCCTCGACTGAGTGCGGGACGTGGGCAGTGATGCACCACGCTTCGCGCGGCCCGAGCTCCCGTGTTTCGTCGCCGACCGTGAACGTCAGCGACCCGCTGAGCACCATGCCCTGCTGCTCGTTCTCGTGGCTGTGCTCGGGCACGGCGACGCCGGGCTCGAGCTCGACGTAGGTGAGCGTTATCCGGTCACCGTGCACCGTTCGGCCGACGACGCCGTTCCAGATCCGCTGCGGTTCGATCGCCCCCAGATCGTTGAACGCGCTCACGTCGAGAGCGTAACGCGTCGCCTGCAAACGGACGAGTTGCTTGCGCTTCTCCGCACGTGTGCCATCCTCCAGAGGACTTTTCGACGCGGCGGACAGGAGCAGGCGATGCAGGGCAGGCGCGCGCGAGAGACGAGGACACGCATCCTCGCCCTCGTCGCGGCCGCAATCGTCACGACCGGCGCCGTCGCCGCCGGCAGCGGCTCGGCCCGCGTGGCGGCACCGCAATGGCAGACGGTGCCTGCCCTCGGCCCCGCCGGGATCCAGTTCGCCTTTTGGGCTGCCGGTCGGCTCTGGGTCGGGAACTGGGGCGCGAGCGGCGCGGGTCGCCTCGTCAGCGGCCGTGTGGCCAACGGACGGGTGACCGGATGGGTTACGACGAACGTGAGCCTCGGTGGCTTTCTTCCATCGACGTACACCGTGCTGGGCGAGTACCTCGTCTACGCCAACACCGGCTCCGGCGGACCGCCCGACGTGAAGGCGGCCCGGCTCCTGCCAAACGGCAAGGTGACCGCGCTGGCCGACCTCGGCGGCGCTCCCCCGCCCCAGTCCACGAGCGCCACGCACGTGGCCCAGCTCACCGACCGGGTCGTCGTGCAGACGACGTTTTCAGTGGGCGGCGAGAGGCAACACCCGGCGGGCTGCTGCGACGCGAACGGCACGGTCGTGGACTGGAACTCGTTCCTTCCCTACGGAGCGTCCGCCAACTTCGGCATCGACCGCCACGGACGTCTCTGGCTGGCCTGGTCTGGGCGGCAGGGCGCGGCAATGGTCGAGCTCGACACTGCGACGCTGAAGCCGCGCGGCAAGCCGGTCACGGCTCCCGGCTCCACGTACAAGATCGACGAGATGGTTTGCGCCGAGCGTTGCCGACTCGTGATCGAGGGGAACTACGGCGACCGCAGGCCCACCGCGAGCCACTTCTGGTCGTGGGCGCCGGGAGAGCGCTCGGTCACGCAGATCAAGCTGCCGGTTGCGCTCGTACCCAACACGGTCCCGCAACTCCGCGGCGCACGCGACTATCGCGGCCGCCTCGTCGTCGCCTTCGAGGTTCCGACCAAGACCGGGGGCACGGAAATGGTGCTCACGCGCGGCGACACGCGAGGCGGGAACATGCGAGTCGTCCGCTCGATTCCAATCCCCTACACGCTCGGCCCGCTGAGGAACCCCACCTACTTCTATCTGGCCAACTGGGGACCGGGGAGCGGCTGGGGCGTCGGAGCAGCCTTCGGGCCGAGCGCGTTTGCGGTCGCAGCCCAGTACGAGGGCGGAAAGGCCGGAACCGTGCGCACTGCGATCCTGCCGCTCTGACGGTTCCGCCTAGCGGCGCGGAAGAGCCCGCAGCCGACCGGACGCGTCGAGCGTCCCGATGAACGGTGCGCGAAACGACGTGGCGTACAGAACGCCCGAGCGGCCCACGGCAACACCGCTGAGGTCGATGATCCTGCCCCTCGAGACCTCGTCGGTCGTCCCGTCAGGACGGAGGCGAACGATCGTTCCGGCGTGCCCATGTTCGACGTGGTCGGCGACGTACAGGTCGCCGCCGGCCGCGACGGACAGGCCGACGGGCAGCGCCAGATATTCGAGGACGGTCTGAAGCGAGCCGTCCTGGCCGACGCGGACGATCCGGCCGTGGTGGCTGTCGCAAGCGAGGAGCGACCCGTCGGATCCAAGAGCCAACCCCAGCGGTTGGTCGAGTCCGGTCGCCGCGACGACCGTCGGCGCGCCGCCGCCGGGAGCGAACGCGAGGATCCGGTTCGCCTCCGACTCGCTCACGTAGACAGTCCCGTCGCGCGCGATTGCGAGGCCGCGTGGATACGCGAAGCCGCGCGCGACCACAGTCCGCTTGCCACCGTGATAGAGGACGACCCGCGAAGACGTCATCACGTACACGCCGCCGCGTCCAACGGCGACGCCGTAGACGGATCCGAGGCCTCGCGCGAACACCGTGCGGCGCCCCGTGCGCGGGTCGACCCGCACGACTCGCCCCGAGTCGCCGTCCGCGACGAGCAGGGTGCCGCGTGCCTCTACGGCGACCTGGAAAGGCGCGGTCAGCTTCGCTGCCTGCGGCGGAGTCGCGACGACAGCCAGAAACGCGATCGCGAGCGAAAGACGCACCGTCTGCGATTGTTACCGCGGATCCGCGGTATGTCAACCGCCGCGGATCCGCGGTTCTTCTTCTTCCTGCAGGGCCTCCCGCGCAGCCTGGCGCAGAGCGGTCAGTGCCGACCGCATGGACTCGAGCGACACTCCGAGCCGCGCCTCGAGATCCTTTTCCACGGCGGCGAGGGCGGGAGCCGAGTCGGCGATGAAGCGCCTGCCGTCGGCCGTCACGACGAGGAAATGGGAGCGCCCGTCGCCCGGATTCTCATTCCTGGTGACATGGCCGCGGTCGATCATCTGGCCTACCAGGTCACGCAACGTCGTCGGGCGCAGGCCGCTCTCGATGGCTAACTCGGTCGGCGTGATCGGCTCGTGGAGCTCGATCAGGACGAGGATCGAGAGGAGGTTGGGCGCCAACCCGCGACGGTAGAGCTCTTCGTAGACGAGCGTGCGCACGACGCGATCCGCCGTGTGCAGCTCCATCAGGACGCTCGTCGGAGAGTGCCGGGCCATCAGGTGGCGGCTGCGGCGGCCTGGGCCTTCTCGAACGTCAGCTCGTCATCCGTCACGTCGACCGTGATCATGTCGCCTTCGCTGAACTCGCCCTCGAGCAGGCGCTTCGCAAGCGGGTTCTCGACGAGGCGCTGGATCGCCCGCTTCAGCGGACGCGCGCCGTAGGCGGGATCCCAGCCCGCGTCCGCGACCAGCTCCTTCGCTGCCGGGGTGAGCACGAGGTCGAGGCCGCGCTCGGCGAGACGCTCGCGGAGCCGCGCGAGCTGCAGTTCGACGATCTCGCCGAGCTGGTCCCGCGTCAGCGGCTGGAACTCGACGATCTCGTCCACCCGGTTCAGGAACTCGGGCCGGAAGAACTCTCGCAGGGCGTCGGACGAGCGAAGGTTCGACGTCATGATGATTACGGTGTTGCGAAAGTCGACCGTGCGGCCCTGCCCGTCGGTGAGCCGGCCGTCGTCGAGGATCTGCAGGAGCACGTCGAAGACCTCGTTGTGCGCCTTCTCGATCTCGTCCAGCAGGACGACCGAGTACGGCCGCCGCCGCACCGCTTCCGTGAGCTGACCGCCCTCCTCGTAGCCGACGTAGCCCGGCGGCGCGCCGACGAGCCGTGAGACTGTGTGGCGCTCCTGGTACTCGGACATGTCCAGCCGCACCATGGCCCGATCGTCGTCGAACATGAACTCGGCCAGCGCCCGGGCGAGCTCGGTCTTCCCGACGCCGGTCGGGCCGAGGAAGATGAAGGAGCCGATCGGCCGGTTCGGGTCTTGCAAGCCCGAGCGTGCTCGTCGCAGCGCGTTGGCCACCGCCTCGACGGCCTCGTCCTGCCCGACGACGCGCTCGTGGAGCCGCTCCTCCATGTGGATGAGCTTCTCGGTCTCGCCCTCCATCAGCCGTGAGACGGGGATGCCCGTCCAGCGCGCCACGACCATGGCGATGTCGTCCTCGTCGACCTCCTCCTTGACCATGCGCTCGGTCTCCTCGGCCTCGCGCTCGGCCAGCTCGTGCTCGAGTGCCGGCAGCTCGCCGTAGCGGATCTCGGCGACGCGCTGCAGGTCGCCGGAGCGCTCGGCGCGGTCGGCCTCCATGCGCAGGTCGTCGATCAGCTTCGTGATCTCCTTGACGCGCTCGAGCGACTCCTTCTCCTTCGACCAGCGCGCGGCGAGCTCGTCGCGGACAGACTTGGCCTCGGCGAGCTCGCGCTCGAGCGGGTCGCGTACCTCCTTCTTCTCCTTGGCCATGGCGGCGAGCTCGATCTCGAGCTGCCGCACGCGGCGCTCGGCCTCGTCGAGCTCGAGCGGCGAGGAGTCGATCTCCATGCGCACACGCGATGCGGCCTCGTCGACGAGGTCGATCGCCTTGTCCGGAAGGAAGCGCCCGGAGATGTAGCGGTCGGAGAGCACGGCGGCGGCGACGAGCGCCGCGTCGCGGATCCGGATGCCGTGGTGTGCCTCGTAGCGCTCCTTGAGCCCGCGCAGGATCGCGATCGAGTCAGCCACCGACGGCTCGCCGACGAACACCGGCTGGAAGCGGCGTTCCAGGGCCGCGTCCTTCTCGATGTGCTTGCGGTACTCGTCGAGCGTCGTCGCACCGACGACACGCAGCTCACCGCGCGCGAGCATCGGCTTGAGCATGTTCGCGGCGTCGACGGCGCCCTCGGCGGCCCCGGCGCCGACGATCGTGTGCAGCTCGTCGATGAAGACGACGAGCTCGCCCTCGGCGGCCTTGATCTCCTCCAGCACGGCCTTGAGCCGCTCCTCGAACTCGCCGCGATACTTTGCGCCGGCCAGCATGGCGCCGATGTCGAGCTGCCAGACCCGCTTGCCCTTCAGCCCCTCGGGGACGTCGCCGGCGACGATGCGCTGCGCAAGCCCCTCGACGATGGCGGTCTTCCCCACGCCGGGGTCGCCGATCAGCACGGGGTTGTTCTTCGTGCGGCGCGAAAGCACCTGGATGACGCGGCGGATCTCTTCGTCGCGGCCGATGACCGGATCGAGCTTGCCGCTCTCGGCGAGCGCGGTGAGGTCGCGGCCGAACTTCTCGAGCGCCTGGTAGGTGCCCTCGGGGTCCTGCGTCGTGACGCGCTGCGCACCGCGCACATCCTTCAGCGTCGCGAGGAGCTCGTCGCGCGGGACGACGTCGAGAGCGAGCAGCAGGTGCTCGGTGGAGACGTACTCGTCCTCGAGCTTCCGCATCTCGTCCTCTGCGCGGTCGAGGACACGCGAGAACGCGGCGCCGACCTGCGGCTGCTGCGTCCCTCCGCTGACCTTCGGCAGCCGCTGGACGTGCTCGGCTGCCTCTCGCTGCACCTCGGCGGCGTGCTCGCCGAGGAGCGTGCGCGGAAGCTCCTGGTCGAGGAGCGCGAGCAGCAGATGCTCGGGCGTGATCTCCGGGTTGCCGTTGCGACGCGCCAGCTCCTGGGCCGCGCCGATCGCCTCCTGGCTCTTCAGTGTGAGTCGGTTGAAATCCATCTAATGGCCTCTCTGGGGCAG
>Ga0066903_100003716_pt1 | contig 12589 bp, 12 predicted proteins | sample PanSoiMetaGPlot1_FD_67491 | JGI IMG/M metagenome (GOLD analysis project Ga0066903, IMG submission 67491) | Tropical forest soil microbial communities from Panama analyzed to predict greenhouse gas emissions - Panama Soil - Plot 1 (version 2) | ecosystem: Environmental > Terrestrial > Soil >...
GTCTTGCTGGCGTCGACACGACCGGCCAGCCGCCATGGACAGGAGAAGCACTCGGCTGCCTCAGCCGCTTTCAACTGGTCGCAGTGCGGCCAGCCCCATGCGTCGATCGGTGTGCGCTCGCGCTCGATCCGCTCGTAGAGTTCCTGCGTCTCCTGATGGGTGTAGTTGGGATGCGCGTTGCTCATCTTGTGGAGCGCCGCGGCACCGTCCTTCATCTTGAAGGCAAGCTTCGCTGTCTCGTACCAGAGCGGCTGGCGATAGTCCCTGCCGCCTGAGGTGTGTGCCGCTGCAATGAACGGGCAGCACTTCTCCATCTGGCTGAGCGTCGGGAAACTGTCTGCCCGGTTCGGCATCAACTCCGTCATCGGTGCGAGCTTGGAGATGTTGCCAAGGCTCGGCATCGTGTTGGCAGGCGGTGCGCTGGGTGCCTTCGACCGGGCCGGGGCGATTGACTTATAAGTCAACAGCGCTCGCTCGATGCGCTCGAGCGGGTAGAGATCACCGGCATAGGCCAGCTCGACTTCCTTCGGCGGCGTGTGCTTGTAGTTGTGCGTGTTCGGGATGCGCATCAGCTGCGCCGGGTTCACCGAGCACTTGGCGTCGAGCTTGAAGTTGTGGGCCCGTGCCGCCGACACCAGCGCTTCAGCGATCGGCTGCCAGACGGTCACCGTGATCGGCTCGTCCAGTACCCAATGCGCATGGAAGCCGCCCGAGCCCGAGTTGATGATGAAGGTCGGCATGGGCAGGTCGATGGCTTCGAGCCACAGACCAAACTCGGTGACGGCGGTGATGGTGTCCGGGTAGGTATCCTTCTTGCCGACATCGACGTCGACGAAGAAGCTCTTGCACCAGAGCGCATTCGACCTGCCGCGTGCGCCCTTCCAGATTGCCTTGCCGGTGCTGGCATTGACAGCAGGCTGCGCCATGCGCTGGCCCGACATGACAATGTAGTAATCGGCAGGTCGCTTCTCTTCGATGAACTGCAGGTAGCCGATGGCGGCTCGCAGGTTCGTGAACGAGCGGCCCTTCGACCGGGCCGCACTGACCGTCACGAAGAACTCTGGTGGGTCTACCTGCTGCGGCCATGGCACTACCCGTGCCAAGAACTGCTGGGCTTCCTCGTAAGCCATTGATCCCCCCGCGCGGCGGGGTTACGACGACCGTCGTAACCCCGGAATAACCCTCCTCCTAACTCAGGATTTTGGACAGGCGCGCGGAGATTGACGCCAGCGCCGGGTCCCCGGCTGGCACCATGGCACCGCTGCCACTGCCGTCTTCCTCACCTTCGGGTTCGCCCGGACCCACCGGGGCAGGCAGCGGCGGACCGGCATGAGTCTGCGCCTCGGCCTGCGGGGCGACCGGCTTGGTCCGGCGCTTCTGGGGCTTCGCTTCGGCGGCAGCCAGCTTGGCCTCGAGCTCCTTGATGCGGATCTGGTCGGGCGTCAGAGCCTGTGCCTGAGCGGCTGCCGTGGCCGCCTGATCGGTTGGCGGGGTGGCTTGGGCCTCTGGCTCGGCCGGGGCTGGAGGCGCTGTAGCGGGCTCCTGTGGCCTTCCAGCGTAGGACGGTCCGTCGGCCTTGGTCTGTGCCTGAGCGAATTCCGACTTGGCCGGTGGGACTTCCGCACCGTTCGCCTTCGAACTATCAGGGGTGACAGGCTTGTTCACCCCCTGTTCCGAGCCGACCTGTGCGTTCACGTTCTCCAGCTGCTCCTGTACGATGCGCTCGACCAGTGGATGGTTCTGCATCTCGATGACCTTGCGCATCTCGTCGTCGGTCAGGGCGGCGAAAGGCTCGAACGTCATTTTGGGGAACGCCTCTTTCGGATCGAACCCGACCCGGGTGCAGATGGCCGAGTAGGGCACGCTGTTGGCCTTTAGGAGATCGGAGTACTCGCCCACCGCGGCGAGGCTGGCGGGCGGCACGCGGAGCAGCATGGGCCCACCCAGCACGCTGTTCTCGATGTCGCGGTAGGGAACGACCGCCATGCGGCGGGTGTCGGCGCACGCCTTGCCGCGGGCTCCCGTGGCTTGGTTGGTGCGGCTGCCGAATTCGTTCCACTTGCAGTTCCCACAAGTCGGGCTCTGCTTCTTGGACGCGGCGTTGTCAGGCTTCACCCCGTCGGTCGACCAGCAGTCCGGCATGTCGTCGGAGCCATCGACGTAGGCCTTTTCGTAGTAGACCTTCGAGTGATGGCTGGCGGCGAACAGCACGACGAGGTCGAGGTAGGGGACGAAGCCGTCGGGCCGGTTCTGCGCATCGTAGCGCTGCAGCACCGTCACGTTGCCCCGGTGACGGATGCTCCAGCGTGCACCCTTGTAGCCGATCACGGCGAATGGTGCGGCGATGCCTTCACCGAGTGCCTGATCGGCGTACTTCGACTGCTTGGCGTAGGAGCTAATGCTGTTCTTCATGCCCCCGAGCACGGCGAGGGCATTCGTCTTAGGATCTGCCATGTCTTCCTCCGGTAACTAGGCGGGTTACTTGCGCTGCACGCCGAGGGAGACTGTCGACTTGTAGTTGACGCCCGGCGGCAGGGCGTTGTGTTCCGTGAGGAAGTCACCCACTGCCGTTACGTTCGCTTTCCAGTCGAGCATGTCCCACGCTCGGTTCTCGATGACGAAGCCCTTGAAGGCGACGGCATCATGGATCGGCGCTGTGCGCCGATGGCTGAGGTACGCAGTACCGACATCGGACGAGAGGGATTGCAGCCCTACCTCCTGAAGGTGGGCCATCAGCTTGCCCTCGATCATCATCATGACGTCGTTGTACTGCTTCAGGTGCTCCTTCTGCTTCTTCTCGAGCGCCTGCTTGGCGTCGCGCGCTTCGACGTACAGCTTGATGAGCTCGCCATAGTCGACCTCGGGCTTCGCCGCCTCGGGACGTTTGAACTGGACTACTTCGCTCATGGTGTGTGCCTCATATTTGATTGGACGTTTTTTCTTTACATCATATCGCGACTGAGATCCTCGATCAACTCCAACAAGCGATCCTGCACGCGGACTTTGTTGATGAGCAACTGGTAGATCCTGCGCTCGACTGGCGTCGACTGCAGATGCAAGAACAGCTGGCGGTGCTTCTGGCCGACGCGCCGGATGCGGGCGTTGGCTTGTTCGTACACCTCCGACGAGGTGACCGGGCCGAACCAGATGACGGTATCAGCCGCCGTCAGCGTGAGTCCATGGGCAACGCAGCCGGGATGCGCGAGCAGGTCAGTGTACTGTCCGGTGTTCTGGAACGCGTTAAAGATTTCAGATCGCTCCCGAGGTGAGGTTTCCCCAGAAACCACAGCCACGTCCCGACCTGCTGCGGTGAGAGCAGCAGCAATCCCATGGAGAGCGTGCTTGTATGGCACGTACACCAACACCTTGTGCTGGGATGCCTCACAAAGTTCAACAAGTGCCTGAGTTCGATTGCGCGCCTCAAGGTCGATGGTTCGATGTTTGTCGGCATAGACCCATCCCAAGCTGATCTGCATGAGCTTGGTCATGACCGCGCCCGCGTTGACCGCGGTGATCTGCTTGCCCTGTACCATCGACATGCACATCTTCGAGATGTCGCGGTAGACCATTTTCTGCTTGTCGCTCATCTCGACTTCGATATTGCGGGCGACAAACTCCGGCAGTTCCATCACGTCGTCGAGCGTGAAGCGCACGCTCGGCTGCATGACGTTGATCGCCTTCTCGACGGCGTTGTTCTTGGGCAGCCATTTGAACTGGCTCACCCGATACATCAGCTCGTCGCGGAACCAACCCCAGTACTTCGGCACGGTGTGGGGCGTCACGACCTTGGCTTGGTAGAACGTATCGGTCGGCGCGTTGGGTGTGGGCGCGCCGGTCAGTCCCCAGACGTAGGGCTTGAGACGGGAGACATCGGCCGCGGTTCTCGTGCGGTCGGTCTTGTTGCGATACGCAGCAAGCTCGTCGACGCACATCACGTCGATATCCTGCCGCTTGGCGACTTCGCTGGCGATGATCTTAAAGCCGTCGTGGTTGATGATGTAGATGTCGTATTGGCGATCGCGCAGGAGGTTCAGCCGCTTCTCCCTGCTGCCATGCAGGACGGCAAACTTGTACTGTGGCGTGGTCGACAGGATCTCGTTGCCCCATACGAAGCGCAGCGTGCTGAGCGGTGCGATCACCAGCATCTTCCGCACGGCGTGCATCCGACGAAGATGGTCGAACGCCCACAGCACGCACTTGGTCTTGCCAGTGCCCATCGAGTTGAGCACGTAACCTCGCGGGTTACTTACCAGCATCTCCGTCGTGGCGATCTGGATGCGGAAGGGCTGCCAGCCGCACCAGTCGTAGTGGACGAGTGACGAGGGGACGTCGACGCCTGCGGCCCGGAGGATCTTCACTTCGGCAGGGCCGTGCGGGATGACCAGCTCTCCACCTGCCCGCACGGCACCGGGCAGGAGACTTACGAGGTCATCCCGTTCAGGGATGCGAAGGAGGGGTGCGTTCATTTCAGATTGCTCAGCCAGTAGGAAAAAGCATTGACGCCTTCCTCGTTGCTGATCTTGAAGACCTTGCCGCCAGCGTTCCAAATGCTGTTCGCTGTGATGCGTTGAAAAGGTGTCGGCTCCTTGCCTTCACGCTTGGCCTCGATCGCCCAGAAGTGGCCCAACGTGCAGCCGATGTAGTCGAGCGCTCGCTTGCCGTAGCCCGACTGCACCGGCTTGAAGAACCACGTGTCCTCCCGGCCATCGAGTAGCCGGTCGATCATCGCTTTCACTTTGCCTTCAGGCGTCATGGTGTCCATTGTGCTGGCAGGAGGTAACGGGGCAGTGATTACGACAAAGACCGGATGGGTTGGGTTGAAAGTCGTTCAGCCGAAGAGCGCGCTCGAGGGCATTCACCTTGTGGATGTAGCGCTGCCAGAATGGCTCAAGGTCAGCCCGCGTCACCCTGATTTCGTGCGTGCAGTCGTTGCGGGGAATATGTGGACCGGTATCTTCCTTGAGGAAGATCAGGCCCGCGTCGATCTCCTTGACCTCTGGGAAATGTACGAAGATTGCGGTGCTACAAAGCATCAACTGGTCGACATCCGGCTTGATCCGACCAGTCTTCCAATCCCACACCTTGGCCCAGTGTCCTTTGATCTTAAGTGCGTCGATGATTGTGCGGCACCAGACGCGCCGCTGCTTGTCGAAGTAATTGCAGGGTTCGAAGTCCGCCGTGAACGCGAGCTTGCACTCAGCGTTCAATCTGACCTGAGTGCGATCGCAGTCATCAAGAAACTCGTCAAACCACCGTTCCCAGTGCCGCAGGTGCTTAGGCAGTTCGCGGGCCGACAGCAGGCGCTTGGCCAGCATGTCGTGGATCTCTTGCCCTTGGCTGCGGTAGGTCGTGTCGTCACTCACATCCTTCGCGACGTTGCGATGGTAGTAGAGCTTGGCGCACGTGTGAAAGTTATCGACGGCCGAAAACGACCACGCGAACGGTTTTGGGGGTGCGTTGATGACTTCGACCATCGGGTACCCTGACAGGTTACCGGTGTGCTTGGGGTGATATCACCCCAAGCACAGGTTGTCAAGTAGAAAGTGAAGTTAAACCAAAGATTTCTACGAAACGCGCACGACGTTGCAGCCGCTGAGCGGCTACTTGATGAGCCCATTGTATGTGCCAGCAGGTGTGATGGTCAACACCTGATGGCGTGGCGTCGTCGACGGCGGGATGGCAATGCCGCAGTGAACCCACACGCCACCGGGCCGTTCGTAGATCAGCTGATCAATGCGCAGTTCCTTGAGATGGTTCTGCAGCAGCGCGCAGATGTCGTAGGGTGAACCATAGCCAGCGATGGTGAAGTCCGCGGCACAGCCGTACATGTGTGCCGAGTTTGACGCGCCACCTATCGCGGCGTTCAGTTGCTGGCTGCGGAAGCCCGACGAGACGTTGACCGGGTTGTCACCACACAGCTTGCGAGCGCCCTCGAGCGTAAGCTCGCACAGCTTCTTGAGCTGGTCGACCTGCTGTGCGTTGGGTGTGTTGTTGATGCCCTGCTGAATGGCCGTGGCCGAGTAGGTCATCTCGGCCAAGCTGAAGTGCGGGCTAAGCTGGTCGGGTGGTAGCGGCGGTGGCGGCAGCGGCGGCTGGATGATGCGTTCCAGTATCTCGGCAGCGATCTTGCCTTCGAGGACCTGCTGCTCCAACCATTTGATCATCTCACTTTGGCTGGTCATCTTTCTTCCCCCTTATGAAGCCACCGACGAAGGCCAGTGATGCTGCAAGCGCGGCGGCAAGCATCTCGCTCAGCCGTCCTGACTTGTCGCATTCAAAGCTACCCTGTGCCGGGTCGAACCACACGATGCAGCCGACATAGCCAACCAAGATGACGGCACCATGCAGGCCGATCACCAGCGCGATCAGGTAGAAGCTGGCTTTGAACGGATCGAAGGACATCGGATCCAGCGTAGCTGGAAAATCCTCCCGGTTCCACGGGGGGGAAGGTTGTGGAACCGGGAGTACTGGTTCCGGCCGGGTGGGTAGGATCGCAGCCGGAGCCCCCTCTAACCTATTGGGGGGAGGAACGAGGGTACTCCCCATATACTGTAATACGAATGAAATGTCAAATGGAAAGTTGGCCCCCGCCTACCGGAGGTAGACGGTGAGCGGGGGCCGATGCATGTGCACAGCTATGAGGCAAGTCGCCGTGACCTGTAAAGAATAGGTAACCGGTCAGGTTACGGCAAGCTCCCTCATGGCCGCGTCGCGAGCCAAGTTGAGCTCGACCTGCCGATCCGCGTTTCCGATCGCTGCCTTTGACAGCGCCCGGAAATTAACCTGAACGTCATCCGGTGTGACGGTCGACATTGGCTTGAAGCCCAAGGTCTTACGCCATGCCGGGCGATTGTCCTCGCTCGGCGGCGGCAACCCTGTGTAGCCAGCGAACGCCTGATCCAAAGTACCGATACCGTACCGTTCGATCCGGCGCAGCGCGTCGATGTGGTTGGCGATCGCGGCAATGTTCTCCGGCACGGTCGCCCATTTGTCACACGCCATGGTCCGGTCATGCCCACCCAGCTTGAAGTAGACGGCAGCGCCGGGGTCAGACGGGTTGGTCCTGCCACCCTTGGGCTCGCCGTAGATGGTGAGCTCGACGTTGGTCGACATGATGACGTCGCTGGCACCCAGCCGCTCGAGCTGATCTTCCAGCCGGTCGCACGCCGTGCGCATGCTGACGAGCTTGCTGCCCTTCAGTTGCTTGATGTCCTGCCGCAGCGTCTGCTGGTTATAGAACGTCGTCGTACGCATCGCCGTCTCGCGAAAGCCGCTGGCCTTGCGATCTGCCGCGGGCGTGCGCTTCCAGCCGAACGGCCACGACAGGGGATACCGTGGGTCTTCCTTCCGCATAGGTCACCTACACTTGCTGATCGCCCTCCATGAACTGACGGAATACCACAGCGCAATCAGGACACAAGTGGAATGGTGCGGCAGTTGGGTCGTCGATCCACAGAGTTACCCACCCCTCGGGTGCTGAGATGCGCGCCGTCGGTGACACATTCTGTAGAGGTACATTTACCTCGGTCGTGCATCTGTTGCAGGCAAACCGCATCTCCATCTGGTGGGTCATACTGGCACCATGGTTCCATAGGACCGGCCGATCTTGGTTTCACCCACAAGCGGCAGACCGGGTGCCCACTCAGGCGTGCGGCCCATTTCCTCGGTCAGGATGTCGGCAACGTACGGTGCCTGATCGAGCGGGCAGATGTAGACCAACTCGTCGTGCGCTTGGTGGGCAAAACGAACAGTCAGGTTGTGGAGGCGCTGTCGAATACGCAGCGCCGTCTGCATGATCGCGATGCGCGCGAGGAACTGGATGATGTTCTCGAGGAGTTTGCCGCCGAAGATCTGATAGGGCCGTTCACCGAAGTTGTACATCCACTGCTGCATGCTGTGGCTGTAGTGCAGATCTTCATAGTGCAGCTTGAGCCCGTTGGGGCCGGTGACCCGGCGGGCCGAGAAGGTGACCGGGCCCATGACGTAGGTCTGCTCGCTGGTAGCGTTGGCCATCCATGCGATCGTGGCACCGAGCGTTTGCCACGTCGAACTGATCTCGGAGTACTTGAGCCGGTAGCCCTGCACGATGCGGATGGCCTCGCCATCGTCCAGCTCGATCGGCTCGCCGTCTTTGGTGCTCAAGAGCAGCACCGTGCGCTGGAATTTCTGCCAGCCCGACTGGTAGCCTAGTTGAAGTACCCCGGTTTTACCCACAAAACGGGGGCCTTTGTGTAACAACTTGTCGACTTGGTATCCGTATATGTAGGAGGCGAAGTCGGCATAGACGTCGATGCCCTTGGCGAACATCTCGACCATGTCCCACTGGCCGCAGAACCATGCCGTGAGCCGAGCCTCGATCTGGGCAGCGTCCGATGCCACTACGACACAGCCCTCGGGTGCCTTGACGGAGCGGCGGATGGGGGACTCGCGGCCCCAGTTCTGGCAGTTCAGTTGCCAGTCACCACCCAGCCGGTGCGTGATCGCCGCTCCGATCTTGAGCGGGATCGGCATGGTGTCAGTGCCGCCGTGGAAGGGGAAGTCTAGCTGGGCGATGTTGAGCATGCGCTCGGTGCGGGTTTCCTCTAGGGTGCTCTTATGACCCAGACGAGCAGCTACAACGGCTTGGACTCGCTGGTCCTCGTGGTCAAGAAGCTCCATGAACTCCACGTCCTGCCGAGAGAAGGCGAAGGTTGGCTGGCCTGTCGCAATCGAAATTTTCATGGGCGGTTCAACGCCGAGCGACTTGAGGACGTCAGCGAACATCGGGTTGCTCATAAGCTCCCGCTTGTGATCGACCCCCGCAAGCATGGCCTTGGCCAGCAGCAGTTCCTTATCGGCACGGACTTCGGCCAGATGGGTGGCAAGTACGTCTGTGTCGAGACGGAACATCGGCTCGACGGCACAACGCGCTACCATGTCGTGGACTAGAAACTCTTCGTCGGGGAGTTGGGGTGCGAGCTCGAGATAGATCATGCGGCAGAGCTCGACGTCGTTGAGGTTGTAGTCGGTGTACTGTTGCCACATGTCGTTGGCGATCAGGTCCAACCTCGTCATGCCTCGTGCCGCTGCGATGAAGCCGCCTTTCTCGGGCAGGCCAAGAAACTTTGCGACCGATTTGAGCGACAGCGATTTGAGCTTGTGCGCTAAGAGCGTGCGGCTCATCGCCAGCGTGTCGACAATCAGCTTGGGCACATAGTTGTAGCGCCACGAACAGATGCACATGTCGAACAGGGCATTGTGGCTGACCGCAGCCACGTCGCGCGGCATGTTGCTGAGGAACCGGGGGATGTCTGGACCCTCGACGATGAACGGAGGGTCGGCGTTCTTGGCCACGCCCAAGCAGATTGCTTCGAACAGCTGGTCCAAGATGTAAGATGGAGGATCCATCTTGGTGAGGGAATACTCAGTTGTGTAAAAGGTTTCCCAATCAAAAAAGAAGGTGTCCATGCCGGAGCATACCAGCACGGACACCAATTGTCAAGTGAGGGTACCCTGACAGGGTACCTAGTCGCTGGTCGCTATGCCTTCGAACGACAAGCCCGGCAGATCGAACGACATGTTGCGCAGCTTGTAGGTGATGCCGCCATGCGTCTCGTCGTTGGGCTCGTGATCCCTGAGGAAGATCGAGCGGGTCACGATGTCATAGGTCTGCCTGATGTAGGGTTGGATCGGCAAGGGAATGCGCGCCCGATCGCCAGCCCGCATGCTCTCGTGCTGCAGCGTGGTGATCAGCCTGCGGTCGACGGCGTCAAGCTCGAGCCCATTTAAGAGCTGAAGGATGGGCGGCCAGACGTAGCGCATCTGTGCCGGGGTCGAGCAGAAGCTGGGCTGGTTCAACTCGTTGAACACGCGCAGCACCAGCCCCCACTCATAGCTGACATGGATCATGCGCCTGATCGTCTCGACGAACTTCTCTCGCACATCGGCAGGAGCGTCGTCGTGTGGCCCGGTGCAAGGAGCCTCGACCGTAGCTCCCCATGTTCGCAACGGGTAGAACGCATCGGGTGCCGTCGAGAAGTACCATTCAAAGTTCAAGGTACCCCGACAGGGTACGTCGGGGCTCCAGCTAGCAGTCCGCACGAAGATGTTGTGATGGCTATCGGCTCCGTGACTCAGTGCGAAAGCACCGTGCATCATCTGCCGGTACTGTGTCGGCACGAACAGCAAGCCAAGCTCTTGGCCGGTGAACTTCGGCTTGGCCAAGCGATAGAGCTTCTGCGCTATCGCATGGATATGGGCTTGCAGCTTGTCCTCAAGCGAACCTTTGAAGGCGCGGGGCGGTGGGTTCTTTCTTGGCTCGTACGCCATTACTCGTCCTCATCATAGAGTGGGATGGGATAGCCAAAGCTCTCCCACAAGCGACCTTGATCGTCGATCATGGTGCCGTCCGGGTGACGGACGGCAACCTTGAACCGCGTTTTGAATTGCTGATTGGTGAACACGGAATAGAACTCGCGAACGAATTCCCCCCTCGGTGAGCTGTAGTACAGCAACCGATCTTTCGGATGGACGATCCGCCACAGCGGGAAGATGCCGTGTTCTTCAGGTTTCTTCTTCGGCGCTCGGGTAGGTCGGGATATGGACAAGATCCCCGAACGGGGCGGGGTACCGCTCAGGATCTGAGATCGAGCCCCAGATGACCGGGTACGAGGGCGCTTCATCGGGAAAGGTTCCCATCATGTCGGTGAGGTAGACGAACGCATCAGGCTTCAGCGCGTGGTCTTCGATCCATTGGAACACCGGGATGAAGTTGGTGCCGCCGCCACCTGTGGTGCCACGCTTCTGGATGTGCTGCAGGTCGGCAGCGTTGGATATCTCGTCGACCTCATGCACCGTGGCATCGCACCAGATCAAGATGATCGTCTCGGGGTTGATGTCTTCCAGCATGCCCCCGACTTCGCCAAGGAAGCGGCCCAGTAAAGTCTTGTCAGCATAGACCGAGCCCGAGTTGTCGCCGCCTACGATGATGAGCCGAGCTCCATGACCAGTACGGCCGGGGGCAACGATGTCCCGAACGATAAGACGCCGGTCAGGACGCCGCCAGTCGTAGCCGCCTGATCCCACCTTTCGCGCAAGCCATGCTCGAATATGCTCCTGCCACGAGACGACAGGCTCGAGTATCTTACCGAACATAAGCTCCATGGCATCGGGCAGCTTGCCTTGCGCCTTGGCGACAGCCATACCCGCAGCCACAGCCTGCTGCCACTCAAGCTCTGATCGTTCACGTGGTCCATCGTCTTCCTCCTCGCCGTTCTTGCCGCCCGTGCCGGGGTCCATGTGGAAGTCGAACTGCCCCTTGCGTGGGTTGATCGGCCCCTCGCCTTCCTCTTCGGTAGGATCATTGGGGTCAGGCGGGAACAACTGCTCGGCCTTCTCCTCAACCTCATCCTTGCTGACGGAGCCGCGGCCTCGACCTTTGCCCTTGCCTCTGCCCTTCTGGCCTTCACGACACTCTTCCTCGCATTCCTTGTAGAGCTTGACGTAGACCTCGACCCAGCTGTCCTTGAAGGTGGCCGTCGATGGATCGTGCAGCCACATTGGATCGTACTCACCCATGCGGCTCTCGATCAGCGTGTCGTTGATGATCAGGTCCTGCACGATGACCGCCAGCAGATGGATGTAGGGGACGGTGACACCAGCCCACGTCACGGTGCCGACGGCACGCAGCCTGTAGGCCATGCCGCAATGGTCCCAGATGTTGTGCAGTATCTCGTGGAACATGATGAACACACGCTTCATCAGCGTGAGCTGGAAGTATCTCGACGGCTTGATGATGATCTGGAAGCCGTCAGTGGCAGCAACCCAATGCATGTCCTCCGTAAAGAGAGCCGCCATCGTGCGGCCTCTCGGCACGAGCATCGTGTACATGATGTGGACGAAGCCGGGGCCGACCCAATTGCAGGTGGCCAGCGTCTCGTCCCATTTTCGTAGCTGGTCGGGAGCCAGCTTCACCGGCTTGAAGTTTGCCCGTATCGGCTTCGTGCTGGGCTTGAAGATCCGTTTCATGGCTACCTCCGGTTTCCGGTAACCTGTCAGGTTACCACCTATTAACGCGCCTTTTTCAATTTTACGCGGTGACAAAAATCGAATTCTTCTTACTTGCGTCTCCATTTCGAATTGACGTTGGGGCTTCTGTATAGACCACGACGCTTGATGAAGTACAGGGCCCGCTCGAGCGTGAGCTTGGCCTTGTCACTGATGTCGGCAGAAGCATCAGGGAAGTCGGCTACCTCGAGCACGTAGCCGATACCGAAGCGGCAAAGCTGGCCGCAGTTGAGGCAGACCGTGTAGTCGCCTATTTCCGGCCTGCCCTTGCCGGTCATGTTCGACGCAGTGTCCATTTCGTAGGCGCACTTGGGACAGTGCATCTTGGGCATCCTGTAGTCTTGCCACGTCATGGCTCCCTCACAGCTTTGCCGGTTTGATCAGGTAGTCCTTGCGCACCCATCCCAAGTTGGGATCGCCGCGTACGTGTTCCTTGATGAAGCGGCCATAGGCTTCGCACTTCTCGCACAGCCGATAGCCGTTCTCGTAGTCGTAGATCCACTCATGCTCGTCCGATCGGCAGTAGACCTCGTGCAGGTAGGTC
>Ga0066903_100003717_pt1 | contig 12588 bp, 13 predicted proteins | sample PanSoiMetaGPlot1_FD_67491 | JGI IMG/M metagenome (GOLD analysis project Ga0066903, IMG submission 67491) | Tropical forest soil microbial communities from Panama analyzed to predict greenhouse gas emissions - Panama Soil - Plot 1 (version 2) | ecosystem: Environmental > Terrestrial > Soil >...
CTCATGCGCGGCAGCACCACGGCCTGGGTCAGCGGCAGCACCGGCAGCTTGATGGAGTTGGATGGCATCTGCGTTCGTCTATCTCCTCGTTGGGGCTTACATTCCGTCAGCCCGTGAGTTAACGTACCCTCACGAAGGAGATTGGAAACCCAGCGGCACGGCTTTCGCTGTGGTCAACGGCAGCTCCGCGTTTTTCGCCTCGTGGGCAAGCGCTGGACGCTCCCGATCCTGGCCGCGCTGATGCACGGCCCCACCCGTTTCTCTGACGTCGCGCGGGCCGTTCCCGGCCTGTCCGAGCGCGTCATGAGCGAGCGCCTGCAGGAGCTCTGCGAGGCCGGCCTGGTCGAGCGCCACGTCGCCGTCGGCCCGCCCGTGAGCACGTACTACCAGCTCACGGCCCTGGGCGAGCACCTGCGGCCGGCGGTGGAATCGCTGCTGGAGGCCGCCGCCGCCCTGCCGGACTGACCATGGAATCGAGCCCCGCGCAGCCGGGCGCCCGGCACGCTGGGCTACCTTTCTCCAGATGATCGCCGGAATCGACCTGGGCGGGACGCAGGTGCGCGTGGCCGTCGCCCGCTCCGACGGCCGCATCGTCGCCACCAGCCGCAACCGGACTGACGCGCTGCGGACCCCCCGGCGCGTCGTCGAGTGGGCGGCCGAGCAGATCACCCACCTCGCCGACGGCGAGGCCGTGCGCGGCGTGGGCATCGGCGCGCCGGGACCGACCGACCCCGCGCGGGGCGTGCTGGTCAACCCGCCCAACCTGCGGGGCTGGCGCAACGTGCCGCTGGCGCCGATGCTGCGCGAGGTCCTGGGCTGCCCCGCGCACCTGGAGAACGACGCCAACCTGGCCGGGCTGGGCGAGCACCGGCACGGCGCGGGCCGCGGCACCAGCACCATGGTCTACATCACGTGGAGCACGGGGGTCGGCGCCGGCCTGATCCTGGACGGCCGCCTGTTCTCGGGAGCCCACGGGACGGCCGGCGAGGTCGGCCACATGATCCTGGACCCGAAGGGCCCGCTGGACGGGTGCGGGCAGCGCGGCTGCGTCGAGGCGTACTGCGGCGGGGGCGCGCTGGCTCGGGAGACCGGGGAGTCGGCCGAGGCGCTGTTCGACGAGGCGGAGGCCGGGGACACGGAGGCGGAGGCGCGCGTGCGCGAGGCCGCCACCCAGATGGGCTACGCGCTGATCAACATCGCCAATCTGTTCGACCCGGAGATGGTCGTGATGGGCGGCGGGGTGACCCGTTCGTGGCGGCAGGTGGCGCCCGTGATGGAGCAGGTCCTGCGCTCGTCGCCGTTCGTGAAGCCGAGCCGGCGCCCGCGCCTGCGCCGGGCGCAGCTCGGCGACCGCGCCGGCCAGGTGGGCGCCGTCGAGTGGGCGAGAGAGCACCTCTGACCGATCCCGCGTTCCCGCTCCTCCGCGAGGTGGCGGCCGAGCTGGGCGTGCGCGCGTGGGCGGTGGGCGGCTACGTGCGCGACACCCTGCTCGAGCGCGAGCACCCCGACCTCGACGTGCTGGTCGAGGATGGCCGGGCGCTGGAGGTCGCCGAGGGGTTCGCCGCGCTGGCCAGGGCCCGCCGGCCGGCGCTGTTCCCGCGGTTCGGGACGGCGCAGGTCACGTGGGGCGACCGGCTGGTCGAGTTCGTGTCGGCGCGCGCGGAGTCGTACGCGCCGGATTCACGCAAGCCCTTCGTGCGCCCGGCCTCGGTCGAGGAGGACCTGCTCAGACGCGACTTCACCGTCAACGCGATGCTGATGGATTTCGAGGGCCAGATCCACGATCCGCTGGGCGGGCGCGGCGACCTGGAGCGGCGGCTCCTGCGCACGCCGCGACCGGCGGAGGTGACGTTCTCGGACGACCCCCTGCGGATGCTGCGGGCGATCCGCTTCGCGTCCCAGCTCGGCTTCGAGCTGGCGCCCGACCTGCTGCCGACGATGCGCCAGCTCAGGGAGCGAGCGCGTCCGCCGGTGGTGTCGGTGGAGCGCGTGACGGAGGAGCTGCGCAAGATGCTGCTGTCGACGCGGCCGCGCCTCGCGCTGGAGCTGCTCGACCTGGGCGGCCTGCTGGAGGTCGTGCTCCCCGAGGTCCACGCCTGCCACGGCGTCGAGCAGGGCGGCTGGCACGTCGCGGACGTGTTCGGCCACACGCTGCTGACGGTCGAGCGGGCCGCCGAGCTGGATCCCCCGGACCTGGTGCTGCGGCTGGGGGCGCTGTTCCACGACGTCGGCAAGCCGGCGACGGCGACGCCGGACGGGGCGTTCCACGGCCACCAGGACGTGGGCGCGGCCCTGACCCGCGGCGCGCTGGCGCGCCTGCGCTTCTCCAACGCGGAGATCGAGCGGGTGAGCCTGCTGGTGCTCCTGCACCTGCGGCCGGTCTTCTACGACTCGGAGTGGCGGGATGGCGCCGTCCGCCGGCTGGCGCGGGACGCCGGCGACCTGCTGTGGACGCTGATGGCGCTGGCGCGGGCGGACGTGGCGGCGTCGGCGTACCCGGACGCCTGGAAGCTGCATGAGCTGGAGGGCCGCCTGCGCCACGTGCTGGAAGAGACGCCGAGCCGGATGCGGATCCCGGTCACGGGCCGGGACATCATGCGGATCCGGGGCCTGCGGCCCGGGCCCGAGGTGGGCCGGATCAAGTCCGAGCTGGAGGAGCTGGTGCTGGACGGCACGCTGCCCCCTGAGCGCGAGGCGCTCCTCGCGCACCTGCACGAGATGGGCTGAGCGGCCCCCCCTCCGGCCTTCGGCCTCCTCCCCCGCGAGGGGGGAGGGGCTACGGACGTCAGGGGATTGCGTGTGCCGGGCGGTCTGACGATAGACTGACGCCACGTTGATGCGAATGAGCGCTGCTGCGAGAGAGGCAGGGCCGAAACTGGGAGACCTGTGATGAGAGTGTTCCGACGGGTGGCGGTCCTTGCGACCGCGGTGATGGTCGCGTTCGCCTGCGGAGGTTCGGGAGGGAGTTCAGGCTCCGGGTCGAGCTCCAACTGCTCGAAGACCTGGAAGGTGGGCCTGGTCACCGACGTCGGCAAGCTGTCCGACAAGTCGTTCAACGCCAACTCGTGGCAGGGCGTCCTGGACGCCCAGAACGACTCCAGCCTGTGCGTCGCGGGCAAGTACATCGAGTCCAACTCCAAGGAGGACTACCAGAAGAACCTGCGCCTGTTCGGGGACGGCGGCTACGACGCGGTCGTGGCGGTCGGCTTCAACCTCGGCGCCGACGCGCAGACGTTCGCCAAGGCGTATCCCAAGGTCAAGGTGATCATGGTCGACTCGGCGCCCGACGCCGGCGCCGGCAACAACATCACCGGCCTCCTGTTCCGTGAGGACCAGGCCGGGTTCCTGACCGGCGCGGTCGCCGGCCTCTACACCAAGACGAACACGGTCGCGGGCGTCTACGGCCTGGACATCCCGCCGGTGCACCGCTACCGCGTCGGGTACGAGAACGGCGCCAAGTACGCCAACTCCAAGGTCAACGTGCTCGGCGTGTACCAGCCGGCGTGCAACTGCCCCAAGGACTTCAACGATCCGGACTGGGGCAAGGCCCGCGCGCTCGAGTTCGCCGACCGGCAGGCCGACGTGGTCTTCGGGGGCGGCGGCAACACGGGCAACGGCGCGCTGCTGGGCGCCCTCCAGCGCAACATCGCCTGCATCGGCGTGGACGTCGACCAGTTCGTCTCCTACCCGGAGGTCCAGGCTTGCCTGCTCACCAGCGGTGAGAAGCACCTGGCGCTGGCGGTCAAGACGGCCATCACGCAGGTCGTCAAGGGCACGTTCAAGAGCGGCGTCCAGACGTTCGACGCGGCCAGCGACGGCGTCGGGATCGCGCCGTTCCACAACTACGACTCCAAGCTGACCTCCGACCAGAAGTCCAAGATCGACACGATCGCGAAGGGGCTGAAGGACGGCAGCATCAAGACGGGAGCCGAGAGTTAGCAACTGAAGGAGGGAGCCCGGGGATCGCATCCCCGGCTCCCGCTCTGCAGCTGCGCGGCATCGTCAAGACGTACGGTGCCCTGCGCGCGAACGACGGCGTTGACCTCACGGTCGACTGGGGTGAGGTCCACGCGCTGCTGGGCGAGAACGGCGCCGGCAAGACCACGCTCATGAACGTGGTCTACGGGCTGACGCGGCCCGACGCCGGCGAGGTGCTGTTCGACGGCCGGCCGGCCGACGTCTCCAGCCCGCTGGACGCGATCCGGCTGGGCATCGGGATGGTCCATCAGCACTTCATGCTGATCCCGCCGCTGACGGTGGCCGAGAACGTGGTGCTGGGGCGGGAGACGGCCCGCTCCGGCGTGATGGACCTGGACGAGGCCCGCCGCGAGGTGGCCCGGCTGGCCGAGGCGCAGGGCCTGGAGCTCGACGCGCGCGCGCGCGTCGCCGACCTGTCGGTCGGCATGCAGCAGCGGGTCGAGATCCTGAAGGCGCTCTACCGCGGCGCCCGCGTGCTGGTGCTCGACGAGCCGACCGCCGTGCTCACGCCGCCGGAGGCGGAGCGGCTGTTCGAGGTGGTCCGGCAGCTCACCGCCGCCGGGAGCGCGGTGATCTTCATCACGCACAAGCTGGCCGAGGTCATGGCGGTGGCCGACCGGATCACGGTGATGCGGCGGGGCAAGGTGGTGGCGACGACCACGCCGGCCGAGTCCAGCCCGACCGACCTGGCGCGGCTGATGGTCGGCCGCCCGGTCCTCCTCCGGGTCGAGAAGAGCGAGGCGCATCCCGGCGACGCGGTGCTGCGGGTCGACGACCTGGTGGTCGAGGACGACCGCCGCCACGTGGCCGTCGACCACGTCAGCCTGGACGTGCGCGCGGGCGAGATCGTCGGCGTCGCCGGCGTGGAGGGCAACGGCCAGGACCAGCTGATCGAGGCCGTCCTGGGCCTGCGCCACGCCCGGCATGGGCGCATCCAGCTCGGCGACCGCGACATCACGCACGACACCACCCGCCGCGTGCTCCTCAACGGCGTGGGCCACATCCCGGCCGACCGCCACTCGATGGGCGTGATCGCGGAGCTGAACGTGGCCGACAACCTGATCCTGTCCGACTACGACCGCCCGCCGTACGCGCGCGGCCTGATCCGCCAGATCGCGACCGTGGTCGAGCACGCCAGGCGGGTCATCCGCTCGTTCGACATCCGGGCCGAGTCGCCGGAGCAGCCGCTCTCCTCGCTCTCGGGCGGCAACCAGCAGAAGGTGGTGGTGGCCAGGGAGCTGGACAGCGACCCGCGCGTCCTGGTCGCCAGCCAGCCCACCCGTGGCGTGGACGTGGGATCGATCGAGTTCATCCACCGGCAGCTCATCAGCCGGCGCGACGCCGGCATGGCGGTGCTGCTCGTCTCCTCCGAGCTGGACGAGATCCTCTCGCTGGCAGATCGGGTGGCGGTGATGTACCGCGGCCGCGTCGTCGCCGTCCTGGAGGGCGACCAGATCCAGTCGGAGCGCATCGGACTGCTGATGGCGGGCGCGGCATGACCGGATGGATCGCCAGACCCCTCCCCCCTCGCGGGGGAGGAGGCCGAAGGCCGGAGGGGGGTTCGCTCAGGACGATGCTGACGCTGAGACCCGACATGACCTCGCGCCATGCCCCGGTGACCGCCCGCGGAGTGGCCCCAGGTGGAGAGCCCGCCCAGTTCGAGCGGCCCCCCTCCGGCCTTCGGCCTCCTCCCCCGCGAGGGGGGAGGCGCCGGCCATGACCGCCGTCGTCGCGCGGCTGCGCACCTTCGTGCTGCCGCTCGTGTCCGTCCTGCTGGGCCTGGCCGCGGGCGCGGTCGCCGTGCTGCTCGCCGGCACCAACCCCGCCGACGCCTACCTGGCGCTGTTCCAGGGCTCGTTCACGAACAACAACGCGTTCACCGAGACGCTGGTCGCGACGATCCCGTACATCTTCCTGGGCCTGTCGGTCTCCGTGGGGTTCCGGGCCGGGCTCTTCAACATCGGGGGCGCGGGGCAGCTGTTCCTGGGCGGGATCTTCGCCGGGTTCGTCGGCTACCGGCTGACGGGCGTGCCCGGCGTCCTCCACATCACCCTGGCGCTGCTCGCCGGCATGCTGGGCGGCTTCCTGTGGGGCGCCATCCCCGGGCTGCTCAAGGCCCGCTTCGGGGCGCACGAGGTGATCACCACGATCATGCTCAACTACATCGCCGCCCTGCTGACCGACTTCCTCGTCAACAAGGGCCCGCTGTCGGACCCGCACACGGCCTCGCCCCAGACGCCGGCCATGCTGCCGACGGCGCGCCTGCCGATCATCGTGCCCGACTCGCGCCTCCACTTCGGCCTGCTGCTGGCCATCCTGGCCGTGCCCGTGGTCTGGTTCCTGCTGGAGCGGACGACCATCGGGTTCCGCATCCGAGCGGTCGGCCTCAACGCCGGGGCGGCGCGCGCCGCCGGCATCTCGGTCGGCTGGACGATGGTCACCGTCATGGGCATCTCGGGCGCGCTCGCCGGCGTGGCCGGCGCGGTGCAGGTGCTGGGCGTCTCCGGCGTGCTGACGCCGTCGCTGTCGTCAGGCGTGGCGTTCGATGCGATCGCCGTCGCGCTGCTGGGCGGCAGCAACCCGTTCGGCGTGCTGCCGGCCGCGTTCCTGTTCGGCGCGCTGAAGAGCGGGGCCAGCTTCATGCAGCTCCAGACCCAGGTGTCCGCCGACCTGATCTCGATCGTGCAGGCGGCCGTGATCGTCTTCGTGGCCGCGCCCCTGATGGTGCGCTGGCTCTTCCGCCTCCGGGCGACGCCGGCGGCGCCCGTCAGCATCACGGAGGGCGGCCTCGGGCAGACGCCGCCCAGGGAGGGAGTCGCGTAGTGGCCGGCATCCAGGCCTGGCTGGCCAACGCCGACCTGGTCGGCCTCGCCGCCGCGACGCTGGTCGCAGCCACGCCCCTCGTGCTGGCGGCGCTGGGCGGCGTGATGAGCGAGCGCTCCGGCGTCGTCAACATCGCGCTCGAGGGGATCATGCTCACGTCGGCCTTCGCCGGCTTCGCGATCGCCTTCGCGGCCCACAACCTGGCCCTCGGCCTGCTCGCGGCCATCCTCTCCGGCATGCTGATCGCCGCGCTGCACGCGGTGCTGTCGATCGAGTTCCTGGTCGACCAGATCGTGAGCGGGACGGTGATCAACATCCTGGCGGTGGGCGTGACCGGCGTCTTCTACCGCACCCTGCTCCAGCAGGGCGTGCAGGGCCCGGGCACGCTGCCCATCTGGCAGATCCCGGTGCTGTCCTCGATTCCCATCGTGGGCCGGGTCCTCTTCCAGAACGCGCTGGTCACGTACCTGATGCTGGTGCTGGTCGTCGTCGTGCACGTGGTGCTGTTCAACACCGTGTGGGGCCTCCGGACGCGGGCCTGCGGCGAACACCCGCTGGCCGCGGAGACGGCGGGGGTCAACGTCAAGGTGGTTCGCTACGTCAACGTGATCGCCAGCGGGGCGCTGGGCGGCCTGGGCGGGGCCTACTTCTCGATCCAGCAGATCGGCCAGTTCCTTCCCAGCATGACCGGCGGCCGCGGCTTCATCGCCCTGGCGGCGATGATCTTCGGCAAGTGGACGCCGATCGGCGCCTTGGGCGCGTCGCTCCTCTTCGCCTGCGCCGACGCGCTCGGCGCCCGCTTCCAGTACCTGGGGGTGCGCGTGCCGAGCCAGTTCTTGAGTATGCTGCCGTATATCCTGACCATCGTGGTGGTCGCCGGTGCCATGGGCCGGGCCGTCGCGCCGGCCGCGGTCGGGAGGCCATACCGCAAGTCCTGATGTCCGACATGGAGACGAGGCCGGCATCGCTGCCGGCCAGACGCCGCGATGAGATGCCGCTCACCGTGATCTCCGAGGGAGACGTCCTGGTGGGCCGTCTCGCCATGTCCGGCAACGGCCAGATCATGGGTGCGTTCGACGGCGACGTGACCTGTCCCGGCGAGCTGCATGTCGGCTCCGAGGCGAGGGTCCGCGCCGACATCGAGGCCCACGACCTGGTGATCGCCGGGCACGTCCACGGGAACGTGATCGTGCGGGGGCGGCTCAAGCTGACCACGACTGGGCGGCTCGAGGGCGACGCCCACGTCGGGTCCCTGATCGTCCAGGAGGGAGGGGTGCACTTCGGCCTGCTCCACGTCTACCCGGACGGCCTGCCCGAGCGACCGCAGGAGCGGATCGCCGAGCTCGCGGTCGTGACCCGGCCGGCGGCCTCGCCGGGCTCGCGCACGCGGCCGCTGACGGCCTCGGTCGAACGGGTCAAGAAGATGTGGGGCGAGATCTTCTGAGAGCCTGGGCTGGAGAGGAGGTGCCGGCGTGCCCAAACCGCTCAGCGACGTGCGGCTGGCCGAGGACGAGATCCTACTCGAAGGCTTCGAGGCCACCATCCGCGGCGAGGTCGTGACCGTCACCGCGGTGCTCGAGCGGACGTGCGTGTACGTGACGATGGACGGTGACCGCCGGCTCGCCAACAAGCACGACCTGCTGGTCGATCCAGACAAGCTGCCGATACGGCGGCGGCGCCTGGGGTAGGCTGGTCGAAGGAGCGATGTCACAGCCACCTCTCGATCGCAACCTCGCCCTGGAGCTCCTCCGCGTCACGGAGGCCGCCGCGCTGGCGGCGGCGCCGCTGCAGGGCCGCGGCAACGAGAAGGAGGCGGACCAGCGCGCGGTCGACGCCATGCGCTCGGCCCTGTCGACCGTGGACATGAAGGGCACGGTCGTGATCGGCGAGGGCGAGAAGGACGAGGCGCCGATGCTGTACTTCGGCGAGGCGATCGGCAACGGCCTCGAGCCCGAGGTCGACGTGGCGGTGGACCCGATCGACGGCACGCGCCTGACCGCCAACGGCCAGCCGGGCGCCGTCGCCGTGGTGGCGCTGGCGGAGCGCGGCACGATGTTCACCACCCACGTCCACTACATGGAGAAGCTCGTCGTCGGCCGCCGGGCCAAGGGCGTGATCGACATCGAGATGCCGGTGGAGTGGAACCTGCGCCGCATCGCCAAGGCCGAGGGCCTGCACTCGCGCGACCTGGTGGTCGTCATCCTCGACCGGGAGCGCAATCACGAGATCATCCGCCAGGTCCGGGACGTCGGCGCCCGCATCCGCCTGATCTCCGCAGGCGACGTGGCCGGCGCGATCATGGCGGCGCTGGAGACCAAGACCGGCATGCACGTGCTGATGGGCTCGGGCGGCGCCACCGAGGGCGTGATCGCGGCGTGCGCCGTCAAGGCGTTGGGCGGCGACATGCAGGGCCGGCTGCTCCTCAAGGACCCGGATGAGAAGGCCAAGGCCACCCGGGAGGGGCACAAGGAGGGCATGGTCCTGGGCATCGACGACCTGTGCTCGGGCCGGAACATCTTCTTCGCCGCGACCGGCATCACCCACGGCGAGCTGCTCCAGGGCGTCCGCTACGAGGAGCACTATGCGCTGACGCACTCGATGGTGCTGCGGTCGGCCTCCGGCACCATGCGGTTCGTGGAGGCATACCACGAGATGGGTGCCCTGCGCCGCAAGGGCCTGCTCCCCGAGCAGGTCGTCCTCGGCGTCCTGGTCTGACGACCGGCGGCGCCGGCCGCATGGGTCCCGCTGCGTACCATGTCGCCATGCCGACGCAGTACGAGAAGGCCCGCGCGTTCGCCGACGCCCACGACGGTCCGGGGATCGTCGTCCTGCCCAACGCGTGGGACGTGGGCACCGCGATCCTGCTCGTGGAGGCAGGGTTCCCGTTCATCGCGACCACGAGCGCCGGGGTGGCGTTCGGCCAGGGCCTGCCCGACGGGGGCATGGACCGCTCCGAGATGCTGGAGATCGTGGGCCGGATCGCGGCCGCGGTGGACGTGCCGGTGACCGCCGACCTGGAGGCCGGCTACGGGCCGACCGCGGAGGACGTGGCCCTGACCATCGGCGGGGCGCTCGCCGCGGGCGCGGTCGGCTGCAACATCGAGGACAGGTCCGGTGACCGGGACCGTCCGCTCCTGGACCTGGACCTGGCCGTCGAGCGCATCCGGGCCGGCGCCGGCGTGATCCGGACGTCCGGCATCCCGTTCGTCCTGAACGCGCGGACCGATCCGTTCCTGGCGCGCATCGGCACGCCGGAGGAGTGCTTCGCGGAGGCGGTGCGGCGGGCCAACGCGTATCGCGAGGCGGGTGCCGGCTGCCTGTTCGTGCCCGGGGTCGGCGACGCGGAGATGATCGGCCGCCTGACGCGGGAGATCGACGGTCCGGTCAACGTGCTCGGCGCGTGGGGCGGCGCCGACCGCGCGCTGCCGGTCGCCGAGCTGCGGGAGCTGGGAGTGCGCCGCGTCAGCGTCGGGGGCAGCCTGACGCTGGCCGCGTTCGGCGTGGTGCGGCGCGCGGCGGTGGAGCTGCGGGAGCACGGGACGTTCGGCTACGCGCGGGACGCGATGAGCGGCGCCGAGGCGAACCGGCTGATGGCCAGCAGGCTCAATCAGCAGCGCTGAGCAGCCTCGCCCTCAGCCGGTCCTGGACGGCGGGCGGCACGCCGATCGACGCCGCGTACGCGGCGATCGAGCCGTGCCGCTCGCGCAGCCAGGCCAGGAATGCCACCATCGCCCCCGGGTCCGACTGGAGGAGCACCGGCGGCACCCGGTCGAGCCACGCGGCGGCGGTGCCGTCGTGCTCGCCCGCCCACGCGCGGTACGCGACCAGCGCCGGCGCGCTCAGCGCGTAGTCGGCGACGATCTCGTCGTCGGGCACGTCGAGCAGGCCCAGGAGCACCGCGATGACGGTGCCCGTGCGGTCCTTGCCGGCCACGCAGTGGACGACGGCCGGCAGGCCGCCCGGCTCGGCGAACCAGCGCAGGACCTGGCCGACGTTCTCGCCGCCCTCGTCCGCGATCCGCCGGTACAGCCGGTCCAGGATGTCCGGCGGGAGCTCGGCAGGGCGGGTCTCGGGCTCGGCGGCCGGGGTGTCGAGCAGCGGCAGGTTCCGGTACACGATGCCGAGCTCCTCGAACGGATACCGGCCGTGGCGCTCGATCTCGGTCGCCCGGCGCAGGTCGACGACGGTGGCCACGCCCAGCGCCCGCAGCCGCTCGGCGCCGGCGCGGCTCAGCCCGCCCAGGTCGCCCGTCCGGTAGACGAGGCCGCCCGCGACCCGACCTCCGCCGGCGGTCCGCAGTCCACCCAGCTCGCGGACGTTGAAGGCGCCGTCGATCGCCAGCTCGCGCCCGCTCGCATCCGTCCGCTGCATCCGCTCCGCACGGTACCTGGAACTCGGTTAACTGCGGGGGATGTCGGGAACTCGGTACATTGGATGTCCGTGGCCCACTTCGTCGAAATGGACATTCGCGTCAACGGCCAGGACCGCCGGCTGGTCGTCGACACGCGGACGTCGCTGCTGGACGCGCTCCGCGAGCAGCTCGGATTGACCGGCACCAAGAAGGGATGCGACCACGGCCAGTGCGGCGCCTGCACGATCCTGCTGGACGGCAGGCGCGTCAACGGCTGCCTGGCGCTGGCCGTCGCCCACCAGGGCGGCGAGGTGACGACCGTCGAGGGCCTGGAGGGCGACGGCGGCGAGCTGCACCCCCTCCAGCGCGCGTTCATCGAGCACGACGCCTTCCAGTGCGGGTACTGCACGCCAGGGCAGCTCTGCTCCGCCGCCGGCATGCTGGACGAGGTCGCGGCCGGGTTCCCGAGCGCCGTGACGCGGGACCTCACCGCGGACCCGGCGCTCGACGAGGCCGAGGTCCGCGAGCGCATGAGCGGCAACCTGTGCCGGTGCGGCGCGTACGCCGGCATCGTGCGGGCGATCCTGCAGGCCGCGCCTTGAGGCCGTTCCGCTACGAGCGTGCGGGCGACGCAGACGCGGCCGTCGCCGAGGTCGCCGGCTCGCCGCGTGCGATGTTCCTGGGCGGGGGCACCAACCTGGTCGACCTGATGCGGCTCGGCGTGGAGACGCCGGACCTCCTCGTCGACGTGGCCCGCCTGCCGTACGACCGGATCGAGCAGGTGCCCGACGGCGGCCTGCGGATCGGCGCGGCCGTGCGCAACGGCGATCTCGCCGCCCATCCCGTCGTGCGGCGGCGGTACCCCGCGGTCGCGCAGGCGGTGCTGATGGGCGCGTCCGGGCAGGTCAGGAACCTGGCCACGGTGGGAGGCAACCTGCTCCAGCGGACGCGCTGCCTGTACTTCCAGGACGTGAGCAAGCCGTGCAACAAGCGCGATCCGGGGTCCGGCTGCCCGGCGCGCGAGGGCGACCACCGGGGCCTCGCGATCATCGGCCACTCGGACGCCTGCGTGGCCACCCACCCGTCCGACATGGCGGTCGCGCTGGCCGCGCTCGACGCCGTCGTCCACGTGCGCGGTGCCGCCGGCGAGCGCGACGTCCCCCTGGTCGGGTTCCACCGCCTGCCCGGGCACGATCCCGGGCGGGAGACGGTGCTCGACCACGGCGACCTGGTGACCGCGATCACGCTGCCGGCGCTGCCCCTCGCCGCCTCCTCGCGCTACCGCAAGGTGCGGGACCGGGCGTCCTTCGCATTCGCGCTGGTCTCCATCGCGGCGGCGCTGGACGTCGTGGACGGCGTCGTGCGCGACGCGCGGGTCGCGTTCGGCGGCCTGGCCCACGTGCCGTGGCGGGCGGCCGAGGCGGAGGCGGTCCTGC
>Ga0066903_100003718_pt1 | contig 12588 bp, 10 predicted proteins | sample PanSoiMetaGPlot1_FD_67491 | JGI IMG/M metagenome (GOLD analysis project Ga0066903, IMG submission 67491) | Tropical forest soil microbial communities from Panama analyzed to predict greenhouse gas emissions - Panama Soil - Plot 1 (version 2) | ecosystem: Environmental > Terrestrial > Soil >...
GATGCGTTCGTGTGCTGGTGGATGTCCGGTGGAATCAGGCCGAACACGAACCGGATGCGGGGCCGCGCACGCCGCGCTGCCTTGATGAAGCTCGCGAGGTTTGCGGTCATCTTCGGCTGGCTGGTGCCGTACCAGTAAATGTCGTCGAGCCCGAGCAGCACCAGCAGGTAATCCGGGCGGTATCTGGCCACTTTGGCGCCGATCGCGTTCTTCTCGCGGAACAGCGTCATGCCCCAGGTGGCGTCATTCGCGTTCTGGAAGTGGGGGTTGGCGTAGCTTTGGGAGCCCTCGCGCTTGGTCACGTTGTTGAACAGCCAGTGGTACGGGCCAACCATCCGCGCCTTGACTCCGTCCGCGCGCAGATGCTTATACAACCAGTACTGCCAGGTGTAATCGCCCGAGCTGCCTTCGGTGATCGAGTCACCGACGATCATGATCCGCGCGGATCCGACCTTATGCAGGTCTGACGCCTCGGCTGATGGGCTGGGCTGCGATGAAGTGGAGATCCCCGGTGAGGCCGTCTGGCGCTTAGGCGAGCCGTCATCGGTGGCGCCGGAGGCGACGGCCGAGCACCCAGCCACGGCGATGCTTGCCGTCGCCATGGCGGCTGCTCGACGCAGGCCAGGCTGGCCGAGGCGCAGCCGCCATGACCACGATCGCCTCATCCTGCCCTCCAGCACCCGTGCCGCAACTTCTTCACCGTCGCGGTAAGGACCGTTCATCACACTAGGTCCCGCTCCGGTAAATTTATGACTAATCAGCGTCGCTGATAGCAGCTTTGTCGGTCAGGGACCTGTTCATGGCTCGGACGGCACGTTCGAGATCCGGCAGGTCGTTATCGACGGTAGCTTGCAAAATCGCGTGAGCGGTGTCGAAATAACGATGGGCAAGATGGTCGCGCATTCGGGCGATCTGCCGCCACGGGATCGATGCTTGCGTGGCGAGCAGATCATCAGGCAGCGCTTTGACAGCTTCGCCGATTTCGAGTAGCCGGATTCGGACCGCGTCGAAGATCAGCCCGTCGGACAAGTCACCACGTTGCAGGTGCGCGCCTATCGCGTCGATCGCAGCCTGAATGTCTGCGAGCCGCTGCTGTTCTCGGTAGCTCACAGCGCGACCACGTCCCGCTGCACTCGCTCCCGAACTCCGGGTTTGAGGTCCGCGGCAGGGATCAAGTCAACGCGAGTGTCGAGGATGGCTTCCATGTCTTCTTCGAGACGGCCCAGTCCGAAGAGGCTCAGCCCAGGGGGCAGGTCGGCGAGCAGGTCTACATCGCTGTCAGCCGTATCCTCGCCGCGAGCCACACTGCCGAATACCCGCAGGTTACGAACGCCATGGGCAGCGGCGGCCGCAATGAGATCACCTCTGCGGCTCCGCACACGTCGGCCCACTGGGCCAGACAGACGTACCAGCCGGCGGGGATGTGGCCGCAAGCTCAGCACCAAATCGAAGCCAGTCGCATCGATCAGTCTTGCCAGGGCTGGGATCGAGGGTTGGCGTTGCCCGGACTCATAAGCACTGATGACGCTTTGCGTCACGCCGGCCCGCGCCGCCAGTTCCAGTTGCGACAATCCAGCTCGTTTGCGTGCCTGGCGAACCATGGCGCCTGCCATGATCGGATCCGTGTTCATTCGGCAAGTATAGCGGATCGTCGATATCGACATCGAGGCTCGCCGCGCTCATTCGACATTACTGGGAGCTGTCATCGGCATGGGCACCGCACTGACGATGGCAGGGCGGGCAGCGCATGCGTGCCGCCCGACCTGCCATCCCCCGCCTGGTTATTTCACAATCTGGATTACGCGCTCCATGCCCAACCGTGTGTGCTCACGATGGTCTTGAGTGTCCATGAAGCATGCCAGGACCCAGTGCCCCGGCCGGTTGTGTATGACGAGCTGCTGGTAAGCGCCTCGGCTCAGGATGTTGTCGAAGGCGTAGAAGTTGGTGGCTAGCTTTCCTGCCTTCCCGTTCTTGCCCTCCTTCAAGAGCCGGGCGATCTCCTGCGCATCGGCGGCACTGCGAGCGCGGGCGGCGACGATCATGTGGACGAGGAAACCACGGTTTGCGATGCGGACCAGCTCGCCCTCATGCAGAACAGCGGCACCGCGGAACGCGAATTCGATGGAGGAGATCGTGGCCTTCGGGCTGGGCAGGGCGGCTGGAGACTGAGATTTGGTGATCTCGAATGTCGTAAGTGCGGGCTGCCCGGGCGGCGTCAAGTCGGCGGCGATGTACTGCCCGGCAGCCAGGTTGGCCTGCGCGGAGCTCGTGCCTTTGTTTGCCTGCGGGGAGAAGACGAAGGAGCCGATGCCCTCAATGTTGTTTTGATCGGCTTCCAGCTTCGGCAGGGCGGCCATGAACTGGTCCACGGTGACGCCAGGATCGAGCCGAATCAATACCGGGGATCCCTGCGATTCGTTGCTGACCTTAGAAACGATCCGGACGCCACCGGAGTGGAGCGTGCCGCTGACGGTGATCTTCGTGCCGTTCATGGTCAGCGTGATCGTCGGCAGACTGGCCTTAGCTGTGGTCCCGGAGGTTGTCCAAACGGGGGCGGCGCCAGCGATGCCACTGGAGAGCGCCATTGCGGCAGCCGCGGCGATCGGGATTGCGGCAGCTACGACCTTTCTTGTCATCCTGGTTCGCATAATGTTTCCTCCGCAGGTAGGACTACGTTGAGGACGGGCGGGGCAGCAGGTTCCAGCGTCACCGCCCGCCACGCTGCGCACCACACGCGCCGACCCACGCAATCGCCCACATGATCTAGATTTCCGGCCGTTCTTAGGCATCGCATCCGATGCAGGGCTGCTCTAAGCTCATATCGCAGAGTCTTGTCCTCGTGGGCCGTCCGTTGGGTTCAATAGCGGGCAGCGGGCTGAAGGGACGATGGGCGGTGGCAGAGCAGCCTGCGCTGACTTTCGCCGCGCTGTTGCGGCGTCTGCGCACTGAAGCTCGGATGACACAAGAAGAGCTGGCCCAAGCTGCTCATCTGTCGCCGCGGTCAGTCAGCGACCTGGAACGAGGCATCCATCAAACCGCCCGCAAGCACAGTGCCCTCCTGCTTGCTGATGCTCTCCGACTGACAGGCCCTGTCCGCGTGCTATTCGTGGCTGCAGCGCGAGGCCGAGCAGCAGCGTCAGAGGTGCTGGCCGGACGCGATGGCGCGGTTTCTGGTGTGTCAGCCGCGGCAACCATCCGGGCATTGCCACGAGACATCGTGAATTTCATAGGTCGCCAGGCCGAGCTTGGGCGGCTGCTGGAGTCGGCTCACGCTACGGCTGATCGTGGCGGGGTCGTGGGTATTCACGCGATCGGCGGGATGGCTGGGATCGGCAAGACCACCTTCGCGGTTCACGCTGCGCACCAGTTGGCCGCCCGGTTTCCCGACGGCCAGTTCTTCTTGCCGCTGCACGCGCACACAGCCGGTCAGCTGCCGGTAGAGCCCGCTGACGGCCTCGCCAGTCTGCTTTTGACTGCGGGTGTCGCAGCACAGCACATACCGTCCGGCCTGGAGGCGCGCGCTGCCCGGTGGCGGGATCACGTGGCGGGCAGGAGGATCTTGCTGCTGCTGGATGACGCCGAAGGGCACGAGCAGGTGCGCCCGCTGCTGCCAGGTAGCACCGGCGGTCTGGTGTTGATAACCAGTCGCCGTCGGCTGATCGCTCTCGAGGATGCGGCAGTCATCAGTTTGGACACGCTGTCCCCGGACGAGGCGGCGTCCTTGCTGGCACGCCTGGCCGATCGCCCTGAGCTGCGCTCCGGTACCGGCGCGTCAGGAGAGATAACCCGGCTGTGCGGCTACTTGCCACTGGCGATCGGCATGGTTGCGCGGCAGCTGCGACATCATCCCGCCAGGAAGGCCTTCTGGGTGGCCACTGGATTGGCGTCGGCGAGCGACCGGCTGGCAGAGTTGCGTGCCGAGAATCTGTCAGTCGCTGCGGCGTTCGACCTCTCCTACCGTGACCTGCCACCTGGACCTCAACGCCTATTCCGCCGGCTTGGCCTGGTCCCGGGCCCAGGCCTCGATGCGTACGCTGCCGCCGCGCTGGACGACACGACCATAGCTGATGCTGGCCGCCAGCTAGATGAGTTGTATGACCAGCACCTGATCGCAGAGCCTGCTCCTGGCAGGTATCAGCTGCACGATCTATTGCGCGAGCACGCCCGTGCGCTAGCCGCCACCGACGAGGCTGGAGAGTCTGAGGCCGCAGAGATCCGCCTGCTGGACTACTACGTCCATACCGCGGCGACTGCAAGCCAGTACCTGCCGAAATGGGCGCCCGTCCCTGTCGATCCGACGCCTGGCAGACCACCAGTTTGTTCGCCGGAATTCGATGGGCCAGCCTCGGCTGCTGCTTGGATGAAGGCCGAGCGGCCGAACCTGCATGCGGCGGCTGACTATGCCGCCGCGAATGGCTGCCACCGCCATGCCGTCGCGATCTCGGGAGCTGTCGGGGACTTTCTCCGCAACGATGGTCACTGGGACCAGGCCGCGTCCCTGCATCGGTCTGTTCTCGCGGCTGCGCGCCAGGCTCACGACGGCAGAGGCCAGGCCGCCGCTCACACCGAGCTGGGCCTGCTGGCTTGGCTCGCTGGTCGGTATCGGGCCGCCGTCGAGAGCCTGGCCAATGCGATGGCTCTGTACGGTGACCTGGGCGACATGCATGGCCAGACTTTCGCCCTCAACCTCCTAGGCTTCGTGCAAGGTCTGACGGGGGATTACCAGGCCTCGATGGCCAGCCATCAGCGGGCGCTTGAACTTGCCGCCGGGGAAGGCGAGCGCATCTCCGAAGCGATCGCCCTCGTGCACCTCGGCTACGCACAGCAGGTAACGGGCGATTACGCTTCCGCATCCGGCAATCTGACCTGCGCGGTTGATTTGGGCCGCGGCCGCGGCAACGGTCTCGCTGAGGGATTCGCCCTCGACTCCCTGGGCACCCTTCAAACGCTGACTGGCGACTACGCAGCTGCCGCCGCAAGTATCGGGCGGGCCCTCGATCTGTTCCGTGATCTTGGTGACCGGCACTTCCAGGCGTGGGCACTGAACGACCTGGGCGCGGTGGCCCAACTGACCGGGGATTACCTGGGCGCCGCGACTTACCACGAGCAAGCCCTCGAGTTGTTCCGCGACCTCGGTGCACAACTCGGCGAGGCCGAGGCAGTGAATCATCTCGGTCAGCTCGCCACCCGAACTGGGGAAACCGGCCGAGCCCGCGACCATCACAAGCATGCGCTGGCGATCACTCGTGAGCTTGGCGTTCCGCTGGAGGAAGCACGAGCCCTTGAAGGAATCGGCGACAGCTACCTGAAAGAAGGCAATCCCCGCGAAGCCGCAGCACACTTGAAAGAGGCGCTCGCCATTTATCAACGCATCGGAACCACCGGCGCAGCGCGGATGACCGATGTGCTCAGCGAAATTTCGGCAGTTAGTGGAGTCACGTCGATCTCCCTCCGCCGTGATTAGCCGGAATGCGGCAGCGGCGAGGCGATCGGCGCGACGCGAGCAGAACCTCACTAGTTTGAATAACTCTCATTAGCTAGGCAACACAGAACCCGCCCGCAACCAGCTAGGTCAGCCATGTCTCGGGTGTTCATCACTGGATCCGCCGACGGGCTCGGCCGGGCCGCAGCGAAGCTGCTCATCGACGAGGGTCACGATGTGGTTCTCCATGCGCGCAGCCGCGAGCGCGCTGCGGCAGTTGCCGATCTCGCCCCTCGTGCCGCGGGTGTCGTCATCGGCGACCTCAGCAGCGCCACGGAGACTACAGGCGTCGCCGATCAAGTGAACGACCTCGGGCGGATGGACGCGGTCATCCACAATGCGGGGATCTTCCTCGAGCCAGCGCGTGGCAACACGGCTGAGGGGCACGCAACAGTTCTCGCGGTGAACACCCTGGCCCCCTACATGCTGACGGCGTTGATCGAGCGCCCTGATCGGCTCGTCTACCTCAGCAGCGGGATGCACCACGGAGGCGCCGGATCTCTCCGAGACATTGACTGGGCGCAGCGCCGCTGGAATGCGTCCAAGGCGTATTCGGAGAGCAAGCTGCACGTGACCGCGCTAGCACTGACGCTTGCGCGAGAGTGGCCCGGAGTGCTGAGCAACGCAGTGGATCCAGGCTGGGTCCCGACCAAAATGGGCGGTTCGGCAGCTTCGGATGACCTCGAGCTGGGCTACTTGACGCAGACCTGGCTAGCTGCCAGCAGCGAGGCGGCGGCCACCGTGAGCGGCGGTTACTGGTACCACCGGCAGCGGCAGCAACCCGCTCGCGAAGCGGCCGATCCAGCCTTCCAGAGCACGCTGATCGACCGGCTGGCCGGGCTTACCGGCATTACGCTCAGGCCCTAGAGGCCAAGCACTCGGCGCAGCCCGCGATCAACGTCGTGCATGAGCGAAGCCGGGAGCCGCCCGACCTCGTCCGTGAGGTCGGACTTGTCGAGCGTAACCATGGCGGTGACATTGGCGACAGAGTCGCGCGGCAGGCCGGACGCCGCTGCCGGGAGGAAGACGTTGCCCGGCATAGCGGCTAGCGCCGTGTTGGATGTGATACTGACGGCGAGCGTGGTCGCTAGTCGACTGGCGTTGAAGGGGTCGGACTGAACGATCAGCACCGGGCGACGTTCGGCAGGTTTGCTTCCTTGCGGTTCGCCGAGGTCAGCCCAGCAGATGCTGCCGCGGTGAGTCACTAGTCGGCCTCACGAGCCAGGCGCTCTCGTCCGCTCCGCGCGGCGACTCGCCAGGAGTCATCGTCGTCAGCCGACGTCAGTGCCTCGTCGATCTGCCTGGTGAGAGATCCCGTGCTGAGCTCATCGATGTACTTGCGAGCGGCACGGGTGAAGAACTCCGACCGGCTGATGCCCAGTTCGCTTGCACGCCTTGTTGCCAACTCGAATGTCTCGTCGGGAACTGAGATGGCGGTCTTCATCTAGCCAGTATAACCTGGTAATACCGCCTCTCGCCATTTCCGGAGCCCTGGCAGGCGCCGGGGTTTCAGGTATCAGCGGACCCCCGCGCAACAGGGCCGCGCAGATGATGGCGCCGCCCGCGAAGATGCCCGCTGTCCACCAGAACGCGGTCGTGTAGCCGTGTACGGCCGCAGTAGCGCGGACCGCTGCCCGCGCCGCGGGTGAGGCAGCGATGCTGGGAGTGAGGTGGCTGGCAGCGAAAGTCGCGGCAGCCGTGGTAGCGATGGTGTTGAGGAGCGCGGTGCCGATCGAGCCGCCGAGCTGCTGGCCGACGTTAAGCGTGGCCGACGCCACCCCGGCGTCATTCGGAGCTACGCCATAGGTCCCGGTATTGAACGAGGGCGCCACGGACAGGCCCAGTCCGATCCCCGTCACCACCAGAGGGCCGAGCACGGCCGATACATACGAGGAGTGGACGCCGATCCGGGTGAGCCAGACCATCCCGGCGGCGGAGATCAGCAGGCCCGCCAAGGTAAGTGGCCGCGGCCCGATGCGCTGCAGCAGCACCACGTTGGAGATCTGGGCGAAGATCATCAACGCCGCGACGGCCGGGATAAAAGCCACTCCCGTGAGCACCGGTGAGTATTTGAGTGTCGTCTGCAGATAGAACGTGAGGAACAAGAACAGGCCGAACATCGCAGCTCCCACGACGAAGATCGTGAGATATGCCCCGCCGCGGTTGCGGTCCAGGATCACTCGAGGAGGCAGCAGCGGATGGGCGCTTCGGGCCTGCCCAATGGCGAAGACTACGAGCAGCACGACGCCCGCGGCCAGGAAGCCCCATGTTGAAGGTGTATGCCAGTTGTGGGTCGATGCGTTCGCGAACCCGTACACCAGGCTGAACAACGCGGCTGAACCGATCACGACACCGAAGATGTCCAGGTTCAACGGTCCGGTTTGCCGTTGGTGGCGCTCAAGCAGAACCGCAGCGCCGGCCGCTGCCGCGCCCGCAAACAGCAGGTTCACGTACAGGCACCATCGCCAGTCCAGATATTCAGTGAGCACGCCGCCAAGCAGCAGACCGACCAGGCCGCCGCCGCCCGCGATGGCGCCATAGACGCCGAACGCCTTGCCCCGCTCGTTCGGGTCGCTGAACGTTGTCGTCAGCAGCGAAAGCGCTGCGGGCGCCAGCAGCGCAGCGAATGCGCCCTGGCAAGCGCGAGCAGTCAGCAGCATCGCGAGGTTGACCGAGCCTCCGCCCACTGCGGAGGCAACAGCGAAACCGATCAGGCCGGTCAGAAAGACGACCTTCCTGCCGAACAGGTCGCCGAGCCGTCCGCCGAACAGCAGCAGGCTGCCAAAGGCAAGCGAGTAAGCCGTGATCACCCACTGCCGGTCGGCGTTGGAGAACTGCAGCGCCTTCTGCGCCGACGGGAGCGCGATGTTCATAACCGTGATGTCAAGAACGATCATGAGCTGGGCTATCCCGACGATGCCCAGCACCCACCAGCGCCTGTTGTCAGGCTTACCTGTCTCGCCGATCCCACGGACGCCGGATGAGCCCGTAGCGGACATCAAGATCCCCCATCTGATGACAGCTAGCTACAACGAGATTTCAAGAAGCGGAGATCCCCAGATACCGTCTCCGCTACGCATGCCCCCAACTGTTCTTGCATATCAGGCCGCTAAGCGGCGGGCTGAGCGTGGGTAGCGCCGATCGTGTCCTGCGAGGACGGCACTGCCACGCAATTAGCAGCTTGGTCCTATCTTGGTCATTGATATGCACCTATCTGGTCCGCTAGCGTGCATTCCGTGGTCAGTCAGCAGCTTGCGCATGACGGGCTGGTGCCAGCGGAGCAACCCAGGTACGTACTCGTAGCCCGGGCGGTACGTGACGCCATCGCCCAGGGCGTGCTGCCCGTCGGCGACCGCCTGCCGGCGGAGCGGGAGCTATGCCGCAGGTTCAGCGTCAGCCGCGTGACAGTCCGGCGCGCACTGGTCGAGCTGGAGACGCAGGGCTGCGTCAAAGCAGCGAGCACCCGCGGCTGGTACGTCACTGCCCTCGTCGAGCCGAACGTGCTTATGGGCTTCACCGACCTTGCCGCGCACCGGGGATTCTCGACCGCCGCGCGCGTGCTTGCGAGCACGGTGCGCGCGCCCAGTCTCGATGAGGCCGAGGTGCTGAAAGCGCCGCCCGGATCGGTCGTGCTGGAACTTGAGCGGGTGCGGCTTATGGACGGTGTCCCGGTCGGCTGGCAGCGTGCGATCGCGGCGGCTTGGCTCGCGCCCTCGCTGCCTGATCTGGCCTATGAGCAGGCGTCGCTGTTCCAAGGATTCCGGGATCACGACATCGTGCCGACCCTGGCGGACTACGGCGTGGCAGCCATTCCTGCTGGCGGCCGGTCTGCTGAGCTGCTGTGCGTCCCGGCTGGCACGTGTTTGCTCCAGGTCAAGGCCGTCACCTCGGATCAGCATGGCAGGCCGATCGAAATCTCAGAAGGCACGTTCCTTGGCGACCGGTACAGATTCACCGCGTCGGTGAATTCCGACTTGAGACCGCACGTGTGATGAGCGCGTACCGGCCGTCACCGCGCCCCACGTTTGATCACGCCACTGCGCTGCGACACACGGACGTGACCAGGCATTTCTGGGGCGATGCGGAGTCCGGTGAGGTGCTCGACTGGATTTATGTCTCCAGCGGCCTGATCCACCAGCTCGTGTTCGGCGTGCCGGCCGGGTCCTCGTTCAGGCACTCTGATGCGTTCCGCACGATCTTCGCTGCTGACGAGGTGCTGCACGTCCTGCGCGGTGCGATGGTCCTGGCGAATCCGGTGACGGGCGAGGCGCACTACGTCGGCAGCGGCGAGTCGGTGTTCTTCCGCCGTGACACCTGGCATCACGCTCACGCAGTAGGAGCGGAGCCGCTGCGTGTACTCGAGATCTTCGCCCCACCACCATCTACCGGCTCATCTGGTTCGTACGCGAGAACGAAGGAGCTGCTGGCGAGCGTCCGGCTCGGCGATGACGAGCTGCTCGGACGATTTGTTCCAACCGAATTGCCGGCTGCGCCCACTGACGCCCTGCGCGTGATCCGCGCCGCCGATCGTCGCTGGCGCCTCGAGCCCGGGCGCCCAGGACCTGTTCCGCTGGGTCTGCTCGCGAGCACCGAGCATCTGACGGTCGCCATCAGTGAGCTTTATGCCGGGCAGTTCGGTGGCTGGCAGACCCGCGGCGGCGACGAGAGCGGCTACGTGCTTGACGGGGTCCTGGGGATCAGGATCGGATCCGACACCGGCCGCGAGTTCCTTGAGCTGCGCCCCGGCGACGGCTGGTACGTGCCGAAGGGGACTGCGCACAGCTACTTCGCGCCGGAAGGTCCAGCCAGCTTCATCTTCGGAGTCGCGCCGCGCTTCCTCCCCGAGCCGGCCGGCCCTGCCGCCCTGCAATCTAAGTGAGGTCCGCATGAACGCATCCCTGAAACCTCCCGATGGCGGCCTGTCGCCGCGGGCGAGCATCGACATCGACCGGCGGGCTGTGCTGAAGAGCCTGGCCGCCACCGGGGCGCTCGCTATCCCCGGCATCGGCATCGCCGCGTGCGGCGGTTCTTCCGCACCCGAACCGCGCAGTTCTGCCCCGCAGATCAAGAAAGGCGGAACCCTGCGGGTCGCGCTGACCGGCGGCTCGAGCGCGGACAGCCTCGACGCCCAGTCCGGGATCACCACTGCCGACTTCGCCAGGATCTTTCAGCTGAGTGAACCGCTGATCGGTTTCGGGCCCAACGCGCTTCTCGTTCCGATCCTGGCTGAAGAAGTCACGCCCTCGAAGGATGCGACCAGCTGGGTAGTCCGCGTGCGGAAGGGCGTCACGTTCCACGACGGCAAGCCCCTCACCGCTGACGACGTGATCTACAGCCTGAGGCGCGTCGTCAACCCCAAGGCGCCGCTTCCTGGCGCCGCACCGATCGCCGCGGTCGACGCCCCTGGCATGAAGAAACTCGATTCACGGACGGTAAAGATCCCCTGTCACACGCCATTCGCGATTCTCGATCAGACGCTGGCGAATTACTACTACAACATTGTCCCGGTCGGTTACGACCCCAAGGCGCCCATCGGCACCGGGCCCTTCAAGTTCAGCAGCTTCACACCGGGACAGGAAAGTGTCTTTGACCGCTACCCCAACTACTGGCGCCACGGTCAGCCGTACCTCGACAAGGTGGTCATAACCGATTTCGCAGACGAGACCAGCCAGCTAAACGCGCTGAGCTCCAACCAGGCAGACATGGTCAATCAGCTGTCCTCCGCCGGCGGCCGAACCCTGCAAGCGTCGGGCGCAAAGGTCGTCATATCCCACGGCGGCGGGTGGGTGCCATTCACGATGAGAGTGGATGCGGCGCCGTTTAATGACGTACGGGTTCGCCAGGCGATGAGGCTGCTCGTCAACCGCCCGCAAATGCTCGACGCCGTCTTCGGCGGCAACGGCACCATCGGAAACGACGTGTGTTCGCTCTTCGACCCGTCCTATGACAAAAGCCTGGCCCAGCGTCATTACGATCCGGTCCACGCCAGGGCGCTGCTCAAGGCGGCCGGACAGGAGAACCTGCACGTGCAGCTCGTATCGTCGCCCATCGCTCAGGGGGCATCCGGAAGCGCGCAGGCCTTTGTCCAGCAGGCCAAGGCCGGCGGTGTCACGATCAATCTGCGGCAGGTCAATGTCACCCAGTTCTACGGGCCCCAGTACCTGAAATGGGTATTCGCCCAGGACTTCTCCTTCTATCAGTACTACCTGCCGTCGGTTGCCCAGTTCTTCGTGCCGTCGGGCCCATACAATGAGTGCCACTTCAACAATCCGCGCTATACGTCTCTGTTCAATCAGGCACTGAAGATTGTCGATCCAGCCAAGCGCATTCCGCTGGTTCATGAAATGCAGCAGATCGACTATTCCCAGGGCGGGTACATTATCCCGTTCTTCCCGCCAGTCATTGACGGAGTGGCCGCGAACGTTCACGGAGTGAATCCGACCAAGACCGGCGCGCCCTTGAACAACTACGACTGGAGGACGGTCTGGATCGGGTAACCGGAGAGCCGGGTGGGTCCGGGGTCGCCGTCGGCCTAATCGGCGGTGGCAGCGCGGCGCGCGCGTACCTGCGCACCCTGGACTCGCTGGTAGCGGCGGGCTACGCGGCGTCCGGACCTATCTGCGTGCGGCGATCCGAGGCATGGCCATCCTTTCTTCGCGCGCGGCCGGGCTCGCACCTGGTAGCCGATGCCGCAGCGGTGCTCGATGCCGACGTCGATCTGGTCGTCATCACCACTCCGCCCGACAGCCATGCCGAACTGACTCGCCGGGCCCTTGAGCGGGGCAAGCATGTCGTCGTCGAGAAGCCGCTGACATTCGACACCGGGACCGCCAGACGTCTGGCTGAGCTGGCCGCAGATCGCGGCAAGTTGCTGGTCGTAGCGCCGTTCGTGCAGATGTCCCCGGCGATGCGGCTGCTCTGGACTCTGGTCGACGCAGGCGTGACAGGTCAGGTCCACTCGGCCAGGGCGATGTACGGCAACGCGGGATCAACCTGGGCCAAGTGGTACCACACCAGCGGGGTCGGTCCGCTCGGCGACCTGGCCATCTACAACATCAAGACGCTGACCGCGCTGCTGGGTCCGGTCGTCGAAGCGCGCGCGCTTC
>Ga0066903_100003719_pt1 | contig 12587 bp, 11 predicted proteins | sample PanSoiMetaGPlot1_FD_67491 | JGI IMG/M metagenome (GOLD analysis project Ga0066903, IMG submission 67491) | Tropical forest soil microbial communities from Panama analyzed to predict greenhouse gas emissions - Panama Soil - Plot 1 (version 2) | ecosystem: Environmental > Terrestrial > Soil >...
CGCAACCCAATGACGCGGCGGCGTTGATTTCAGATTTGAAGCTGCAAACTTTTTGGGAAACGCCTGCTGAATCCGCCGAAAAGGCAATCGCTTTGATCGCTCGCGCAAACCAAGCCGCCTTCGGGTACAAATTGCGCACCGGTGGGGTCACCGCGGATGCCTTTCCCGGTTCGATCCAGATCGCGCGAGCGATCCTGGCGTCAACGAAACATCACGTCTCGATCAAATTTACGGCGGGACTACATCAGCCGATTCGGCGATTTCGGGAGGAAGTGAAAACCGAGATGCACGGATTTTTAAACGTGCTCGGAGCCGGTGTCCTCTCAGCCGAGCACCATTGGGACGAAGCGCAAACAATTGAAATGCTCGAAGACCAGCGCGCCGATTCATTCGAATTTCACGACACGGTTTTTGCCTGGCGCGAGTGGGAAATCACTCTCGACCGGATCAAGGCGCGCCGAAAATTTGTTACCTCTTTTGGCAGCTGCAGCTTCGACGAGCCGCGCGAGGATTTGCGCGGACTGAATCTGCTGTAAGGTAGGGGCGGTTCACCGAACCGCCCGTGGTGAGTGGGTCAATCGCCGCTGCCAATGCCGCTCAAATCTTTCATCGACATTTCGCCCGATTCGCATTTTCCGCTCGAGAATCTCCCTTTCGCCGTTTTCAGGCCGCGCGAAGGCAAAGCGCGGATCGGCGTCGCGCTCGGCGATTATGTTGTCGATGTTGCCTTTCTGCAGGAAGCTGGACATTTCCGGGACTTGCAAGATCGACAGCTTTTCGCGCACGATTCGCTGAATGAATTTCTCGCGCTCGGCCGACCTGCTTGGCGAAACGTTCGGGAAGCGTTGCAAAAACTGCTCTCCGCTGAAACGCCAACGCTGCGCGACGACGCGAAACTGCGCCAACGCGTTTTTCACAAACGGTCCGACGTCACGATGCAGTTACCTGTAAAGATCGGCGATTACACGGACTTTTATTCGTCGTATTACCACGCGCACAACGTCGGCACAATGTTGCGCGGCCCGGAAAACGCGCTCATGCCGAATTGGAAATGGCTGCCGGTCGCCTACCACGGGCGCGCGAGTTCCGTCATTGTCAGCGGAACCGACGTGCGTCGACCGAAAGGTCAAATCAAACCGCCCGACGCTCCAACGCCCGTCTTCGGACCGACCAAGAGTTTGGATTACGAATTGGAAATGGCGTTCCTGATCGGTCCGGCCAACTCGTTAGGCGAACCGATTCCGATCGACCGCGCTATTGACCACATCTTTGGTTTTGTTTTGATGAATGACTGGAGCGCGCGCGATGTTCAGGCCTGGGAATACCAGCCGCTGGGTCCGTTTCTCTCGAAAAACTTTGCGACGAGTATTTCGCCGTGGGTCGTAACCTTGGAAGCGCTCGAGCCGTTTCGAAACCCATTGCCGAAACAGGATCCGGAGCCGCTGCCTTATCTTCGAGCGAAAAACGATTTCACTTTTGATATTCAATTGGAAGCCAAGTTGCAGACGGCGAAGATGAAGGCGGCGCACACCACTACGCGAACAAATTTTCAAAATCTCTATTGGAGCATTTCCCAACAGCTGGCGCATCACAGCGTGGGCGGTTGCAATTTGCAACCCGGCGATTTACTCGCGAGCGGAACCATCAGCGGCGAAACAGAAGAATCGCGCGGTTGCATGCTCGAATTGACTTGGCGGGGGGCGAATCCATTGAAACTCCCAGGCGGCGAAGAACGCAAATGGCTTGAAAATGGCGACACGCTTTCCATCACTGGCTGGTGCCAGGGCGACAATTATAGGGTTGGCTTTGGCGAGCTCAGTGGAAAGATCCTTCCGGCCCGCTGATTGTTGGCAAGTCCGATCTAACGATAAGTGCTTAAGTGAGCAACGACGTAAAAGCACGAGTCCTTCATGTCGAGGACGACGCTGATCTTCGTTTGATGATCGCGGCGTCGCTCCGGGATTTTGGTTACGTAGTGGCGACTGCCGGAACGGTGGCCGAGGGGTTGGAATTGGCCCACGAATTCAAGTTCGACGTTTGCATTCTTGATATGCGGCTTCCGGACGGCAACGGGATCGAGTTGTGCCAAAAGATCCGCGAGCGGCAGCCGAATGTGCCGGTGCTTTACTACTCCGCCTACGCAAGCGACGAGGAACAAGAAGCCGCGCTCTCGGTTTGCGGCGACGCATATCTCAAAAAGCCGGTTTCAGCTGAAGTTTTACAGGAAACAATTGCGAAGTTGCTCGAGCGAACGCAAAAGTAAGGCCGCGGGCCTGTAGCTCAGCGGTAGAGCAGGGGACTCATAATCCCTTGGTCCCTGGTTCGAATCCAGGCGGGCCCAGTCTACGCTCGCGTCGTAAGGAAGAGCATACACTGTCGCGCCGATGCTTTAGCGTAGGCGAACGCATCTCCTTGCAGCGCGGCGCGCGGCGAGCCACAACTCGGCAAGCCCCCTCGAACGATGCGCGGTAACTTCTGTTACGTATATGTTTTGCAGAGTGTATCAGACACTGGGCGGTTCTACATCGGTTTGGCGAGCAACCTGCGTGAGCGGATCGCAGCTCATAATCGCGGCCATGTTCGCTCCACGTCTCCGTGGAAACCTTGGATTCTGAAGGCGTACGTCGGCTTTCGCGACTGAAAACGTGCCGCTGAATTCGAGCCTTACTTGAAGTCAGCGTCTGGTCGAGCGTTTGTGAAGAAGCGATTTTGAGCGTCGGCCACTTGACCCATCCATTTTGAATTTCGGATTGCGGATTTCGGATTGCTGATTTGGGATGATAGCATGCTGCGGAGCCTTGTCATCGGAATCGAAATCGTAATCTTGAGCGCGCTTGTGCTGGTGACGCGCTGCGCAAACTACCAGGACGTTTTCGTAGACGGAAATATTTATTTTACTGATGCTGATTGCTACGCGCGGATGACGAGGGTGCGGATGTGCGCCGAACATCCGGGGCTCATCATTCGACACCACGATTTCGAAAATTTCCCGCAAGGAACAACGCCCCACACCAGCGCGCCGCTCGATTATCTCATCGTCTCGTTGTCGATCCTGCTTAAGCCGCTGACTGCGCAGCCGATCGATCTCGCCGGCACAATCATCTCGCCGTTGCTGGCTTTGTTCTGCGGCTGGTTTCTTTACTGCTGGTCACGGCGCATGAAATTTTCCTATCGCTGGATCATGCTGAGTCTTTACGGAATTAGTCCTATTTTGGTCCACGGAGCCGAGCTCGGCCGGCCCGATCATCAATCGTTGCTCATTTTGCTCATTACGATCGGCGTTTGTGCTGAGTGGAGTTTGCGAAACGAGCAATCGCGCAATTTGGCTGTCGTGAGTGGAGTTGCGTGGAGTTTGGCGCTTTGGGTTTCTGTTTACGAACCGCTCGTTCTGCTCGCTCTGATTTGCTTCATCAGTCTGATTAAAGATCGAAATCTACTGTTTGGACGTCATCGACGAAGCGGCTGGATTGTTTTCGTGGCTATTATCGTGATTGCGTTGCTTCTCGAGCGACGAGTTCCATCTTTGTCGATCTTTTATTCGAATCCTCTTTTTACGAATTGGTCGCGGACAGTCGGCGAACTCGCCCACGTTTCGCCGTTCAGTCGAGTTTGGTTCGCTTGGGCCGGCTACATGATCGCGCTTGCGCCGATTCTGATTTGCTACGCGCTTCGCAAGCGGACGGCGCCGCCAACTTTTATTCTCGTATTATTGGTCGCGACCTTTCTACTGACAACTTGGCAGGCGCGCTGGAGTTATTTCTTCATGTCGATCTTCGCAATGACACTGCCAAGTTTGCTTTCGCCGATTAAATCGCGCCCAGCGGTATGGTTCGCAATCGCGTTGTCGATCTTACCGATCCTGCAATTCTGGGATGCGCGAACTTGGCCTAACGAATCGGAGTTTGCAGCTCGGCTGGAGCGCCGAAACGAATCGGGGCAGTTGCGGGAATTGGCGTTGGCAATTCGTGCGACGCAGACGCAGCCATTCCTGGCGCCGTGGTGGCTCTCGCCGGAAATCTCTTACTGGTCGGGGCAACCCGGAATTGCCGGAAGCTCGCATGAAGCGCTGGACGGCATCGCCGACAGTGCGCGATTTTTCGTAGCGGACGATATCTCTGATGCACGCAAACTGCTGCAAAATCGGCGAGTCGAATGGATTTTCGCCTATGAGTGGAACCGAGTCAGCCAAACTTCAGCGACTCTTTTGGGCGTGTCCGTTGCTGATCGCGCGCTTGGTCGAGTCCTCGATCGGACGCCGGCGCGAGCTCCGGCTTATCTGGTTCTGGCCGGCCAAAATGGCACCGCAAAGTTATTCCGATTTGTAGATTAAATTGTAAAAAATTACCTTTTCTGACTCGAATGCGTTGACAATGTAAATAACCGTTACAATAATAGCGCGTGCTGAAAAAATTCATTCCGCAAAGAACGATCTCATCGATTGAAGAAGGGTCGTTGAGTTCGGCGGGTGAAGATTCCAACAGACCCGCCTACGGCGACCAACCAAAATCATCAACCGACGAATATAAAAAGTTTATGGCTGAACATTCAGGCAAAGACGTCCTTTCCAGCGACGTCGAAATCAAAGGCACGATCAAGTTCCAAAAGGAGCTCTTGATCGATGGCAAAGTCGAAGGCGAAATTAACTCCGATGGCGTGCTAACGGTGGGTGAAAACGCGGAGATCCGGGCGGAAATAAAGACAAAGTCGATCACGATTTACGGCAAGGTGCAGGGAAACATTGTTGTAAGCGAGCGTTGCGAATTGAAATCGAAATGCACGCTCCAGGGCGACTTGAAAGCCGCGCGTCTAGTTATCGAAGAAGGTGCGACGTTTATCGGCAAGTCGGAAGTTTCCACCGGGATGGCTGTTAAAGCATCGAGCCGGCCAGAAGTTGTTCGCCACGAAGATTCGGCCAAGCCTGCCTTCGCGGCCCGCGCTTAAGAATATTACCTTCGCCTGCTGAACTAGTGACCAAATCGTCGCCTGCCAAGGCCAGTGTGGAATGTCCGCACTGCGGCTTTAAGCAGATGGAATATGTGGCGGCGAAGTCGACGTTCTGCCGGCAGTGCGGGCGTTCCTTTTCGCCCTCAGCGCCGAAGCCCGAGTTGAAACTCAAGAACGACCATGCTGCGCTCGAAGAGTTACCGCTCCATCGAAAACTCGAAAGCATCTTGGGCCGCCAGCGGTATCGCGTTGTCTCCTGTTTCGAGTGTAAACGCAAACATGAAGTGAGCGACGCGGCGTCGTCGACCAACTGCCCGGGCTGTAGCGCGCATATCGACCTCCGCGACTACAAAATCACCACCAGTTTCAGCCGCTCGATTCGCACCCGCGGGGATGTGCATCTGACAAGCAAAGGCGAACTAAACAGCACGAGCGTGATCTGCAACTCGGCGGTCATTGAGGGGAAACTGCGCGGCAATTTAGAGTGCGAGAATTCGATGACGATCAACCTAGTCGCGAAAATCCCGGGACGCATCAGCGCGCAACAAATAACCGTCGAACGGAAATCCGATATTCAGTGTTTTCGGCGGGTGCGAGTCACTAACATCGATATCAAGGGACGTATGTCCGGCGAAATCATTGCCGCCGGTTCCGTTACCATTCACAAGGGCGGCATTCTCGATGGGAACGTGACCGCGAAATCGATCGCGATCGAAAAAGGTGGAATGTTTTGCGGGCAGCTCGTCATCGGCCAGGCAAATCTCACCCAGGGCGAACTGTTGCCCGGAGCGAAAGCGCCTGAGAAGAAAGCGGAGACAGATATTCCGCTGGGCGCAGCGCAGCCGTTGCCGGCAACGTAACCATTTCACATGCGAAGATTGCATCCACGTAGTCCGTACGAAAAGCTCGGCGGCTACGTTCATCTCCCGCGTTTGATCGACAAGGTGAAGTTACAGCGCAAGGGGCTGCTCGATGGTTACAACTACAAGACCGTCGGCTTCGACAAACATCTGCTCAGTTTTCTCAAGATCGAGGGCGACGCCTTCGAAGAAGCTGTGAATCGACTAGAGACCGATGAGGCGATCCTGGGTTGGGTGGAGAAGAACGCTGTGAACCATTCTCCGAGCGAGGTCGGACACTGGAACCAGGCGATGATCTCACGTCATCCCGACACCGCGGCCAAGAAAGCGCGGTTCAGTCATTTCCTGAAACAAGCCGGCGGCGCCGGACGAACAGATATCCGAACCTATTTCGACCTGATCGAGTTCGACGAAGGGCGATTGAAATAGTCGCTGAATCGTTAAATCGGAAAACGACTCACGATTCACAATTAGCGAAAATCTTGTCCGCGGTCTCCAGCATCTCTTTGCTGCCGATATCCAGCCAGCGGCCTTTGATCTCGAAAGTGTTCACGGGCTTTCGAGTGTAGAGCCATTGCAGGAACAAACCGGGCTGATCGGGATTATTGCCGGCTGCGAGATAGGTCGTGAACAAGGAGAGCACTTCGCGCGAATAATAATAGAGCGCGACCGAGGCCAACGTGCTCTTCGGTTTCTGAGGTTTTTCTTCGAAATCTGCGATCACGCCCTTGCTATTGGTCGTCACAGTGCCGTATTTCTTCATCGCCTCGAGATTTCCGACGTCATGCACTGCAACGGTTGCCGGTAAGCTTTTGGCCGCGTTCACGAACTCGCGCAGCGGTTGTTCAAACAAATTGTCGCCGGCGATTATCAGCAAATCGTCGTTGCTCAAATTCTCGCGCGTCAGAACGAGGTTGATGTCGCCGATTGCGCCGAGTTTGTCATCGTCACTGGTCGAGCCGTCATTCACGATTTTGATCTTCATCCGACGGTGGCCATCCTGGTACGCGTCCGCCCAATTCTGAAAATCGTTTGCGAATTTGCCGTTGGTCACGATGTAAACTGTTCGAAGCGCCGGAACAGATGTGAGGTTATCAAAAAGCCATTCGATGATCGGTTTTCCCCCAACTTTCAGGAGCGGCTTTGCCTTGTTCAGCGTGAGTGGATAAAGCCGCGTCGCGTATCCGGCAGCAAGAATCAGAGCGTTCATTCGAATTTCCGGACGATAGGCAGCGGATCAGTTCGCGCCAATGGTTCCGCGCGCGAGCAAATTATTATCTCGCCGCTCCGCTCAAAATGGCGGAACGCAAACGGTGCTGAATTCCAGAAATCCTACTTGAGTCGGTGATTTTGGTGCGGGTGCTGTTCTCGGTCACGTAGAACGTGTCGATGGCCGCACCTTTCTCAGTGCTGATGCGCGAAAGGACAATGTTTGCTCCTTCTTGTCCGAGCGCGGTGAGCAAATCGTAGAGTAGACCAACCCGGTCCGGCGTTTCGATTTGGATCAATGTGTAGGTCGGGTGCGCTTTGTTATCGATCGCGATCCCAGTCGGAAATTCCAGCTCGTGTAGACGCCGGGAATGGATGGAACGGCGCGCTTTTTCTAGCAAGCGTGCGAACTCGAAGTTCTCGGCTTCGAGCGCACGCGCGAGCGTACTCTCGACCAGGTCGCGCTCGCGCAGCTCGCTGACCGCGCCGCCGTGCAAATCGCAAACGTGAAAAACCGCTAGAATGGCGTGATCTTCCCGGGGAAAAACATCCGAGCTCAGGATGTTAAGCGGAACAACCGAAAACGATCCCGCGATCTTGGCCAAAAGATCCTGCCGGTCCCATGTGCAAAATGAAACGATGCTGTGGCCGAACTGCGGAAACGCCTCCCAGCTCGTGCTCGGCAGAAGCGGTTCATCGCGTTGCGTTGATGTGTTCCCGAAGAACGACCGGAACAGTTTGAGATGCTTGACGATTTCCGGCACATCGGAAGCGCGAAAATAATTGTCCGGCATGAACTCGAAATGGGCTTCGATTTCGTCCGCGTAATCGGGCGGCAGCTCCACGGCCACAGCAGTTTGGAGGCTGTCGCGCTCAATTCGTGTTTGCTCGAGATAAGATTTTTGATCGGCCAGGTATTGCGTAGTGGCCTGAAAAAGCTGCCAGACCAGCGATTCCTTCCAATCGGACCAGCTTTGCCCGCTGGTGCCCTGGCCATCGGCCAGCGTCAGTAACATTAGGGCGTGCAACCTTTTTTGGTTCCGAACAACGTTCGCGAACTCAACGATGGTCGCCGGATCATCGAGATTCCGTTGCTGCGCCGTGCTCGACAGAGTGACGTGATGATCGACCAGAAGAATGAGCGATTTTCTTTGCTCCGGGGTCAGCTGAAGACGTTTGGCCACACTTTGGGCAAATAGAGCGCTTGCTTCGGAATGCGGTCGCGCGCCAACCGCCCGCCCGGTGTCGTGCAAGAGCAATGCCAGGTAGAGGATGAATGGATCATCCAGATTTTCGAAGATCTGGCGATAAGGAATCAGCTTCGGATCGTTCGTCCGTACGAGCGCGTCGAGCTTGTCGATGCAGAGGAGTGTATGCTCGTCCGCGGTATAACGATGGAAAAACTCGTGCTGCACGAGGCAGGTCAATTGCCCGAATTCGGGGATGTAGCGGCCCAGAAAATCGACCCGATGCATCAAACGCAGCGTACGTCCCACCTCACCCTTCTTCGATAAAATGGCTTTGAAAATCTCGCGCGGTGCGGTTGCGTACCGATACGTCCGCGTAATTTGGACGAGCGCCCGGCTGATCAGGTCCTCCAACTCGGGACTAAGATCGACCTCGCGCTCCTGTGCGAGGCGAAACGCCGTCATTATCTGGTCCGGATCGCTCTTGAACAGATCCCGGCGATCGGTATGCAGTTGCGCATTTCGAATGACAAACGAACCCAGGCGAATCTCCGCGCCGCGCCGCAGAGGCAAAAAGCTGAAAAGCGACCGGGTTCCGCTGGTCGCATACCCGCTCGCAAATTGCTCGGTGATGCGTTCGGTCACGCGGAAAATGTTGCGAGTGTGTTTGTAGTAATCACGCATTAACGCCTCGCTCGCGCGCTGTCCATTCTTCTCCCGGTAGCGCAAACGGCGCGCGACCTCTTCCTGAAGATTGAGATGGAGAGTATCGGCCGCCCGATTCGAGAGATAATGTAAATCTGTCCGCAACCGGAGCAGAAAATCGTACGCGGTCTCGATCCGGCGTTGATCCGATTCGCTCACCCAATCCTCGCCCACCAGGTGCGTCGTCGTCAGAGCGCCTTCCTTGAAATAGGACATCCAGAGAAGGTTCTGATAATCGCGCAGAGCGCCGCAGCCGTTTTTGAGGTTTGGCTCCTGCATGTAAACGCTGTCGCCAAATTTCCGGTGCCGCGCTTCCTGATCGCGCATTCGCATCTCGACGTACTCGCGTTCCGAGCCGGCTACGCATTTACTTCGAAACTGATTTCGGAACTCGTGGGCAAGCGTGCGATCGCCCGCCAGAAAACGCGATTCGAGCATCGCTGTTTTCGTTAGCATGTCGCGATTCGCCTGCGCCAAGGCCTCTTTCATCGAGCGGGTCGAATGACCGACCTTGAAACCGATGTCCCAGAGCAAATAAAGGATCTGCTCCGCCATCTGCTCGACATAAGACGAGATTTTGCCGGCGCCATCGCCGTGCAGCAGCATCACGTCCACATCACTAAATGGATTCAATTCGCCGCGGCCATATCCGCCGAGCGCGATCAGCGAGAGCGATGTTTTGGGCTGGCCGACCGTGCCGGCAGCCGCCGAAAAAACATGTCGCAAAATCACGTCTACCAACTCGCCGCGTCGGGCACAGATCTCCCGGCCGCCGCCGCCGGCCTGATGTTTCAAACGCAGCCGATGCTCCTCCAGCTTGAGAAATTTTTTGTAAGTTGGAAGAACGTCAGTCGGCCGCTGTTTTCCGGCGACGGCAAGCTGGTCTTCGGCGTGGGCCAGGACCTTCTCCAGATGTCGCGAAGTCGCCATTGTAGATCTTGGGGGCCAGTCCGGATCGGACTGCAGCCCCGCCGGCGCTCAATCTAAATCCGATCATCCGAAATCCAACAAGCGATTAGAGCTCGACGGCGTAGCGTTTGAGCTTGTTGTAGAGAGTTGGGCGCTGGATGCCGAGCAGTTCGGCGGCTTTCTTTTTGTTGCCGTGACAATGGGCCAGGGCTTGGAGAATCGCCACGCGCTCCATGTCGTCGAGACTCTGCACGCCTTGCGGAACGCCGCCGCGGTCGATTTGCTGCAGCGCCTGAGGCAATTGCAATTCGCCGGGTAATTCTTTGACCGTAATGGCGTTGTTTCGCGCCAGCACAACGGCGTATTCCATCGCATTTTGCAATTCGCGAACGTTTCCCGGCCACGAATAATCGAGCAGCTTTTGAAACGCTTCCGGCAAAATCTCCGGCTCGGATTTGCCGAGCTGGGTCGCGAATTGTTTTACGAAAAATGTGACCAGCGCCGGAATGTCCTGTTTTCGCTTGCGCAACGGCGGCACTTCGATCTGAAAAGTGTTCAGCCGATAATATAAATCCGACCGTAACCGGTTTTCGGCCAGCGCTTGCGTGAGCGGCCGGTTCGTTGCCGCAATCACTCGGAAGTCGGCTTTCAGGACATGCGTGCTTCCGAGCGGGCGATATTCGCGCTCCTGCAACACGCGGAGGAAGCGCGTCTGCAAATCCGCGGGCATGTCCGAGATCTCGTCGAGAAACAGCGTCCCGCCATTGGCTTCCGCGATCATTCCCGGAAAATCGTGCATCGCGCCAGTGAACGCGTCTCTGACGTAACCGAACAGTTCGCCCTCGATCATCGTTTGCGGGAACGCCGCGCAGTTGAGTTTCACCATCGGCCGGTCGCGCCGGCGGCCTCTTCGTGTGAATTAAATTCGCAATGACTTCCTTGCCGACGCCGCTTTCGCCCGTGATCAGCACGTTCGCTTCCGACGGCGCCATCGCATTAACGAGCTCTTCGATCTCCTGCATCGACTTGTTTTTGAAGACCGGCGTGAATCGCGTCTCCGCGATTTCCAACCGTTTCTCGAGCTCCTCGGTTTTCTGGCGAAGTTTTTGCGTTTCCTGGAGGAGCGACTGTTTTTCCAATGCTTTTTCGACAAGACTCAAGAGCTCCTCGGGTGCGTACGGTTTGGTGATGAAATGATACGCGCCACGCTTGATGGACTCGATCGCGTTGGCGAGCGTATCGTGTGTGGTCAAAATGATGACCTGCGTATCTGGCCGCTCGGTCTTGATCTGGTTGAGCATTTGCAATCCTTCGGCGTCCGGCAATTGCAGATCGAGAAGAACGAGCGAGGCCGCTTTGTTTTTCAACGCGTTCAATCCAGCAGCAGCAGTGCCGGCGGTCTCGGTTTCGAATCCGTGCCGGCTCAGCAACGCTTCGAGCGCGAGCAAGATCGGTCGTTCGTCATCAATGATCAGGATTCGTCGTCGCTCTTTCATCGAGATTTCTCCGGCGGGAGAGTCGGAAGAGTCAGCCTCGTTACCAAGGTCGAAGTTTTGTGATCGTACTCGGCTGCTAAACCGCCACCGTGCGCTTCCGCGATCGAACGGATGCGATTGAGACCGAGACCGTAGTGGCCCTGGCTCATATTTCGCAACGGTTCGCGCCCCCAGTTTTCAGTCGCTGATTCGAATTGCGCTTTTGGCTCGCGCAATTCGAACACGAAACAGTCGTTATCGATGGACGCTTTCGCAGCAATCGATTTTGGGTTGCGCTCGTGTTGAAACGCGTTGGTGAAAAGCTCAAGAAACGCTTGTTGCGCCAACTGCGGGTCGATTTGTAACTTCGCATCTTTCAACTGGAGATCCCAGGTAATCTTGGCTGCGTTCTCGGAGAACTCCGTCGCAAGTTTTTGCTTCAAATCTTCGACGAAGTCCGCCGCCGGATAAGAAATGGGAGTCGGGCTAACCTGGCTCAAGCCGGCGCTCAAGCGCTGAAGATTGGCGCCGACTTGCGAAGTCATTTCGCGCAAATGCTGGATTTCGCTTTTCATCTCCGCGTCCTCCGCCAACTCGGCGAGGTAAGCCGATTGCAACTCGATCGCGTTCAGATTGTTCCGGATATCGTGGCTGAGTTGCCGGACAAACTTCACGATGTCCGCCCACGGCACACTCAGCGCGTCGCTTTCTGCCGGGTGTGAGGACATGGGCATACTTCAACGCGACAAAGAGCAAAGGCTATTCCGCGATGGAAAACTTATCGTCGGGAGGCTCTTCACTCCTTAGAACTTTGACCTGCGAATCGTTGCTCGCAAGATGTTGCAGCACGTGAAAAACATCCTCCGGGTCGGCGTCGAGAGCGCGCGCAATCTCCTCCGCCGTCTTGGCGGTTTCGGGCGAAAGGTTTCCGCGCACCTCGGCTTGCAATTGCAGCAATCGGGTCGCGGCCTTTTTCCCGGCCTCAACCCCGGGCTGATGGTAAGCGTTGATATTCACCAGCGATCCGTAAAACCCGACCGCGCGCTCATAAAGTGCGATCAACGCGCCGATGTTAAACGCGTTTGTCTCCGGAATCGTCACCGAGATCGATTCGCGTCCTTTTTCATAAAGCGCCGCGCGGGTGCCGCGCAGGAAGCCGTACAAGTAATCGCCGCTAGTCACGCCGGCCTCGACATCGAACGGGGCACGACCGCGGTCTTTGGCCACTTCAATGAATGTGACAAAGAAATTTAGGACGCCGTCGCGTAGTTGCTGGACGTAAGCGTGTTGGTCGGTCG
>Ga0066903_100003720_pt1 | contig 12587 bp, 12 predicted proteins | sample PanSoiMetaGPlot1_FD_67491 | JGI IMG/M metagenome (GOLD analysis project Ga0066903, IMG submission 67491) | Tropical forest soil microbial communities from Panama analyzed to predict greenhouse gas emissions - Panama Soil - Plot 1 (version 2) | ecosystem: Environmental > Terrestrial > Soil >...
GAAATTACTGCGGCATCTTGATGCCGGACTCCGTCACAACGCTGCTCCAGTAGGCAATTTGCGTCTGGATGAGTTTGCCAAACTGTGCGGGCGTGCCTCCGGCGGGAGTCGCGCCCAACGTTGCAAATGCGTCGCGGACCTTTGGCTTCTGCAGCGCTCTGTTGATAGCCTCGTTCAACCGCGCCACAACATCCTTCGGCGTGCCGCTCTTCACCGCGTAACCCACATAGTCTTCAAGCACCAGGTTGGGGAACCCTTGCTCAACCACGCTCGGCACATCTTGGATGCCCATGACACGCTGTGGCGCCGTAACGGCAAGCCCGCGTAGCTTGCCGGTGGCGATGAAATCACCAGCCGAGACACTCGCGAGAAAATCGAAGTGATTGGTGCCGTTCAGAAGGTCGGCAATGCGTTGCTGCGACTGCTGATAAGGAACATGCGTGGCGCTCACGCCGGTTTGCAGCTTGAACATTTCACCGGCGAGATGCGCGGGCGTGCCGAAGCCGGCAGAGGAGAAATTGTATCGTCCGGGCTGTTTCTTGAGAATTGCGACAAGCTCTGAGACCGATTTCGCTGAAAAGGATGGCGGCACGACCAGGACATTGTATGACGTCGAAATCTTGATGACGGGCGTGAAGTCCACCTCGGGTCGAAGGCCGAGGTGAGGGAGCAGGGCCGGCACCACCATGGTCGGCACGCTCATCGGATAGATCGAATAGCCGTCGGCTGGTTGCTTCAAAACCTCCGACATGCCGATGGTCTGCAGCGCCCCGGGCCGGTTCTCGACCAGCGTCCGCCAGCCTTCAGCCTCGGTCAGCTCAGCCGCAACAACCCGGCTGATGATGTCGGGCGGCGTGCCCGCGACCGTCGGGACGACGAAGCGGATCGTGTTTGATGGAAAGGTTTGGGCGTGACCCGAGGAAGCTCCGCCAAATCCGGCCGCAACCAGCATCAGCAGGGCGCACTGCGGAGAGCCGCGAAGCTTGAGCATTGGAAAGTTCCTCCCTGGCAATCATTCTCAGATTTACCGACGCAAGACTGCTCCTTTCCGACATAGCCCAAAAGTTCTATTTTGAACTAGCTATATAGCTTTAAGGAATAGATCGCGCCATGCCGCAGACCGACCAGATCAGCCGTCGCCTCAAGCTGCGTCAGCTCAATATTCTTCTTGCCGTGGCGCGCTGCGGGAGCATGGCGAAGGCGGCCGACGAGCTTGCGATTACGCAGCCGGTCATTTCAAAGGCGATCGCGGAGCTTGAGGATCTGCTAGGTGTGCGGCTGCTGGACCGCGGCCGCTACGGGATCGAGCCGACGCTCCATGGCCGGGCTCTGCTCAAACGCAGCCTCGCTATTTTTGATGACCTGAAGACGAGCGTCAGCGAGCTTGAGTTTCTGTCCGACCCGACAGCAGGTCACTTGCGGATCGGCTGCGACGAACCGCTCAGCACATGGTTGCTCCCCGTTCTGATCGACCGACTGGCACGGCGTTATCCACGTTTGACCTCTGAAATCGTCATTGCCGATCCAAAGACCTTGCGCGAGCGCGACCTGCACGGTCGCAACATCGAAGTGGCGATCATGCGGACCAGGACTCCGATCATGATGAAAGCCTCGAGACGAAGAACCTCTACAGAGACCGCTTATGGATCGTGGCAGGGCTGCGCAGCCCGTGGGCGAAGCGCCGCAAAATCGTGCTGGCCGACCTGATCGAAGAGCGCTGGTGCCTGCCGGCTCCCGATCACCCGGTCGGCGCATTGGTCGTCGAGGCCTTCCGCCAGAGCGGGCTGGAGCTTCCAAAGAGAAGCGTAACCGTGGGTTCCGCGCAGTTCACCAGCAATCTGCTCGCCAAGGGACAATTTCTCGGCGTGCATGGCACCACGTTTCTGCGTTTCTTGCCACCGAGCGTCCGTCTGAAGATATTGCCCGTCGAACTCCCCGTTCCGGAGACCGCGATCAGCCTTGTTGCCCTTAAGGACCGCACATTGAGTCCGGCGGCACAGCTATTCGTGGACTGGACGCATGAGTTCACCAAGTCCTTGGCGCCAAAATGAGCGACCCACGCATCGCCAAAGGGTGGTGCCGCCGCACCCGCAAGCGCCGCGTGACGCAGGCAGAATGAGGACCCCGACCTTGCGAGCCGGTTGCAGCCGCGGGAATATTCATCGACGAAACCGCGCCATCGGCGGCCGCCGAAGGGCGTTGCGCCACTCAAGGACGAGCCGCAGTTGACGAGCCGTAGTGAAGGACGCCTGGCGAATAATGACCCTCCATCAGCTTCGCATTTTCCTTGCCGTCGCGCAGGCGGCGACCTTGACGCGCGCCAGCAAGCAGCTCGGGCTCGCTCAGCCGTCGCTGTCCAAGCAACTGTCGGCCCTGGAGGAGAACGTCGGCGCGCGGCTGTTCGAACGCGCGCATAAGCGCATGGTGCTGACCGACGCCGGGCGGCTGCTGCTCTTCCATGCCCAGCGTGTGATCCGCGGCATCGATGAGGCCGAGGCCGGACTGCGCGAATTCACCAGTGGCAAGCGCGCCGTCATCCGCATCGCCGGGCTCAATTCCGTGATCAAGGCGATCGTCCCGGATGCCCTGCAGCGCTGCGGCGGGGCCGCCTCCGGCATCGAGGTCGACATCCACGAGGCGGCGCCTGGCGAGGTCGTCGACATGCTGTATGCGCGGCAAGCCCATATCGGCCTGATAGCAGAGGGGACGGTGGCGCAGGCGAGCATCGGCTTCCGGCAGATCCCGATCGTCGATGATCCATATGTGTTCGCGGTTCCGAGCACGATCGACTTTGGCGCGCTGCCGAGCCTCGATGACGCTCCCGCTGACGTCATGCGCGTGCTCAACAACTGCATCCAGTTCCATTTCGGCACGCAGCACACGTTGCGCGTCCAGCAATGGTACCAGCACATCCTGCCATCGCACCGCCTGGTCGCGCATTGCCGCACCTACGAGGTGGCGCTCGGGCTGGTGCGCTCTGGATTTGGTGTGAGCCTGGTGCCGGCACTGACGGCGTTCCTGATCGAGGGCTCGCTCGAGGGCATCACACTCTATGCGACCGACCATGGATCACGCAGCACGGTCGCGCTGCTCGCCGACCAGTATCTGCGGCTGTCGCCCTTCAAGGGATTCGTCGAAGCGCTCAAGCTGGCCGGGCGCGACGTGAAGCTGCCGCCGATCCGGCCGATGCCGCCAATCATCAAGGAGGCGCGCGGACGTTCTGAGACGGCGTAAGTAAGTCCCCCCTTTCTTGAGGCATGGCTGAGCCGCGAGCACGGCCTGCTCCCTCTCCCGAAGGGAGAGGGGTGGGGTGTGGGGTTACAATCTATCGAGGGTTCGTTGCCTCCTGACCCCCACCCTCTCCCCAGCCGAAGTCGGATGTTTCCGACTTCGGCCACGCATTGAGTGGCCGAACTCGGGTAAACCCGAGTTCGGCTGGGGAGAGGCAGTACCGCCGTGCCGTGTGCAGACTCCGTGATCAACGGCAAGCCCTGCTGCGGTATCGGGTAAGCTATTCGAAATGGCGATGGCATCCATAGCTTGAATGCGTGGTGTCATTGGCGGCGAAATCTCCGCTCTGATCGCCGGAGATGTTAGCAATGGCCGAGCCACGCCTCTCTCCACCTCCACAATGGGCTGACGATCTGTCCCCAATCAGCGTTTCCAACTGGAGCTTCGACCGCGCCGCGCACCTGCTCGAGCGCGCCGGCTTCGGCGGTACGCCCGACGATATCGCGCGGCTTGCGGCCATGAGCCCGCAAGCGGCCGTCGCCGCTCTCGTCGATTACCACGCGATCGCCAACGACCACCTGGCGCCGTTCGAGCGCTCCGACGTCTGGGACCCGAGCCTGCGTGACTTTCCGGTGAGCCGTGTGGCCGCGACCGAGCGCGCCGAGAAGACCGGCGAGGCCATGGGTGTGCGCATCAAGCCGACCGGCGAGCGCCGGCTGCAGCCGGTGGTCGATCGTTTTTTCTACTGGCTGCGCGCCACCGTGCTCGAGACCCGTCGCCTGGCGCATTGGTGGGCCGACCGCATGGTCGCGACCAATCGGCCGCTCGAAGAGAAAATGGCGCTGTTCTGGCACGGCCATTTTGCGACCGGTGAGGAGAAGATTCGCGACTATCGCAAGATGGAGCAGCAGCTCGCCCTGTTCCACCGACGCGCGACCGGCAGCTTCCGCGAGCTTCTGATCGACGTCGCACGTGATCCGGCGATGCTGGCCTACCTTGACGCGGCGCAGAACGTGAAAGGCGCGCCGAACGAGAATTTCGCCCGCGAGGTGATGGAGCTCTTCACCATGGGCGTCGGCCACTACACCGAGCGCGACATCCGCGAGGCCGCCCGCGCCTTCACCGGCTGGATCGACGACGACCTCGCCTTCAAGCTCGATGCCGACAAGCACGACAACGGCCAGAAAAGCTTCCTCGGCCGCACCGGCAATTTCGACGGCGTCGACATTCTCAGGGGCATCCTCGAGCAGAAGGTGACGGCCGAGTTCATCGCCGGCAAGCTCTATCGCTTCTTCGTGCGCGAGGAGCTGTCCGAGCCGCTGCAGGCCAGGCTCGGCGCCATCCTGCGCGACAACGACTATGAGATCGCACCGCTCCTGCGCACGCTGTTCCTGTCGCACGACTTCTACAGCGCGCCCTCGTTCGGCACGCGGATCAAGGGGCCAGTCGAGCTCGTTGTCTCCACCTACCGCAAGCTCGGGGTCAAACGCCTGCCCGGCATTCCCGACCTCAATGTGGTGAGCCGCGAGCTTGGGCAGATCCTGCTCAATCCCCCGACCGTGGCGGGCTGGGCGCAGGGCCGCACCTGGATCACGCCGGGGCTCCTGCTCGCGCGCGGCAACTTCGCCCGCGACGTCCTGTTCCCCGACATCATCAATTTCACCGATCCGAACTTCAATCCCGGCCGCGAGGTCAGGCGCGTCAATGACCGCATCCTCGCCGGCATGGAGATCGCGGTCGCCACCCTTGAGGATGGCCCAGGCGAAGGCGGCGGCATGGGGGGCATGGAGGGCGGCGAGAAGACAATGGCGAATGTCATCGCCAGCGCGGAAGACTTCAACACGCGCTACGGCAGCCTGGTCGGCTGGCAGGAGGCGGTGCGCCGCGTCAAGCCGATCCCGCGCGCGGCAGCGCAGTTCGATCTCGCCGCCATGGTGCTTGCCGCTGGCGCCAAGTCCACGAGCGAAGCGGTCGATCACCTGCTCGTGCGCCTCTTGCGGGTACCGGTTGACGCAGAGGTCCGGCGGATCCTGATTGAGCTGCTCGAGCACAAGCTCGGCACCAACGACCTCACGCTTGCCGCAACCTATCTCGAGTCCCCGTTGCGGCTCATGGCGCATTTGATCATGAGCTCTCCGCAATATCAGCTTTGCTGAGCGACCTCGTTGTCAGCAGATTGATCTGCACAAATCTGGAGGCCTTCAATCATGCGACGTTCATCCCGCCTTGGTGGCATCGCCCGCCGCGATCTCCTGCGTGCCGGCTTCGGCAGCCTCGTCCTGGGCGCGTCGGGCAATTTCGAACGCTCGCCGTTCTGGGCGCAAGCGTCCGCCGCGGACGCGATGCAGGACGGTCGCATCCTCGTAGTGGTCGAGCTTTCCGGCGGCAATGACGGGCTGAACACCGTCGTGCCCTATGGCGATGACGCCTACTACAACGCCCGGCCCCGCATCGGCATCAGGAAGGAACGCCTGCGCAAGCTCGATCAGCATTTCGGCTTTCAATCGACCATGTCGGGGTTCGAGCGTCTCTACAAGGACGGCCATCTCGCGATCGTGCATGGCGTCGGCTACGACCAACCATCATTCTCCCATTTCGCCTCCATGGCCTACTGGCAGACTGCCGCGCCCAATCGCGGCGAGCTCTATGGCTGGCTCGGACGCGCCGCCGACGCCATGGACCCGGAGGGACGTGCCAACTACATCGTCAATATCGATACGCAGCAGTCGCTCGCGGTGCGCTCGCGCGCCCATGTGCCTCTGGTGTTCGACGATCCGCAGAAGTTTACCCGTTCCGGCTTCGCCGAAGAGGCCGCTGCGCTGAAGGCGATCGCCGGCATGGGCAAGGCGGAGAACGACGCGCAGGATTTCATGTTCAGCGTCTCGCGCTCCGCGCTTGATGCCGAACAGCTCGTGCGCGATGCCTGGGCCAAGTACCGCACGCCCGTGGACTACGGGCTGGTGCGCTTCGGCCTCGAGCGCGTGGCGGCGCTGATCGCGGCCGACTTCCCGACCCGCATCTATTACGTCGCCTACCGCAACAATGCCTTCGACACCCATGTCTACCAGAGCGACGTGCATGCACGGCTGTGGACCTACACCTCGGACCACATCGCCGCCTTCAGCAAGGACGTCGCGCGGCTCGGCCGTGGCAAGGACGTCGTGCTGATGGCCTTCAGCGAGTTCGGGCGGCGCGTGAAGGAGAACACCAGCCGCGGCACCGACCACGGCACTGCGGGGCCTGCCTTCGTGATCGGCGACCCCGTGTTCGGCGGACAATACGGCAAGATGCCGAGCCTCACCGATCTCGACGACGGCAATCTCAAATATACGACCGACTACCGCCGCATCTATGCGACACTCGCCGGAACCTGGATGGGGCACCGCGACACCGAGGCCCTTCTGCGCGGCAACTTCGAGCCGCTGTCACTGCTGAACGCGTGAGGTACGCGCTGCGCACAATCGTATTGCCAGACACCTGCAGGTGGGCGGCGACGCGATTTCGCGCTAACGTGACTCCCGATAACAAGTGGCGTCAGATCATTGAGGGAGGGACTCCATGCGGCTTTCGCTCGCGCTCATTGCATGTGCACTCGCGCTCGCTCTGCCAGCTGCGGCAGAGAATACCGTGGTGCCGGTAGAGAAGGCGCCCTACCACCGGCCGGTGTTTCACAATGATGAGGTGATGCTGCTCAGCGTCTACCTGCCGCCGGGAGCGCCGCACGGACCTGAGGTGTACCACACGCATTCGCTCGACCAGCTCAGTGTGCTGGTGGAAGCGGCCACCATGGCCAACCGGGCGCTGGGTGCGCCTGCCATGGGTGAGCCGCGGCAAGGCCGACGCGGCAACGTGGGCTACACGGCATTTTCCAAGAAGCCTCAGACCCACCGCGGCGCCAATGTGGGCGCGACGCCGTTCCACAACATTGTCGTCGGCCTGCTCAAGTCGCAGCCGAGCGGCTTCACCCCAGGCACGCGGCCCGAGAGCTATCAGCAGGTCGTCGACAGCGACCGCGTGCGCGCCTGGCGGCTGGTGCTGCAGCCAGGACAATCAGCACCCGCCATCACCCAGGGCGCGCCCGGCATGCGCATCGTCGTCGACGGCGGCGAGATCAGCGAAAGCGTCCCGGGCGAGGCCGATCGTGGCTGGGGGCTGCGCACCGGCGAGTTCTTCTGGCAGGACGCCGGCACGACGCGGACGGTAAAGAACATCGGCACGACGCCGATCAACATCGTGGAGTTCGAGCTGAAGTAGGGAGAGCCCACCGCGCTCCGACATCAAGACTGTTGATCGTTTGATCCATCAGCGTCTAGGAAAGATCGCGCGCATTTTCCGCGCAATCGAGCGCCGTGAGCCCTCATGAGCCAATCCATCGTCTACGCGCTCGTGGCGATGGTCTGCTACGGCGTCTCTGACTTCATCTACAAACAGGCGGCAGCAGCAGGCATCCGGGCCGACCATTTCCTGATGGCACAGGGCTGGCTCTTTTGCCCCCTGGTCATCGTCTATGCGTTGGCGACCCATACGCTTGTGCTCGATCCGGCGGCGTTGTGGGGCTCGCTGGCCGGCGCCTTCGTGTTCATCGGCTTCTTTTGTTTCATCCGCAGCCTGGCCACCGGCTTGGTCAGCACCAACGCATCGATCTTCCGCCTGAACTTCATAGTCACTGTCTTGCTGGTGGTCATCTGGCTCGGCGAGCCGATGACCACCAGCAAGATCGCCGGCCTCGCGCTCGCGCTGCTTGCAACATGGCTCCTGCTGGGCATCAGCGCTAACGCCGATCGAGCGCCCGCCGACGCCAGGCGCCGCTCCCTTGTGCTGGTCGCCGTCGCAACGCTTGCCTTCGGCACGTCGAATTTCTTCCACACCATGGGGCTGCGCCATGGCGCCCTGCCGGAGACGCTGGCGGTGGCCCAAGCGGCGCTGTTCATGCCGCTCGCGACCGTCGTGGTCTATGTCGCCGACCGCAAGGTTCGACCACCATCGGTGACGTTCAAATACAGCGCCCCAGCCGCGATCGTGCTGCTCGGCGCCACAATTTCCCTGCTGCGTAGCGTGGCGGGCGGGCAAGCCAGCGTGCTGGTGCCGATCGCCCAGATGGGATTTGTCGTTGCCGCCCTGCTCGGGATTTTCATTCTTAGGGAGCGGGTCACAGTCAGAAAGATGATCGGTCTCGCTACGGCACTGGCGGCTTTAGCAGCGCTGGCCGCAAGTTGAAGGGTGTGGGTGCACTTACTCGATCACCCGGTTGGCGCGGGCAAGAAGAATTCGTGGCACGGCGAGACCTAGCGCTCTCGCGGTCTTCAGATTGATGACGAGCTCAAACTTGTCTGGATGTTGAACTGGAAGACTGCTCGGCATGGCGCCGCGAAGGACTTTGTCGACGTAGCCCGCGACACGCCGGAAGATGTCCGACAAATCGACTCCATAGGAGATCAAACCGCCACCGTCAGCGAAATATCGGAATGAATAGATCGCGGGCACCGAATATCTTGTTGCGAGCGCAGTGATCAGGTCGCGATGATTGGTCAGGAAGACATCAGGCATGACGATGAGACCGCTGTCCGGGCGACCGGCAAGCGCCTTGACCGCATCATCGATCTGAGCCGCATTACTGACCGTCGCATGCATCGATTCGATCCCAACGGACCGCGCCGCCGCTTCAACAGACTGGAGATAAGTTGAGCCGCGACCCGGGGCCGTTTCCGGATTGAACATCAGCGCCACTCGTGCGAGCCGCGGCGACAACTCCTTGAGAAATTCGACCCACTTCGCTCCCATCGAGACATCGAAATTGGTGAATCCAGTGGCATTTCTCCCTGGTTCTGACAGTGACGCGACCAGGCCGCTCGCGACGGGATCGGATACTGCGGCGAATATGATTGGTATTGTGCTGGTCGCACGCGCGAGCGCCTCGGCACTAGGGCTCGCCTGAGCCACCAGGACGTCTGGCCGCGCCGCCACCAGCTCAGCCGCAAAGGCTCGGAAGCGCTCAGCGTCGCTACTCGCCCAACGATACTCAATCTGAATATTCTGGCGTTCCCGCCACCCCAAATTTTCCAGCTCCTGCTGAAATGCAGCGATGCGCGCCTGGCTTTCCGGGTCGTTATCAAAGAAAGCGAACAGCACACCGACCCGTCGCATCCGGGCGGGCTCTTGCGCACGCACCGCGCGTGGCCACGCAGCCGCCGCGCTGGCAATTAATGAAATGAACTCGCGCCGTTTCATGCGATAGCCCGACGTACCAGGAATGAGTTCTGCGCAATACCGAAGAGATTAGCATACCCTAACGGCCGCAATGGTGCGACTTTTCGGTTTTTCTCGGTCAAAGCTCGGATCATCTCTGGCTCGGCGAGCCGTTGACGCCCAGCAAAACGCAGGGCTCTCGCAGCGCAGCAGGCGCTGCAGTAGCGGGCGCCTCACACTTTCGGAAATTCCAGCGCCCCCGGGTGACGGATCACCACAGAGTGCGCCTCGGCGAGCGAATGGGCGCCGATCTGGCCAAGGGCTGCGCGGGTCTCGTCGCGCAGCAGATCGATGACGTGACCCGGCCCATCGGCGCCAAGCGCGCCGAGCCCCCAGAGGAAGGCCTTACCCGCGAAAGTTGCGTTAGCGCCCAGAGCCAGTGAGCGCACCACATCCGTGCCGCTGCGCACGCCGCTGTCGAGAAGGATGGTGGCGCGACCGCGCACCTCGGCGGCGATCGCCGGCAGCACGTCGATGGACGCCGGGAGCGCCTCGATTTGGCGGCCGCCATGGTTGGAAACCCAGATGCCGTCGACCCCGAGCTCGACGGCGCGTGCAGCGTCGGCTGGATGCATGATGCCCTTGAGCACAAGGGGGCGCTTCCAGCGCTCGCGGAAGCGGGCGATCTCATCCCAGGTGAAGGCCCCGCCGATCTCGTCGCGCGCGAACGCAATGACCTCGTTAGTGCCGGCGTTCGCGCCGGCGTAGGACTTGAGGTTGGCAAAGCGCGGATGGCCTTCGCGCGCCAGCGCCGAGAGCCAGCCGGGCGAGCGCAGCATATCGAGGATCATGCGCAGGTCGGGGCTGAACTTGCCGCCACCAAGCCCGACCACCACCTCGCGCGGGCGAGTGGTGCGCACCGGCACGTCGACCGTCATGACAAACACATGCACGCCCGCGGCCTCGGCGCGTCGCATCAGGTCGAAGCCGAGCGCATGATCGTTGCGTGCCATGCGGTAGAGCTGAAACCAGAGCACGTCGGGCGCAAGCCGCACCGCATCCTCGATGGTGAGCCCGCCGACGGTGCCGAGCACATAGGGCACGCGCGCCTTCTGGGCGGCCTGCGCCATGAAGCGATCAGCGCCGGGCCACACCAGCGCCGGTCCGCCCATCGGCGCGATCCCGACCGGCGCCGCGTAGCGGCGGCCGAACAGCTCGACGTCGCATTTCGGCAACGACGGCATCACGCCGTAGCGCGGCACGAGCTCGACCGCGTCGAGCGCAGACCAGTTGCGCGCAATGCCTTTGTCGGAGCCAGCACCGCCATCGCAATATTCAAACGCAAAACGCGGGATGCGATGGCGCGCATGCTCCCGCAGATAGGCGATGGTCGGAAAGCGCTGCCGCAGCGGGCTGCCGCCGCGATAGGCGGACTGCTCCGACGATGACACGGTCACATTGCTGGCGCTGGTGCGATCATCCATGACGATCTCTCCCGTGCCCGTTCAGAAATGGCTGAACGAGAGCTGTTTGAATGTGAGCGACTTGCCATCGCTGCCGAGGAAACGCGGCCGCACGCTGCCTTTGTTGATGACGCCAATCTCGACAACCGGCACACCAGCTTTGGCCGCGGCCGCTCTAAACGAGGCTACCTTCTTCGGCGGCACAGTGCAGATGATCTCGTAATCGTCGCCACCGGTGAGTGCGCGCGCAAGCACCGCAGGTTCCGCCGTAACGGCGCGGCGCGCGGCGGCAGAGAGCGGCACGCGCGCGGCCTCGATCTCGGCACCGACGCCCGATGCAGCACAGAGCTTGCTGAAGTCACCGACCAGCCCATCGGAGACATCCATCGCGGCCGACGCGTGCTGTCGCAGCACTTCAGCAATGGCATTGCGCGGCTGCGGCAGGAGATAGCGTTCGAGAAGGTGCGAACACTCGCGCCGCGACAGGTCCCATCGCTCCGCAGCCGCAGCGTCCTGGCGCAACACGAGACCGAGTGCCGCGTCGCCGATTGTGCCCGTCACCATCACCCGATCGTCTACCTTTGCGCCGCTGCGCGGCACCATCGTGCCATGCGGCAAGGTGCCAAAGGCCGTGATCGCGATGGTGACCGGCCCAGGCGTGCGGTCGGTGTCGCCGCCCAGGAGCGGGCAGCCGAAGGCTTCAGCGTCCTTGCCGAGCCCGCGCGCAAACGCCTTGAGCCAGTCCCGGTCGATCTCCTTGGGCAGCGCCAGCGCGAGCAGAAAGCCCTCCGGCTTGGCGCCCTTGGCGGCCAGGTCAGACAGATTCACCCGCAGGGCCTTCTGGGCGACCTTGTCGGCAGCGTCATCAGTAAAAAAATGCACACCGCCCACGATGGCGTCCGTCTTGAGCACGAGATCGCTGCCGGCAGGGACCAGCAGGGCCGCGCAATCATCCATGAGCCCGAAGGCCGCCGGATGCTTGGCCAGCGGCCGGAAATAGCGCGCGATGATTTCGTCCTCGCCGGTCTGCCCTGCCGCGCTTTCAGTCATCCTTCCTCGCCATCTCGATCGCCATCGACGCAACACCGTAGCCCGCATTGAGCGCCAGCGAAATGCGGGACGGGCCTCCCGGCTGTCGCTAGCGCTCCAGCCGGGCTACCAGGGGCCGGGGCTGATTGACCCTGCCGGATCGGGCACCTAAGCTTTTGCCAAACAATGCCACGACCATCGGGAGGACCCTCAAGATGTCGCCATCGCGCAAAGACATACCCGAGCGGACGACTGGATCGATCGACCGCCGCGGCTTCCTCACCTCAGGCGCCGCGGTTGCCGGGGCGGCAGCCGCAATCTCGGCCGTGCCTGCGCAAGCTCAGGAAATCCGCTGGGACCGCGAGGTCGACGTCGTCATCATCGGGGCCGGCGCCAGCGGGCTTCCCGCTGCCATCGCGGCGCGCGAGAAGGGCGCCTCCGTGATCATTGTCGAGATGAATTTCGACATCGGCGGCCGCGCCATGATGAGCTTCGGCGGCCTCTATATCGGCGGCGGCAATCGCCTGCAGAAGGAAGCCGGTCGCAACGATACGCCCGATCTCGTGTTTGCAGACTGGTCGCGGCCGGAAAAGCCGATGGGCCGTTTCAGCGACCGCACGCTGGTGCGCACTTACGCGGACAACAATCTCGACCTGTTCGATTGGCTGGAGAAGCATG
>Ga0066903_100003721_pt1 | contig 12586 bp, 8 predicted proteins | sample PanSoiMetaGPlot1_FD_67491 | JGI IMG/M metagenome (GOLD analysis project Ga0066903, IMG submission 67491) | Tropical forest soil microbial communities from Panama analyzed to predict greenhouse gas emissions - Panama Soil - Plot 1 (version 2) | ecosystem: Environmental > Terrestrial > Soil >...
CAAGGCGGTCCGCTGCCCGTGGCCCTCGCTTGCGATTACGTGCGCCAGGCCGCACTCGGGCTGCAGTACGCGCACGAGCGCGGCCTGGTCCACCGCGACGTCAAGCCTTCGAACTTGCTGGTCACCAAGAACGGCGTCGTAAAGATTCTCGATCTGGGCCTGGCACGACTCGCCGGAGCGATCCCGAAGGATCTCGATGCGGCGCCGACCGGCTCGGACCTCAGTGGCCTGGCGGGCACGCCGGATTACATGGCGCCCGAAACCGCCCAGGACAGCCGCTGCGCCGATATCCGCAGCGACCTGTACAGCCTGGGGTGCACCTTTTATTTCTTGCTCACCAGCCAGGCGCCGTTTCCCGGCGGCGGCTGGCCGGAGAAGCTGCTGCGCCACCAGCTCGATTCGGCCCCCAGCGCCGTCGTTATCCGCCCCGATGTCCCGGACGAGATCGCCGGCGTTCTCCAGCGGCTCATGGCCAAGGACCCTGCCGAGCGCTACGGCACGCCCGCCGAACTCGCCGTGGACCTGGAAAGGTGGTTGGCTGCCCACACCGTGAGTGCTGATCCCGTACCCGCGCTGTTGGCAACGACGAACGGCACCTCGGCCCCGACCGTTAGTTTGAATCAAAAAACGCCAAACGTCATGGCGACTTCGGAACGCGATTCGGCGACGCCCGCGCCGGCCTCGATGCCTTCCATACTGGTCTTGTTCCCACACCGATGGTCGGGCCTGTCCTGGCCGCTGGGCCTCGTCGCCGCCAGCATCGTGGGACTTGCAGCCGCCCTGCTCTTGCGGGGATCTGCCGGTGGCCTTCGGAAAGCGAACGACCGTCAAGCGGGGCCTGTAGAAACCTCCGGGATCGCCCGTGAAGGTTCAGTTCGATTTGTCACCGAAGGTTCGTCCGAGGGTTACGCCACGCTTGCCTCCGCAGTAGCCGCGGCGCCGGACGACGCGGTCATCGTCATCGAGGGGGATGGCCCCGTTCACCTCGGTCCTCAACGGCTCCACGGCAAGGCGCTCACGCTGCGTGCCGGCGGTGGCTCTCGGCCCAGGCTTCGGTTCGTTCCCACCACGAGCGGCCAACCTTGGGAGCCGCTCTTGGCAAGCAACCGGCCCTTGCGCCTCGAGGGATTGGAGCTGTCCCACGAGTCGGACACGCGCGCGTCGGCGCCCGAGACGGCCCATCTCGTCTACGTCGAGAAGGCAGCGTTGGTGATGGTGAATTGCGTCGTTGACGCCCCGCGAAGCATTGCGTCCGTCGTGTGCCGCGACTGCCATGAGGTTCGGCTCGACGACTGCCGCTTGAAGGCGGCAGCTCTGGCCCTGTGCGTCGAGACTGGCGAATCGGGAACGAACGTGCGCTTGCACGATACCCGCATCCAAGTCGAAGCTGCGGACGGCGCCGCCGTGTCCACGTGGGCTTCCGGAAACGGCCGCGACGGTTCAGTCCGGCTTGACTTGGACGATTGCACGATACTGGGCGGTCGAGCCATCGCTTTCGGCACGCTTCCGCGACACGTGGAGGTGAATGCACGCCACGACCACTTCGCCTTCCGTAACTCACTGGTCAGCTTCGCTTCGTCAGGGGAAGCGAGGGAGTGGCGACGCGTGACGACCTGGCAGGAAGAAGACAATACCTACGAGGCAGGCGGCGCCGGCTGGCTGCGCGTCAACGGCGTTTCCACCGGCGTGGCCGACTTATCCGCGTGGCGAGAGTTGTGGAACACACCGCCCGATTCAGTTCAGCGTGACTCCAACCGATAAAGCGCCTCGCGCGCATCGGGGGCCAAGGGGTGGCCGTCGTAGCCGGTCACCTGCTTGTAGCACTTCACGGCTCGAACGGCGTCGCCGATCTGTTCGTATGCCTGGCCGAGCTTGAAGAGCGTGTCCGCTCCGCTCTTGCTGCTCTTGCGAAAGTCGGAAAAGCAAGGCACCGCCAGGTCGGGCCGGCCGAGGTCGTTCAAGTACAAGTCGCCGAGCAGTCGGCTGGCCAGGAACCATGATTCCTCATCTTCGCCACTCTCAAACGACTCCGGCTTGGGCGTGCGGGCCGTTTCCAGCAGCGTGACCGCCTCGTTCCGCTCGCCTCGCCGCAGGAGCGTGCGGGCGTGGAGCACGCGGACCGGCCGGTCATCGGGACGCACGATGCGGGCCAATTCGACGAGATGGCTGGCCCATTCGAGGTATTCCAGGTCGGTGTGTTTCGGGCCGAGCAACTCGCGGGCCTTGCGCAGGCAGTAGTCGACGTCGAACCAGGAGCGAACAGAATCCAACACTAGCCGAAGCTGTTCCGGCATCACCGAGTAGTAATACTTGTCCTTGCGGGCCAGCAGGTCCTTGTCTTTGCCGTTGTAAAGCAATGCTTGGTGGGTGACGCGCAGGGCGGCGAGAGGGTCGCCCTTGGCCTCGTGCATGTCTGCGAGGCGACGAAGCGTCTCGACGCCGCTCTTCTCGTAATCGCTGTAGAGCTGGTAATTCTCGATGGCCGCCTCGTGGTCGCCGCGCGCCTCGGCGGCCTCGGCCAGCATCTTCACCACGGCGAAGTACGCCTGCCTCTCCGGCTCGGCGAGATTCTTGGGGCCGACCGTGCGTCCGGCGATCTTGGCCGACTCGTAGTTCCGCCACGCGCCGTCCGGGTCGCCCGCCCGGTCGTGAGCCTTGGCCAGTTGTATGAGGATAGTGGGCGCGAGGGCGGGCTGGGCTTGGGCAGCGATGCGCAGATATTCTCCGCCCCGCTGCCAGCGAGCAGAATCGCCCAGGAGGGCCTGGCCGAGTTGCTGCACGTAGCCAGGATCGACTGCGTTTGCCGCGCCGCCGGAACGGACCCAATCCAGATATTCACGCTCCGTCAAATCCTGATAGAGCATGCGCTTCAAGCCCCAGATGGCCGGATCGTCTGGAGCCTCGATGAGGTGGCGTTCCACGGCCGTGATGGCTTCCAGCCGGCGTCCCGGCAATGCTAGCTGGGGAAGGCCCGTGCGCCGGCGCAGTTCCTCGGGGCCGGTCAGCGCCAGCTGCCAGGCGCGAAGGAGCACGGATTGGCGGTGCGCCTGGCTGGCGACGTGAACTTGCGGATCGAGCGAGCGTGACAGTGCTTCCGCGGCCTGCTCCGGCTGCCGGGCGTGCATGCGAGCTACCGCGCGCCAGTAATTTACGACGGGCTCCAAGGCAGCCCGTTGCCGCGCGACGAGGTCGAGCAGCCGATTGGCTTCGTCCAGTTTGTCGGGTGTGGGCGGCTCCATCAACAGCGAGCCGGCCCGGTCGAGACAGAGGTCGAAATCGACCAGCGCCAACGTTTGCGGATCGTCGGCCAGTTTGTCCGTGTCGAGTGCGCGGTGAACGCGCCAGAAGCCTTCGCGGGCCAGTTGGCTTTCCGGATCCAAATCCAGGGCCCGCCGATACGCTCGGAGTGCGAGCGCGTGGCGGCCGATCCGCAGGTGGCTCAGGCCGCGAAGAACGTGCTTGAAGACGCGGAGGTAGGGCATCACCCGCATCACGTACGCCACGTAGAACATCATCGAAAGGACGAGGCACAACGAGCGAAACTGGGTGTGGCGCAATAACAAGGAGGAGCCAAGTCCCAGCAGCGCGAAGGTAAACGCGATCTCGACCTCGGATTCCTCCTCTCGACCCGAGAAGACGAGCAGGTAGAAAACGGGCACGCCGAGCAGCGATTGGAGGCCGAGGACAGTCAGGCCCACGTCGGAGAATCCCTCGTCGCCGAGAAGGCTGATTCCGTAGACGGCTGCCCCCACCGCGGCCGCCCCGAGCGCCAGGCCCATGCCCAGGCGCGCCCAAGGATTGCGAAAGGTCTGAAGCGCCCCGAACGCGACCCCCAGCAGGACGCCGCCTCCCAGGAACTCGACGAATCGACCCAGGTCGCTGCCTACCAGGCTGAGCAGCACCGCTCCGACGGCCGTGCCGATCAGGATGCCCGCGTAGACCAGCGCGGGGCATTCGAGAAGCAAGAAGAGAACGAACGCCAGCGCTCGACCTTTGATCCGATAACCTTCGCGAAACTTCGCGTGGGCGGCGATGCCCAGTGCGATGGCCAGGCCGCTGAAAGTAAACGCTGTGACCAGGAGTGGCGTTTGCCAGTTCGGCGTCGGCGCCGTCGCCGCGCGGAGGCCCAGGTGGGCGAGCACGCCGAGGTAGAGGCCTTTGAGAAGGTATTCGGTTTGCAGCCAGCGCATTGGTGTCGTGCCGCCGAGGTTGATCGTTAAGCGTTGAAAGTAGCGAGTTCGTGAGCGGTTGGGAAGGAGCGGCTTTTTCCTTGTGGCCCGTGCGCCGCCGCTGCTACACTCGAATCCATCACTCCTCCCTTCCGTCATTCCAGGGTGCGGCCATGAAAGAGTCAACTCCGGTTCGGCACGACGGCGGTCCCTCCGCCCGCCAAGAGACCCGCGAGGCCCGGCGTCCGGCATCGCCGGCGGACGAGTCGTGTACCGTCGCCGTCCACTACTACAGGCGCATGCGACCCCAGCGCGTCTATCCACTCGTCGTTGAAATAGCGCGCGCTCACGGGAAGGAAGGCGGAGTCGGCGGCTTGCCCGCCGTCGTTCAGCCCGTGATTCCGGGTGCGTTGGTCGTTCCCGCCGAAGGACGGATCGATGCCTCGGTGCCGGGCGCCCGTGCAGTATTTCACGTGACGCCATTGGCGCGACGTTGCCTGCCCGGCACGCAGGTCGAAGTCCATCAGAAGGGGCGACCCGTGCAGCGAATCGCCCTGAACGTGAAAGTTACCACTCAGCGACTGGCCTTGCTGCTGCTCGTCCTTGCCGTGTTGGCGCCCTGGGGCCTGACGCAGATGGCTCGCACGCCTCTTCGGGGCGAAGTGTACGACATGCCGCTGACAAAGCCCCGGGAGCCGGTGGCGCCCCAAGCCCCAAAGGGCAACGCAGCCGAGCCAAAGGATGTCGTGGGCCGGAACAGGCAGCCGATGCCTGGCGATGCCGCCGACTCGCAGGCTGAGTTAGCGCCGGCGCCGCAACTTGCGGAAGATAATCGCCTGCCACGCCCCGCGGCCGCGGCCGCGGCGCTCATCGTCTTATTGCAGCCCACAGAAAAACCAAAGACCGGACCCCCAGGCGGCATGCAAAAAGGCGGGCCAATGGGCGGCGGCATGCTTAAGGGAGGACCGATGGGTGGCGCCATGCAAAAAGGCGGGCCGATGGGCGGCGGCATGCCCATGGGTGGGCCACCCGGCGGGGGAGCGGCGCGAGCGTCCGGCCCGCCCATCCCCACGGCCCGGCCCGGCGCTCCTGACGAAGTGCTACGCGACCGTTTCCGTACGTGGGTGCATCATTCCCTGCCCCAGATCAGCGGCGTTTCCAAGCTGATCGCCAACGACGCCTACGGCCAGGATTTCACCGAGGACCGCCAACGAGCCGGCGAGGATGATGAAAGCCAGCGCGAGGTCGTTTACAACGACCTGGCCTCGTGGGTCAGCTGGGTGTATCGCTGGCTGATCACCCTGACCGAAGACGGGTTCGCCCTCTACGCCGGCCTCTTCTTCCTCGCGCTCGCCTGCATCGCCTGGCTGGTGCACCGGCCCGCACGGGGATACAAGCGAGCGGCCCTCGCTTTCGCCGCGGCGCGCTCGGACATGCCAAGCCCGGCTCCTCATTCGGACTGAGTGCACCTCCATGAGCCGCGAAGGGGCGTGAGATGTTAGCACAGGTCAATGCCCTTGGAAAAAACCGTGCCCACGTGCGAAGCCCTGTAAGGGCGACACGTGTTGGCTCTTGCGCCCTTTCAGGGCTAGTAGAGGTTCATCGCGAACCCCAGGGCGATGCCCTGGGCTAACATCTCACGCCCCTTCGGGGCTTCTTGAACTGGCAGTTGGCCCAGATGAGCGCGGCCGATTGAAACTTGCGGCACACGCTAGGCACTACCCTACGGCGTTCGGATTGGAAAAAAGGGCAGCATTTGCGTTGAAAAGAGCCCGCGGCAGCCCCAGCTCGATGACGTGGACTTCCCCCGTCCATTCCCGCGACGCCGGAGCGGTGAAGCCCTGCTTCTGGGCCACGATGGTTGCCGTGTGGTGCGCGCGGACGGTCGCGCCAAGTGGCAGCCCGTTGTCGCTATCGAGGCCCGAAGGAATATCGACGGCGAAGATCCGGGCCGGGCTAGCGTTGATCGCTTCGATGATCCGGTCGTAAGGCGGTCGTACGGGCCCCTTGAGTCCGCTACCGAAAAGGGCGTCAACGATCCAATCGGCATCCACGAGTTCCCGCCGAAGCACTTCCTCGTCGAGCGACTCGGGCGGAACGGCCATCGAAATGCCGCTCTTCTGAACGATGTGGCAGTTGGTCGCAGCGTCCCCTGTTAACTCGGCTGGATCACAAAACAGCAGAACGCGAACGGCCACGCCGCGAGCGTCCAGCCAGCGGGCGACGACAAACCCGTCCCCGCCGTTGTTGCCCTTGCCACAGCAGATCACGACGCGGCCATTGACGCCCAGCCCGAGAAGCAACTCCGCCATCCCGCGGCCGGCATTCTCCATGAGCATGATGCCCGGGATGCCGAACTCCTCGATAGCCCGGCGATCCAGCTCGCGGCTTTGGTGGCAAGTGAGGAACATCATTCGAAATTCACGCTCTTATCGACTAATTCGCAACTCACCACTCTTCAACAGCGCTTCCACCTCTTCGCGGCTGATCCACGCAAAATCACCGGGGATCGTGTGCTTGATCGCGCTCGCGGCGACGCCGAAATCGAGGGCCTTTTGCACGTCGTCGTCGAGCAAGCCGTGAATCAGGCCGGCGGCGAAGCAGTCGCCGGCGCCGAGGCGGTCCACGATCTCGACTTCGTAGCTTCGCGTGCGATAGATCTTCCCGTCGCGAAATGCGATGGCGGTCCAGGAGTTCTTCCAAACCAGCGGGTTTTCGCGGAGCGTGATGGCGACGACCTGGACGGGAAACCGGCGTGCGAGCTGGGTGGCGACGTCCTCGTAATTCTCGCCCTCGATGCCGAACACGCGAGCGGCGTCCTCCTCGGTCGTGATCAGCACGTCGCACGACGGCATCAAGGCGGTCATCCACTTGCCTGCATCGGCCTGGCTCCAAAGCTTGGCCCGGTAGTTCAAGTCGATGCTGGTGCGCATTCCGGCTGCTCGGGCCGCTTGCAGCCCTTCGCGGGTCGTGTCGGCCGCGCCCGTGCTCAATGCCGGCGTGATGCCTGTGACGTGAAACCAGCGCGCCCCCGCGAAAACAGCCGGCCAATCGATCGTGCCCGGTTTGATACTAGCGATGGCCGCGCCGCGCCGGTCGTACAGGACGCTGCTGGCCCGCGGGGCGGCGCCGAATTCGAGGAAATACAGGCCGACGCGATCCTCGTTGGTCCAGACGACTTGATCGACGGCGACGCCAGCTTCGCGGGCGTGGTTGGCGATCAGCTGGCCGAGCGGATTCCGAGTCAGCCGCGATACCCAACTGCTCGAGCGACCCAGGCGCGCCAGAGCCACGGCCGTGTTCAACTCTGCGCCGCCCACTTGCACGTCGAGACTCCGCGCTTGTTCGAGCCGCCGAAAGTTGGGCGGGCTAAGGCGGACCATTGCTTCGCCAAAAGTGATTGCGTCTGGCATCGGGCTGGTCCTCGTTGCAAGCCCGCACGCGAGTCTTCGAGCGTGCGCGCGTGTACTCCGCACGGTCGAAGACTCGCGTGCGGGCTTCGGGGCTACGAACCTTTTCGAGCTTCGCGGACGATTTCGACGTACTGTCGAGCCAGCTCGCGGATGCGATCGAAGTTACGGTCGGCGACGGCGCGGGGCTCGACGAGCTGGCCGCCTACGCCGAGGCAGCAGGCGCCGGCCTTCAGGAAGGCGGCGGCCGTCGTCAGGTCTACGCCGCCGGTCGGCATCAACCGCGCGTGCGGCAGCGGACCCCGGAGGGCTTTGAAGAACGCTGGCCCGACCACTTCGGCGGGGAAGACTTTTACGATGTCGGCGCCGGCTTCCCACGCGGCGAGGATTTCCGTCGGTGTAAAGGCGCCGGGCATGACCAGCTTGTCGTAGCGCTGGCAAAGGCGAATGACTTCGAGATTCACGGTGGGCGCGACCACGTACTCCGCCCCGGCCAGGAGGGCCGCCCGCGCGGTCTCCGGATCGAGAATCGTGCCCGCGCCCAGGAGCAAGCGATCGCCGAGCGCGGTGCGAACTTGGCGCACCACGTCGAGGGCGCCCGGCACGGTCATGGTGATCTCGACCACCGTCACGCCGCCGTCGGCCAGCGCCCGCGCCACTTCGACCAGCTGTTGGCTGTCGGGCGAACGCACCACGGCGACGATGCCGCAGTCGAGCACGCGACGAAGGTGGTCTTCTTTGCTCATGGCATCAGGGAAGAGGGGCGAAGGACGAGGGGCATGCACGAAGGAATAGTCTACGAGATCGTTGCCGTTCGTCCCTCGTTGCTAATGGCTCGCACCTCGCCCCTAGTCCCTCGCCCCTAGTCGCTACTTTCGTTCGATGAGCGATTGCGTCTTCACGATGGTACATTCGTCGGGAAAAGTATGAAACGAGGTAAGGAACAGGCAGCCGGCCCGGGCTTCGGCGGTGACGAAGCCGAGCGGCGCCAGGGCAAGGCGGTGGTGAGGCTGGAAATTGTGGAGCAGGCCGCGTTTGGCGCCGTCGGCCAGGATTTCGTCGTGGACGTGGACGAATACCTCCCAGGGCAGCGTCTCGACCTGGAAGCTCACCTGGTAATTGATGCCGTTCGCGCACGCCAAGGTGTCGGATTGCTCGCCGCGCAATCGATGGCTGAGCAGCCGGCGTTTCTCAGGCAGCAGCGTATCGGCGCTCGCGGTCACTTCGGTGAGGTGGAGGTTGCGCGAATCCCAGGAAATGACGTGGCCGGTCCGAGTGATGCGCACGGTTAAATCGGCGCCGTCGTGCTGAATCTTGCGAACGGCAAGAATGTCAAACAACTCGGGATGCAGCGGCCGGCCATAGAGCTGGAACACGAGATCGCTGACCCGAGGCCGCGCCGAAAAAACGCTCATGACGGTCGCACTTGCCCTCGGTGCGAGGGGCCGTTCCCCCCGGTTTCCCGGATTATAGGCCGGCCAGTGGGCCGTCACAATGCTTCTTCGGGGGAAGACTCGCAAGCGGGGAAATGGGCAAAAGGTAGAAAAGTCGAATGTCTTCCCGGTTTCCTGGACCTCCCTTCTTGTTTGCCCTTCCGGATCGCCGTGGCCGATGAACGAGGATCAGGGGGCTGGTCCGATCAACTGGAGTGGATTCGAGGCCTGCTGCGCTGTTCGTATTGCCGGCTCGTTGACGAATGGGCGCACGAAAAAGGGGAGGACTCTCGCGAGCCCTCCCCTTTCCCAGAGGATACGAGGTGTGAATCTCACCGGCGACCGCGGGCGATCCAACGATTCGGGCGGCGACGCCGCCGGCGCCAGCAGCCGTTACTTCGAAGCAACGACGGCCATCGGGAACTCGAGGGCAACGCGGGTCTCTTCGCCGGCGCGGACAGCGATCCGCTTGGTGGCGACGACTGACTGCCCTTCACGAACGATTTCGCCCGTCAGGGTGTACGTGAATTCCTGGCCGCGATTCAGGTTCGGAGAAACGAATACGCGGGTAGCGGACTTGGACGTGGTCAGGTAATCGTCCACCTTGAGCGTCGCGTCAGCGGGCAGGCTGACGATGATGGTGGCCGGGGCAGCGCGATTCGCTTCTTCTTCGCCCTTGGCCTTCTTTTCGCCCTTGGGAGCCGGCATCGGGGCGGGTGCCGGTGCGGGTGCCGGAGCTGCGGTGCAGCCGGCGCCGGCGCAAGCCGCTCCGCCGTAGCAGCCGCCGTTGCAGGCAGAGCCGGCGCAGCCACCGTAGCAGCCGCCGCCGTTGCAGCCGTGGCAACGGTTGCGGTGGAACAGACCACCGAAGCCGCCGTGGCATCCGCCGCCGTTGCAGCCGTGGCAACCGCCACCGTTGCAGGCAGCCCCGCCGTGGCAACCGCCGCCGTTGCAGCCGTGGCAGCCATGGCCGCGACTGAACAATCCACCGTGACAACCACCGGAGCAACCGTGACCGCCGCGATGGAAGAGGCCGCCGTGGCAGCCCCCGCCATAACAACCGCCGGCGCAACCGGCACAACCCGCGCAATCAGCGGCTGGGGTTTCGGCGCCGCCGCTGAGCGCCATCAACAAGACAACACTGTACATTCGGAGAACCTCCTGCAAACTAGGGGAGCCAACCCACCGGTGTTTAAGAGGATTCTTAAAGCCCAGAACTGACTCAGTCTGGGCTCTGGTTCCCGTTCGCGTGGTCGAGAGTGCGAGCCCGATCTAGGCGCACCCCCGCGAGTCAAGTGGTCAGAGCCACCGCGGCGAGGTTCCGTGCCGATTTGGTAAATCTGGCCTTGTTTAGCAGCAAACCGAGTGCCGAAGGTCTGGCACTCGTTGCGACAAGGCTCCTCATGTGAGGTGAATAGTAAAGATGGATAAAAAGAGTGTCAACAATAAACTGGGGAGGATACAGGAAATCTAGCACCGATTTCGGCTTGGTAGGGCACTATTCCAGCAAAATCCTCAATATCGGCACTAATTCACAATTCCTGGCTCGGAATCCAATCGCCGCGGAAGCAGAAGCACCGCGCAGTTGAGTGCCAATTGAGCGCACGTTCGCTTCTCGCCACCCAAACTCAGCTGGAGCAAGGCTAGATTGGCAGCCTCGCCCCCGGCTCAAGTCCGCCAAGGCCGATTCTTCCCATTCGGCCCGCCCCCGCGCAAGAAACCACCCATCGCGCGTTCCCCTTTCGCTGCGCCGTCGGCGATCGTTGACGGTCGTATATTTTTTACAAACTCCTTAGCTTGTCCAAACGGATCGGCTATCTTGAAGCGTAACAACAGCGAGTAGCAACGGGAGCGGCACCGCGAACGAGCGGAACGCTGCGCTCGCACCTCGTCGGCTGCGTGATTCGGCCTGGAGTCAAGCTCATGCCGCGCGATACCAGCCCCTCGCCCTTCGACCGCCATTTACCGCTCACCAATCCCTGGCCGCTGCTCGGCCCCGCGCTAGCTACGGCGGGCTTGGTGTGGTTCCTGCACGCGCAATTGCCTCAGCAGGTGGGCGCCCGCGTCGCGTTGATAGTCGCCAGCATGGTAATGGCTTTGGGAGGGGTGGGCCTGCGGCTGCGCGCGGCGCGGGAGGATGCCGACAATCGGTTCAAGACGGCGGGCATCGTGGCGCTGGCCTGCTTCGTGCCGTTGCTGTGCCGGCTGTCCCTGGACGCCGATTGGGATTCCGTGGGTTTGTTGCTCGACGTGGTGATCGGCGTCGGCCTGGCCGCTTCGGGACTCCTGCTCTTGCCGCGCGTGGTTCGCCGTGTCGCGCTGACCGTTTTGGTGCTCGTCCACTTTGGCGGCATTCTCTCGGCCGTCGGCTCTCCCCCGCCGCCGAGCGGGCAGCGATCGTGGCTCGACAATCAGCTTTGGGTAGCGTTTTACCGGCCCTACCTGAATTTCATGTACCTGAACAATGCCTACCACTTCTATTCGCCGGACCCCGGTCCGCCGATTCTGGTTTGGTTCCGGATCGAATACGAAGGAGGCAAGTCCCGCTGGGTCGAAGTGCCGTCCTTCGGCACGGATCGGTCGAAGCTTTCGTTTCAGCGTCGCCTGGCCCTCGGCGAAAGCACGAACCAGCTGGTCGTCGGCTCTCCCTGGGACTTCGAGGAGCGCTGGGCTCGCCGTATTGAAGCCGGTCTCAATTACGAGGGTCGCGGCGCCATCCCGCCCCTGAACGACCCACAGGCCGGGCGTTATTTCGAGTATCGCGAGCCCAGCGCTTACTCCAAGAGAATTCTCGAGTCCTACGCTCGCTACGTCCTGTCCCACTATCCCTACGTCGACGACCAAGGCGCGGAGCATCCCGAGGTGAAGCCGCGCACCGTCAAGATATACCGGGTGCTTCACGCCATTGCCAACACGCAGAATATCGCGTCGGGCTTCAACCCGTATAACCCCGTCACCTACTTCCCTTACTACCAAGGGAAATTCGACCCGGCGGGACGCTTACTCGACGGTCCAACCTTCCAAGATTGCAAGGTCGTCAAGCCGGGCGACCCGTTCCTGTACTGGTTGATCCCGATCAAGGTCGAGCCGGTGCAAGGCTACAAGCAGCGTCAAGACGCACACGGCAGGCCGCTTCTTCCCGAGCCGAAAGACCTCAAGCTCGTGGATTACTTGAAGGTTCACGCGGGCGACAACGAGTCGATCCTGGACAGGCGCCCGAAATGACCCTGTCGATTCGGACCGAGTGCCGAACGTCGAGGCCCGCAGCGCGACCAGAAAGAGAACGGCATGAGCACGTACACTGCTGTCGATTCGGAAAGCCCGACGTTCGACGTCGCGAGTTGGGCGAAAGGAATTCTGGATCGCTGGCTTGGATTCTGGTTCAAGCCGACCGATCTCACCACGATCGCCGCTATCCGCATTTGTGCCGGCCTGCTCTTCACCTACATCCTGCTGATCTATTGCTACGACCTCCACGCGCTCCTGGGCGATCATGCCTGGGTCGACGGCCCAATGATGGACAAGCTCCGCAAGGAGCAGCCCATCTGGCGCGACCCGGCTAGCTGGTCGCCTG
>Ga0066903_100003722_pt1 | contig 12585 bp, 9 predicted proteins | sample PanSoiMetaGPlot1_FD_67491 | JGI IMG/M metagenome (GOLD analysis project Ga0066903, IMG submission 67491) | Tropical forest soil microbial communities from Panama analyzed to predict greenhouse gas emissions - Panama Soil - Plot 1 (version 2) | ecosystem: Environmental > Terrestrial > Soil >...
GTTTCTGTCAAGGGATTTTTCCCCGGAGGGGACCCGAGCCCGACCTGGCGGCCGCCTGGCGCGGCCGCGGCGAGGGCTCACGCTCGGCAGGAGGTCCGAGGGTGGCGGAGTGGGGTGGCGAGCGGCGAGGCGCGGCGGTGGAGAGTGTCAGGTGCGGCGGTGGAACCAGAACCACTCGAACAGCAGGAGTGGCAGGACCACGGCGGCCAGGGCGCCCCAGATCTCTTTCTGCAGGCGCGTGAGGCCGGCGTCCAGCGGACCGGGGTTGTTGAGCCCGGCCAGCCGCGGGCGGATGTCGCTTTCCTCAGGGTTCGCCAGGTTGGCGGCGAACAGGTCGTCGTCGACGGTCTGCTGTCCACCCTGGACCAGCTGCTGGACGCGGTACAGGCCCGGCACGTCCGTCGCGGCATAGGTGATCGACCCCTGGCCGGTACGGAACTCGCTGGCCTGGTCGTTGGGCCCGGTGACGCGCACGCTCTGCACCTGCGGCAGCGGCGACAGCGACTCGGGCGAGCCAGTCTGGATCTCCGAGGACTGGACCACGCCCGGCGGCGACAGGTAGTTGACCATGTTGGCCATCATGATCGGGAAGGCCGACATCAGGGGCAGGTTGGACTGCTGCAGGTCGAATGGCAGGATGGTCACGCGTCGGTCGCCGTCCTGGCCGGCGAGCATCAGTGGCGTCCCGTCCGAGGTGCTGATCAGTGGCTTGGCCCAGCGCGGCACGTCGATCTTCGACGCTCGGGTGATGTTCAGATCGCGAATATCGACGAAGCCGAGGATCGGGTCCTCGCGGTCCCAGCTCGCCACGCGGGGACGGCTGATCGAGCCGGTCGTGCGGTACGGGCCGCGGTCTGGCGGGTTGACGACCAGCAGGTTGCCGCGTGGCAGCAGCGGCGGCAGGTAGTTGTCGAAGACGATGATGTCGAAGCGATCGGCTTCCACGGCCAGGTAGCGCTGGGCGGCGATGCGATACAGGTCGACGTTGGGCAGCAACGTCAGCACCTTCTCCAGAAACTGGTTGCCGTTGCTGACGAGCAGCACCTGGGCGGGCTTGCGCTGGACGAGCACGGCGTAAGCGGTATCGTCCAGGGTCAGACCGTTGGCGCCGCTCAGGTCAGACACCGACACGCTCGCGTAGCGTGCGCCGGCCGGAAGCTGCTCGAAGACCTGCGGGCTCTCGGCGTTGGGGGCCAGGTCGACCGGCCGGTCCTCGAGCGTCTGACCGTCGACCGCGATGCTGACGACGGTTCGCGCCGGGAAATCGGAGAAGTTCGCGACCCGCGTGAAAAGCTGCTGGCGGCGGTTGTCCATGGGGTCAGGGCGGGTCGAGATGGCGGTAACCGCCAGGTTCCCGGTCGACTCGCCGACGGGCACGACCTGGACTGAGCCAAGGTCGTCGGGTAGATCCGACGGAAGGCTGAAAGCGCCATCGGTAAAGAGATAGATGCGTCGCGCGCTGGGATCGCCGCCCAGCGAGCGGGCCAGGAGCAGCGCTTCGCGCATGTCGGCGGCGGCACCTGAGGGCTGGGCGCTGGCCAGTGCGCGGTCGACCTGCTGGCGGTCGGCGGTGGCGGCCACGAGCACCTGGGGGTGGGCAGCGACCAGGATGACAGTCGCCAGCGAGTTCTCGGGCAGGCCGGCCAGCGTGCTGCGAGCAGCGTCGACGGCTTTGGCGAAGCGGGACGGCTGGACATCTCGGGCTTGCATGCTCGCCGAGCCGTCCACCAGCAGCACGGCCTGCACGGGTTTCTGGCCAAGCTGCTCCGAAAAGGGGCGGGCGATGGCGAACGTGATCGCCGCCAGCGCGATGAGCTGCAGGATGAGGAGAACGTTCCACCTGAGCCGTTGCAGCGGCTCGTGCGCGGCCAGGTCGCGGATCAGATCGTTCCACAGGAATGTCGACGAGACCTCCTCGTCGTGCCGGCGCACCTTCAGGAGATAGAAGAGGACGACGATTGGCAGCGTGATGCCCAGCGCGAGTGCGAGCGGGGAGAGAAGGTTCATCGGACGACGCCGCGACGGCGAAGCACGTCGAAGATCAGGCTCTCCAGGGCGGTCGACGTGTCGATCGGGACGTAGCCGATGCCGTGGCGGGCGCAGAAGGACTCGACGGTGCGCCGCCACTCGTCCAGGCGCTGCCCGTACAGCCGGATAGCGTCGTTGTTCAGGGTTACGGAGACGGCAGCGCCGCTTTCACGGTCGATCAGCCGCACGTCGCCGCCCAGCGTCGGCCGAAGCTCCTGTGGCGCCAGCGTGTGCAGGACGACGACGTCGCCGGATCGACCGGCGAGCCTCGCGAGCGCCCTGTCCCAGGTCGGCGAGAGCAGGTCGGACACGAGAATGATGAGCCCGCCGACGCGGCTGGTGAACGAGCCGAGCGTCTGTTCCAGGTCAGGCGGCGCGGTGTGACCAAAGATAAGTGGGGTGGTCGTCTGGGCCGGCCTGAACTCGTCCATGAACGTGAGCATGGCGCTGGCCCGTCCGCGGCCCCAGGCCGGGCCGTACGAGGCGACCGAGGCGCACAACGGCCACACGAACAGGCGATTGGACGCGTTCAGCGCGACATAGCCCAACGCTGCCCCCAGACGACGGGCATAGCGCAGCTTCGACGGCTCGCCCCAGTCCATGCTGCGGCTGGCATCCACCAGCAAATGGACGTTCAGGACTTCTTCTTCTTCGTAGAGTCGGACGAACAGGGTGTCGGTGCGGCTGTAGATGTTCCAGTCGACGCGGGCCGGATCATCGCCCTCGACATAATGTCGGAAATCCGCGAATTCCAGGCTCGAGCCTTTGCGCAGTGAGCGGCGGTCGCCCTGGCCCTGAGCGATGAGCCGTTTGCGGCTGACCAGCGCCAGCCGCTCGAGACTGCGGGCGAGTGTCGCGTCTATGAGCGTCTGCGGCGCTGGCACGCGTCACTCCTCGGGCGTCGTCGCGACGACGTCGTGGATGAGCTTGTCGGTGGTCACGCCCTCGGCATCGGCTTCGAAGCCGAGGATGATGCGGTGGCGCAGTGCGGCCAGTGCCACGGCGCGAATGTCCTCGAACGCGACGTTGTAGCGGCCTTCGAGCAGCCCGCGAACCTTGGCGCCAAGCACGAGTGACTGCAGCCCGCGCGGGCTGGAGCCGTATCGAGCGAACCGCTTTATCTCGGCCGGCGCGTCTGGCGTCTCCGGGTTGGTCCGCCGCACGATGCGCACGGCGAACCGCAGCACCGGCTCAGCCACGGGGACATCGCGCGCAAAGTGCATCAGTTCCAGCAGCGCGGCGCCGCTGGCGACCCGATTCGGGTGCGGCATATTTGCGCCGGTGGTGACCTGGGCGATGCGCAGGAGGTCGTCTTCGCTGGGATAGGGCACCGTCAGCTTGAACAGAAAACGATCCAGCTGTGCCTCAGGCAGGGGATAGGTGCCCTCCATCTCGATCGGGTTCTGCGTCGCCAGCACGAAGAATGGCTCCGGCAGGGTGTGCGTCGCGCGGCCGGACGTGACGCGCCGCTCCTGCATTGCCTCGAGCAGCGCCGACTGGGTCTTGGGTGTCGCGCGATTGACCTCGTCGGCGAGCACCAGGTGGGCAAAGAGCGGCCCTGGCTGGAACTCGAGCGAGCGCCCTCCGTCGGACGTATCGCGCAGGATGCTGGTGCCGGTGATGTCTGCTGGCATCAGATCGGGCGTGAACTGCACGCGGCTGAACGTCAGATCGAGGGCCTCGCCGATAGTGCGCACCAGCAGCGTCTTGCCAAGGCCGGGAATGCCTTCGAGCAGTGCGTGCCCGCCCGCCAGCAAACACGTCAAGACGCCGCGTACGACTTCGGACTGGCCGATGATGACCTGCCCGACCTCGGTTTCGATGGCTCGAGCAGTTTCGATGAAGCGATACGGAGTTGTTCCGCTCGGGGGCGCGGGCGTCCCGCCTGGCGGAACATTAGCGGGAAGAACGGTCACTTCTGGTCCAGGGAGCTGAAATAGTCCTTGACGAGGTCGCGTAGGCCGATGGGGATGCTGCCGGAGTCATTGCCCTGCGTCGGCTGGCTCGAATAGACGGGCGACACCGACTCAGCCGCTGTGCGGGTGTTGCCGGAGCCCGCATCGCTTGTGTACGGGTTGATGCTGCTCTGGTCGGGCGCCACAGCCCCCCCGCCTGGGACCTGCTCGGGGCGGGTGATCGCGTCGAGTTCGCTCACCGAGGCGCCGGTGTGGTTCTGGCTTGGGCCGCCGGTGGAATAGCCACCGCCCTGGCCCGTGTCACCGCCATTGCCCTGGTCACCGCCGGGCATGCCGCCATTGCCGTCCATCCCGTCGCCGCCCTGATCGCCCGCCTGGCCCTGTCCGCCAGCCCGGCTCTGGTCGGTACTCTGGGATGGGCTCGAGCTCTGGCTACCCGACGACGAGCGTCCACTGCTGGAACTGCTGTTGCCCGACCGGCTCTGGGTACGTCCCAGCGCCCGCTCGAGCGCGTTGCGGCTGCTTTCGAGCTGACTGGCCGCCCTCTGGCGTGCGTCGGCGGCCGACGCGCTGTCGCCAAGCTGATTGAGCGCATCGCTGGCCGCCTGGGCGGCCTGACTGCTCGCGGCGCCCTGCTGGCCCGCGCGGCCCTGGTCGCCCTGGGCAACGTCCGAAGCATCGGCCGCATTGGCGGCCGCCGCGGACTGGAGCGCACTGGCGGCATCGGACAGGTTGCCCGCGACACTCTGGGATACGCGACCGGCTCGACCCGCCGCATCGCGCAGAACCCTGGCGATGCGCTGCTGCTCCTGGCCACTGAGGCTCCTGGATGCTTGCGCCAGGTCCCTGGCGGCTTGCGAGATCTGGCGCATGTCGCCGGTGTTGATCGCATCGGCAAGGCCCTGGGTCGTCGGATCGGCCGCGAGCGCGCTGGCGATGGCGGCCAGAGCCGCCGCAAGCTGATCGTCGCCGGCGCCCATTTGCTGAACCTGCTGTTCGAGATCCTGGAGCGCGTTCAGCGCCGCGTCGGGCTCGTTGCTGCGCGCGTCGACGGTCTTGGCGCCCTTGCTCAGCAACTGCCTGAGCGCGTCGAGCTCCGCGGAGTCGTTCGGCTGAATGCTGTCAGCCAGACGCTGAACGCGCTGGGCCTGCTCGCGGGCGATTGTGATGGACGGGTTCGAAGCGCGGGCGCGCAAGAGCCACGGGTTCGGGCTGATGCCGACGATCGCGGCAATGACGACCACGAAGAAGGTCGTGAGCAGCTCGTTTCTGGGCACCTTGAGCGGAAAAGCCTCGAGCAGGTCCACGCGCTTGAGGTGCTCGACCGCGTCGCGCATCTGCGCGATCGCCAGGGGAAAGTCTTCGCCGCGGGCGCCGAGCTCGAGAGCCGTGGTAGAGCGCTCCTGGAGCCGCGCCGCGCGGTCGATGTGCCGCGCGAGCTCGTTCATCTTGCGGCGCACGGACAGGCTGACCAGCGCGGTAAGCAGGCCGATGGACACCGGGACGACGACCAGCAGCGGGATTGGCAGCGTCTTGACGGCGTCGCGCGTCCATGCCCAGACGACCACCCCGAGGACCACGAAAGTGCCGGCCGCCAGGCCTCGCGCAAGCCACAGCAGCCCGCGCTGAACGGACAACGCGCGCCCGACGGATCCAAGCTGCTCACGCAGCTCGGCGTGGTACGTGGCGGCCGGAGAAAGCATCGTCATCGAACGCGGCGCCCTTTGAGCGGATGAGTGGGCTCGATCGCGACCGCGGCGCCGACGACGAGCAGCACTGCCAGCGCCGTCCACGCCAGGCTGCCGATGACCCACGCGGGCAGCAGCAGACCAGGCGCCCAACTCTGCGGCGGCAGCGACAGGACGCCGCGGTACGCCGCTGGAGCACCGCGAGCGAAGGCGTCGGTAGCGGCACCGCCGCCTGACAGCAGCGCCAAGAACGGGTTCAGCCAGAGCAGCGGTCGGAACGCGTCATTGCCGCCCAGGATCACGAACGCCAGGTGAAGGCCGAGCGTGCCGAAAACGACGAACAGCGCTACTCCCTGAGCGAACAGGGCTGCCTGGAGGGCGCCTTTGAGGACGGCGCCGAAAAAGACGCCCAGCGCGCAGAAAAACAGCGTGGCCGTGCACAGGATGGTGATCAGAGCGATGACCTGGTCGGGCTGCACGCCGCCGAACGACCAGGCCGGAGCGAAGAACGGGACACCCACGGCCAGCAGCAGGAGGCTGAACACGAGGGCGGCCAACACCTTGCCCAGCACGATGCGGGCTGGGCCGGGTCCCTGGAGCAGCAGCAAGTCGAGCGTGCCACGCTCGCGTTCAGCGGCAAACGCCGATGCCGATACAGCGGGTGCAACGACGGCGGACGCCAGGATGACACACAGGCCGACCGCGCCGAACAGGAAGATCGCGCGGTTCGCTACCAGCAGGTTCGTAGTCGTGGTGGACGTGGTCGAGAACAGCGCCGGGGCGGCATTGGCGTCTGGCGCCAGGATCAGCATGCCGAGCAGGAAGACCAGCAGCGCTACCAGCAGGACCAGCAGGGTGAAGGCGGCGAACGTCAACCGCCCGCGCAGCCAGGTCTGGAACTCCTTGATGACCAGGGCGCCGATCAGCGGCATCGAGCGCGCTCCGCGGGCATGGGAAATTCTGCACGCAGGGCGAGGCAGGCGCCAGATAACAGTGAACCGATCATCGCGGCGCCTCGTCGTGGAACAGCCTCGCGAGCGCGGCCGCGGGCGAGTGCCGCTCGACGCCGAAGTGAGCCAGGCTGCACCCGGCGCGGATCAACTGAGGCAGCAAGTTGGCCAGAGCCTCCTCGTCGCCGCTGAACAGGAACCAGACGTTCCGCCCGTCCTCGTCCACTTCGAGCTCTCGGAGATCGCGGCGCTGGCCGAGCAGGGCCAGACCCGCCTCGAGGCCGTCCAGGATCTCGGCGCGTACGCGCACGCTGTCGGCGTACTGAGGTGCCGCCAGCGCGGCGGCGGCCGTGCCGTCGCCAATCCAGACCATCCCGCCATCGCGCAGGACAGCGACGCTCTCGCACACTTCGAGCAGGTCTTCAGGCCGCGTCGCGGAGAGCACCATCGTCGAGCCGAGCCGGTGCAATTCACGCAGGACCTCAATCTGCTCAAGGCGGGCAAAGCCGTCGAGTCCGCGCAGCGGGTCGTCCAGCAGGAGTACGTCGGGCTCGTGCACCAGGGCGCTGGCGAGCGCCAGGCGACGACGTTCGCCGGGCGAGAACGCGCTCACGTCGCGCCACCGGCGTTCTTCCAATCCGACGACCTGCAGCAGAGTGTCGACGGCGACCTGACGCACCTGTTTGCCCAGCCCGCGGGCGCGACCGACGAACTGCAGGTACTGCTCGGCGGTCAGGCCATCGTATAGCATCGGCTCTTCCGGGACGTAGCCGATGCGGTCGCGCACGGCGCGGGCACGCCATACCGAGTCGTAGCCGTGGATGGCGACGCGCCCCGATGTCGGACGGTCCAGGCTGGCGAGCAAGCGCAGAAGCACGGTCTTGCCCGACCCATTTGCACCAGCAATGCCGAAGGCCTGGCTCGGCTCGACCGTGAACGAGACATCATTCAGGACGGCGCGCGCGCCGAAGCGACGCACGAGGTGCTCGACCACGACGGCCGGTTCGTCTGGGGGATGCGGGATCAGCGGACGCTCGTCGTCGAGTGTCCGTTCGACCGGCACCTCGGGACTCACTTGATGGCTCCGACCGCGGTAACGTCCAGGCGGTTGAGCCGTACTTCTCGAACGGTCGAGGCGAGTGATGCGTCCAGGGTGTACCGCAGCCGAACCTCGCCGGCGGCGGACACGTACCGCGCACCGTCAGGCACGATGCTGCTGCCAGGCCCCACCTCCCAGGCCTGCCACTCGGCAGCGCGCCAGTTGTACAGGGACACCGTGAACGGCACGTCCGCCTGGCGGACGCGGCCCTGGACGACGCCTTCGACGTTCAATCGAAGCTGACTCAACTGGAATTTGCCCTCACTGGGCGGGATCATGAACTGTAAGGTGACGGCCTCGCCAGGCGCCACAGTGTAGTAATCGCGGTCGGTTGGCGCGCCTGAGCCAATCCCCAGGTCGCGTCGGTTCATTGCCGCGGCTGGCACCTCGCCCTCGAATCCGATCGGTAGCTGTGGCCCGAGCGGCTGCACCAGCAACGTGAACTGGGCCTGGCTGAGTCGGAAATCGGGCGTGACGATCTGGTTCGGCGCCTGCTCGAGCCAACCTACGAGCGTCGGTCCGCGCAGCTCCATGCGCGCGAAGAGGAAGCGCGCGGAGAAAAGCGATTCAAGCCAGTCGCGGCGGGCCGAGGCGCCGGCGCGCCCCGATGAGCCGGGCGGGGTGAGCTTGTCGGCGATCGCCGTCGCGGCCATGTTGCCAGCGGCGGCCTGGGGAGGCAGCAGGAGATCGATCTGGCTGGACTGGTCCTTCTCGAGCGTGCCGAGTGGCCGGATGTCGCTGTCGACGACAATGTAGGCGTCACTCAGGCGTCCGCCCGTGCGGTTGGTGACGATCCCGGTCAGCGCGCCGTGATCGACCTGGAGATCGGCCTGCACCCCGGGCGCTTCCTTCAACTGCCCGTCGAGTTGGGCCGTCGCGAGCTGGCCCTGCTTGAGCGGCATCTTGTCCAGCGACGGCTGCGCGCCTTCGAGGACGCGGAACGGCCAGGTGGTGTCGGACTCGTCGCTGGGGCGGGGGAACGGGTAGTACAGGCCGCGGCTCAGGTCTTCGGGCGGCAGCACGAAGTTGAACACACCATCGTGCCGCGCGAGCACCGAAACGTACTCGTGCGTGTAGGCCGCGGAGCTATTGCCCACGTCGATCGGACGCACGATGATCACCCGCGTCATAGCCGCGTCAGGTTCGGCGCGCTGGCGGGCAACGACAATCGCGATCAGGGCGGCGCCGAACGTGAGACCGACAATCGAGAGCAGGCCCAGGCCGACCATCCCCCGCCGCCCGCATGCGAAGAGCGCCCCCCCGAGACCTACCGCGTAGACGCCGACCAGTGCCCAGAACCAGTCGAGAGTCGGCTTCGGGTGGGTCGAGAAGTCAGCCATTGCGAGTCGCGGCGCACGGCCACCCCAGCGCAGATAGGGCCGTACCAGGGCGGATCCAACGCCGTTGTCCACGGCGGCATGCGTGATCAGATACCGCCACAGCGCGTCGTTGCCGCTCCACTGCCTGAAGTTGCGTGACGTCGGCTCGAAGGCCAGATAGATGACCGTCCCGTCGCCGCGCTTCGAAGCCACGACCAGTGGAACGCCGTCCTGGGCGACCACGACGTGTGCGCCGCGGTCCGTGCGCGCACGTGAGTTGCTCACGAGCCACGGACCGGGCTGATCGAGGGGCGCATCCATAAAGTCGCCCACCGCGCTGAGTGACTGAAGGTTGGTCAGGCCGGTCGGCTCGACAGGCAACAGATCGGGCGGCAGCGGTCCCAGCGTGCTCTGCCAGGTGGCGCCACCAACCTCGATCAGCAGGCCACCCGTGCCCACCCAGACCTGGATGGCTTCCAGCTGCTCGGGGCGCAGCTGGGCGGTCGCCGCGTTGTCGATGATCAGACAATCGAAGCTGCCCAGCAGCTGCGCACGCTCAGGGATGGTCGCCGGGTCGAGCGGGGCGGTGCGCACGCGACGGATGGGCGGCGGCAGCTCGAGGGCCGCCAGAAAGTCGTAGGTCGACGCGTCTCGCGCGAGTACACCGCAGAAGTAATCCCCGAGCGGGACGCGGGTCATGCTGATGTCCTGCTCGGTGATCAACTCGCCGCCCGGATCGTGGACCAGCCGAGCGCTCAACCGATTGTTGGTCGCGTTGGGCAGGTTCACTTCCATGGTGAACATGCGGTTGCTCAGGCGCGGCAACACCACCGGCAGCGAAAACGTGGTCGGCACGAAGCTGTAGGTGCTGCGACCGCCGGGCTGGTCGACCACGACCTCGACGCGAGCTTTGAGCTCGCTTCCTTCGTTAACGAGCTGGACGTTCAGGGGCACCCAGCCGCCGACGCGGCCGGATCCGTCGAACCCGGCCCGCACGTCCATGCGCACCGAGCCTGGCGTGGATTGGGTGTCCTGATCGTCCGGCGCGGACACAGCCGGCAGCACACCTCCCATCAGGAGGCCCAGGAGGAGCAGGACCCCTACGCCGGCACGCACCGCAACTCACACCCTCTCTCCCTCTTTGAACCGACGCGGCCTGCCGGTATCGACCCAGGCGAGGGATGGGTGCCAGTCTAGCAAGTTTCGCGCCATATGGAAGCCGCTCTATTGAGGCGGGCGGGACCTGCCGATCATGTATCCAAGCCCCATGCTGCAGGAACTGGCGCCTACTCGAGCGCTGCATTCGAGCACGACCGTACTGGCCGCGCCGGACGAACGCGCCGTGCTCGACACCCTTGCCGAAGTGGGCGTGGCGTTCACGAACGAGCGGCAGCTCGACCCTGTCCTGGACCGCCTGCTGGCGGCTGCCCTGCAGATTGTCCGCGCTGATGCGGGCTCGATTATGCTCCTGTCGCGCGAGCGCGACACGCTGGTCGTGGTCGCCGCGCGCGGTCCGCGCGCCCGCACCATCATGGGCACGCGGCAGCCAGCGGATCGCAGCGTTGCGGGCTGGGCACTTCGCGCGGGTGAGACGGTGCTCCTGCACGGTGGCGCCTACACACAGCCAACCTCAGACCATCCGCGTGAGCTGGCCTCGTCGGTCGTCGTGCCGCTGGCCCTGAGCGGGCGGCTCGTCGGCGTCCTGAACGCCAGTCGCGAGCCAGGTGCGCCGCGGATGGACGAGCACACTGCACGCCTGCTCGAGCTCGTGGCCAACCAGGCGGCGATTCTCATTGACAGCGTCCAGATGCTGGAGGAGCTTCAGCGCAAGGACCAACGGCTGGAGCAGCTGGTCGATCAGCTGCTGGGCGAGACGGGCCGAAGGCCGGCCACGAGCATTGACCTGCTAGCGCCCTTGACGCGGCGTGAGCAGCAAGTGCTCGAGCTGCTGGTCGACGGTTTGACCAATCGAGAGATCGCGCTGCGTCTCGTCGTGGAGCCCGACACCGTCAAGGATCACGTACAGAGCATCATCAAGAAGCTAGGCGCGACCGACCGAACTCACGCCGCGGTCATCGCCGTCCGCGGCGGGATCGTCTCGTAGGAGCGTTCGCCGCGCGGCCAGGCTTGCGGACCGCCGCGGTCCCGCCGCTCTCATAAAACCGGCTCACTGCCCGGGTTTCGCACCGGAAACTAGCTAGCGCACGGGGTTGGCAGGTCAGGCGAAGCGGCTGTGGGCAGCGGCGGTAAGCCGCACAGCGCGTGGATCGCGTCGTCGAAGCGCTCGATAGGCACGATCTGCAGTTGCTTCACCCAGCGTCGGGCCTCCTGGGAATCGTCTTTGGGGACCAGGAATATTTGCGCGCCGTCCTGTTCCGCCGCGAGCGCCTTTTCGGCTGCGCCGCCGACCGCGCCCACCACGCCGTCCTGGGCGATCGTGCCGGTGCCGGCGACGTAGTACCCGCGGGTGAGATCACCGTCGGTGACGGCGTCGAGGATGCCCAGGGCGAACATGAACCCGGCGGAGGGTCCGCCGACGTCGTCGGATTCGACGTCGACCGGGAACGGCATACGCACATCAAACAGGTAAGTGCTGACCGTGACGCCGACGATCGGGCGGCCAGGCTCGGTCGGCGAACTGCGCGTCCCGACCTGAAGGTCCTGGGTCTGTCCGTCGCGGCGAATGGTCAGGGTGACCTGGTCGCCAACCCGACGGCGGGTGATGGCCTGGATCAGCGAGCTGGTGGTGTCGATGGGCTGGCCATCGACGGCCACGATGACGTCGCCGACCTGCAGCACGCCCTGGGCGGGCATCCCCTCGATGAGGCTTTCTACTTCGGCACCCTGTCCAGTGATCTCAACCGGGTAGCCGGCCGCACGCAAAGCGACGACGGCGGCGACTGGTTTGCTCTCGTCGATCAGGCGCTTGTTGGTCTGGTTGACCTGCTCCTGGGTCGTGCCGGGCGGTCGGATGTCGACGGCTGGCACTACTTCGGCGCGACCGACCACTTTGGCGCGAGCCACTTCGCCCCAACTGGCCTCCTGCTCAAAGACGGCGGTGAAGGCCATGCGTCCCATCGGCTTGCGGTATTCGTCTGGGACGCGCACACGCGAGCCGATGTCGTAGGTGCCGCCTGGCGTGACCAGGAAGTAGGGGCTGGTGGCACCCAGGGGTGCGACGGCCAGCACGCCGACAAGAAGCGCAATAACCAGGAGGTCGCGAATGGTCTCTAATCGTATCCTTTGGGTGAATGGCTGCTGGAGAATCCTCGTTCGACGTCGTCTCGCAATTCAACCGCCAGGAGCTGGTGAACGCGGTTGACCAGGCTCTGCGTGAGGTCCATACACGCTTCGACCTGAAGGACTCGGGCACGACGATCGAGCTGGACGGCGGAAGCATCAAGCTGCACAGCGCCAGCGAGATGACGCTGGAGGCCACGCGCGATGTGCTGCTGCAGAAGGCCGTCAAGCGTCAGCTGTCGCCGAAGATCTTCGACTACGGCAAGGTCGAGGAAGCCAGCAAAGGGACGGTGCGGCAGACGGCGCAGTTGCGGCAGGGTCTGAACCAGGACCTGGCGCGCGAGA